>Ga0190275_10002606_pt1 | contig 12916 bp, 14 predicted proteins | sample Popmic550T_FD_133745 | JGI IMG/M metagenome (GOLD analysis project Ga0190275, IMG submission 133745) | Populus adjacent soil microbial communities from riparian zone of Yellowstone River, Montana, USA - 550 T | ecosystem: Environmental > Terrestrial > Soil > Riparian zone > Trees stand | place... | reverse complement strand
GGAGGTGGAACGGGTGGTGGGGCGGCTCAACGAACGGCCACGCAAGACGCTCGGCTACCGAACGCCGAACGAGGTCTTTTACAAACGACGGCCTGTTGCACTTCAAAGTTGAATTCAAGGATGTCAATACGGCGGAGTTTTCATTTGACGGGAAGCTGATGGTGACAAGCAGTGATGACAACTATGCCAAAGTCAGGGATTTGAAGACAGGGGACGAGATATCCTTTGAACATAAAACCGACGTCAAGTCAGCCATGTTTTCACCCGACGCCACGAAGGTCGCGACTGTCGATGATGACGGCAGAGCCGCAATCTGGGATGTCGAAAAAAGCTGGGGCATTAAAACAACAAAACCAGTTGACTTAATAGAGACAAGAAAAATTCTTACCGCAGTAAACAAGGATGAGTACGTGCACTCAGTCGGGTTTTCACCCGACCTCAGGCGGATTGTGATTGCCGGTTATGAGGGCAGAGTCCTGGTCTGGGACATTAAAAAAAATGAAGTTGTTGCTTCCGTGGAACATCAGGGCAAGGTCAATTCATTGTGGGAATATCGAGGCAAGGTCAACTCAGCGAAGTTCTCGCCGGACGGCAGGAAATTAGTTACTACCGGTGTTGACAAAGCAGCTCAGGTCCTGGATTTGACAACGGATAAACTTATCCCACTGCGGCACCAGAATGACGTCATCTCAGCGGAGTTTTCGCCCGACGGCAAACGAATTGTCACTATCAGTTCTGACAAAAAAGCCTACGTCTGGGATGTGGAAACAGAAACGATCGTTTCTTCTCTGCAACATGAAGACGATATCAAGTCGGCCAGGTTTTCACCCAACGGTGAGCGCATTGTGACCGCCAGTGAAGACAAGACGGCCAAAGTCTGGGACGTGGAAACGGGTAAGATTCTCGCCTCAATGCAACATTCCGGCTTTGTCAAATCGGCCGAGTTTTCGCCCGACGGCACACAGATTGTGACCGCCAGCCATGACAAGAAGGTCAAGCTCTGGAATGTAGAGACAGAAATCATCGCAACAGTCCAGCATCGAGGCCACGTCATTTCGGCAAGGTTTTCAATCGACGGCACCCGAGTGGTGACCGCTAGTGAAGACAAGACCGCTAAAGTTTTGGATATGAAGACAAGGTTAATTACTACCTTGAAACACGACCGCGAAGTCTGGACAGCCGAGTTCTCGCCGGACGGCGAAAAGGTTGTGACCAGTTCCGGCAAGGCCGCCAGAGTCTGGGATGTGAAAACGGAAAAAGTCATTCATACGGTGCCACACTCCAATACTTGCTGGTCGGCCGAGTTCTCGCCGGACGGTACCCAGATCGTAACCGCAAGTCGTGACGGAACAGCTAAAGTCATGGATTTGAAAACAGAAAGAATTATCTCATTTCCACATGGGAGAGATGTCAATACGGCTAAGTTCTCGCCCGATGGTAAGCGGATTGTTACTGCCAACGGTGACGCTACCAGCACCGAGGGGACGGCCAAAGTCTGGGATGTAAAAAAAATTTGGGATGAAAAAAACTGGGACGGAAAAACTGTCTGGGAGGTAAAACCGGAAGATGCTGTTGCCACGGTGCAGCACAAAGGCGGGGTCATTTCGGCCAGGTTTTCACCCGACGGCAACCGGATTGCTACTGCCAGCTTTGACTGGACGGCCAAAGTCTACAATTTGGAGACGAAAAAAACTTTCACAATCCGACACCAACAACTTGTCATTACGACAGAGTTTTCACCCGACGGGACAAAGGTAGTTACCGCCAGCAATGACCGTACGGCCAGCATTTGGAATGTGGATACCGAAACGTTCGTTACTACGGTGGAGCATCAGGAGAAACGGGTTCGTTCAGCTAAGTTTTCGCCCGACGGCAAGCAGATTGTGACCGCCGGTGAAGACAAGACGGCAAGGATCTGGGATGGGGATACGGGAAAGCTGCTTGCTTCAATCGAGCACCGGCAGATGGTACGTTCAGCCGAGTTCTCGCGCGACGGTAAGCAAATAGCGACTTCCGGTTGGGACGAAGTAGCCAAGGTCTGGAATTTCACCCCTGAGACCCGGTCTTCAGTAGTGATAGAAGAAATAGTCAGGTTAAAAGTCCCATTTAGTTTAGTCGGTGGGGCGTTGGTGCCTCGTCAAGATGTTCTTGATAAGTAAAAATCTATGGGTGGAAGGCGATGACGGCCCGCTCCGGCCACAGCGGCTTGGAGGCGAGCAGATCGTCGTCCGTCAGGTACGCCTTCGGGGTAATCCTTATCAGTGCGAGATGAGTGGCGGAGGGTGGGTTGAGAGGAGTAAGTCCGATGAAAGGCGGCGGGCTATTGCTATTCTCTCGTTTCAACAGTCGCATCCCGATCCTTCGCGCGGAGCAGGCCGCGTAGGATGAGCGTAATCGCCTGATCGACATGCACTGTCGTCGCTAAGATTGCGCTCTCTTCCGCGTCAAGCCCGTTGTTTAAGTCTTTCACGCTAAAGCCCACGAAGTCGCCGCGGCCGGGCCAGGGGGGGCGCGTTATAGGCCCTGCTTGTGCTAACCCGATCTCCTCGGCTATGTCGCGGGCGCACCCACCGAACCCGCCAAGTAGGAATAAGGGCTGACCCGCTCTGAGGGCGATGAGCGCCTCCTCGGCGACGCCGGGCATCCTGCCTTTGAAACCCGTCACCCTGCCCCCAAGCACGACTCGCGCATTACTTATCTTGGCCATAAAGTCTCGCATCGCGGTCAGCCCGGCAGACCACTCGTCAGGCGTGGCTGGTCGCGGTACTAACTGTTGGCGCTCGGTGTCGGGCATGACTTCACCATCGACGTTCAAGCAGATCAACTCTGCCACGCCCCTCAAGGCCTCGGCGAGTTGCCTTAACTGGTCGGCAGATAGACTGACGTGGACTGGCCATGCAAGGAAGTTGCTGACGCCGACCCGCTCGTCGCCCAAGTCCGCATCGCGCCGGTGGCGTGCGACCAACTCGAACAGCACTTCGGTAAACCCTTTGGCTCGAAGGTCCCCCCCGTACATCAGCCGCGCGCCCATCGCCAGGAGGTGACGTGCCACCTCGGCCATGGCGTCATCCAGATGCTCTCGGGCGAGGCCGAGGACCGCCATATCGGGGCTCTCGGAGATGGATATCGCGATGGCGTGCTTACTCAAAGGCTCTTGGTAGCTCATAGCGTGCTCTCCGCTATCCACTCGGTCATGCTCCGAAGTCGGATGTTCGGTGCGACGACCTCGAACAGTCGCTGCTCCTCGGCACCGATGGGTGGGTCAGGATACACCAACGTCGCTTCCTCTTTCACCCGCTCCCGCACGCCAGCCAGCGAGATTAGCTCTGGGGGCCGAGGCAGAAATACGGTGTCGTCACCGGCCGCGCCAGCGTTTAACTCAACGCGGCAGCGCCACAGGAAGTCCTTCAGCACCTCGTCGAGCAAACGGCTGACGATGTAATCGATACGGTCGGCCTTCTCCGGATCCATCCGCACGACCGGCACGTTCCCCATGTAAGGGAAGCTGCGCTCGTCGAGGTCGCAAATGCAGTTCGCCACCACGAGCGGGACGTTCCACCGCTTGGCCTCGATGATCTCGCGGCGGCACCACTCGCGCGAGGAGTAAGAGTCGGTGTGGACGGCGACGACCGCGCTCACCTTGACCATGTGCAGCAGCACCTTGTTGAAGCGCAGGCCGGCAGGGATGTCATGCACGTCGAAGAAGCTGGCCAGGCCGTCGCCTTCGCCCCGGTGGAGCTGGTCCCGGATAAGCTTCGCAATTCGCTCTCCGTTCGCGTCGTGCTTGGAGTGGCTGAGGAAGATCTCCACCTTGCGCAGATATTGCCCGAGCGCATTATCCTCCTCGGCCGGGCGCTTCAGTCGTTCGAGGTAGGATCGCAGCATGCGGCAAAACTGGTAGGTGAGGCTGTCGATGAGGCGGCGCTCTCGCTCCTCCCGCCCGACGTCTGGCCATCTGTCCCACCTTACCGCCTGCTCAGCCATACCGAGCCTCGTGGCCGCGCCGTCGATCGCGACAGGGAAGATACGAGCGCCTAGGCCTGTCGTATCAGCGCGATCCAGCAGCTCGCGTCCCCACGCCACCCGGGCCGGATCCGCTGCCCATCGCTCGTCGATCAGCAGAACGATCGCGGACGTCTCGGCGGCCTCGAAGTCAATGCCGATTGGCACGCCTGAGCCCGGCACAGGCGCTGAACGATACACAACGCTCAGGCCGGTCCCGCCGGCGACATTCTCATAAAGTTCACGGCGGTAGTGGTCGTACAGCGCCTTGGCTATGGCAGGGCCGTCCCCGAATTCGGGGTGCCAGGCCACGTAGAGGACGAGAAATGGGCGGATGGAGAGAGCCATGATGAGAATTTAGCCGTTCCGGAGACGGCGTTCGCGCGTGTTGATGATCAGCCTCTTGTCGCGGACGTTGGCCTGCTCGATGAGCTGAGTGCATGACTGCGCGCCCGAGGTAATCTGCTGCCATCCCACCCACAGTGCGTAGCCGGACCGTATGTTGTCATCCAGTCGGTCGGGCACGATCACCGTATTCTGAGATGTGATCGGCGCCGTCGGAAGCTGCACGCCGATCAAGCCATGCTCCCTCTCGAGCGTTGCCTTGATCTCCCAGTCGACGTATTTGCGGCCCCACGTGTCCCTGCCCACAAGCACGATCGTGCACGAGCTGCCGGTGATGTAATTCTCGCGGATGCGGCGCATTACGTACTCGACGTCTTCACTTCCGATCCGGCGCTCGAGCGAGTTGTCGGCGATCACGTCATAAGTATCACAGAACGTCCTGGAGAAGATGTCATAGTAGCCCTGGTCTTCGTCGTGGTGGTAGCTCACGAACACCTTCCGCTTGACTGGCTGCTGGGCCCACGGGTTATAGCTCATAATCGTCTTGTCTCTCTCTCAGTATCTAGCTCGTCCGGGCCTCGGCGGAAATGTCCTTAAACAACGCGGGCTTTCCAGCGCACGGGCCCCAGCTCAATCGGCAAGGCTCTCACCAACTCGTTGAACCCCTCAAGGTCATTCGCCACGTCCGTAAAGATGTAAGGTGTTAGCAGCCTCGGGATTGGCACCGTGTTGGCATATCGCAAGGTGATGATGGCAAACTTTTCCCCCTTTTCCCGTTTTTGCATGATGGCGTAATCAATCTCGGCGGCCAGGTATCTTTCATCCTTGAAGTTCTCGGTAACGAAGAACACGGCCGCGCAAGACTCCTCTATCCCGCGTAACACCGCACGCTCGAGGTTGGAACCGGCGGGCATCTCGGGCTTGTCCAGCCACGGGTCGAAGCCGGCCACTTTCAGCGCGTCGTAGTAGCGAAGGACGAGCGGCTTATCCTCAGACTTATGGCTGAGGAATATCCTGACCTCTTTGGGGCTCGGTATTCTGCTATAAGGCACCGCCTGGACGGCGCGGGCCTCCGGCGTCGCCATGTTGGCCGCCTCTCCAACACGGTGTGAAAGGTCTTCAGCGAAAGGGCGCACGATAAGCGAGAGGAACAGGGGTACCCACTCGGACATTTTGTGGGCGCCGCGCCCGAAGCCGAAGCGGCGGACGAGGTTCTCGTCTTCGGCCGCCTTCGCAATCACCCGGTAACGCAGGACGAGCTCTTGGTCAGACTCGGCGGGAAAGCTCAGTTTCGCACCCCGCTCGCCCGCGGCCTGTAGCCAGGCGTCAGCGTCCACATCAACCTTTGCCTCTAGCGGGGCGAGAACCCGCCGCACGAGGGGGTTGGTACGGCAGGCTTCGACGAACCGCTCCAGGTGGTGGTCAAAAGTAGATTCGTCCTCATGGAGGAGATTGTCCCTGCGCGTCTTAAACACCCTTAGGGCGTCTACTACTTCATCTTTCGACAGTTCAGTTGCCATGCGCGCCTCAGACCTTAAACCTTAAACGACTGACACCTGCGTGCCGCAATATGTGCACGAACCAATGTCCGTCCAGCCCTCCGCGACCTTGATTTTCTTATCGCAGCAGAGGAAGTGAACGGTCACCATGTCGGGCGCATCCGGGCCGTAAATGGGACGTGGCGGCAGCGGGGAGCGCTCGTGTTTGACGCTGATGGAGACGGAGATAAAACCCCCTCCGCCGCTTCTCCCCCGCCCCATAGACTCAGCGAAGTCAGCGAGCATTTTATGTAGTTTCGGCAGGGCGTACTCGCGCATGGCGAACCGCCTGAGGAATGCAACCGTCTCCGCGGTGTGCATATCGCTCGACTCCGCCGCGTGTTGGCAGTACGGGCAGCGGAGGGCTGCTTTGGGTGCCTCCTCCACCACCGAGGCCGGGTCGACACCCATCTCGTCGCTGACCCGGCGGAGCTGCAACTCTAGCGCCCACGCGAAGTCTGCCGGGGTACTCTCCGTCTTGAATTCGAGACCGCACGAGGGGCAGGCACGGCGAAAATAGCTGTCCCTATCCAGACTGATGGTCAGGCTGAAGCGTATTTGCTCATCAGTCGGGTCTTGATTTTCGTCCTGATCATCTTCCGCCATACGTCCTCGGCAAGAACGACTAATATTTCGTCATTATAGCGTCCGCCTTCGTCCACGCACCACGGCTCTATTAGTTAGCCGTCAGCAAAGGCCGCCGGGTAGATTCACGCCGTAACCTCCCGCGCCCGCTCGATCAACTTCGCCCCTCCGTGGCGAGGGTCATTGACGAGTGTGCTCACCGGGTGGGCGTCCATCTCCTCAGCCGGGTATGGGCGCAGCATCTCTTTGACGAGTCCGAGTTCCCTCGCGTCAGCGCCAAGCCACAACTCGTAATCATCCGGGTGCAGGATGACCGGCATCCGGTCGTGCACGGGCCGCAACACTTCGTTGGCCTCAGTCGTCAGGATGGCGCACGAGTTGATGACCTCGCCGCCCTCTCCCTCCCAACGCTCCCACAGCCCCGCGAAGCCGAACGGTCGCTCATCGCGCATCCGGAAGAAGAATGGCTGCTTTCGCCCGTCCGTCTTTTGCCACTCGTAAAAACCATCCGCGGGGATGATGCACCGCCGCTGCTTGAACGCCTGGCGGAAGGCCGGCTTCTCCGCGACCGTCTCGCTGCGCGCGTTGATGAGCCGCGCCCCCATCGACTTGTCCTTCGCCCACGAAGGGATCAGTCCCCATTTATAGAACGCCATCTCGCGCCCGTCCGGCGTTTCATGAACCGCGAGGACGTCCTGCGTCGGCGCGATGTTGTATCGCGGCTCCACCGCGGGCACCTCCGCCACCTTGAACTCTTTGGCGAGTTTCTTCGCGTCCGTGCGCTGCACATATCGTCCACACATGTTCGGGCCTCCCGCGGCGTGAGATCAAAACCTTGTGCCCAGATTATAAAGATATTTCTTGCCTGAAACAATGTTTTACTGGCAAGATGCGGCGCAAGGAAGTAATACTCAACAAGAAAAATGATGCGCGTAAGGACAGACGAGCTTCGTGTCACGTCAGTCTCCCTGCCGGAGGCGAGTGAGCGCTTTCGATTACCGCTCTACCTGTGCCGCGTCTCCGCGGGGTTCCCTTCGCCGGCGGGCGATTACGTCGAAAGCAACATTGACCTCAACGAGTGGCTCATCGGTAATAAGCTTGCGACCTACATCGTGCGGGTCGAGGGCGACTCGATGGCGGGAGAGATTCACTCAGGCGACAGGCTCATCGTCGACCGTTCGCTGGAGCCACGGAACAGGGACGTCGTCGTCGCCTGTATCGACGGGGAGATGATCGTGAAGCGGCTGCTCGTGGAAGACGGAAGGTGCCTCCTCGCTGCCGACAACCCTGAGTATCCGCCCGTGGAGATCGACGGTGACCGAGAGTTGATTATCTGGGGCGTGGTCACACACGGCATCAGGCGGCTACGGTGATGGAAAACTTGTTCGGGCTCATCGATTGTAACAACTTCTACGTCTCGTGCGAGCGGGCGTTCCGGCCCGCGCTCGAAGGCAGGCCCATCGTCGTGCTCTCGAACAACGACGGCAACGTCGTCGCGCGCAGCAACGAGAGCAAGGCGTTGGGGATCACGATGGGGATGCCATTCTTCAAGGCAAGGCCCATCATCGAGCGGCACGGCGTCACCTGGTTCTCGTCGAACTACGCGCTCTACGGCGACCTCTCGCGCCGCGTCTTCGACACCATCGACGGGTTCGTCCCGGCTTTGGAGCACTACTCGATAGACGAAGCATTCGTACACTTCGACGGCGGCCACCAAACGGAGGACGCGAGGGATATTCGAAGCACGGTCAGGAAGTGGACCGGCATTCCGGTGTCGGTCGGAATCGGCCCGACGAAGGTGCTGGCGAAGGTGGCGAGCGCCATCGCCAAGCGGCGCCCCGAATACGGCGGGGTCGTTGACCTGTCGGGGCCGGATGTCGACCGCCACCTCGCCGACTTTGATGTGGCGGACGTGTGGGGCATCGGCCCGCGGTACGCGCGGTTCCTCAAGTCCGGGGGCGAAGATAATGGTGAACAGCCAGATCTCTGGGAGGCTTCGGGGTTGCCGCCGGTGCTGCGCAAGCAGAAGATCGAGACGGCGCTGGAGCTAAGTCGCTGCCCCGACGCGTGGGTGAGAAAGCATCTGACGATCAGGGGGCTGCGGCTGGTGTGGGAGCTGCGCGGCATCTCGTGCCTGCCGCTCGAGGTCTTCGAGAAGCCGCGCAAGGGGCTGTGCTGCTCGCGGTCGTTCGGGAGGCCAGTCACCACCATCGAAGACTTGGGTGAGGCGCTGGCGATGTACTGCGCGCGCGGAGGGGAGAAGCTGCGCCGGCAGCGGCTGGCCGCTTCACACCTGACCGTCTTCGTCTCCACCTCGCGGTTTCAGCAGAACCCGAAAGAAGTCTATTCAGGAGCTGCAAGCTGGCAGTTGCCGTTCCCCACCTCATACACGCCGGCGATCATTGCCGCGGCGCGGGAGCTGCTGGCTCGCATCTACAAGCCGGGGTTCATCTATCACAAGGCGGGCGTCTTTCTCACCGACATCGTGGCTGATGCCGAGCGGCAGCAGAGCCTGCTGCTGCGAATTGATGACGAGCGGCGGATACGGCTGATGGAAGCGATAGACGGGATCAACCGGAAGTATGGCCGGCACATGGTGCGACCGCTCGCGATGGGGTACGACCGAAGTTGGGAGATGCGGCGCGGGCGACTATCGGGTCGCTACACGACACGGCTAGAAGAGGTATTAAAGGTGAGGGCCTGTTAGAGAGTAAATCAATAGGCGGCCGTGCCTTCATAACGCGGATTCCGTAAGCCGCACCGCTACCTGTTGCCGAACCCTCACGAAGCAAGGACAGTTAAAGCCTGCCGCCGGCGCACTACGGCCGCGGCAGGCTTTTTGATTCAGATCCCGAGAAAGGTTCAACAGTCATGCAGAATCCGCATACATCCAAGTATGATAGACATTCGCGGCTGGAGGGAGCGTCCTGGTGTAATGAAAGACTGCCAAGAAAGAGAGTTTTATGAGCACGACGCTTCCCATTAACAGCGCCGCCCGCAACGCCGTGTGGTCGTACCCGAGGTTGGCCGAGCCGCGGTTTGAGGGCGCGCCGGCGCTAATCGAGACGACTCGCTCGCCCGAGCGTCCTGACTTCGCGGCGCTACCCTCAGGCTCCGAAGTCAGAGTCGAATTCTACGGCGGGGCGTATTCGCTCTGGGTGGACGGCGAACGGCGACGGGTATACGTCCGCCGTTTCGAGTACGTCTCGTTCCCGACGGAAGAGGAGGCGCGTCACGCCTTCCTCACATTATGGAGAGAGGTCGAGTATCTGGAGTCGGCGGTTGAGGTTGAGCGAGCGGCCGACACGTGGATGGAGAGGTGGAAGCGAAAGCGAGCGCCAGCCACGCAACGCAACTCAAGTTATTGACGTGCGGGCGGAGGGCAGCGAAGTGATCGGATGACGAAGGGGATCAGCCAGATCGTCGGGACTGGTAAGGGCGCGGGTGATGCGCGCGTGACGGTGTACCGTGCGCTGCGCCGGATCATCTGCACTCCGTGCGGCGGGACGATTACGGAAGGGGAGCTGTTTACCAGGCGGAGCATCAATGCTCAGGGAGTACGCATCCTGTCGCGGTGTCAAAAGTGCGCCCCGTTCACTCTCGGCATGGACGGAGAAGCAAAGCGACCGCGGTCAAAGATGCTCGACGCGCTGCTCGCGCCTCAGTTAGGGGAGGAGGCCGACTCATCCTCGAAGAAAGAGGGCAAGCAAGAGGCTATCAGGGAAGCGGTGGCGAAGAGGCTAGGGCCGGCTCTGCGGCGCAGGCGTGACAGGTAACTCCCGACAGAAGAGGTCAGGTTCGGATGGCGAAAAGAAGGAAGGCAGCGGAGGTGACGCTCACGCGCTGGCAGCGCGAGCGGCTCGAGCGGCTCTGGTTCTACTACGGCAACTACGGGCCGAAGACGACACCGGGCAACCATGGCTTCATACAGGGAATACTCGAGCACGGGGTTGACGTGCGCCCTTTGCGCAGCGCGCGGACACCGAAGTAAGAGATACCGACGCCGGAATGTGAGCGGGCGGTTGACGAGGCGCTGGCGAGCGAGGGCGAGCAGAAGGTAAGTGACGATGGAACGGGCGGAGTCCGCTTGAGAGCGGTGAGCAGTGCTGAGGCGCGCCCGCGAGCGGAAGCTGACCCTGAGATAAAAGCGATGCTCGACGAGATGCGAGAGCGGGTAAAGAGAGATCGGCACGGGGATGAGGATGACACGCCGGAGGCCGCGTAAAGAAAATCCTCGCCTCATTTTTCAACGATGTTGCAGCTGTCACATTTGCGGCCCTCGGCCAGATGTACCTGTCGAAGTACTCCTTGCCGTAGCCGAGCGTGAGTTCCTCGTCCGCCTCGATGCGACGCCTCGCTTAGACACAGACCCTGCGCCCGCGGATGAAGACCTCGACGTTTTCAAAATTGCACTTACAACTTGGATACATCATGGCCCGAAAGAGCAAATCTAAAAACCAATCAGGCAAAAAGGCGATTTCTCCTTGCGTGATCTTTTACAAGCGTTTGGACGATAATTCTGCTTATAAGCTACCAAAGGGCCGCATGCTCTTACCTGCCGACAGAGATAGACCAATTCTGGAATTGGTCTATCAAGCCGCCGAACATCTAGGTCATAACTTTCCAAATCTCTCCTTTGTAAAACGCGCGGAACTGTTCTACCACGACGACGCTCTTGCCGAGATGCGTGTGAGCGGCAGATCTGCTATCGGAGTTAATCACAAAGATGAGTTGCAACTTGAAGAATGGTTCACGCCGGTGGAGCCGAAGTTCAGCCACGGCCAAAATCTTAAATTGAAGATGGCCAGTGCAGATGCGGGCAGGGCCTACATCGTTGTGCTGCATGCTGCCTCTGGGACCATGGTGTGGTGGGATCTTTCGACGCAATACCGATACGAGAAACTATCTGATATTGAAGAAGCCCAGCCCCGGCCCAAAATTTTACTCCAGCCTGAGCAACTGCCTGGCAAAGCCGAAAAGCTTATATCAACCGGGGAGACATCGACATCAGAGATCAGAAAGAGAGTGAGTAAGTTAGAGGCGGAGACGCTCACCCAGGCTTTAATACCCAAACCTCCAATCGGTAACAAAGAGTTTTTGGCGATCAAGATATCCGAGCCGCATAAGCTACTTGTTCACATCGTTGATAGGGCTTGGGTCGAATACAAATTAGCTCTCTGCTACGCCCATGGTCAGAGATGCAACCAGCAGTTACTCGAAGAGTTCGCCACTAACAGGGGGCTGTCACTCGATCAGGCGAAAGTTACCTGGGTTCATAATATGCTTTCGGAGCAAGCAGTGTTTGTGCGTGAAAACGTTGAAAACATCCACGAGCAGAATTGGGAAGTATTAAGGGATGTATTCGACCAGTCTCTAAGTGAAGGCGTTTACGATAAGGCGTTGGCGGATTGGGTTCCCGTAAAGTCTATTAAAGAGAAAGATTCGAATGAATTGAAGAAGCCGCTCCTCAAGATGGAGATAGAACTAGCAAGGACGCGCTTAGGCATGCGCGGAAAAGGCCGAACAAAAATGGCCTTAGATGAGCGCAGGCGAGTGGGAAACGAACGTGCGGCGGTGATCAAGAAAGCAGTTATGGATGTTTGTTTAGCGGCAAAGAAATCACGGAAAAACGAGCTGACTGCTGAAGACTATGTAAACAAAAGTGCTGTGGCAAAGAAGATAAAGATATCCGTCTCTACGCTGTATCGATGGCTGAAAGGTTGCGACCTGATTTTCGAAAACTTGAGAAGTGATGCTCTAAGGAAGGTCTTTCGCGACTAAATCAAGGCGATTTGATTGAGAGGATTTAAGACCAAATTATAAAACTCATATAGATTACGCTCCACTTGAATGGCTGAGGGATCGGAGTTCGGATACTCCAAAAACAGCCGGAGCGTCTATGAGTCTAATACAAGAAATCAATTTGGGAGATAGCTCCAAACCTAACAAGCCTGTCGAATACTCACCACAAAATCTTCAATACAAAACCAATCAGTACAGGCTCAAACACTGCTGGACATATCCACTTCAACCTTGAGAACTCCGCTGGCCAGAAATGGTCACGGGACAAGACTGTGTTGTCAGGACATCTGTGTCACGGGTTTTCGCGCAACGTCAAAGGTTCAAGGGCAGGTACCATCCGCCGTTCGTACCGCAGTCCCCTGATGTCGGGCCGCCCATCCGGCGGGAAGGGAAGTCGCGTGAGTCGGAGCGGGACCTGAAGAGGTTCACGGACTACTTGTGCGTCGAGCGCGGCCTCTCGCCGGGGACGGTGAAGAAATACATTCGGGCGGTGAAGCGGTTGAAGGAATGGGCGCGTCGAAAACGGAAAAGTTTGATTCAACTGACTACGACTGACTGTCGGCGGTGGCTGGTTGGCGTAGCTAAAGCGGCACCGGTCACTGTATCAACGATCAATGGGATGCTCTGCGCCGCCAACGTCTTCT
>Ga0190275_10002605_pt1 | contig 12923 bp, 9 predicted proteins | sample Popmic550T_FD_133745 | JGI IMG/M metagenome (GOLD analysis project Ga0190275, IMG submission 133745) | Populus adjacent soil microbial communities from riparian zone of Yellowstone River, Montana, USA - 550 T | ecosystem: Environmental > Terrestrial > Soil > Riparian zone > Trees stand | place... | reverse complement strand
TAGTTGGATTTGCCGGTGAAGGACGACGTCAGCATCACGTTCTTGCGCGGCAAGACACGCTGGTCATAGCCGTAGCCGTCGGCGATCCCTTCCACCTCCGCCCCGCGCGGGTCTTCCGACGTGGGCATCCAGTGGGAGGCGAGGAACTTGCCGTCGTTGGTATATTCGACCAGGGCTGTCCGCCCGCCTTCGTCCTTGGCGTTGGACAGGCCCGACATCAGCATGCGTCCAGGCAGGGCATAGGCGCCGTGGGGTCCGACCACGCCGCCGGTCGCCTGGACGAAATCGTCGATCGTCCGTTCCAGCCGAGGCTTCGCCGGATCGGTATGGACGTCGAAGATGAAGATCCTGCTGGTGTCCAGCCCGCTGGTCCAGAAGTAGCGCCTGTCGTCCGTGAAGCCGCCATGGTGCGCCTCGTTCCGGCCGCCGACCGAGGCGCTGGCGATCACCTGACCATATGTGGAGGAACCCGGACGGACATCGACCGTCACCAGCTTGTCCGAGCCGTCGCCCATGCCTTCGACGCCGAGCGTCCAGACATAGACGTAATCCTCCTGGCCCGTGATCTTGGGCATGAAGGGCGACATGCAGGTCTCGTCCGCCAGAGCCGTGCCGCCGATGCCGGCGCCGGCGAACAGGATGCAGGCGGCCAGCCGGACGGCCCGGAGGAGACGGCTTCGGACGGTCCGCCGCTGGATGGGATAAGATTGAACGGGATATGCAGGAGAATAGTCAGACGACTTCATGGTTTTCCTCCCAAAATCATGTGCGGTCGATGAGGCTGCCATATTCCCCGGTCAGCAACCATCCGGTTCTTTGAAGATATCGGAGGGGAAGTTTACCGTAACACAGGTTTTCGGTCGATTTATCTTAAGGTTCGTACAAAAGACGATCCCTGCCTTACTACTCTATTTCCCGCATTCCGGGTGTAAGTACAGGAGCCAGAAGCGGGGCTTTTCTCGATTGGGAGACAACGTTACCGTATAGTCTTCGGCCTCTACGTTATCATTGCAACTATCCAGCATGAGAGGAACATCGACATATGGCAGTAAAGCAGGTCTTGGCACCGGCGCGGCTCCGCGTTCACTGACTGGCCCCAATTTCGGATAGTAACACTCGATCTTTCGCAGTAGATATCGGCGCTGCCTTTCTCTATATGACTTGCATCGTCAGCTAAACCGTCGGGCTACTATCGATAAATAGCTTCCATTTTACTTGAGACTGTGAGTCGCGATAACTTGCCTGATGCCATAGCTATTTGCATGAGCTAATCATCTTTTGGACAGGTAGCGGTCTATAGTCACACCTTCCTTTTCCTGCGCAACTACCCCCTGGGAGAGCACCGTTCACGCATGCGCTGGTGGTAGACTCATTTTTAGAAGACAACTCGTCAGTTTATTCTCAAAAAAGAGGCTGCCATGGGATTCTCAGCTCAGCCGGGCCAGCGCCCTCTGTGCGCCTTTCCGCCCGCTCTCACCCTGGTTCCGCTGGCCGGATTCCTGCTGGCCGGCTGCGTCGAGACAGGGGGTGGAGCACCGCTGAACGTTTCCCAATCGCCGGCTGCGGTCCCCGTAGCCACAGCCTCCGCAACCAGCGCGCCTTCGACTTCCGCAGCCATGAAGTTCGTCCAGCCGGCCTTTGAAATGCGGACGGTCCAGGCCCTTTCCGGGCAGGCCGTGACGGAGGTCGCGTCGGTAGAACCGGCTCCCGCCGTTCCCGGAGCGGTGGCAGCCATCGCAATCCCCTGGTCGCCGTCCATCGCGGAGGCCGACCTGATCCAGTCGCCGTCGATGCCGAAATTCACGATGGCGGACCGTATCGTCGCTTTGCAGACTCAGACGATGCTCGCCGGCTTGGCTTGCGACAAGGTCTGGGGAGATGCGGCGGCGTTCCAGCGATACGCGGACTTCACGGTCCGGAACTCGTCCCTGCTCCGCAGTTCCCAGTTGGACGTCGCCGCGCGGCTGGGCGGATTGGAGCATTTCGACAAGATGCACACCCGCATTTCCAACGGTGAGTCCAAGCGCCTGATCGACCTCGGCGACACGAGCTATTGCACCGAGATGAAGAAGCCGTTCTACGTCGTGGTGTCCCTTGACGCGCAGCGGCTGGCCGACATGGCGATGGACCACGAGACCGTGATCGCCTCGCTTCAGTGAGGTGGTTCGATATTCGATTGTCAAAGATCCGGCAGGCAGGGGGACTATAGGGAGGAGAGGACTTTGCTCCCCTCCCCTTCCCGTCGTCGCCTGTACGCAAATGTAAACATTTCAGGCAACGGCGGCGGCGGCGCGAACCGGACCGATGGCCGGGAGGCAAGAGCCAGCTCCGGTCCGCTCGTCCTGGATCAGGCCGCGCAGCTTCCGCATGAGTTCGATCGCCTTCCGCGCGACGGCAGGCCGGCGGAGGTCCGAGGACATCCCGATGATTTCGTCAAGGCACGCGACCGCCTGTGCCACCACGTTTTCCCGCTCGGACGCCCAGGTCACGCGTAAAACATCGACGCGTGATCGAACGACACTTTCCGTCATTAAAAGGCTGCCCCGCTGCCGTGCGCCCACCGGCGAATACCCCGCCGACCGCGCCGCCTGGGCAAGGCTGGCGCCACGGGCGACGTGAAGGCAGAACAACTCCCGGCGGGGAGACAATGGCTGGGATGGCTGGGGCGACAGGATGTTGCTGGCGGGCATGGCGGGGGCTTTCAGTGGTGGTGATGTTGCCTGCCTGTTCTACGCCTTAATGCCACAATATTCAAGAATTTAGTCCTAAAAAACAGGTTTCGGTACGTCATCAGGCGCCGTTCAAATCTGACCTTGCACCCGTGCAGCACCTCCCATAGCTCCTGTTGCGCAAACTTCGATAGGACCCAGCCGGAAGATTTGCCACATGCACACTCAGCTCGGCCGAAGTTGTCGATTCACTGTAAGATTTTATTCAATTCCAGTCAGCAGCGTCGCCGCTCCGTTTGAAAGACGTGCGAATTGGCTGTCGAAGGTCACCAGACAATCGCAATGTCGCTGCTTCGCCTCATGGGCGATGACGCCGTCGGCGAAGTCGCCTCCTTGCTCCAGAAAGCGCAAGCCGGCTTCCGCAGCGGCCTCATCGACATCGACGCCTTGGGCATCGACGAAACTGCGGAGTGCGGCGGCGATCTTAGTGGGGGTGTATTTGTAAGCCCGGCGCAAGACCCAGGTCGTTTCGGTGAGCACGATCGTCGAGACCGATACCACGGAAGCCGACTCCATTATCCTGGCGGCGGCTGCGGCCTGCGCTTCATCGTCTTCGGTCAGGAAGCGGACGAGTACGTTGGTGTCGATAGCCACTCTCACCGGTCCTGGCCCTCGGCGCCTTCCTCGATGGCCTGCTGCATCTCTTCTATCGTGACCGGCCGCTGGCCCGCCCGCTTGAGGATGCCTCGGACGGATCTGATCTCCGGTCTGGCGCGCAGGGGCAGAAGCTCTGCCCGCCCGTCAGGCCGGAGCGCCACGCTCACCCGGTCGCCTGGGCCGATGCCGAGATGATCGAGCACCGCCTGACGCAGAGTCACCTGCCCCTTGGCGGTAACGGTAAGCTCGATCCTCATGCCGGATACTCCACAGTGGCGCGGCATCAAGCATGATACCGCTTGGGCGACAAGTAAGGCATTTTAAGCCTTACCTTGAGGTTTATCAAATGAAAAAGGCTCATGCCGGGTTTCGGGGTGATGCACATCGTAGACGCGGCTTCCAGCCAGGTCGAGTGCGCGGATACGCGCACTTTCCCTCTTACGCAGCGTTTTCTTGTCCGTCAAAGCCGTTGGAGTGCTAAAGCAACGCGGCTGGAAGCCGCGTCTACGGCAGTTCTCGGCGAAGCAAACCCATCACCCTGAAACGCGGTAACAGCCACTTCCAAATGAAGCTCTCTCAGGCATCTTGACCAGATCATGAGGCGGCCTCACAATCTGGACGGATATTTTGGCCAGAACAGGATTTCCAATGCCTTCATGGTCGGTTCAAGATGCGAAGAATCGTTTCAGCGCCGTGATCGCGGCGGCGCACCGAGAGCCTCAAACGGTGACGAAGCATGGGAAGCCGACGGTCGTCGTAATCGATGCCGAGGAATATGACCGGTTGAAACAACTCGATCGTTCCTCGGCGCGGAGATTCACCGAGCATTTGCTAGCCATGCCGACCGAAGACGGCGACTTCGACCGGTTCGACGGTACCCTTCGCGATCCCGCAATCGCCGCGACCGCGCTCGAACACGGATTGACAGTGGTGACGCGCAATGTCTCCGACTTTGCCCCTGCCGGAGTTGCAACGCTTGATCCATTCACCGGAGTTCGGTGAGCGCGCCTGAAAAGAAGAAAGGCTGTCCCGAAATTTAGCGACGGCGGCTTCACCATATTTTCGTGACCCGGTGGTGCGCGCCCGCGCGCGGGAGATCTTTGATCGCGTTTCAGGGTGATGTGAGTTTGCTTCGCTGAGAACTGCCGTAGACGCGGCTTCCAGCCGCGTTGCTCGAGCGCTTCGACGGCTTCGACGGAAACGAAAGCGTTGTTGCGTAAGTGGGAGAGTGCGCGTATCCGCGCACCCAACGCGGCTGGAAGCCGCGTCTACGAAGCACATCACCCCGGATCACGGGATGAGCCTTTTTCAATAGCATGTGCCTCAAAATAATCTTAAATAGAATATCAGAATCAGCGCTGCGATAAAAACAGCAAACCAATTTGACACCATGCCGATAAGGTTGAAAGACGATGTCCGAGGCCAGATCTTCCGGCTCCAGCCGGTACGCCCGCATCCTGGTCGAGTTGATTCGCCCCGGAGCCGATGAGGGAATTTTCCGGCCCGACATCCCTTACATGGTGCAGATCGGTGACAAGCCGGTCACGGAGTTCAGGGTTCCTCTCAAACACGTCCATTTTCTCCAGCACATGCAAGGTCTGGACTACCACGCGACCCCCGAAACCAACGCGAAGTCGCTGGAAGCGCTGAGTGCGGTAGTGACCGATGTGTTGCTTCTGCCGGAAATCGGAGCGTCGACGGCGCCGATCCAGATCGACCTGGTGGTGACCGCCGGCGAACTCGCCGCACTGCCCTTCGAGCTTGCGAAGGACGACAAGGGAGGATGGCTGCTCGCAACGGCGGGCCGGGATGTCGAAATCACCCGGCGCACCCGGCTGGACTTGGGTCATCGCCTGGAGCGCTGGCGGGCCAAGCCGCGCGTGCTCTTCGTAGCGGCGGCGCCGTCCGATGACACGGTGCCGGTGAAGGAGCACACGAAGGCATTGTGCAAAGCGTTGCAGCCCTGGATCGAACCGCTCGAGGGCGGCCCGAAACCAGCGCTGGACCCCAGGGAGGTCCTTGAGGTTCTTGAGGTCCTCAAGGTCATCGAGGGGGCAAGCCTTGCCGCCATCCGAACGGCTTGCGAGAAAGCGGCCGAATGCGGCAAGCCATTCACCCATGTGCATTTCCTTGCCCACGGCCTCGCCATCGGTCCACACATCGAACAGCGCTTTGGACTTTCATTGCTCGACAAGAACGGCAAACGCGACGCGGTCGACGGCGTCGACATAGCCAAGGCGCTGGAGCCGATCATCGGCGAGTGTTCCGTCGTGACGTTCGCGACCTGCTACGGCGGGAAGGAGACGAACACCATCCTGCCGGGGTCCAGTCTGGCCCAGACGCTCCATGCCGCTGGCATACCCGTTGTGGTGGGCTGCCAGTTCCCCATGACCACCATCGGTTCAACCCTGTTCACCGAACGCTTCTTCACACCCCTGTTCCTGGGCGAGGACGTCCGGGCCGCCTTGCATGCGGCACGCAAATCCCTGTACGAGCGACGCGACGACACCGGCCATGATTGGGCCGGTGTCGTCGGCTATGTCCGTCTGCCCGAAACCTACGCCGACCATCTGATCGACGTGGCGCTCGAGATCGACCTTGCTTCCTTGCGCACGGCGCAGAAGTGGTTCGATCTGGTCGTCAAGACCGCCGGCCCGACGGATGCACCGAACCCGAAGGTACTGGACGGCATCGGGAGGCAAGTCAGGAAGCGGATCGACCGGCTCGATCGCCGACGGGCGGACGCCGAGGCCAGCGGGCGCAAGGGCGTGCTGGAGGAGAACCTGGGTCTCCTCGGCAGCGCCGAAAAGCGGTTCGCCGAAATACAGTTCCGGCTGTGGACGGCGAAGCGCTCGGACGATCGGTACCATGCGATGCGAGATGCGCTCGGCCGGAGCCATGACTGGTACCGGCAGGCGTTTCGCCGCAACCTGTCACATCACTGGTCGGGCGTGCAGATGCTCGCACTGTCGGCAGCGCTCGAGGGACGCATCACCGACGAAAACCTCTGGTCTGCGACCATGACCGCCGCCAAGATCGCGATGGAAGATCAGTCCGATTACTGGGCCGCCGGCACGCTCGCCGAAACGTATCTCCTTGCGCCCTTGGCGGGGCAGTCCGGGGCGGAGGCGCTCGGCCTTGCGGCGGAGGCCCTTGAGCAACTGGTCCAGCGCACGCGGAGGCATTGCAAGGACCGCTTTCCCATAGAATCGACGCTGCGGCAACTGTGGCGCTACCGGTACTGGTGGACGGAGCGGAACGGCTTCTTTGCTGGCGGCCAGGACTTGACCCAGGAGGCGGGCAAGCTGCTCGACGTGCTGAACGGGCCTTCCAATGGTTCCGGTTCCACGGCAAGATAGGAGGCGGCCATCGGGCTCGTCTCCCGGAATATCCCGCCCTTATCGAAAACCCGGCCCGTCACGTTCGAAAGAAGTCCCATGAATCGCTTGTGCTTCGTCATGATGCCTTTCGGCCGCAAGCGTGACGGGAAAGGCCGAGAGATCGATTTCGATGCCGTTTACGGCCGGATCGTCCTGCCGGCCATCACCGATGCGGGGCTGGAGCCGATCCGTGCCGACGAGGATGCGATCGGCGGTTTTATTCACAAGCCCGTGCTCGAACGTCTCATCCTGTGCGATGTCGTGATCGCCGATCTGACGGAGGCGGACCCGACAGTCTATTATGAGCTGGGCATCCGCCACGGCGTCCGGCCACAGTCGACCATCCTGCTTTTCGGCGAGGGCGCACCGCTTCCCCTGGATGCCGAACCGCTGCGCGGCCTGCCCTACGCCATCGACGCAGCCGGCTGCCCGGCGGACGCCGCGCGTGACCGCGCGGCCCTGTTGCGGCGTCTGAGGGAGTGCGGAAGCCAAGTCGCGGACAGCCCGGTGTACCGGCTCGTTTCCGACTTCGTGCCCCCGGACATCGCCCGACTGAAGACGGACGTATTCCGCCAGCGTGTCGCCTATGCCAGGGAGTGGAAGGAGGAGCTTGCCATGGCCCGCGCCGCCGGACCCGAGGCCTTGGCGGGTTTGGAAGCCCGGATGAGCGTCGCCGTCGAGGACCCTGCGGTGGTCGTGGACCTGCTCCTGTCCTACCGCGCCGTAAGAGCTTGGGAACGCATGATCGCCCTGGAGGCGAAGATGGCGCCGGAGCTGCGGCGCGGCGCCATGATCCGCGAGCAGCTCGGCTTCGCCCTCAATCGTCAGGGCCGTCCCGACGATGCCCAGAGGATTCTTGAGGATCTGATCGCCGAACGCGGTCCTTCCAGCGAAACCAACGGCATCCTTGGGCGAGTCCACAAGGACCGCTGGGAGGAGGCGCGCAAGAACGGCGAGCCCGCTGCCTCCGACCATTTGCGCAACGCGATTGCCGCCTATCTGGCCGGCTTCGAGGCGGACTCGCGTGACCCGTACCCAGGTATCAATGCCGTAACGCTGATGGAGATGACCAATCCCGTAGACCCGCGCCAAGCGGAGTTGCTGCCGGTCGTGCGCTATGCGGCCAAGCGCCGGCTTGCCGGCAAGAACCCGGACTACTGGGACTATGCCACCCTGCTGGAACTGGCGGTGCTGGCGAACGATGAAGCAGCGGCACGGGATGCGCTGGCCAGCGCCCTTGGGGCGATACGCGAACCGTGGGAACCGGAAACTACCGCGCGCAATCTCCGGCTAATCCGGGAAGTCCGCACGGAACGAGGTATTCCCGCCGACTGGACCCGGACGATCGATGAGGAACTGACGACGGCCGCGACGCCCGGCGTGGCTTAAAAGACGCCCGGCGTGGCCTGGAAGTGGCCGGTTCAGGATGCGAAGGCTGCCCGAGACTCGTTTCGTCTGCGGGCTCGCCTGCATTGGCGGGGATCTCCGATCAGTGGCTGGACGGCAGCGGCTCGACGGAGACGCGGGCGCTCCCGTCGTTGTTGTTATAGAAAATATTCGGGAAGCCGAGCGGCATCACGGCATCATTGACGTAGAGGAACAGCTCATCCGTCTGCCGGGCGGTCAGATCGGCCGCAAAGACGCCGCCGCGATCCGGCTGATCCTGCGCTCCCGGTCTCACATCCAGGGATTTGAAGACCAGAGGATAGTAATCGGAGCCGGTGACGCCGAGCCGGGCAACCGGCTGGTACCAGTCCAAGGCGATATGGCGCCTGATCGGGGCAAATAAATCGGCCTCGGGAGGGAGATCGACGCCGCGCGGACTGGCCAGGATCGCAGCATCCATCCAGGGATCGCCGGATGGGATCGTGAGAGTGATCCGGTAGCTTCTGTTCGCTTCGAGTTTTAAACCGGTGGCGGCACAGAGGTCATTTGTCTGAAACGTTCCCTTCATCTCCATTCTTTCGGTCACTGGCCGCAACTCCTGCGCAGCACTACCGGTACAGGTCGATCCGAAGGAAGACCCCATCGTGAAGCTCAGTTTGGTAACGAAGAATATACCTGATGCAAGAAACAGGACGGCGAAGATAAACGGGAGGATACGGCGTCGGAGCGCCCGGAAGAAAGCCTGATAAGGTGGAGATTTGCGGAGTAGTTCTACGAGTTTGTTCACGCGACCAGGCTCCACGGGTGCCGGAGCCTTCTCGAGCGAGGATGGTTTCAAGCATGGTATGGCGTACCAGACCGGTCTCATCGTATCGCTGACGCGACGCTCGAACACTTTCCCGATCCCGATGCCGGCCATGACGGCAAGGACAAGAGTGATGAAAATGCCGGGAGCCAGCGTGTAGGTGTCGATCATATCTTCGGCAAAGGCGGGAAGTAATATCTTCAGCAGGTCGATGGCGCCGGAAGCGAAGCAGAAGTATGATTCGCAGGCGGCGCTGTCAGGCTTCCAGAACAGCGGCAGCAGGATCAAGAGGAGTGTTACAAATAACGTGTAGAAATAATCGATTCGGCGCCACCACACCCAGTTCCAGGCATGCTCACGCCGCTCCGCTCTTTGTGTGAGGGCCGGAATCTCGGCTGGAGGGCAGCCGTTTTCACGCTCAAGCACCTCGAGGTAATTCTCGAACGGCATGATCTCGCCGTCTATCCGCACGACATGGAAATTGGGCGGCACGGCCAGGGGCGCGTAGCCGTCCTGCCCGATCATGATCCGGCGAAGTACGCTTTCGTGAATCCTGTCGGTCGTGACCCTGGCTCCCATAAGTTCGGGGAGGAGTTCGATCCGGCGCGGATTGTAGCGGTAATAACCGGCCAGCCCGCGCCGGGAGTCGTGGATCGGGCCATTCTCGTCTTCCAGAGCCCGGAACTGGTCCCAGATCTCTGGCCTGAATCTGATGTCCCTCTCCTTCGCCTCGTTCATCATCCAATTCAGCGAAACATGCGCGAGGCTGTTATCCGCATAGCCGCCGCCGACGTCGGAGTGAACGCCGGCGAACCAAACCTGACCGATCCGGAGTTTATCGAGGGAGATGACCGGCTTCCCGTCCTGTTCCATCTCGTCCCACAAACGGGGATGGAAGGTATTGCGCTCGTCGTCGAGGGCGAGGGCGTGCCGTGCACACATGACGTTGGGGTGAAGTTTCCGGTCGCGCATCGTGAGTTTTACGAAGAAGAGGTCGACGGCGCGCGTCATTTCGTCGACTGGAAGGCCATATGCATCGACGGTGTCCCAGAGCCCTACGAACTCGATCTTGATCCCGTCTTTCCCGATACCGCGGTTTTTGTCGCGACGGTACGCGCGCTGTTTGAGGAGCTTGTTCTTCGCTCCGATGAAGAGGTCGCGGATCTTCCGGAACGGCCGTTCGAGGCCCAGTTTCGTACAGTAGTTGCGGCGGAACTCGCGGTAGGCGGCGTCGACGCCGCGCGCCAGATTAGCCTCGTTGCCGTCGTAGGGAACGAGGCCCTGGTCCATGATCAGGCCGATCAGAATCCGAATGGTGAAGGCACCCCGGCTGAAGCCGAAAGCGTAGATCTTGTCGTCTTTAACGTATGTCCGGCAGAGGAAGGCGTAAAGGTCACGGACATTGCGCGAAAGGCCGAAGCCAATGGCGCCTCCGAGGAGGGCCAGAGGCCGGAAGGACGAGGTGCCCACGCCGTCGTCATAGAAGGCGAACTGCCGCGGCAGCTCTGGTTGTTGCGGATCGGCGAGATCGAGGGCGTCGTATATGCGGCGGACGTTTGTCTTGAATAAGCTGGCGGAACTATTGCCGGTTCCGTCGGAAAGAAGAATTATATGCTTCGCTTCCATCCTGAGCCCCTTCCTTTTGAATCGATCTTGTTTTCACGGAGCCTATCAAGCCTCAGGTTGATGCGAATGTGAGGTTTCGCATATCAGAGCGTGTTTTTCGAATGAGTAACTCAATCCGATCTCGATCGGCAACCCGGCCGCTGATGGTTTTTACTGCCAGTCAAAGAGATTTCAGGTATTCGATCAAATCCCACCGCTCATTCTCAGTGAGTTCACGGCCAATTACACCATTACGCAGCGGAGCGTTGCGGAACTCATGTCCCCGGTTGGAGTTACCAGGAATGCTTGTGTCGAACTGGAACGCGCCCGCACCTCCATCGGTCGAGAAGCCGACCATTTTTGGATCGAACTGGCGGCTGCCGACAGAAAATGCCGTGTCCCGCTGATCGGCGGGTACCAGCATCTGATAGAGATTCGGCACCGAGCCGTTATGCAGATAAGGGGCCGTCGCCCAGATGCCATTGAGCGGCCGCGCCCGATACGCGGCCATCGCTCGCCAATCGTTATCGCGATAGCCTTTGATATTGTCCCGCTGATCCCGTGGAACCGCATTGTCGTCGAGCCAGCGTTCTATCACCGCATCGGTAACCTTCTTCAGGCCCGTCGCCGCCGAGACCGGCGTCTTATCGGAAGCATTCAGGTAAGCTTTTCGCTGAACGAAGTTCATGGCGGCTTTTGGATCGGTGCCGATATCATCCACCGGCTTCATGACGATCTGGCGATACTGACGGCCATGGCGATCCGGCTGAGACCAGCCGCCATCATGGCATCCCGAGCACATCTGAGTGTAAAGTTGCTTGCCGCGTTGCTGGCGGCCGGCATCGATTTTCGGAAGCAGGTCCTCGGGCCAGCGGGGCGAGGTCAAGCCTGCTCCGGCTTTCGGTCCGGCCAGCAGTCGTTCCATTTCGTGGATGTTGTCGATCCGCACCGTCGATCTGTACAGATCCTCGGAGGGACCGGACAGCTTTACCGCGGACCGCACGCCCATGGCTTCGGCGACATTGCGGCCCATGGGCTGCCGGATCGCACCATTGTACTGCACCCAGTCGAACCAGGGAGCGTCCCAGAGACCGGGATAGCTGACGGGACCGTCGGCCACGGCGAAGTTGCGGGGATCGCCGGTCTGGGTGCCGAAAACGAAGTTGCCTCCCCGTCCCAGCGCGTCGAGCCGGCCGTAGCCTTCCGCCACCGGGTACAACTGCTGCCTTTTCGCGGCTTCCGCCTCTGTTTTACCGGCGTCTATGAATTGGCCGAGGTCCTGGTGAAGCTGTTTGCGCGCCTCCGGCGTGTCGTTGGCTTCAAGAACCGTCCTCGCGAAGCGGTCGAACCGGAAAGGCTGGATGTATGTCGCGAAAGCCGCGATGCCGAGTTGTTTCTGGAAGGCGCCAAGGTCGGTCATGGCAGGGCCGCCGTCGATGCGGATACTGGCGCCGTTATAGTCGATCTGGCCGGTGTGGCACGCGGCGCAGGTCAACCCGACCATCATGACCGATTGGCTGCCGTCGACGGAGCCTTCGTCCCAGGCGAAGCCGACCGGCAAGCCATCGGGGTTCCCGTCCGACCGGCGGTCGGCGATGAAACCGAACCGGGCAAGATATGCCGGATCGGCGAACTGCGTCCGGCCGGCGGACCCTGGAATGGGCTGCTCCAGCGCCAGGAACCACTTATAAGGCATGATCCGGGTGCCCTGGCTGGCATGATAGAACCAGTCCCGCTGGCCCGCGTCCCAGTTCTGAGCGAGAAAACGGACATCCGTCCCGACAGGCTCTTCAGGCAACACCTGAGCACAGCCAATTGCCGCTGCGGCAAACAGCAGAAGCCCCGCAGCCGATCCTTTCCCCGTCATGCATGTCTCCAAAGTCGAAGGCTTCGAATTTGCGGCAGTTGATTTACGGCAGTTGACTTACGGCAAATGGCGAAGCGCCTGAATGCCAGGCATGAAGAAGTATTCGCCGCCGCGCGTGCTTACGAAGTTCCGCATCGCCTTGATGGTTTCGATACGGCCGTCATGGGGGATCTTGAAAGTTCCGGTCCCGTCGTTGTTGCCGATCAACGGGTCCTTTTCCCCGCTGAGCAGCGCGAAGTTCCCGTCGTTCATCCAGACCCGCTGAACGAATTCGAACTGATTGGCAATGTCGGCGTTGATCAGAATGATGATGGCGCCCCGTGGCAGGCCGTCATCGGCCGTCGTATCGGGCGGCAGCCGGGTGCCATAGGGAAGTCCTTGCCGCAGAACTCTGTGCCGGTTGACATCGTCGGCGGCAGGTCCGGTCAGGCCGGCACGGGGATTCATCCGGCGGATATGCGCTCCGAGCGGACAGGCGCGGCCTTTCTTGTCACCGGCATAGGTGAAAGCGTTGTTGCGGTTCGCATCGTCAGCCAGAGCGGGATCATCCTGGT
>Ga0190275_10002604_pt1 | contig 12924 bp, 7 predicted proteins | sample Popmic550T_FD_133745 | JGI IMG/M metagenome (GOLD analysis project Ga0190275, IMG submission 133745) | Populus adjacent soil microbial communities from riparian zone of Yellowstone River, Montana, USA - 550 T | ecosystem: Environmental > Terrestrial > Soil > Riparian zone > Trees stand | place... | reverse complement strand
GTGGTGCTGCTCAACGTCGCCCCCGCGCCGCTGCCCGGCGTGGCAAAGTCAACCGTGGCGCCGGCTACGGCTGCGCCGCCCGTGCCGGTCACGAGCACGCGCAGCGGCGCAGCAAATGCACTGTTGACCGCCGCGTTCTGCGGGCTGCCACTGATCCGCACCAGTGACCCGCTGACGAACGTCGCGCTCACGGATTGGTCGCCGGCCATCGTCACGCTGCAGCTGTTGGCGCTGCCTGTGCAGGCGCCACTCCAGCCGAGAAAGCTCGAGCCTGCGACCGGTGAGGCGGTGAGAATCACCTCCGAGTCGTCGCTGAAGCTGGCGCTCGTGGAGGAGCAGCTGGTGCCGCAAGTGAGTGATGCCGGCGTGGAGACGACCGAGCCGTGGATCGTCCCGGCCTTGCTCAAGGAGAGCGTTCGCAAGGTGCCGATGCTGTCGACGTCGACCGCCGTGTTGTTGCTCGAGTCGGGGTCGCTCTGTGCCCCGCTTACGGTCGCCCTCGCGGTATTGGAGAGCGATCCGGCCCCAGAGCCGGTGCCCACGGTTGCTTGCACCGTGTACGTCGCGTTGCCGCCGACGGCCACAGCCGCCGTGTCGTTGATGTTGCCAGTGCCGCTCGCGGCGCAGCTGCCGCCGACGCTAGCGCTGCAGCTCCAGCTCACGTTGGTGAGCCCCGCCGGCATGGTGTCGAGGACCGTGACGTTCGCCGCCGCCACGGGGCCCGCATTCGAAACGCGTATCGTGTACGTGAGCGCTTGCCCCCAGCCGACTGCCGCGACGCCGTCAGTCTTACTGATCGCGACGTCTGCATAGCTCACCCCGCTCGAGACGCTGGTCTGCACCTTGGGCCCGATCAGGGCAGATACGTCGGTCGCGTAGATGGAGTACGTACCGTTGGTGATCACGGTGCCGGTGGCGACGGCGCCGATTTTGACCGTGACTGTGTAGGAGCCGGTGCCGCCCTGCGAAAGGGTACCGAGCGAGCAGGAGACGGCGCCGGTGCCGTTTACTGCCGGAGCCGTACATGCCCCGGGTGTGCTGACCGCCACGAACGTGGTGTTCGTGGGGAGCAGCATGTCGAGTTTCACGCCCTGTGCGGTGGCCGTGCCGCCGTTCTTGTAGTTGACCGTATAAGTAAGGTTCGCATTGGCATTGGCCGACTGGACGGCGGTCGCCCAGCCGTACAGCCCGGGAATGCCCGAGCCGACAGCATCGAGATAGACGCGGCCCCAGTGTCCGCTCGGTGAACACCCCGCTGCGACCACGCGCAATCTGAGCTGATCGCCGAGACGGATCACCGTGTTGCCCGGTGCGATGTCGACCAGCTGCCAGTCCGTATAGAGGAAGGTCGTGCCCTTCCACGGCACACCGGCCTGGCCACTGGTGTTGAAGTCCTGGTAGAGCGTCGTGCTGGTGGTCAGGTTGGTGAGTTCCACGAAGTAGTAAGGTTGCTGCTCGTACACGTGCGGCGGGTCCGGGTTGTACAGCACGGGAGCCACGGCGAAGCGAACATGGACTTTGCCATCTGCCGGATCGACGTCGCCCAGCGTGACCGTCATGGTTTGCTGCGCGACGTTGGCGTTCTTGTTTCCGCCCTTTTCGGTCAGAGTCGTGCCGTCGCTTGCGTTTACGCGCACGGCACGCACGCCATACTTGGGAAAGCGCAGCGTCGCCGCCGCTCCGAGGTCGGGGTCGACCTGACTTTCGACGGCGCCGCCGACGATGAAGGTCTGTAGAACGCCACCGGTGCCCAAGTTGAGATTCGCGTAGGTCTGCGGAGTGGACCGGACAAGGCCCGAGTTCAGGTGAGTGGTCGTTGTCCAGCCAGTCGGCGCGACACCGATCGCGTTCTCCTCGAAGTCGCCGTTGTTCCAGATCGCCTGCTGCTGCGACCTTACCTGTGGAGTCGCTCGCGGCTCAGACCACGGTTCGCTGCAAGCTGCGAGCGCAAAGGCGAACACCCCACCGAGACAGAGCAGCCGGCCCAACGCAGGCCATCCACATCGGGCCCGCCGTTCGGCAGTCGAGGCGGCAGCAGGTTGCTCACGGCAGTCGGCCTGCTTCAGCCCTTCTGCGCTGCTCTTCACAGAGCACTCGGGCGGATCGCGAACGTCGCGGCTCCGAGCGGGAGCGCGTCCTACCAGCACCGTCTTCATTGCACGATTCAGAAGCAGCGTCGGGTGCACTCGAGTTGAGCCGTACGACCGCGCGCATCTGTCCCCACGTGCATGATCGTGGAGCAGCGCACGAGATCACAGCACCATCGACCTGTTGGGTGGATTCTCGCACACGCTTCGTCAGCGGGAGTGTGTGCGCGTGATCGTCGTCGTGGTGAGTGCGCAGACTGCGCGAGCGGCTGAGAGGCGTCCTAATCGGCTCCGGTCATCGTCGCTACGAAACAGCGATCGCGGGGAGAATCAACGCTCGTTCGAGCAACAGACCGCTACGCGGTGCCAGTCCCCAAGCACGGGGGGTGAGCGCTCATGCGCAGGTGCGCTAGGTGCTGGCGAGCAGCGTTGCCGCCGCAGCCCTTACCAGCTGACCGGCGGAAACGGCATGCCAGGACGGGCGAACAGATAGCCCTGAAGCAGCTCGCAGCCGAGCGACGTCAGTACATCTCGCTCTGATGCAGTTTCCACGCACTCGGCGATGACTTCGATCTTGAGCGAGCGACCGAGGTCGACGATCGAGCGAATGAGTGTCTGCTTGATCGGATCACTATCGACGTCACGAACGAGCGAAAGGTCGATCTTGACGAAGTCCGGCGCGAGCATGGCAAAGCTGTTCAGGCCAGCGTAACCGGCGCCCATGTCGTCGATCGCGATCCTGAAGCCCATCCCCTTGAGCTCGGCGACTCGAGTCCGCACGTCGGCGACCGTATCGAGGGAAGCGCGCTCGGTGATCTCCAGGACCACTCGCCATGCACAGACAGACAGCGGAGCCGACTTTCGGAACAGGTCGGGATCGAGCAGATCGAACGGATGAAGGTTCACGAATAGGTCGACCCCGCCGGCCAGCTTATCCGTCATCTCGGCAGCGAGCCGGCGTACCGCGCGGCCGACCTCCTTCTGCATGCCCAACGTGTCCGAGGCAGCAAGCAAGCTCGTCGGATCCCCAAGCACAGGGTGCGTCGTTCGCAAGAGCGCTTCGTAGGCCACCACCTGACGCGTCTTGGGACGGACGATGGGTTGCACGGCAAGTCGCATGGTGCCCAGCGCCTCGAGCAAAGCAGCTCTCGTCACGAGCGTGTTGCGCCTGGCGGCCCCCACATACTCGTAAGCGGCGCGCCGCGCATGAGCGAGTGAACGCGCGTGCACGGCGTCTCCAACGGCGCGCACGACCTCGGCGTGATTGAGCGGCTTGGTCAGATAGCGAAACACGCCCGCGTCGATGCTCTGCATTGCGCTCTCGATCCCAGGGGCTCCCGTGGCCACCAAAATGGGAATCTCCGGGTCGCGCGCGCGCACACGTCGAATGAGCTCGAGGCCACTCATGCTCTCCATGTTCAAGTCGGTCAACACCACATCGATGGACATGTCTTCCAGCCGCAGCAGCGCCTCGGCACCGCTGCGAGCCTTGACGCATCGATAGGAGGACCTTACCAACACGCGCGAATACACCTCGAGCATGGTCTGGTCATCGTCCACGACCAATACACACACTGGTTTGTCAGATGTCATGGTGTGCCTTTCTCGATCTCGACCAGCGCCGTACGTCAGGGCCAATAGAAGCGCGCGCACGGCTCGCACAGGCCGTGACTCATGGCGACGGACGAACAGGTCAGGTACGCCGGGACCCAGTCCCAGCGTTTTCGGCCGCTCGGATTTCGCACGCGCCGACAGTTTGCGCACATTGTGATCACTCCCTGGTGCATGTAGCGACCGTCCTCGGGGGCACATGCCGGCCAGGTGTGAGGGCCGTCGAAGCGCAGGGCGTGAACCACGACCAAATCTGTGCCTGAGGGATACACGTTCATGTGAAAGGTGCGCAATCGAGCTGGGCTGTTGCACTCGTATTCGTGCTCCCAGGGTGTCCCAGTGTCGCGCACCCGCGCAAAGGCCGTGACGTAGAACCCGCGTAGAGGCTCCGCGATGGCCAAGATCACAGATCTGTTTCGCCACGAGCTGGTGCTCTCGGCGCCGCCGTTCTCCGACGCAAAGCGCATATAACCCGCATTCACCTCCAGCAATTCGTCATCTTTGGACAGGAGGTACGCCGAGTCGTCGCTGTCGGCGACGTCGGCCATCAGCTCAGCAGCCGTCGCTGTGAAAGGTCGGGTCAACGCTCCCCCAGTACTTCGCGAACCTTGCCCAGGAGCGAGTGAGGGGTGAACGGCTTCTGAAGAAATGCGATTCCCGCCTGCAGCACGCCGTGGCGGATGACGACGTCATCCGTGTAGCCGGAGCCGAACAGGACTTTCATCGCCGGTCGCACCAGCGCGAGCTGTTCGGCGAGCTTTCGCCCGCTCATGCGCGGCATGACGACGTCGGTCATCAGGAGGTGGATCTCCTCGGCGTATTCCTGCGCGGTCACGCACGCCTCGACTCCATTGGGCGCTTCGAGCACGCGATATCCACTACGACGCAGGATCTCGCACGCGACCTCACGCAACTGTTCGTCATCCTCGACCAGTAGGATCGTCTCTGTGCCTCGACGTGGAATCCGCGGCATCAAGGACGAGGTCGGGCATAGCGACAGACCGTCCGTTCTCGGGAGATAGATCTTGAACGTGGTGCCGTGCCCCAACTCGCTGTAGACGCTGATGAAGCCACCGCTCTGATGGACGATCCCGAAGACGGTCGACAACCCCAGACCCGTTCCCTTGCCCATCTCCTTCGTCGTGAAGAAGGGCTCGAAGATGCGTCCCAGCGTGGCGAGATCCATGCCGGTACCCGAGTCGCTGACCGTGAGCATGACGAAGCCTCCGGGCGAGACACTGTCGGGCTTTCCGACTGCGTCAACTTCGACTCGCGCGTTGACAGTCTCGATGGTGAGCTTGCCCCCTTCGGGCATCGCGTCCCGCGCGTTGACCGCCAGGTTCATGAGCACCTGCTCGACTTGACCCGGGTCGGCGAGCACGAGGCCCACCGACGGCTCGGCGACGACGGTCAGTTCGACGTCTTCGCCCAACAAGCGGCCGAGCATGGGCTTCATGGCGACGATGATCTCTCGGAGGTCGATCACGCGCGGTTCGAGCACCTGCTGCCGGCTGAAGGCCAAGAGCTGGTGAATCAGGTCGGCCGCGCGGCGACCTGCTCTCTGAACCTGCTCGATGTCTCTGCGGACAGGATCGCTCGCCGTGAGCTCTTCGGCCGCGAGCTCCGAGTAGCTCATGATCACCGAGAGAAGGTTGTTGAAGTCGTGCGCGATGCCGCCTGCCAAGCGACCCACTGCTTCCATCTTTTGTGCTTGTCGCAGCTGCTGCTCCAGCTTGACGCGCTCCGTGACGTCCTCTGCGTGAACGATCACGAGGTCGGGAGGCGCAGGGGCATACGACACATGAAGCCGCCGCATCCGATCGCTGCCTTTCAGCGTCCAGTCCATCTCGCGAGCATGCGTGGTTCCGAGACTGAGACAGCGCTCCAGATCCATGATGACCTCAGGCGCGTCGGCAAAGTACGCATCGGCAGTCTGGCCGAGAAGCCCGGCGATTGCGCCGTGCGAAGCGGAGAGTGCCGCCTGATTGTAGTCGGCGAGCTGGAAATACGGCCCCGCTTTGCCTTCGAGGCGCTGCCATACGTAGGTGGGGACGGGCACGCCATGAAACTGCGCCCTCAGGCGCTGCTGGGCCACCGTCGCATCGGTGACGTCCACACCGTGCAGGAAGACCCCGCTAATGGTCCCATCGGCCTCGATCAGCGGTTGGTAGACGAAGTCGACGTAGCGGCGCTCCAGTCCGGAGCTCGGAGTGCGCGTCAAGAAGACTGTCATCCCGTGTGCGACGAACGACTCGCCCGAAGCCAGCACGTTGTCGAGCAGCTCGACAAAGCCTTGTCCGCGTACTTCCTCGAGTGCCTCGGACAAGGGCTTGCCAAGCACGTCTCGTCCTCCGATCAGCTCCTTGTAGGCGTCGTTGACGAGCTCGAACACATGCTCTTTACCGCGCATTACGGCCATGAACGCCGGCGCTTTCGCAAGCAACGTCCCGAGCCGGCGGCGCTCGAACTCGAGGGAGGCGATCAGGCGTTCGCGTTCTTGCGCGGCCTGGTGCGCAGTCGTGACGTCGAGCATGACCGCGACGCCTCCCACGAGCATGCCGTCCTCATCGAGGATCGTCGCGGCCGAGTTCAGGACATGCCCGAGGGTGCCATCGAAACGCTCGATCGTGGAGGCTTCCGCGACCACCGTCTCGCCCGTCGCCAGCGCTCGCGCGAGTCCCCACTCTTCTGCCGCCATTGGCTCGCCGGTCGCCGTCCAGTACGCCTTGTAAACGTCATACTGCGACGGATTCTCCGCGTACGGGGCGAGACCGCCCCAGATGCGCGCTGCGGCCGGGTTCGTATGCGTGAGCGCGCCCGCGGCGTCGGCGATCCACACCCCCACGGGCAATGCGGCGAGCACCGCCTCGAGCTTGCGACGCTCCAGATCCGCCTCACGCAGCCCCGCTGCCGCCCAGCGCTCTGCCCCCACTCCAGTGTCGAAGAACATGGGTATCGACCTGAGCTCGGCGTGGACCTCGATCGAGGGGTCTGGCAGTTCGTCGATCAACTTGCGGTGGCGCTGCTCGGCGTCTCGCAGCGTAGCCTCGCTGCGCTTGCGTTCGGTGATGTCGCGAAGGTTGACGACCAACGCGCCGATGTCGGGATCGTGCAGAAGGTTTGTCGCTGACAGCTCGAACCAGCGACGGCCTCCATCTCGGTGGCGTATTCGAAGCTCGAGCGCGACCGTCGCCGACGGTGACTGCAGCAGATGCTGGAGTAATGCTTCAACCTTGGGCCGCTCGTCTTCGTCTACCAGGTCCTGCCATTTTGACCGATCGGCGCCAGCGTAGTCGTAGCCCAGAAGCTGCTTGACCGCTGGACTCTGATACAGCGTCCGCCCCTCTGCGCTGAGCAGAACGATTCCGTCATGACTCTTCTCCACCACTGCGCGAAAGCGCGCTTCACTGCGTCGCAGACCGGCCTGTGCAGCGATCTCGTCGGTCACGTCGCGCATGGCCAGCACGCGTAGAGGTCATCGCGTGGACGCTCGGCTTCATTCATGACCATGCATAGCGGCTACCTACCAGGTGCAGCTCCGCTCAGCGTGCCGCCAGGCCGAGCATACGCGGCCGATTTCCTGACCGTGGACTTATCTTGGCCGCGTTTTTCAGCGCCCGCCCCAGCATTGGAACAGCGTCGAGGTCCGTACGCGGACCCCGAGCCCGCCGGCTACCAGCGGGCGCCAGCGATCTCGGCCCTACCACCCTTCTGTCAGCCGACGCGGCGGACATCGCGGATGCGCTTCTCACCGCCTGGGGCAGCGATTGAGATGCTGCGACGCTGCTGAACCACGCATACTGACGAGGTTGGGGGCTGCCGAGTCTCTACGACAATGAGTTCGATGGTCGGGGAGGTCTGAGGTGTCGGAGCTGCCACGTCCCAGAGTGCTGTGCGTTGACGATGAGCCGAACATCGTGGAAGCGCTCAAACGACAGCTGCGTCGCAAGTTCGACGTCGAGACTGCGTTGAGCGGCACGCAGGCTCTGGAAATGCTCGAGAGCCACGGTCCGTTTGCGGTCGTCGTGTCCGACATGCGCATGCCACACATGGATGGCTCTGCTTTTCTGGCTGCAGCCCGCGTTCGCTATCCGGACTCCGTTCGCATGCTGCTCACTGGCTATTCCGAAGTGGACGCGGCGATCCGCGCGGTCAACGACGGGCACGTCTTCCGCTTCCTACTCAAGCCATGTCCGCCCGAGATTCTGACCGCGGCCGTAGACGCGGGTGTCGAGCAGCATCGCCTCCGCAAGGCGGAGCAAGAACTGCTCGAGCGCACGCTGCGCGGCAGTATCGACGCGTTGGCCGAGGTGCTCTCGCTTGCCTCACCACTGGCGTTCGGCCGGGCCCGGCGCGTCCAACGCATCGCGCTCGACTTGGCCAAAGCGCTCGGCATCGCGGACGTGTGGCAGGTCGAAGTGGCCGCCATCCTGTCTCAGCTCGGCGCGGTCACGCTACCGACCGATGTCCTGGAGCGCTGGCAGCGCGGCCAGGTGCTCCGACCCGAAGAGCAGGAGATGCTGACGCGCTTCCCGGCCGTGGCCGAGCATCTTCTCGGCCACATCCCTCGCTTGGAAGGTGTGCGCCGAATCATTCAGCTCCATCCGCTGCCGTTTGTCGTGGGACGCGAAGACGAGATACCGATTGGCGCGCGCATCTTGCGCGTTGCAGCCGATCTTGACTCGTTGACCACACAAGGCATCGCGGCAGGGTCCGTCGTCGACATGCTCCAGGCGCGTGGATGCTACGACCCACTCGTGCTCGAGCAGCTGCAGGCGGAGGACGACCGCGGCACCGTCGGAGACGTGCCGCTGCGCAGTCTGACGGTCGGCATGGTGCTCGACCAGGATCTGCGAACCGACAAGGGCCTATTGCTAGTGGCTCGCGGCCACACGGTAGGCGAAAGTCTGCTGATTCGACTGCGAAACTTGGGTCACCGTCAGGGTTTGCCCGAGTACGTTCGTGTGGTCCTTCCGAGGTAAGCCTTGTCGACCAAAGTTCACGACACCGGACAGGTACCCACGCACACGCCTGCAGCTGCGAACCATGCCGCTGTGCAGAGCCTGCCCGTCGATCAGGTGCTCGAGAGCTTGTCGGCGATCGTGGTTGGCCTCGACGCCAGCGGTGCTGTCAGCGCCTGGAATGGCGAAGCCCAGCGCTTTCTGGGGCTCACACGCATCGAGGTGCTGGGCCGCCCACTGTCCGAGCTGCCGCTGCCGCTGCGCGACCCGTCCGCGATCGAGCGGCTGCTATCGGCATCGCAGAGCGACAAGCCGGTGCGCATCGATGATGTGAAGTACGTGCGACCTGACGGAGCTGAGGGCTTACTGGGCCTGACGGCAAGTCCGATGGCGCCGGACATCGACGGCCGGCGTCCGGTGCTGGTGCTGGGACGCGACATCACCGAGCATCGCGCGCGCGATGCCCAGTTCATGCAGTCTCAGAAGCTCGAGGCCATCGGCCAGCTCGCGGCCGGCATCGCGCACGAGATCAACACACCGACCCAGTACGTCACGGACAACCTGCACTTTCTGCGAGATTCCTTCAACGATCTGCTGCGCGTGTTCAAACACCTGGACGAGCTCGTCACGCAAGGTCCGAGCGGCATCTCACCAAGTTCGAGCGAGAGTCTCACGCGCATGCTGCGCGAAGTGGAGGCCGAGTATTTGATGGCGGAGGTTCCGCGTGCGATCGAGCAGGCGCTCGAGGGCACCGGGCGCGTGGCGGTGATCGTGCGGGCGATGCGCGGCTTCTCGCATCCCGGCCAGCAAGAAAAGGCAGCTTCGGACATCAACCGTGCAGTGGCCGACACGGCGACGGTGTCGACCAACGAGTGGCGCTACGCATCGGAGATGGTGCTGGAGCTGGAGCCGAACCTGCCGTTTGTCATCTGTCAGATCGGCGAGATCAGTCAGGTGTTGCTCAACCTCATCGTGAACGCGGCGGATGCCATCAAGGAGGCGCGCGGTGACGATAGCGGACCCAAGGGCAAGATCACCATCACCACGATGAGCGCGCCGAACTCGGTGATCGTTCGGGTCACCGACACTGGCGGGGGCATTCCGGAGGCGATCCGCAGCCGCATCTTCGATCCATTCTTCACGACCAAGCCGGTCGGTAAGGGCACGGGTCAGGGACTGAGCTTGGCGCGTTCGATCGTCGTCGAAAAGCACGGCGGCGCTCTTACGGTCGAGAGCGAGCTCGGGGTGGGGACCACCTTTGTCGTCTGTCTGCCGCGCGATGCGCACTAGGACTCCGCGCGGCGCGTGTAAGGTGTACGGGTACCGAGAGGGGAGCTACACGGCAGGCGCCCGGCCGCGATTGATGTCGCGTCCGGGCTTGCCGTTTCCACTCGTCGCCCGGTGAGCGAGCGATGAGCTCACGGCGGCACTGTGCAAAGACCCTCGAACACGACCTCGTTGGGCCCGCATGGCACGCAGGAGTTGTCGAGCGTTCCCTCGTTGGGTGGGCACGCCAGGCAGGTATTGCTCGGCTCATCCAGCCCCGTGCCGTTGGCACACATGGGGGTGACGACAGTCGGGCCGTCGAAGGTGATGTTGATCGTCTGGTAGGAGGCGAAGCCCACCACGGGCTCCGTTCGGGCGATGATCAGCGTGTAGACGACGGGAGCGGCCAGGCTCAGGCCGACCAGGCTCTGAAAGGACTGGCTAGGGATGCTGAAGCCTGGTCCTCCAAACGGCGTTTGCACGTTGTTGATGGCTTGCTTGACGCCCGCCTGGTATGCGGCATGGACGGTGCCGTACTCGTAGTCGCTGAGGGGCTCGCCAAGCAGCACATAGTCCTCGAGCTCGCTCAAGCCTTGTTGGTTTGTCAGCCAAACTTCGCCGCTCACAGAGGCGATGACGTTGTTCGTGGGAGCAAACTCGGTTTCCACTAGCAAGTTGGACGCTTGCATCGTGTACGTAGGGTTCAGGACGGGGAAGGCCTGCGGCGTCGCCACCGAGAGTCCCTGGGTCGGAGTGATGGCAACGTTGTCGGTGTTCGCGCGGCTCGGATCGTCGGAGTAGACGAAGAACAGCGTGAACGTGTTCGGGGCGCCTCCCACGCGCTGTGCGTTGGCATAAAAGACCACAGGTGGACCGCCAAAGGCAGACGGGTTCGCTTGGAAGTTGCTGCCCACGAGCAGCGGGGGAGTGGCGACCACGAGCCCTCCGGTCGTGACAGCGCCCGTCACGCTCAGCGCGCAGACCGCATCGTCCGCGACGATGGACAGGCTGGCGTTGGTGAGCACCGCATTTTGGGCCACCGCGAGGCTCCAGTTTCCAGTGCGGCTCTGACATCCCGTGTACGTCCCGTTGAGCGAGAGGAGCTCACCGTTGGTCAGTGCGTGCGTGGTTCGGTCCACGATTACCGCGCTGGCCCTGAGTGGCTCGCTGTAGGTGTCCCCGTCACCACAAGCAGCCTGCATGGAGACCGCAGCGGCGAGTGCCAAGACGTTGGGTAGCACGTAGTACTTTTGTGGATTCATGCGCGTTGTCCTGTCTGTGCCGATCTGAGTTATCTGATATCCGCGTCGTTGAGCAGACACAGGTCTGCCTCGCGCACAGCCGTGCGCTTCGATGAATGCTCAAGAGGACGCGAGCGCTCGACGGAGAGTGCTTGTCGCCAAGCCGAAGCTGTTAGGCGCAAAGCTCGAATGGAACGTTGCGCGTCACCCCACGAGACAAGCAATGCATTTTGTGCCGCTGGTGGAAATGCTGGTGCAATGGCGGTCCACCCCACGCGCCACGACTTGGGTCGCAAAATTTTCGCGCATGCGCGCCTGCATCCCAACAAGCGCTTTTTCAACTCACCAAGCGTCACCAACGGCAGCTAGTGACTCGCTGCGTGCTCGGCACAAAGGTCGCGCAAACCGCCTGACATCATGAGCTCGCTCTACTGCCTGGGCGTGACAAGACCGGCGCGTTGCCCATCTCCCTCTCAAGAAGGAGTCGTCAGGGCCACGATGGTGCTGATAGCCTTCCGCGACGCTCTTACTCGTTCATCGTCAGCGATGAGACCGACGAGCGGCGCTCAAACACTCCGGAGGAGTGATGCGACGATTGATGATGACGGCCGCGCTCGGCCTGGCGTCTTGGGGATGGTCGGAGCCTGCCTGCGCGCAGACGTCTGCAGACGCAGCGAGCACATCGGGTGTGTCCGCAGGCGCGGCATCGGGCCGCTTCGACGCACCTGCCGTGGATCGGCCGCCTGCGAACGGTAGCTCGAGTTCTGCAGACTCCTTCATGCGCCGCTATCGCCCCACCGCGCTCTCGTTCGAGGCAGGCATCTTCGGCGGTACCTACGTTGTGTCCGACAAGCACAACCAGCAGGACCTCTCCATGACCATTGCGAGTGGGCACGAGAAACTCGGGCCCGGCGGTGAGCTGGGACTTCGTCTCGCGTTCTTCCCACTCGCGTTTCTGGGTGGTGAGCTCGAGGGCGGTCTGATCCTCAATGACACGGAGCGGACCGACGATTCCACAAAGACATGGATCGTGCGCGGGCACGGAATCCTGCAGCTGCCACTCGGCAGACTCGTACCTTTTCTGGTCGGTGGCGGTGGCCTCACCTCCCTTCGTGCAGCGGGCTCGCTGGGTAACGACAAAGATCCGGTCGCCTACTTCGGCGGCGGGCTCAAGTTTGCGTGCACTCCGTACCTGAGCCTTCGCGTCGACCTGCGCGACAACATCGCGCAAAAGAACAAGCTGATCTCCAGCGTCAAGAACGGCGACTCGGTGCAAAACTTCGAGTTCCTCGGCGGACTCAGTCTGACGCTCGGACGCACGCCGTGGTCCCCCGAGATACCCGACCACGATGCCGATGACGACGGTGTAGACGACGACCGAGACCGCTGCCCGTCCGTGGCGGGACTCGCTCCCGAGGGCTGCCCGCCCCCACCGGACGGCGACGGCGACGGCGTAGCCGATCCCTCTGACCCTTGCCCGAGCGAGCGCGAAGACGGCCATCCGCCTGCGCCGATGGACGGCTGTCCCAACAAAGACCTCGATGCCGACAATATCCTGCTGCCAGACGATCTGTGCCCCAGCGAGGCGGGCTTGGCGCCCGACGGTTGCCCGGCGCGCGATGCCGACGGCGATGGCCTGCTCGATGCGAACGACAAGTGCCCGACTCAGGCGGAGACCACGAACCACTTCGAAGATCACGACGGTTGTCCGGACGTGCTCCCGCCGGAGATCCAGAAGTTCACCGGCGTCATCAAGGG
>Ga0190275_10002603_pt1 | contig 12926 bp, 10 predicted proteins | sample Popmic550T_FD_133745 | JGI IMG/M metagenome (GOLD analysis project Ga0190275, IMG submission 133745) | Populus adjacent soil microbial communities from riparian zone of Yellowstone River, Montana, USA - 550 T | ecosystem: Environmental > Terrestrial > Soil > Riparian zone > Trees stand | place... | reverse complement strand
TGTCGGAAACATCCAGTCCGAGGTAAAAAGACATGGGTCCATCCTCCTCCTTGAAGCGGTTGCAGAGCCGACTTCGTATCAGCAGGAGGGTGGGCCTACCTCAATTACGCCATGTCACTGTTTCTACGCCCTCCTTCCAGAACCGTGCGAGGCTGCGGCCGGCCGTGTTCATGGATTCCGGCTTTCGCCAGAATGACGGATCACGCCGTGACCGTCACGAGATGGCACCCCCCGTCCTTATCCTCGAACGCGATCCCCACCTCCAAAAACTTCGCGATCACCTCCGCACCCGTCCGGCTGTGCTGGGACGGCTTCACCGTGGTGAAGCTGCCGCCGCCCGCGAGCGCCATCGGGAGGAGGAGCTGGTCGGCCAGATAGGGGCCGGCGACCGCGTTCGACGCCAGATAGCCGGCCATGCGCCTGGCGGCCTGCTCGCCGACCGTCGGGGCCGGGACTCCGAGCTTGCCGAAGCCGCTGACCAGCTCGGTCGCCTGGTCGAAGACCGCTTCCAGCATCAGGATGTTGCCGGGGCCCCGGTCTTCGGGGAGTTGCTCGATCCGGCGCGATTCCTCCGGCCAGCCGAGGATTTTCTCGACCGCGGCCAGCTCACGGATCGCGATCTCCTCCGGCAGGGCGGCGACGAGCGCTCGGGCCAGGACCGAGCGGAGCTCGCCCCGCTCCGGCAGGTCGACTCGGGTCAGGGCGTCGCAGGGCTCGATCTCGACCTCGATCCGGCCGCCGCCCGCCGGGTAGAAGCCGGGCCGCACGAGCTTTGCCGATATCCGGGGACCCATCCGGTTGAGGATCGGCAAGAACACCCGGTCGAGGAAATCGAACGGCGGCGCGAAGATATTGTGGGTGCCGCCCTCCAGTATCAGCGAGGACGGGGCGTCCGCGAGCATGAGCGGCGGCAGGATCGTCTGGAGGACGAGGCCGGTGCTTCCGGCCGTGCCCACGGCGAAGCGATGCTCGCCCGGCTTTACCTTTCCGGGCATGAAGGTCAGCTCGGACGCCCCGACCGCCAATTCCTCGCACTCGGCGCCGCCGATCGCGCAGGCCGCCTCCACTGCGGTGACATGCTGGCGCATGACTCCGGGGCGGGAGCGGTTGGCTCGGATCTTCTCGATCCGGAAGGGCTTGCCGGTGACGAGCGACAAGGAGAGCGCGGTTCGAAGCACCTGCCCTCCGCCTTCGCCCTCGGACCCGTCGATGATGATCATTTGCTTATTCCCGGGAATTGAACCGTTCGGGCTGAGCCTGTCGAAGCCCTCTCCTTCGCTTCTTTGGAATGAGGAAGCGAGAAGGAAGGCCCTTCGACAGGCTCAGGGCGAACGGAGGAGGGCGCAGCGGGTGGCGCGAAGGGGATCATCCCTTCACGCACACCACCTGCTTGAGCGTGTGGACGATCTCGACCAAGTCCGCCTGGGCGGCCATGACCGCCTCGATCGGCTTGTAGGCCGCCGGGGTCTCGTCGATCACTCCGGCGTCCTTGCGGCACTCCACGCCCTCGGTCGCCAGGATATGGTCGTCGAGGGTGAAGACCTTCTTGGCCTCGGTCCGGGACATGAGCCGTCCCGCGCCGTGGCTGCAGCTGTCGAACGACTCGGAATTGCCTCGGCCGCGAACGATGAACGATTTCGCGCCCATCGATCCGGGGATGATTCCCATCACCCCCTTGGCCGCGCGCACCGCCCCCTTGCGGGTGACAAGCACGTTCTCGCCGAAGTGGTTTTCCTTCCGGACGTAATTGTGGTGGCAGTTGATCGCCTCCAGCTCCGCCTCGAAGGGCTTGGCGATGACGGTCCGGATCGCCCGGATCACGTTGGTCATCATCATCCGACGGTTCAGGGCCGCGAAGTCCTGAGCCCAGCCGACCGCCTCGATATAATCGTCGAAATGGTCGGTGCCCTCGGCGAAGTAGGCGAGGTTCTCGTCCGGCAGGTTGATGAACCATTTGCGCATGTCCTGCTTCGCCAGCTCGATGAAGAAGCTGCCGATCGCGTTGCCGACTCCGCGCGAGCCGGAATGGAGCATCACCCACACCTGGTCCGCTTCGTCGAGGCAGAGCTCGATGAAATGGTTGCCGGTGCCGAGCGTGCCGAGATGGACGAGGTTGTTCGTCTTCTCGAGGCGCGGATATTTGTCGGTGATGCGCTTGAACCGTTCGGCGAGGGTCGCCCAGGCGGCGGCGATCTCGGGCGGCGGGTCGCCCCAGCTGCCCTTGTCGCGCTTGCCGTGGCCAGAGCTGCGGCCGTGCGGCACCGCCCGTTCGATCGCGCTTCGGATCCCTTCCAGGGTGTCTGGAAGGTCCGGAGCATATAGCGAGGTCCGCGCCGCCATCATCCCGCAACCGATGTCCACGCCCACGGCCGCGGGGATCACCGCGCCCCTGGTCGGGATGACCGATCCGACGGTCGCGCCGATCCCGACATGGACGTCGGGCATCACCGCGACATGCTTGAAGATGAACGGCATCCGGGCCGCGCGCGAAAGCTGCTCGCAGGCCTTGGGATCGACCGCGACCCCGCGGGTCCACATCTTGACCGGCGCTCCGCCCTCGACGGGCAAAAATTCGAAACTCTGCTCGGCCATCCGGCCCTCCTGTGATCGTATCTGTACGTCATCGCGGCGAGGCGACAAGGATCCGGAGCGGTTTGCCCGGCGCGATTTCGGGATCCAGGGCGGCCGGCCCATTCCGGCCGCCCCTTCTTCCGCTCGCCGGACGGTTCGACGTCGGCCGGCGTGACCATCATTGCAGAAGGCGTGCCAAGCCGGCTTGAGTGCTGCAGAAAAACGCTAACCCGCTGAAAACCCGAAACTCTTCTAAAAGCGTGCCAACGCAGGGACGACCTGCGTCTCCCCAACTTCCTATCGACAAAGATAAGAGATTATCTCAAGATATAAGAATGAAGCCTACAATCGTCCTTGGTTTCGTCGGCTCCACGCTGGACTCCAGCAAACTCGGGCCCTTGCGCTGGAACAAGTGGCGGCCGAGCGTCGGCCTGTGCATGCAGGAGGATCTCCGGGTCGACCGTTTCGAGCTGATCCACGGCGGCCTTCACGAGGGGCTGGCGCGCTACGTCGCCGACGATATCGCCGGCGTGTCGCCGGAGACCGACGTGCGGCCGCGGCTGCTCGACTTCGCCGATGCCTGGGATTTCGAGGAGGTCTACGGCAAGCTCCTCGACTTCGCCCGTGCCTATCCGTTCGATCCCGAGGCCGAGGATTATCTCGTCCACATCACCACCGGCACCCACGTCGCTCAGATCTGCCTGTTCCTGCTGACCGAGGCCCGCTATCTCCCCGCCCGCCTTCTCCAGACCCATCCGCCGCGCGGAGCGACCGGCGGACCGGCTGGAGAATGGAGCGTGATCGACCTCGATCTCTCGCGCTACGACAGCATCGCGACCCGTTTCGCGGCCGCGGCCGCGGAGGCGAGCTCGTTCCTGAAATCGGGCATCGAGACCCGCAACGCGGCCTTCAACCGGATGATCAACGAGATCGAGCAAGTCGCGCTCCGCTCGCGCGCGCCCATCCTGCTGATGGGGCCCACCGGCGCCGGCAAGTCGCAGCTCGCCCGCCGGATCTTCGATTTGAAGCGGCGCAATCATCAGGTTTCGGGCGAGTTCGTCGAAGTGAATTGCGCGACCCTAAAGGGCGACAGCGCGATGTCGGCGCTCTTCGGCCACAAGAAGGGGGCCTATACCGGCGCCGGGGCCGACCGCCCCGGCCTGTTGCGCACCGCCGACAAGGGCGTCCTCTTCCTCGACGAGATCGGCGAGCTCGGCCTGGACGAGCAGGCGATGATCCTTCGCGCCATCGAGGAAAAGAGGTTCCTCCCGGTCGGCGCGGATCGCGAGGCATCGTCCGATTTCCAGCTGATCGCCGGCACCAATCGCGACCTCGGGGTCGCCGTCGCTTCGGGCCGGTTCCGGGAGGATCTGTTCGCCAGGCTCAACCTGTGGACGTTCGAACTCCCCGCCCTTCGCGACCGGCTCGAGGATATCGAGCCCAACCTCGACTACGAGCTGGACCGGTTCGCCGAGCGCGAAGGGACGAGGGTCAGCTTCAACAAGGAAGCGCGGCGGACCTTTCTCACGTTCGCTACCGCTCCGGAGGCGCTGTGGACCGGCAATTTCCGAGACCTCGCCGCAAGCGTGACCCGGATGGCGACCTTCGCCCCTTCGGGCCGGATCGATATCGCGACGGTGGCGGCCGAGAAGGCGCGGTTGAAGCGCTTCTGGTCGGACGGCCCGGCCGAGTCCGACCCGCTCGCCGTGCTCGTCGGCCCGGCCAGGCTCGAGGAGATCGACCCGTTCGACCGGGTCCAGCTCGCCGAGGTGATCCGGATCTGCCGCCGAAGCCGCTCGCTCTCGGAAGCCGGCCGTTCCCTGTTCAGCGCCTCACGATCGCGCCGGGCGTCGGCGAACGACGCGGACCGGCTGCGGAAGTATCTGCAGCGCTTCGGGCTGGACTGGTCGGGGCTGCAGGAGGTCGACGCTCACCGTCATTCCGGCGAAGGCCGGAATCGATGAACACCGATGTGCCCGAACCCGCATGCCCGTGTTCATGGATCCCGGCCTTCGCCGGGATGACGGGAGTGTTCCCGGCGGCGGGGCGGGTTTAATGCCCTGGTAAAAAGCGGCTGATTAAGGCATTATTTTCACTATGAAATGGGCTGCCGGGGCGGGGATTGCCGCTATCATCGTTGCGATCGCGGCCGCCCGGGCTCAGGGCGACGGGCCTGCCGTGCCTGCGGCGCCGCTGAAGCAGGAACGGGCGAATTGGGGGGAGTGGACTCGGCCGTTGCAGCCGTATGCCGAACGCTCCGCCGCCGAAGCCGAGGCGCCCGCGCCCGTCGTGAAAATCGTCCCGACCGAAGAGATCGACGTCGTCGACGCGCATTGGATGGCGCTCACCATGTGGGGCGAGGCGAGGAACGGCGGCGAGGAGGCGATGCGGGCGGTCGGGCATGTCATCGACAATCGCCGGCGGGCGGGCACTCACGGCAAATACGCCACCGAGACGGTGAGCGCGGCGTGGCAATTCAGCGCCTGGAACAAGAACGATCCCAATTACGCGGCGATGATGAACATCGACAAGCTTCGGACGGACAGCGAGGATCGGGCCATGTGGCTGACGGCGAAGCGGGTGGCGGAGGAGATATTGTCGGGCGCTTCGGCGGACCCGACCGGAGGCGCGCTCTTCTACCATACGGCGGCGGTGTCGCCGCGCTGGTCGTCGGGGCTGGCGCCGATCCGGGTGATCGGCGGGCATTTGTTCTTCAGGACGGCGCGGTAGACGCTCTGTCCTCCCCATCGTCAGATGGGGAGGGGGACCGCCGAAGATGGTGGAGGGGTAGTGGGCGCAGGCCTTTGCCGACTTGCGCGTGCCCCTGATTTCGGAGCCAGCGACCCCTCCACCATGCTTCGCATGGTCCCCCTCCCCACCGCTCCGCGCCGGGGAAGCAAGACTAAGACCGGGTCCCCACTCTTATGCCCAGAGTCCTCGGCCGGTACGGGACGACGTGGACCCTGAGATCTCGCCGGGAAGGATTGCACCCGCCGCTGTGCCGCGGCGGGACAGGCGCCGCGGGGGCGGAGTCGGGCGCTTGCAGCCATGGTGAAGAGCGCGTTAACCCTTGGCCATGGACCGCCTGATTCCCGATTCCGAAGACGTCAGACTCTTTCTCCTGGCCTTCGCCGGCGGGCTGGTCTTCTTCTCCACGTTCATCGCCTGAGGAACTCCTCTCCCGCTTTTCGCGGGAGAGGGGGGACCCAAGCCGGAGGCTTGGGGGGTGAGGGTCTTGCCGAGTCAGCGGTACAGACCCTCACCTCCCACCGCTTCGCGGCGGGCCCCTCCTCTCCCGTAAGAACGGGAGAGGAAACTTAGTCGCAGGCCTTGTGCAGCTTCCAGGCCAGCCACGCCGCGCCGAGGCTCGAGACGGCGACGAGCAGCAGGGTCTCCTCGATCGAAACGCCCAATTGGACGAGGCCGGTGAGAATGATCGCCGCGAGCACCATTCCGCCCGAATTGACGATATTGTTGGCCGCGACCGTTCGCGCCGTCTCCGACTTGGGGACGGTGGTGGTCAGGAAGGCGTAGAGCGGGACCACGAACATTCCGCCCGAGACGGCGACCCCGAACAGGTCGAACATCACCCATTCGGCCTGGCCGATGCGGATGAAGCTGTTGAGGTCGAGAAGCTCCGGCCCCTGCGCCGGCCAGCCCAGCGTGTTGTAGTAGAGATGGCAGATGAAGAGGCCCATCGCGATCGCCGAGGCGGGCGAATAGATGGCCAGGACCCGGCCCTTCAGGAGCCGGTTGATCAAGACCGAGCCGAGGCCCACTCCGACCGAGAAGATGGCGAGGAAGAGGGTCGCGACCTCCTCGTTGGCGTGGAAGACGTTCTTGACCAGGGGCGGGAATTGCGCGGCGAGGATCGCGCCCATCATCCAGAAGAAGCTGATGCACAAGATGGCGAGGAACAGGCGCGGGATGTGGAGGGTCGCGCTGACCAGGGTGATCGAAGCGCGGATGATGTGCCAGTCCATCTTGGCCGGCGGAGCGTCCGCTTCCGGGGGCGCCGGCGGCACCTGGCGCCCGGCGAACCAGCCCGCGACCGCGACCAGCAGCACGCCCGCGGCGGCGAAATGCGCATGGTCCGCGCCAAGCAGCCCTCCGGCGATCGTCCCGAGCAGGATGGCGATGTAGGTGCCCGCCTCGACCAGTCCGGTTCCGGCGAGCACTTCGTCCTTCCTGAGATGCTGCGGCAGGATCGCGTATTTGATCGGGCCGAAGAAGGAGGAGTGGACGCCCATGGCGAACAAGGCGGTGAGCATCAGCGGGATGCTGTGGAGGAGCAGCCCCGCCGCTCCGAAGACCATGATGGCGATCTCGGCGGTCTTCACGATGCGGATGATCCGCGCCTTGTCGCCCCCGTCCGCCAGCTGCCCCGCCAGGGCAGAGAACAGGAAGAAGGGGAGGATGAACAGCGCCCCCGCGACGGCGTTGAACGTCGCCTCCTTGGTCGGGTCGGAATAGATGGCGTAGGTGACGAGGATCACCATCGCCGACTTGAAGAGGTTGTCGTTGAACGCCCCCAGAAACTGGGTGACGAACAGCGGCAGGAAGCGCCGCTTCGACAGGAGATGGAGGCTATCCTGCACGGCGCTCAGGCGCGGGCGATTTGGGTGCGTCGGAACATGCGCGGGCGGTCATAGCCGCTTCGGAGCGTCGGTCAAACGTTCAGCGCTCCGCCGCCGGGATGACGGGGTGCGTTCACAGCCGCGCCTCGACCCGCTAAGGCACGCAGCCGACCGATGCTGACGCTGCCCAACATCCTCACCTTGTCGCGCATCTTCGCGGTGCCCCTGCTCGTGTTCCTGCTCTGGAAGCCGAGCTGGTTCGACTATGCGATCACCTTCGGCCTCTATTGCCTCGTCGGAATCACCGATTATTTCGACGGCTATCTCGCCCGGGCGCAGGGCACGGTGTCGAAGCTTGGAGCCTTCCTCGATCCGATCGCCGACAAGATCATGGTGGTCGGAGTCATCGTCATGCTGGTCTCGACGCGTCAGCCGAACGCCGAGACGGTCATCCACGGCTTCCACATCGTTCCGGCGCTGATCATCCTCCTGCGCGAGATCGCGGTCTCCGGCCTTCGCGAGTTCCTCGCCGGGATCCAGGTCTCGCTGCCCGTCAGCCGGCTGGCCAAATACAAGACGGCGCTTCAGCTCATAGCGCTCGGAGCGCTGATCCTCGGCGGCGCCGTGCCGCAGTTCGCCTGGGTGCATTGGGTCGGTCTGGCCAGCCTGTGGGCGGCGGCGACCCTGACCCTGGTGACGGGGTGGGATTATCTGAGGGTCGGGCTGAAGCACATGGACTAGTTTTGCCTCCCCATCGTCAGAGGGGGAGGGGGACCCCGCGTAGCGGGGTGGAGGGGTAATTGGCGCAGGCCTGTGTCGGTTACCCCTCCACCCCCTTCGGTGGTCCCCCTCCCCATGCGTTCCGCATGGGGAGGCAAGCTAGAACGGCGTCACCCGCTGGAACGTCATCCCCCGCAGCTCCGGAATCGCCTTGAGCTGGGGCTCGACCTTGGCGAGGTCGCCGACGACGACGAGGATCATCTTTTCGAGCGGCAGGGTGCGTCCGGCGAGGCGCTGCATGTCGGCGCCGGACACCTTGAGCACATTGGGGACGTAGGCGGTCAGCCAGTCGGCGGGCAAGCCGTGGAAATCGCGCTCCGCCACCGAGCCGATCAGCCCGGCCGCGCTCGCATTCTGGAGGACGAAGGTGCCGGCCATCCAGGTCCGCATTCCGGCGGCTTCCTCGTCGGGCACCGCCTCGGTCTGGAGGCGCCTGATCTCGCCGAACACCTCCTTCAGAGCGGCCCCGGTGACGTCGGTGGTGACGTCGGCGTCGAAGCCCCATTGCGCCTCGCCCGGATTGTAGGACTGGCTCGAGGAGGGCGAGTAGGTATAGCCTTTCTGCTCGCGGATATTGGCGGTGATCCGCGAGGTGAAGGAGCCGCCGAGAAGCGCGTTGGTGACCCGGAAGCCGATATCCTCCGGAGCGCCCGCGACCGGGGCGGGGAAGGCCAGGCGAAGGGTCGATTGCGGCGCACCAGGGCGGTCGACAAGGATCACTTTCGGGCCGGACTGGGGGGAGGGCGGCAGCCTGAGCCGCTCGGGCCCCGCCGCCCAGCCCCCGAAAGCCTGCTCGATCGCGGCCTTGACCGCCGCCTTGTCGAACCGGCCGGCGACGAACAGCCGGGCGCGCTTCGCCCCGAAATTCGCGCGATAGTATCGGCGCACGTCGTCGGCGCTGTAGGCGGCGAGCTTGGAATCGGCCGGGAAGAGCCGACCGTAGGGATGGTTCGGGCCGTAATAAGCGGCGGCGAGGGCGGCGTCGGCGGCCGACTGGGGCTGCGACTTGCCGACGGCGACGTTGCGCGCATAGGCCTGCCTGACCCGCTCGAACTCCGAAGTCGGAAGGTCGGGCCGCCGGCCGAGGTCGGCGATCAGCCGGACCGCGTCGTCGGCATGCTCGGAAAGGACGTTCAACCCGAAGAAGGTCTCGTGCGTTCCGGCGCCGACGTTCAGATTGGCGCCCATCGCCGCCGCGGCGGCGGCGAGGTCCCCGCCCGAACGCCCCCCGGCGCCCTCGCGAAGCATCTGTCCCGAAAGCGCCGCCAGGCCGACGTCCTCGCCTTCGTTCAGGCTTCCGGCATAGACCCTGAGGTTGACGACGGCCTTGGGCACCAGGCCATAGGGGATGAGGGTCACCTGCATCCCGTTGGCGAGGCGGTAGGTTTCCGAAGCCGGGACGGCGAACGGCTTGGGCGTTCCCGCCGCCGGCATCGGCGGATATTCGGTTCCGGGCTGGGCGGCGAGCGGCGTTGCGGCGAGGCCGAAAGCGGCGGCGGCGGCGAGGAGTCGGCGGATCATTTCGAGGCTCCGGCGGTGGGGGCGGCGCTCTTCGGCGCGGGCTCGACGAGGAGGATGGAGCGGTTGGCCGGCCGAAGATATTCCCGGGCGGTGGCGAGCAGGAGCTCCGGGGTCACTTTGTCGAAGCCGGCCTCCAGCCGGTTCACCCAATCGGGGTCGTCCTCCCACATCGCGCCGACCGCGAGCAGGTCGACCAGGCCGAAGCGGGTCGAGGGATCGGCGAGATTGTAGAGGTTGGAGCGGATCTTGGTCCGCGCCCGCTCGAGCTCGGCGGCGCTCACCGGCTTGGTTCGAACGTCCTCGATCACGCTATCGAGAGCCGCGGTGATCTCTTCGCGCGACTTGGCGGGGTCGTGGATGAGGGCGACCGTCCACAGCATCGGGCCTCGATAATTGTACATGTTGCCGAGGCCGACGTTGATCCCGCCCTGGATCGTGCCCGTGATCCCGGTCTCGCGCACCATTTTCTGGTAGAGCCGGCTGTCCTGGCCCTGGACGAGGATCTGGTCGAGAAGGCCCATCGCATACCATTCCCTGGTCCCGCGCTCCGGCACGTGCCAGGCGGCGGTGAAGGCCGGGCGGGGGGCGAGCGGGTCGGGCCTGACCTTGAACTTCTCTTCGGTCTGCCGGGGTTCGGAGATGTCGGGAAGGACGACCTTCGGCCCTTTCGCGATGCCCCGGAAATAGCGGTCGATCATCGCCCGCGTCCGGCCGTAATCGATGTCGCCGGCGACGACCAGGACGGCGTTGTTGGGCCGGTAGAAGCTGTCGAAGAAGGCCTTGGCGTCGTCGGCGGTGGCCGCCTCCAGATCCTTCAGCTCGCCGTAGAAATTATGGCTGTTGTGCCAGTTGGTGTTGGCCAGCATCGGCATGTCGATCCACGGCCAGCCGCCGTAGGGCTGGTTGAGGACGTTGACCTTGACCTCGTTGGCGACCACGGCCTGCTGGTTGGCGAGCGCGGCGGGCGTGAGGTCGAGCCCGCGCATCCGGTCGCCCTCGACCCAGAGCACGCTCTCGAGCGCGTTCGACGGCACGACCTCGTAATAATTGGTGAAGTCGAAGCGGGTCGAGCCGTTGTTCACACCGCCGTTATTGTAGATGATCTTGTCGAACGTGCCTTTGGGCGCGTTGGCCGAGCCCTGGAACATCAAATGCTCGAACAGATGGGCGAAGCCGGTCCGGTTCCTCGGCTCGATCCGGAAGCCGATCCCGTAATAGACCGCCACCGTCGCCGTCGGCACCGAAGGATCGCGCGACAGGACGACCTTGAGGCCGTTGGGGAGCGTATAATAGCGGGTCTCGACGCTGAGTCCGGCGGGCCTGGCCGCCGCCGCCCGCGGCTGCGCCTCCGCCGCTCCGCAACCGAGCGCCGCAACGGCCAGGGCGGCCGCGGCCAAGAGCTTGCTTCGCGCCAAGAGCTTGCTTCGCGCCAAGAGCTTGCTTCGCATGGTATAACCTCTTTTTCGAAGAGGCATAGGGGCGCGCCGGAGCGACCGTCAACCGATCGGCCTTGGCAGGATTTGCTTATTCGAAGCGCCCTCTCCGAGCGGCCGGCGACCCGCCCCGCCGAAGTCGAGAAGCGCGGTTCGCACGGACGTCGGCCAAATTTCGAGGGGCAGTGCGACCTCACCGGTTGAACCCGTTGCCGGTCGTGGTTGTTGTCCCCGAGCCGTGGCCGGTCCAGGCATAAGCGTCGTTCGAGCGGACGTTGCTCGCGATCTGGCTCGCCGGGTTGTAGGCGAATTGCGAGGTCAGGTCGTTGGCGGTGCCCGCGAACTCGAGCTTGAGCTCGCCCAGCCTCGACAGCGGGTCGTAGGCGTAGGTGGTGGCCACGCCGTTGCCTAGGGTGAGGCTCGTCCGGCGGCCGAGATCGTCGTAGACGATCGTGCCGATCACCCCGATGCCCGAGGCCGCGCCGTTCTCGCGGATCGCAATCGTCTCGCCGGTGAGGAGATGATCGTAGGTCACGTAGAAGCCGTCGGGCCAGGTCAGCTTCGTCCGGCGCCCGGCGATGTCCCACTCGCTTGCGACCGTGCCGAGGGTGTCCTGAAATGTTACTGTCCCAGACCTTGTATCACTCGTATATAGCGGCATGGCCCTTGTCTGAACGATCGATCACGATCCGGCCCTTGGGCGGCTCGCCTTTTTCGCGCGGTACGAGCGACGGATTTGTGGGATAGCCCTTCCCATCGAACCGCAATCGTGCCTCATACCCGGGCAAAATCCCGCCCCCCTGGACCCAGACGGCAATGTCGTGCCATCCATTGGATTTGCTGTCGAGTACCCGGATGGGAGGCCATGAGACAGTCAACCGAGATACTGGCTCATAGCCTCCACTACTTGTTCGCAGGACGAATAAATTGCAGCCTCCGCTTCCACATGCATCTTCTCCCTTAACGTATGCAATAACTTCGCTAACCCCATCATTGTTCAGATCGACTGCAGCGATATTAATGACAATGGACTTATCCCCCTCGGCAATTGACTCGATAAGCAGAGACCGAATAGTTTTTAGAGCTTCTTTTTCATCTGCCTGACTACTATTTGAAATCAAAGGAGCTTGGCATCCAACAAGAGCAATTAAACTAATAATTATCTTCATAATGTGCTCCTTTAGGGTAGTTTCACCGCTTAGAGAAGCAGGTCCCTCCAATTTGTAGAACGTTACTTCCATAGTTGTCACGAGTCGTGCCCTGATCAATTTTACTCGGATCACCTCGGACGTTAGTTCTGTAAAAATTATAAGAAGCTGCGGTAGCTTGGGCGAGTTGAACATTTGTAAAACTTGGAAACTTAAGTCTGAAATAATTAAAATCTGAACTAAGCTTCTGTGCTGCCCAGCGGGCTGCCCATTCGACGTTGTATGCATTTGCGTCTGAAACACCATTGCCAGTGATCTGAAAAACACCCCTACCGCCACCTCCCCCGACCTCGGACACGTTTCTAAACCCGGATTCGCGTACACCCACCGCGGCTAAAAGGCGGGTAGCGATTAAATTCTGTGCGGCTTTCGACAGGAGGGGCCACGCTGCCTCTGCACGGGCAATTGCGCTATTGTCTTGGCCTGCCGCTTCCAGCGCCGCCTCGCAGGCTGCTTTTCTAGGGTCCGGGGTTTCCCCGCTCCCACCGCCATCTCCAGATTCGTTGTAATATCTTGTCGGTCCCCAGCCGCCGCCTGCGTCCCAGCAGGCCTCCTCATAGCGCCCCCTTACGATGGTTACGGTGCCACCTTCCTCGGTTACGCTGCCGCCGCTACGCCAACTGGCGCACGCCAGCCCCGTCGGATCGGTGAAGTTCATCGGATCGCCGCCGACATAGGCGTACATGTTCATCCCCCCGCCATATCCGATCGGGTCCGGCTGCAGGAACCGCCCCAGCCTCGCGTCGTAGATGCGGGCTCGGTAGTAGAGGAGGTTCGCTTCGCCGAGCCAATATTGGCCGGTGTAGCGGAAGCGGCTGGTGCCGCCGGCGCCGTAT
>Ga0190275_10002602_pt1 | contig 12926 bp, 12 predicted proteins | sample Popmic550T_FD_133745 | JGI IMG/M metagenome (GOLD analysis project Ga0190275, IMG submission 133745) | Populus adjacent soil microbial communities from riparian zone of Yellowstone River, Montana, USA - 550 T | ecosystem: Environmental > Terrestrial > Soil > Riparian zone > Trees stand | place... | reverse complement strand
CTTGACACCGCCGATGACGTGCGTCGCGCCGTCGACGACCTGCACGGCTGCGAGGCGGGTGCCCTGGCCCTTGCGCACGAACGCGTGGTCGTGGGGCTGCCCGTCGACCAGAATGCGGTCCCAGTCGTACTGCTCTGCCTGCCAGAGTCCGCCCTCGATCCAGTCGAAGCCGCTCACGAAGTGCTCCGAAAGCTTCCGAAGGTACTCCTCGGGCGAGGCCACACCGTGCTCCTTCGCGAACGCGAACGCGGTGTTCTTCTGGGTGTCGGTCGCCACGACGAGCGCGTTGTCGCCGGTCAGGTACGAGTCCGCCAGGGCCGCACCGCGCAGCTGCGACGTGACGTTGAGGTCGACGATCTCGTGGCGCGGCGTGTCGCGGTAGATGCGCACCACCCGGTTCTCGGCCTTGCCGTACTTGTTCGCGCCGAGGCTGACGGACACGTCACTCATGGGCTAGCTCCCTCGGTAGGTCGAATAGGCGAAGGGACTGAGCAGCAGCGGCACGTGGAGGTGCCTGCTCGTGCCGTCGGCCGCCACCTCGACGCTGAACGTCACGGTGACGAAGGGGTAGAACGTGTCCACGCCGAGCGCCGCGAAGTAGGCACCGGTGCGGAAAGCCAGTGTGTACTCCCCCTCAGGCAGCTGCTCCGGGCCGAGGCTCGCCCGACCGTCGGCGTCGGTGATCCCCTCGGCGACGGGGAGTCCGCGGGCGTCGGCGAGCTCGACGGCGATGCCGGTGGCGGGAGCGCCGGCTGCGGCATCCAGGACGTGCGTGGTGAGGTGGCTCATGGGGCGATTCTCCCGCTCGAGGGGTCGGTTGTGGGAGATTCCGTCACCGAGCCCCGCAGGCGCAGGAGCGCGATCTCGGCGAGCTGGCCGACGGCCTCCGCCACTTCGGTCTCGCCGTCGTTGCCGAGCCGTCGCTCGAGCTCGGCGAGGATCTCCTCGGGTGACCGACCCGCGGCACGAATCAGGAACACGCGCCCGAAGCGCTCCTCGTATGCGGCGTTGCCGGCGGCGATCGCCGCGGTGACGGCGCTTGCGGCATCCGTCATCGCGGCCTGTTCACGACGGGATGCCGCGGCCTCCGCACCCGCACCGGCCGGGCGCTGCCCGATGCGGGGGTGGTGGGCCAGTGCCGCGTCGAGCTCGGCTCTGCCCCACTCGCTCGCGAGCGCGGCCGCGCGCGCGGCGAGCGCATCCACCGAGCCGTACGGACGCCCCACGATGATCGCGTCGACCCACGCCGGGATCGCGGCCCACACGCCGACGACGGATGCCGCGACCGCGGCATCCGCGGTGTTGAACTCGTCGAGCCGCATGGCGCCACGGTAGCCCCTGGGGGTTTCACCCGGGTTACGCCGGGGCGTGTCGCCTCGCTCGCCGGGCCGGGAAGCGACCGGCTTCGACGTTCGCAGAGGAAACACGGGGGAAACGCGCGAGCATTAGCGTGGAGGTCGAGAACAGGGGGCCGCCGTGGCAGACAAGCGCCTCGTCGTACGCGCCGGCAGCACCTTCATCGACGGAGCGTTCCGGTCCGCCGCGCTCGTCATCGAGAACGGACGCATCCTCGACGTACGGGACCTGCGTGCTCGCGTCATCGCCGCACGCACGGTGCTGGTCCCCGACGATGCCGTGCTGCTGCCCGGGCTGGTCGACTCGCACGTGCACGTCAACGAACCCGGCCGCACGGAGTGGGAGGGCTTCCGCTCTGCGACGCGCGCGGCCGCCGCGGGCGGAGTGACCACGATCGTCGACATGCCGCTGAACTCGCTGCCGCCGACCACCACGGCCGGGGCGCTCGCGATCAAGAGGGCCTCCGCCGCCCCGTCGGCATACATCGACATCGGCTTCTGGGGTGGGGCGGTGCCCGACAACCTCGGGGCGCTCGCCCCGCTGCACGACGCCGGCGTCTTCGGTTTCAAGTGCTTCCTGTCGCCCTCGGGGGTCGAGGAGTTCCCGCACCTCGATCGCGCGCAGCTCGGCGCGGCGATGGAGGAGATCGCTGCGCTCGGCTCGCGCCTCATCGTGCACGCCGAGGACCCCGCGCTGCTGGGCGAGGCGGGGGCGCTGGGCCGCGGGTACGGGGCGTTTCTCGCCTCGCGCCCGGCGGCCAGCGAGGCCTCCGCGATCGACGCGGTGATCGCCGAGGCGCTGCGCACGGGCGCTCGCGCGCACATCCTGCACCTGAGCGACGCCTCCTCGCTGCCGGCGATCCGCGCGGCCAAGAAGGACGGTGTCGCGCTGACCGTCGAGACGTGCCCGCACTACCTGACGATCGTCGCCGAGGAGATCCCCGACGGCGCGAGCGAGTTCAAGTGCTGTCCGCCGATCCGCGGCGCCTCCAATCGCGACCTGCTGTGGGAGGGGGTCGTCGACGGCACGATCGACGCGATCGTGAGCGACCACTCGCCGAGCACGGTCGATCTGAAGCGCTCCGGCGGAGGCGACTTCGGGCTGGCATGGGGCGGTATCTCGGGGCTGCAGGTCGGGCTGTCGGCGGTGTGGACCGAGGCGCGAGGCCGCGGCATCCCGCTGGAGAGGATCCTTCCGCTGTTCACGACGGGTCCGGCATCCGTCGCCGGCCTCACCGGTGCCGGCGTCATCGAGCCCGGCGTGCCCGCGCATCTCACGGTGTTCGGCGTCGACGACCCCTACGTGATCGACGCGAGACGGCTGCTGCACAAGAACCCGATCACCGCCTACGACAGCCGCACCCTCACCGGCAGGATCCGCCGCACCTGGCTGCACGGCAAGACGATGTACACCGCGACGGAGGGGGGCGCCGACGAAGCGCACCGGTTCCACGGCAAGCCTCGCGGCAGGCTCCTCTCGGCGGTGTGATGCCGATCGGGCGAGCGGGGGCCTTGCGGAAGCCCGGCGTCACCGCTGGGCGGTGGTCATCCCCATGCGCGCGAGGACTGCCGTCTCGGCGACCTGCACGAGGTTGTACAGCAGCAGAGTGATGATGGTGATCAGCGCGACCGAGGCCCACAGGTCGTCGAAACGGGCGGAGGCGCTGAACTTCTGGATCATCCCGCCGATGCCCTGGCCCGTCGACAGCCACTCGGCCAGCAGCGCCCCGGTCACCGCGCCGGGCACCGAGACGCGTGCCGCGGCGAAGAGCGACGGCATCGCGCCGGGGATGCTGACCTTGCGGAGGCCGGTCAGCCGTCCGCCGCCGTACACGCGCACGAGATCGAGGCTCTCCCGGCTCGCGCGGCCGAGCCCGAAGAGGATCGCGGCCAGCGCCGGGAAGAGCACGACGATGCTCACGATCACCGCTACGGATGCCGTGGTTCCGCGTCCGGTGATGAGGATGATGACGGGCGCGATCGCCACGAGCGGGACGCTGCGCAGCAGCAGGGCAAGCGGCATCACACCCGCCTCGATCGCGCGGGACAGCGAGAAGAGCACGGCCATGAGAACGGCAAGCAGCATGCCCACCACGAAGCCGAGCGCGGCATCCTGAAGGGTCTGCACCACCAGCGGTGCCAGGTCGGCGCGGTTCGCGGACCCGCTTCCGGGTCCGTCCGCGTCCGTGAACAGGAACTGCCAGACCTCCACCGGCCCCTTCGCGACGTACGGCGAGACGCTCGTGAGGCTGATGACCGCCTGCCAGAGCGCGATGACGATGACGAGGGTCAACAGAGCGTTGACGACGGCGCGCCAGATCGCCTTGGATGCCGGCTTCATCCGGGTGCCTTTCCCGAAACCCACGGCGTGACGAGCCGTGAGAGCAGCCCGAAGGCGCCGTAGCCGACGAGTGCCACGAGTGCACACAGCAGGAACACCGCCCACACCCGCGTCGAGTCGAGGTCGCCCTGCAGCTTGATGAGCGTGATCCCGACCCCGCGGTCGATGGCTCCCATGTACTCGCCCAGCACCGCGCCGAGGAAGGCGCTCGGCACCGCGATCTGCAGGGCGTTCAGGATCGCGGGGAGGGCAGCGATCAGCCGGACCTTGCGCAGCTGGGTGAAGCGCGTGCCCCCGTAGACGCGCACGACATCCAGGCTCGCCTTGTCGGCCGCCTTGAAGCCGAGCAGGGCGCCCACGACGGTGGTGAAGAACACCGCGAGCGCCGCGAGGAAGACAGCGGTCGTGCTCGGGTCGCCGGGCCGCTTCGCCCCGCCGAGGATGACGATGGCGAGGCCTCCGACGGCCACCACCGGCAGGCAGTAGCTGACGACCGCCACCTGGGTCACGACGGTCTCGATGCGGGGAAACAGCAGCACGGTGGAGGCGAGCAGCAGGGCGAGCGTGTTGCCCCACACGAAGCCGATCGCGGCCTCGGTGATGGTCACCTGGAACACCGTCCAATATGCGGCGAGGCCGTCCTGGTAGAGGGTCTGCAGGACGACCCACGGGGTCGGCACCGGCGTGTAGGTGGTGCCCTCGGGCGGAGTGAACACCGTCACCGCGAAGAGCCACCATGCGGCGATCAGCGCTGCAGCACCGACGACTCCGGCGAGCCAGCTCGGCATGCCGCGTCCTGCCGAACCGCTGCGAGCCATCACGCCTCCGCGGGGGCTCTGCCGGACGAGCCGAAGAGCAGTTCCGAGGCACGGTCGACGAGCGCATGGAACTCGGGTGTGCGCTGCATCTCCGGGGTGCGCGGCCGGGGCAGGTCCACGTCGATGATCTCTTTGATCCGGCCGGGTCGCGGCGACATCACCGCGACCTGATCGGAGAGGAAGATGGCCTCGGAGATGCCATGGGTCACCAGAAGGGTGGTGGCCGGCTTCTCCGTCCAGATGCGGAGGAGCTCGAGGTTGAGGTTCTGCCGCGTCATGTCGTCGAGCGCGCCGAACGGTTCGTCGAGAAGGAGCACGGAGGGCTTGAGAGCCAGTGCGCGCGCGATCGAGACGCGCTGCCGCATGCCGCCCGAAAGAGTCGCCGGCTTGGCCTTCTCGAAACCGCGCAGGCCGACGAGGTCGATGAGCTCGTCGATGTAGGCGGCGTCGGGTCGGCGACCGGCGACCTCGAAGGGAAGTCGGATGTTGGCCGCGACGCTGCGCCAGGGAAGCAGCGCGTGGTCCTGGAACGCGATGCCGAGTTCGCTGCCCGAGCGCAGCTGCGCCGGCGTCTTGCCGTCGACGAGGATGGCGCCCGACGTGGGTTCCTCCAGGTCTGCGAGGATGCGCAGGATCGTCGACTTGCCGCAGCCGGACGGGCCGAGCAGGGCGAGGAACGACCCCTTCTCCGTGTGAAGGTGCGTGTCCTGCAGGGCGGTGACCGTGCGGCCTCGGCCGGCGGAGAAGGTCTTGCTGAGTCCGTCGACCCGGATGCCGGTGCCTGTGAGAGCACCGGCATCCGGGATGGTGATGTCAACCATGGGGCCTATCGGGGTCGGGCCCGCGTCAGGGCAGGTAATCCTTGAGGGCCGGAGTCTCAGCGTAGATCTCCTCGATGATGCTCGTGTCGAACAGGTCCTCGACCGCGACCTCCCAGCCGGCGGCGGCGAGCGAGTCGATCGTCTGCTTCTTGAGTTCGTCGGAGATCGTGAACAGCCCGTTCGACTCGGTCTCCTCGGTCGAGATCAGGAGCTTCTCGGCCTCCAGGCCGAGCGCGGTCTTCTCGGGGTCGAGCGCGCCGAAGACCGACTCGAGTCCGTCCGCAGACTCGTCGGCGGCCTGGTTGTAGTACTTCTCGATCAGCGCCACGGAGTCTTCGGTGGACTCGGTGAAGACATCCGTCCACCCCTTGATCTCCGCCGTCAGGAACGCCTTGAGCAGGTCCTTGTTCTCCGCGAGGTACTGGTCGGTCACCGTGAAGGTCTCCGCGACATACGGCACGCCGTTCTCGGCGTACGGAAGGTTCGTGACCTCGTAGCCGGCCAGCTCGACGGTCAGAGCCTCGTTCGTCAGATACGCCATGAACCCGTCGACGTCGCCGTTCATCAGCGGTGTCGGGTCGAAGTCGACCGGAACGACGGTCACCTCCGAGGGATCGATGCCGTTGGCGTTGAGCAGCGCCGCGAAGACGCTCGCGTTCGAATCCTGTACGCCGATCTTCTTGCCGATGAGGTCTTCCGGCGAGGTGATGTCACCGCCGTCGGCCAGGGACAGGATCGTGAAGGGGTTCTTCTGGAAGGTCGTGCCGATGATCTTCAGCGGAGCCTCCTGCTCCGCGATCGCGGCACCGACCGACGCGGCATCGCTGAGCGCCACCTGGACGGTGCCGGACAGCAGCTTGGCGACACCGGTGTCGGGACCGGAGATGCCGATCACCTCGTCGAAACCGGCGTCTTCGTAGTACCCGTTCTCGTACGCGTAGAACTCGCCGGCGAACTCCTCGTTCTTGATCCACGAGTACTGCACGCTGATCTCGCCGAAGCTCTCGGTCGCCGCGGCGTCGCCTGAGGGCGCGCTGCCGGGGCTGGACGAACAGCCCGCCAAGACGAGTGCTGCGGCGAGTGCTGCGGCGACGAGTGCGGCAGCGCGCCCCCGCCGGGTCGGCATGCTATGAGTTGCCATGGTCCCCTCCAGGATCGAATGTGATCGACCTGAACGTAGTCCGGCGACGTTTCCGTTCCGCCGCCGCCGTGTTTCCGCGGTGTGTCCGCCGGCTCCGGCGGGAAGGTTCCCGCCCCGCGCAATCGTCGATCGGCGCTGCGTGCTCAGCTCTCGTAGACCACGTTCAGCGGCGGCTCGGCCACCCGCATCCGCTCGATCTGCGTACGGATCAGCCGCTCCGTCCGCGGCTTCATCGCGCTGGACGCCCCGCCGACGTGCGGCACGATGAGTGCTCCAGGGGCGGCCCAGAGCGGGTGGTCGGCGGGAAGCGGCTCGGGATCGGTCACATCGAGCGCCGCTCGCAGCCGCCCGCGCTCGAGGTGGGAGACGAGTGCATCGGTGTCGATGAGCGGTCCGCGCCCGACGTTCACGATGAGCGCTCCATCGGGGAGGGCCGACAGCGCGGCGTCATCGATGATGTGATGAGTCGCCGCTCCGCCGGGGAGCGTGACGATCACGATCTCGGCATCCGGCAGCAGCTCGATCAGGCGTTCCACGCCGTGCACCGGGAAACCGTCTTCGAATCGGGCGCGATGCGCGACGACGGTGAGCTCGACCTCGAACGGCGCCAGCCGCGCGGCGACCGCCTTGCCCACGCCGCCGTAGCCGAGCAGCATCACGCGGCGGTCGGCGAGGCTGGCGGTGAATTCCGGGGCCCAGCGGTGCTCGTCCTGGGCGCGCACGTAGGTGGGCAGTCGACGCTGCGATGCCAGTGCGAGCGCAACGGCGAGTTCGGCCGTCGACGTCTCGTGCACCGACGCGGCGTTGGCGAAGACGTGGCCGGGCGGCAGGTGCTTCTCGATGCCCTCGTAGCCGATCGACTGACTCTGCACGAGCCTCGTCCGCACCTCGGCCAGCCGGGGCAGCACGACGTTCATCGACATGTACGGCGGCACGACGAGGTCGATCGTCTCGCGGGGCGCTGCGGAGGACATGTCCCACACGATGATCTCCACGCCCGCAGGCGCCGGCTGCAGCGCGGCGGCGAGTTCCTCGGTCGGAACGGACACGACGAGGGACGCAAGATCGGGGGTCACCCCTCCACGCTACCCGGCGCGGCGGCGCGCTTCTCGGTCGTCGCCGAGGCGCGGCGATACTCTCGGCGCGAGCGATGACCATCGCATCAAGGAGGCTGACATGGTTCCCGAGATCAACTACTGGGCGGTGCTGATCGCGACCGCGTCGAGCATGGTCGTCGGGTCGGTCTGGTACGCCCCGAAGGTGTTCGGCACCCGGTGGGCGAAGCTGGCGGACGTCGACATGGACCGTCCCGGCGCATCGGCGGTCGTGCCGATCCTCATCACCGTGGTCGTGAGCTTCATCACCGCGTGGGTGCTCGCCGGCGCCACGGCGATCGCGTGGCACTTCTACGGGGGAGGCTTCCTGCTGTCGGCCCTCGTGACGGCGGTCACGCTGTGGGCGGGCTTCACCGCGGCACGATTCATCACGCACGATGTGTTCGAAGGCAGGCCGTCGTCTCTGACCCTTCTCAACATCGCGCACGAGGTGGTCACGGTTCTCGTCATGGCGGTCATCATCGGGGTCTGGCCACCCGCCGGCACGGTGTGAGGCGTCGCCGTCAGGTGAGCCGGATCTGCCGGTTCACGTCCTTGTAGAGCAGGTATCGGAAGGGGCCCGGTCCGCCCGCGTAGCAGGCCTGCGGGCAGAATGCGCGCAGCCACATGAAATCGCCGGCCTCGACTTCGACCCAGTCGTCGTTGAGTCGATAGACGCCCTTGCCCTCGAGCACGAACAGCCCGTGCTCCATGACGTGCGTTTCGGCGAACGGGATCGATCCGCCGGGCTGGAACGTGACGATGTTCACGTGCATGTCGTGCGCCATGTCGTCGGGGTCCACGAAGCGCGTCGTGGCCCATGCCCCCTTCGTCTCCGGCATCGGCGTCGGCGCGACGTCCTGGTCGCGTGTGACGAAGGATGCGGCACGCAAGCCCTCCAGTGGCTCGTAGGCCTTGCGGATCCAGTGGAAGCTCGTGATCTCGGCACCCTCATTGGCCAGCGACCACTCGTCTCCCGCAGCGAGGTAGGCGTAACCGCCCGCCTCCATCTCGTGACGCTGCCCCGCCAGCGTCAGGAGCAGTCGGCCGGTCGTGACGAACACCACTCCCTCGACGCCCGCCTCCCGTTCCGGCCGTTCGGCCCGGCCGCCGGGCTGGATCTCCACGATGAGCTGGGCGAAGGTCGTTGAGAACCCGGCGATCGGACGGGCCAGGATCCACGAGCGCGTCGCGGTGAAGCCGGGCAGGCTGCTCGTGACGATGTCGCGCAGCACCCCTTTCGGGATGACCGTGTACGCCTCGGTCACGATGGCGCGATCGGTCAGCAGCTCGGTCTGCGCAGGCAGGCCGCCGCTCGGGGTGAAGTAGCTCATGGAGACTCCTCGCTCGGACGGGATCGGGATCGCGGGTGGGCGAGGCCTACCAGCGCATCGTGGCTGAGGCCGGTGCCGGAAGCGACGTCATCGTCGTCGATGGCTCCGCACTGCACGCCGCGGAGGAGGAATCCCCCGAGAGCCCGGGCCGTCGCGGGCTCATCGAGCACGGCGCCCGGCGTGCCGTCGAGGTAGGCGCGCAGTCTTGCCGTTGCCTCACGCAGGCCGTCGCGGTAGAACGCGAACGCGGCGAGGTACCGGGTCGGCAGCTGATGGGGGTGCAGATCCCAGCCCTGGAAGAACCCGCGTTCGAGCGACCGGCGCACCAGGCGGGCGTGCAGAGCCCAGGCGTCTGCGGCGCGCTCGCCCACCGGGAGGATGTTCGTCGATCCGTCCGACAGGCGGATGCCGGTGCCGGCGACCGCCAGCTGCATGAGTTCCTTGGCCAGATCGGCGGCCGGGTGCTCGAGCGATTGGTCGGCCGCGGATATCCCGAGCGCCGCGGTGTAGTCGTAGGTGCCGAAGTGCAGGGCGGTGATCCGACCTGCGCCCGCCTGCGGCAGGAGGGCCAGCGGCGACCGGCCGTCCGCACCCAGGACGAGCTGCGGCGTCTCGACCTGCACTTCGAATCGCACCCGTCCCGCCGGCAGCCCGTGCGCGCGCTCGAGCGCCGCGGCGATGTCGACCATCGCCTCCACCTGCGCGACGGTGCTCACCTTCGGAAGGGTGAGCATCAGCCCGTCGGGCAGGCCGCCGGCATCCATGAGGCCGCTGACGAACAGGTCGAGCGTGCGCATGCCACGCGCGCGAGTGGACTCCTCGAGCGACTTGAAGCGGGCGCCGATGAACGGCGGCGCCGCGCCGGACGCCACCGCTTCGGCCACGTGAGCGGCCGCCTGCACGGCGTGGGCGTCTTCGACGGCGTCGCCCCGGTCGCCGTAGCCGTCCTCGAAGTCGAGCCGGAGGTCCTCGATGGGCTCGCGCTCCAGCTTCGCCCGCACCCGCGGCACCACCTCCGTGGCGAGTTCCGGCGAGATGCCCACCCGCGCAGCCAGGGCGTCGAGACCGCCCGCCCCGTCCGCGGAGGCGAGTGCGGCAGACCCCCATTCCGCGGGCAGCGCCGGACGATAGCGGTCGGCGGGCACGTAAGCGGTGTGCACGGGCTGACGCGACCCATCGTCGCCGGGGTACGCGGTGCGCAGCAGCTCGTCGCTGTCGCGCAGCACCGCCTCGACCCGGGCGATGTCGGCGACGCCGAGCACGCCGTGCGCGGCGCGGGCGAGATCGGCAGTCATGCGGAGACGGCTCCTCGCGGGATCGGGGACCGTGCGTCGACGGAGTGTTCCCCTCATCGTGTCGCACGTACTCGGCGACCGCCACCCTGGGGTCGTACAATCGCGAAAGAGGAGCGCCCCGTGGACCACACCGCCGTCACCGTCAACGGACTGCGCCGCACGCTGGATGGCGTCGCGGTGCACACCACCGCGCTCGACTGGCTGCGCGCCACCGGCAACCCGGGCAGCAAAGAGGGCTGCGCGGAAGGGGAATGCGGCGCGTGCGCCGTGCTGCTGGCCACGCCGACAGCCGACGGCGGCACCGCCTGGACCTCGGTGAACTCTTGCCTGGTGCCCGCCTACGCACTGAACGGCCAGGAGATCGTGACGGCAGAGGGGCTCGGCACACCCGACGATCTTCACCCGGTGCAGCGGGGTCTCGCCGAGGGGGGCGGGTCGCAGTGCGGCTACTGCACCCCCGGGTTCGCCTGCAGCATGGCGGCGGAGTTCTACCGCTCGGACCGCCGACCGGTCGGGGCGCCCGACGCAGCGGACGCGGAGCACGGCCCGAACGGATTCGATCTGCACGCCCTGAGCGGGAACCTCTGCCGCTGCACCGGCTACCGTCCGATCCGCGACGCCGCATACGCCCTGGGGATGCCGGAGGCCGGCGACCCGCTCGCCGACCGTCGCGAGCACCCTCCGCCTGCGCCGGTGCCCACCGATGTGCACCTCGGAGGCGCTCGCTTCGTGCGCCCGGCCACCCTCTCCGAAGCGGTGGCGCTGCTGCACGAGGAGCCGGACGCACGGGCCCTTGCCGGAGGCACGGACTGGGGCGTCGACGTCAACCTCCGCGGCGCTCGCGCGCCCCTGGTCGTCGCCATCGAACGGCTGCCCGAGCTGCGCGCGATGGCGATCGGCGACGACACGATCGAGATCGGCGCAGCCCTGACGATGTCGGAGCTCCAGCGGGGACTTGCCGGTCGAGTGCCGCTCCTGGCCGAGCTGGTCCCGCAGTTCGCTTCGCCGCTCATCCGCAACCGCGCCACGGTGGGTGGCAATCTCGGCACCGGCTCTCCGATCGGCGACGTGAGCTGCGCTCTGCTGGCTCTTCGGGCCCGCGTCGTGCTGGCCTCCGCCGATGGCGAGCGGATCGTGGAGCTGGCGGAGTACTTCACCGGCTACCGCCGATCGGTGCGACGCCACGACGAGCTCATCCGCGCGGTGCGGCTGCCTCTGCCCCAATCCGAGGTCACCGCTTTCCACAAGATCACCAAACGCCGGCTCGACGACATATCGAGCGTCGCGATCGCCTTCGCTCTCGACATCCGCGACGGCATCGTCACGGATGCCCGGATCGGGCTCGGCGGCGTCGCCGCCACGCCGATTCGCGCGTACGACACCGAGCACCGGCTGGTGGGCGAGGAGTGGAACATCGCCACCGTTCGCGCCGCCTCCGCCGTGCTGGGCGCCGAAGGCACACCCATGTCGGATCACCGCGCCAGCGCCGAGTACCGGGCGCTGATGCTCAGCCACGCGCTGCTGAAGCTCTATCACTCCGGCGGCGGCGCGGGTGCGCCAGGAGAGGCGACGGCATGAGCGAGCTCGCCGCACGCCCCGCCGATCCCGTCGTCGGCATCGCGACGGCGCACGAGAGCGCCGCGCTCCACGCGACGGGGCGCGCGATGTACACCGACGACCTCGCCGCGCAGACCGCCGGTGTGCTGACCGCGTGGCCCGTGCAGTCCACGAACGCCCACGCGAGGGTCAGGGTCGACGTCTCGGACGCGTATCGCGTGCCCGGCGTCGTCCGGGTGCTGACCGCCGACGATGTCCCCGGCATCAACGATGCGGGCGTGAAGCACGACGAGCCCCTGTTCCCGAGCGAGGCGATGTACTTCGGCCACGCGCTGGTCTGGGTGCTCGGCGAGACGCCCGAGGCGGCACGGCTGGGCGCCGCGGCGGTGAACGTCGGCTACGAGCCGCTTCCCAGCCTGATCACGGTGACCGAGGCGATCGCCGCGGGCTCGTATCAGGGAACTCCGCGCACCGTGGTGCGCGGAGACGCCGCGGCCGCATTCACGGCCGCCCCGTTCGTGTTCGAGGGAGTGACCGAATTCGGCGGCCAGGAGCATTTCTACCTCGAGACGCACGCCTCCCTCGCGCACCTCGACTCCGAGGGTCAGTTCTTCGTGGAGTCCTCCACGCAGCATCCGAGCGAGACGCAGGAAATCGTCGCGCACGTGCTCGGCGTCCCGTCGAATCGGGTCACGGTGCAGGCGCTGCGCATGGGTGGCGCTTTCGGGGGAAAGGAGATGCAGCCGCACGGGCTGGCGGCGATCGCCGCGCTCGGCGCGAAGCTCACCGGTCGACCGGTACGCCTGCGTCTGAATCGCACGCAGGACATCACCATGACCGGCAAGCGGCATCCGTTCCACATCTCCTGGCGGGCGGGCTTCGACGCCGACGGCGGCATCCTCGCGCTGGAGGCGACCCTCACCTCCGACGGCGGGTGGTGCCTCGACCTCTCGGAACCCGTGTTGAGCCGAGCGCTGTGCCACTTCGACAACGCGTACTGGATCCCGCACGTGAACGTGCTCGGCCGGGTCGCGAAGACGAACAAGACGTCCAACACCGCGTTCCGCGGGTTCGGCGGCCCGCAGGGGGTCTTCCTGATCGAAGACATCCTGGGTCGTGTGGCGCCGGTTCTGGATCTCGACCCGATCGAGTTGCGCCGCAGGAACTTCT
>Ga0190275_10002601_pt1 | contig 12932 bp, 8 predicted proteins | sample Popmic550T_FD_133745 | JGI IMG/M metagenome (GOLD analysis project Ga0190275, IMG submission 133745) | Populus adjacent soil microbial communities from riparian zone of Yellowstone River, Montana, USA - 550 T | ecosystem: Environmental > Terrestrial > Soil > Riparian zone > Trees stand | place... | reverse complement strand
CCACCATGGGTTCGACGACTCGCGAATGTCGAACGCTGGATTCAATTGAAGTCAATCTTGTATCACTGTTACTTAATCCACAGCAGGAATTAATTACGCATTATCCTGTACTCTGTGGCTAAAAACGCATTCGCTCAACTATCAATGCGCTGCCTGTCGCAGCCGCGGGTCGGTCGCTTCCTGCAAGCCCTCTCCGATCAGATTGTACGCGAGCACGGTGAAAAAAATCGCCAAACCGGGGAACAAAATCAGCCACCACATTTCTTCGATCGCCGAGCGCCCGGAGTGGAGCAGCGTGCCCCAGCTGGGGTTCGGTGGCGAGGCGCCGAAGCCGAGGTAACTCAAACCGCTTTCGATGAGAATCGCATCCGCGATGCCGAACGTGATCGGCACGAGCACAGGCGCAAGCGCGTTGCGCAGCACGTGCCGAAACATGATTCGAGGCCAGCCGGCCCCCATCGCCCGCGCGGCCGTCACGAACTCCATTTGCTTGAGCTTGAGAAACTCAGCCCGCGTGAGCCGGGCGATGCCGGTCCAGCCGGTGATGCCCACAATGACCATCAAGTGATAATTGGACACTTTGTTGAGCAGCGCCACGAGCGCGAGAATCAACACCAGCGTCGGTATGCACATCACGAGCTCAATCACGCGACTGAGAATCGTATCGATCCAGCCACCGAAATAGCCGGCCAGCGCTCCGAAGCAAATGCCGATCGCGGCGGCGATTCCCATCGACATGAAGCCGACCGACAGCGCGATTTGCGTGCCGTGGACCATTTGAGCGAAGACATCAAATCCTTGCTGGTTCGTGCCGAGCCAATTGAGACTGCTTGGCTTGCCTTCAATGCTGACCGGATTCCCCGCGCGGCCCGGCCATTCGTTTTCGCGAATGCGACGATAGGGGTCTTGATAAACGAGCGGCCAAATCGCCCAGCTTTCCGGGTCTTTTTCGGCAAGCGGCTTGGGATATTCGCCGCGAAAGCGGTCTTGAAAGAACACGGGGTTCTCCCAAGTTCGCAGGTAGTAACCCATGAAGGGAAAATAGATTTGCCCCTTGTATTTGCAGACGATCGGCTTAGTGCCCGCGATCAGCGGTGCAAAGAGAGCCACCAGACACAAGAACACCACATAGCACAGCGCGATCATCGACAGCTTGCGACGACGAAAATGGCGCCAGGCGTCTCTCCAGAAGCCGGGAGATTGATCGATCGGTCGCGTCGTTTCAATAGTATCGGGGGCGGGCAGCATCAGGCGAAATTAATTGTAGGTCACGCGTGGATCAACGATTGCGTACAACACATCGGCGAGCAACTGACCGCCGAGCGTCAGTATGCTGAACATCAGCGTCAGGCCCATGATGGTTTCATAGTCGCGCTGGCCGATTGCTTCGAAATACAGCCGGCCCATGCCGGGCCAGCTAAAGATTTGTTCGAGGATGACAGCCCCGCCGAGCAGGCTGGGCAACGTCAGGCCCATTAACGTGACGAGTGGTATCAGCGTATTGCGAAACGCATGGTGCCAGATCACGCGCGCCGGCGGAACGCCTTTGGCCCGGGCCGTTCGAACGTAATCTTGCCGCACCGTTTCCTGCATGTTGGCGTAAATGAAGCGCGAGTAGTAAGCCAGGCTGCCATAGGTGAAGCAAATAACGGGTAGCAGCGCATGCTTGAATAGATCCCATAGCTGGGCCGATGCAGAGAGCGTTTCATAATTGTCGCTGCGCATGCCAAACAGCGGCAGCCAACCCAGCCGCGAGTAGAACAAGAGTTGCAAATAGAGCGCGGCCACGAAGGCGGGCATCGAGTAAAGCATGTAAAGCGCCGTGCTCACGACGCGCTCGGCAAACGAACCGCTTTTCACGGTCGCCCACAGCCCGATCGGGATCGACAACAAATAGGTCAGTAGCAGCGAAGTTACGGAGAGCATGAGCGTGGCCGGCACGCGCTCTGCGATCAGCCGCGTAACAGGGGCATTATTCTTGGGAATCGAATTTCCGAGGTCGCCCTGCAGCGTATTTCCCAGCCAGATGAAGTAGGCAATGTGCCAGGGTTTATCGAGGCCATAAAGCTTTGCGCGGCGCTCAATGTCTTCCGGACTCGGCATCCTACTGGGGTTCATCATCGCCGGGTCGGTCGTCAGCGGCGTGCCTGGCATATGTCGGATCAGCGCATAGACGACAAACGTGATGAGCAGGAGCGTAAAGATGCCAAGTAGCAGGCGGCGAATTAGATAGTGAACCATTTCGCTACGCCAGACGGGTCGACGGAAGCGGCCGTGGAACGGAATTCACAACGCCACTATTCGAATTGCAAGTATCCCTAACGACTCGCGGATGGCTTGAAGAGGCCGAAAATCCCAGGGTCAAAATTGTATGGGCCCGTGGGGCAAAAGTTATATCCGCGCAGTTTGTTGTTGAAGGCGTAAAAAGAATTGCGACAGAAGAGCCACGTGTATGGTTGATCGTCCCACAGAATATTGTGAATTTGGCCATAAATCTCAGCGCGCTTCGCCCGATCAAACTCACGCCTGCCTTGCAAGAACAGTTCATCAATCTGAGCATTGGAATACTGACCGTAGTTCCGGCCTTCATTGGTCATATACAAATTGGAATTTGAATCGGGATCGGTGCCGGCGCCCCAGCCACCCATCGCAGCATCGAACTTGTGCTTTTGCTGGCTGTCGGTGAGCACTGTGAATTCGGTCGGCTTGACATTGCAGATAATACCAATCTTCGACAGGCACTCTTTCATCAGCGTCGCGGTTTGAATGCCTGTCTCGCTCTGGTACGTCAACATGGTAAATTCAAAGGGAACCAATCGTCCGTCGATCCGCTTGTCGCGAATTCCGTCGCCGTCGCTGTCTTTCCAGCCGGCGGCGTCGAGCAGATCCTCGGCCTTGTTCAAGTCCTGTCGAAAGGGCGTCGGGCCGGCCTTGGGGAAAGCCCACGAAGTGGGATGAAAATTGCCGCGACTTTGTTCATACAAGCCGCGGCAGATTGTATTCAACAACTCGTCGTAATCGAACGCCCACGACATCGCATGTCGCACGCGCTTATCAGAGAAATAAGGAGTGCCGCAGTTCCAATCGAAATGAAACGAAGTCCACTCCAACGCGGTAACCTTCGTGTTCCGCGCATAAAACTCGTCGTCATTGGTGCGGCTCACCCATTGTTCGGGGCGCAACTCGACTTGCTCGATCTGTCCAGCTCGCAAAGCTACGAGTGCCGTATTGACATCTTCAATTACCTTGACTCTGACTTCATTCAAATTTGGCTTCGGCCGCACCTGCTTGCCGTTGTGCATGTAGTAACTTTCGCGGCGGCGGACGACGTGCTCTTGGTTTCGCTCGCGGCGTACTAATTCGTAGGCGCCGCCGACCACTGGATGATCCTCCAACCTCGAATGCTCGGCGCTCCTCGCCAGCGTCGGATCGGCGGCAATGGTCTTTTCATAGATATGCTTGGGCAGCACCGGAATCCCGATATTCGTCGTATTCGTCGCCAGCGCGGCCTTATGGAAAAACACGATCGTGCGATCGTCATAGGCTTCGACCCACTTCAGTTGGTCGATTCCTTGCCGCACCGCAGGAGGAGATACGGCTTCGGACATGATCACTTGAAAAGTGAACTTCACATCGTGGGCCGTGATCGGTCGGCCGTCAGACCAGGTCAGGTCGTCGCGCAACACGATCTTATCAATCAAGTGATCCTTGCTCATTTGCCAGGAAACGATCGAATCTTTTGACCCGAAATAATTCAATTCCTGATCAAAGCCGAGGTAACCAAATCCTGCCAACGATTGGTACTCAAATTCCGTGATGCTGCTGATCATGATCGGATTGGTGCTTTTCAAATCACCGCTGACATGCCGGACGAACGTCGCATCAAAATCAACCCCGGCGCCATCGGCGGGTGCCAGACGACCGACAGAATTGAGAATGATGTCGTTGTTTTCTTTGTTTTTCGGATAGTCGTTTTTCAATTTGAGCGCTTGCTCGGCCGTCACCGTGGGCGGGCCTTTGTCTTGCTGTTTCTTACGCAAGATTTCCGCGCCGCTGAGCACCGGCCGATCGATCCACTCGGCCGTGCGGTCCACGTCCTCCAAGCTCGGCGGCGTGAAAGGTTCGAGCAAGTCGCCCAGCACAAAGGGTTTGGCGGCCGCTTCTTCTTCTTCTTCCGTGGCCGCCTTGCTTTCACCGGCCGTGCCCGCTGTTTTGGCCTTCGCGCCTGATTCGGAATCCGACTTAACCGCTGGCGCTGGAGTGTTTTCGCCCGATCCGCAACCGGAAGCGTTCGCTAGGAAAACTGCTAGCGACAGAATAGAGATTGTGAGTGCCAACCGGCGTGTTGATCTGGGTTCGGGGCGATGACTCATTGCAGTTATCTCCGCAGTCGCAAATCGGCGTTGAAAGCTACCACCCATCCCCGTTTGACGGAAAACCATGCTACAGAATGGGTTAGATCGCGTCAACGCGAACTCTTTTCCCATTCGTGAAGCTGTGTTGCCGGATAGGGCATACCGCTGCTATTCTTCCCCCCCACACTGTCGGAAATAGTCCGCCAGACGTCGGCAAATTAGCATTCCGAACCGCATCCAGCCCCTGAGGTAGCCATGAGGCTTGTGCCTACACGCTTCGCGTTCGTTCTTCTGTTCGTCGTGGCCGCTCAACAATGCTTTACCGCGAGCGCAATCGCTCAAGCGCAGCGGCGCTCGAATCAGCCCACGCGGCAAGGCGTTCGCGTCGCGCAGCAGCCGGCCCGGCCGAACACGTCGCAACGCTCCGGCCAACCGGCGGTCTCTTCACAGACATATTCCGCGGCCGCCCAGGCGCAAGCCCAAAACACGCCGGCCCGCCCACCCGTTGTTGAAAAGGCGGACGCGCAAACGCGAGCGGCCTTCTTGAAGCTGCTCAATGCGAATTGGATCTGGTCGCCATCGCAAGAGAAGGACGAAGTACCGGTCGGCGACTGTTACTTCCGCAAGACTTTTAGCGTTAACAAGATTGAGCTCGCGCAGGTACACGTCGTTTGCGACAACCAATACGAGCTGTATATCAACGGCAAGCTGGCCGGCCGCGGGGCCGACTGGCGCAAGATGGACGTCCACGATGTGACCAAATTCATCGTGCCGGGGGTGAATGCGATCGCCATTAAAGGCACGAACACGGACGCCGGCGCTGCCGGTCTGGCTGCCCGCGTGATCGTCAAGCAAGTCGGCGGCACGTATGAAAGTTATTCAACGGATGCGACCTGGCGCACGAGCGTCAAGCAATTCGCCAATTGGACGGCCGCGAACGTTCGCGACACGGCCTGGCTGCCGGCCAAAGTTTACGGCCCGCTGGGCGCCGCATTGCCTTGGGGTGACGAAGTGGTCATCGCGGGCGAAGGCGCGCGGTTCGTTGTTGATCCAGAATTCATCGTCGAGCGATTGATCACCGACGAGCAAGCCGGCTCGCTGATCGCGATGGCGTTCAATTCGACGGGCGATATCCTGGCCTCGCGCGAGGGCGGGCCGCTGCTGATTATTCGCGACACAAATCGCGACGGCACATTCGAATCGGTCAGCACGTTTTGCCCAGAGGTGAAAAACATTCAGGGCATCATGTCGCTCGGCACGCGCGTGTATGCGGTCGGCGAAGGGCCGCAAGGCGGCGCGCTGTATCAGATCGTCGATCAAAACAGCGACGGCCGCAGCGACAGTGTGACCGCGCTGATCAAGTTTCGCGGCCTGGTTGGCGAACACGGTCCACACACGGTGCGATTGGGCCCGGACGGATTGCTCTACATACTGTGCGGTAATTTCGCGCAGGTTGCAACGCAGACGTCACCCCACAGCCCTTATGGCGCCTATTACGAAGGCGACCTCGTGCAGCCGCGGTATGAGGATCCGCAGGGTTACGCCGTCGGCGTGCCGGCGCCGGGCGGCACAATCTTGCGCACCGACACGGCAGGCAGCTTTGTGGAAGTTGTAGCCGGCGGCATGCGCAATCCGTATGACATCGCGTTCAATGAAGTTGGCGAACTGTTCACGTACGATGCCGACATGGAGTGGGACATTGGCTCGCCCTGGTATCGGCCGACGCGCGTCAATCACGTGACGGGCGGCGCGGAGTTCGGCTGGCGCAGCGGCTGGGCAAAGTGGCCCGAATACTACATCGACAGCCTGCCGGCCGTGCTTGATGTCGGCGCGGGCTCGCCAACCGGCGTCGCGTTTTACGATCACAACGCGTTCCCCGAGCGCATGCAACAAACGATGTTCGTCGGCGATTGGGCGCTGGGGCAAATTCACGCCGTCAAGCTGGAGCGCGCGGGCGCGAGCTACACGGCCAAGATTTCGACGCTGCTCAAAGGGCGGCCGCTGAATGTAACGGGTCTCGACGTGGGTCCCGATGGGGCGCTCTATTTCTCCACAGGCGGTCGCGGAACGGACGGCGGCATTTACCGCATCCGTTGGACTAAGCAACCGGCCACCGATGCGATTCAACTCGGCCAGGGAATTCAACAAGCGCTGCGCCAGCCGCAGTTCTACAGCGATTGGGCCCGGCTGCGGATCGCCGGCGTGCGACAGCGGCTGGGCGACCGTTGGCAAACCGATCTCGCTGCCGTGCTGAATGATAATCGGGCTGATGCGCAGGATCGCTTGCGGGCGGTTGATTTGCTGACGTTCTTCGGCCCATCGGCGACACCCGAATTGCTGACCGCGCTGGCCCGCGATCGCGACCCGGCAATGCGGGCCAAGGTTGGCCGCTTGATGGGACTGCGAAACGATGCCACGCTCACTGCCCCGCTCGAGGAAATGCTGCGCGATTCCGACCCGTGGGTCCGCCGCGTCGCCTGTGAGGCAATGACGCACCGCGCGGGCGATGTCGGCGCGCTGTCGCCGGCCGCCGTGGAATCGCTTGTCGTTCTTTTGGGCGATACGGATCGCTTTGTCGCGTTCGCCGCGCGTCGCGCGCTGGAAAAGGTGCCCGCGCAGCAATGGCAGGAAACTATCCTCACCGCTCAGAATGGGCACGTGTTTTTGGAAGGCGCAACGGGGCTCCTCGCGTCGCAGCCGTCAGCACAAACCGCACAACGCGTGTTGGCCCGTTGCGAAACAATGTATCGAGACAAGCGCTGGATGGGGCCGAACAAGCAATTGACCAATGTCCCACCTGGCTCTGCCGCTTATCGGCCCGAAAACTCGGCGGCTGCGGATTACCTCGATCTCATCCGCGTGACGCAGCTCGCCCTGTTGCGTGGCCAAATTCAACCCCAAGCGGCGCAAACTTTGGCACGGCAAGTGTTGGCCGAGTATCCGTCGACCGACGCGCTCGTAAATCGCGAGTTGGTTGAGCTGCTCGCCTATCTGCAACCGCCCGAAGCGGCGCACGCTTTCGCGGTACAGATATCGAGCAAGATCCCGGACGTGGAAAAGTTGCAAATCGCGGCTTACGCACCGCGGCTCACGACGGGCTGGAACAGCAATGACAAGCTAACCATGCTGAAGTACTACGAAGAAGTTCGCGGCATCGAAGGCGGACACAGTGTGAGCGCCTACATCGAAACGTTTGCACGCGATTTCTTTGCGACGTTTTCGCTCGTGGAGCGCCGCCAGGTGCTAGCCGCAGGCGACAGCTTCCCGACGTCGGCCCTCTCCGTGCTTGCCAAGTTGCCTGAAAACCCCGGGCCCGATGTGCTTGCCGAGTTGCGGGTGCTGGACGGCAAGATCACTAACTTGCCGGGCGAGCCGATGGCGCGGCTGCGCGTCGGTGTGACGGCCGTACTCGGCCAAAGCGGCGATGCGGAATCGCTTGCGTATTTGCGAAACGTGTACTTGAACACCCCGGCCCGCCGCGCGGCGGTTGCGATGAGCTTGACGCAACACCCAGACGGTGAGAACTGGACAATCCTCGTCGACTCGCTGCGCACGCTCGAAGGCACGCCAGCGCTTGACGTCATCACAGCGCTCACCAAAGTGAGCCGCCGACCGGAAACGTCGGACCCGTATCGCAATGCGATTCTGGTCGGCCTGCGGATGCAAACCACGGGCGGCGAAGCGGCCGCGCGGTTGCTCGAACATTGGACGGGTCGACGATTGACTCAAGCGAATATCCCGGCCGCAGATCAAATCGCGGCTTGGCAAAAGTGGTATGCGACGACGTTCCCACAAGAGCTGCCGGCCGAGCTGCCGAAGGAATCGGCGCCGAACAAATGGAGCTACGAAGAGTTGTTGGCGTTTCTAGAAGGCCCCGAAGGCAAGGCGGGCAACGCCACGCGCGGGGCCGTCGTGTTCAAGGACGCCCAGTGCATCAATTGCCATCGCGTCGGCGGCCGCGGCGAATCGCTCGGGCCAGATCTTTCGACGGTGGGCAACCGCTTCCAGCCGAAGGAGATTCTGGAATCGATCGTGTATCCATCCCAGGTCGTGTCCGATCAGTATGCCAGTCAGATCATCCTCTCAAACGGCCGGACATTTACGGGCCTGGCCGCGAAGAATGCGGATAATAGCATCACGATTTTGCAATCGGACGGGCAAAAGGTGCAGCTGGCGGCCGATGATATTGATGAGGTGCGGCAGAGCAAACTTTCGTCAATGCCCGAGGGGCTGATGAATCCGCTGTCGCTCCAGCAGGTGGCCGACTTGTTCGCGTTCCTGCTGAATTCGTCTCAGGCCGACGTTGCTGGGCGGCCGGCCCCCGCGGGACGGTAAAAAACCCCGAGATTTGGAAAGACAGGGAACGAACCGCCAGTGGACCCCGCACGTAGTGGGGTACGCCCAATGGTCTGGGCGGTCACTGCCCGAGGCCAAGCTCTTGACTGCGGCAAATTGGGTAAGTAAGCTCCCTTAGTCGGGGGGGTTCTGGAGATTCGACAAGGCAAGACGGAAAGCTGATCGATGAAATGCCCTCGGCTTCCAATCTGGTGCCCGCTGCTAGCGCAGCTTCGTTGCTTGGCCATGGCGGTGGCCTTGTTTCCATTTGCCATGAGCGTGTCGGTCGTTGTCGTGCCGATGCTTACGCTCGCTGAAAGCAACGAGACGAGTGAAAATCGCAGCAATTCGCGCGAACGCAGTGAAGAACTGACACTCGATGCGCGCAGTCATCAGGTTCGACAATTGCTGATCGAGCACCCTCGCGGCAGTGTGGAATTGATCTACCCCGTAGCGCCGAAAATTACCCAACGGCAGCGCGGCTTAACGGATATCTTCCACGGTCATCGTTTGTCCCACGACCTTCTCGCACCGATGACGTGTTGATTCGCGCCTTGCGCCACAGCACGTCCATCGTCTTTGGTTACACCCGAGTCAGCCGATTTTGTAGGCCGTCTCGGTATTCTGGTCGCCCCCGTTGAACCAACAACTTTAACGTCGTTGCGTGCATTGGGATGACCTTCGCTGGCATGGGCGCGTCGTCTTTTGACAGGCGCGCATGCCAGAAGCACGGCAGGACAAAACGTACATCGCCGAGAATACTGACGCGGCCTGGAAAGGCATAGCGATGAGCAAACTCTTTCACGGAATTCATGCGTTCCAGAAAAAGATCTTTCCGAAACAACGCAATCATTTCGAAAAGCTGGCCCATGGCCAGAATCCTTCGACCCTGTTTATCACCTGTTCCGATTCGCGCATCGTTCCAGAATTGCTGACGCAGTCCGAACCGGGCGAATTGTTCGTGCTGCGGAATGCGGGCAACCTTGTGCCGCCATTTGGCGATGTCTCGGGCGGTGAGGCCGCCACGATTGAGTACGCCGTGGCAGTGCTTAAGGTGGAGCAAATCGTCGTTTGCGGACACTCACACTGCGGCGCGATCACCGGCCTCATGCGGCCCGATACGCTGCAAGGGCTGCCAGCCGTCGAACAATGGCTGCAACATGCTTCGAAAGTGCGGCAGGAAATCTTGGAAAAGGTCGACGAACGACAGCCGGATTGCGACATGCTGATGGCCGCAATCAAGTGCAACGCGCTCGTGCAACTCGGCCATTTACGGACCTATCCCGCCGTGGCCGAAGCGATCGAACGCGGCACACTTTCGCTGCACGCCTGGTATTACCGTTTCGAAACAGGCGAAGTGCTCGTTTATGACGAGAGCACCGACAAATTCATTCCGGTTTCCATCGAGACCGCAATGCCGTCGGAAGCCATAGTCGCCTGAAGTCTAATTGGATTGCCCACGCTGACGAGACGCCCGTTTTTTTGAACACGCCGCTTTACGCGCCGTAAGTCGACGAGAGCGACTTCGGATCGTAAAGCGGCAGCAAGCGGTCATCGAGCTGAGGAGACCTCCCATGCACGGAAATCAACCCGTCGAGCGCTCGACGTATCACGATCCTAGCGACACCAACTTTTGGCAACGGCTGAAATACTATTGCACGCCTGTCGACGGCCGCTTTGAAGATTTGCGGCAGGGCAAGTGGTATCTAAACGTCTTTCGCGATTTCACCGCGGGGCTGATCGTAGCCATGGTCGCCATTCCGTTGGCGATGGGATTCGCGATGGCCTCCGGTCTGCCGCCCGCCATGGGCATCGTCGGCGGCGCGGTCGCAGGGTTGGTCGGGGCCTTATTCGGCGGATCAAAATATCAAGTGTATGGTCCCACCGCGGCCTTCATTCCGGTGATTGCCGCGATCACGGCCAAGTACAGCGGCGATCCGCAAAATCCGAACTACGACTTTCTCATCTGGTGTTCGATCCTGGCGGGCGTTGTGCTCCTCGTCATGGGCCTGGCACGGCTGGGGCGAATCGTCGCCCGCGTGCCGAATTCGATCGTCGTCGGCTTTACCATCGGCATCGCAATTACGATCGCCATGTCGCAAATCGAGCAGGTGTTCGGTTTTCAAACCGCGCTGGGGAAAAAGTTTCACGAAAAAATTATCGGCCTCGTTCAAAACATTGGCGAATTCAATGTCTATGCCGTGATCATCGCCGCGGGAACGTTTTTCGTTACGAAATACCTGCTCAAGGTTTCGAAATTCATCCCGGCGCCGCTGATTGCCTTGGGCCTTGCGCTGGCCGCATCGCAAACCATCTTTAGCAGCGCGGGCATGCCGGTCGTGCAGGACAAATTCGGCCAGATTCCCAGCAACCTCCTTCGTGTGACGCTGCCCGGCGCGCTTGAACTGACGCCCAGCGTGCTGTTCGATCTGCTTTACTTCACGTTGGCCATCGTCTTCGTCTCCGGCATCGAGAGCCTGCTTTGCTCGCGAATGGCCGACCGCCTGGCCGACAATCGCGGCACGCCGTACAACCCGAACAAGGAGCTGTGGGGCCAAGGCTGGGTGCAGATTCTCGTTGTGCTGTGCAATGGCTTCCCACACACGGGCGCCCTTGCCCGCACAGCCACGAACATCAAGGTCGGCGCAATTTCTCCGCTGGCCGGCGTTTTCAAATTCACCCTCAAGCTCTTGCTGGCCGTGTACCTGGCATCCTGGTTGAACATCGTGCCGATGGCCTGCATTGGCGGCATCCTGGCGTTTGTGGCCATCAATATGGTCAAGCCGGCCGAGGTCCGCGAAGTGTGGCAACATAGTCGCTTTCATGCGGGCATGATGATCTACACGGCCGTCATGGTCGCGGCAACGGACTTTTTGGTGGGCGTTCTCTCCGCCCTGGCGTTATATGGTGTGCTGTACCGGTTCTTCGAACAGCCGCAGCCGGAGGCGGAAGCGACGACCGCGCAAAAACGCGTCGAACACGCGCCCGTGGCCACCAACGGCCATGCTGGCCACGCCGGCCACACGGCGAAAGTGGAGAAGCAACGCATATGACCAGCCCATTCGCGCGTCCACAAGTCGCCCTGTCGCTCACCGACCCCGACCGAGAATTGCTCCGCTACGCTGGGCAACTCGCGCGGCTGTTCGCCTGGCGTGAGGTTCACTTCTCGCACGTGCAAGCTAACCAAGACGGCACCGTATTTGATTCAGCAACTTGGGTGGAGCGGATGCGACAAGAAGTGGAACAGCACTTCGGCTCGGCGACCGCAGAACTGCGCTCCGTGTTTCACGCTGCGGAGGGTCCGCGGCTTGATCAATTGCTCAACCTGGCCGCGGTTCATTCCCGCGACCTGGTTGTAATGGGGCATCGCCGCGCCCGCAGCGGTCGGCGGTCGCTCGCTCGGCGGATGGCCATGATCTCGCCCGCGAGCGTGTGGCTGGTTCCGGAAGGTTCGTCCACGCGGATCAGCAAAATCCTGGTCCCCACTGATTTTTCCTCGCACAGCGTCGACGCGCTGAAGGTGGCGATCTCGGTCGCGCAGGCCGCGAACGTAAAAAGCGTGCAGGCCGTGCACATTTTCTTCGATCCCTCTACCATCCGCTATGATGAGCATGTCGCGGAAGTGGTAGGCCAGGAGCAAGCGGCGTTCGAAACGTTTGTCGCCGGTGTCGACACGCAGGGCGTCGCGGTTGAGCCGATTATTCAGGAAGGCACCCATCCGGCTCAGGATATCTTGCGCGTGGCCGAGCGGCAGGGCTCGGATCTGATCGTGATGAACACCCGCGGCCGCAGCAACGCGGCCAGCGTGCTCCTCGGCAGCGTCACTTCGGACACGATGGCGGCGACCCACATTCCGCTGCTCACGGTCAAGCATTTCGGCGGCCGCATGTCGCTGATGCAGGCGCTTTTGAACCACCATCTGTGGGACCAGGATGTTCCGAAGACGAATTGATGGCTGGGGGGTTAAAAACCTCGGGATTTTTGCCATAGATGTCATGGCTTTGCACCCAAACATATTTGAACGCCTAATTTGGCAATGGGCCTAACAAACCGTTTGCCGACCCAAAGAGATTCAGCCTGTCAAATTGGCAGGGCATGCAGAATGCATTTTTTCCCGAGATCTGCGCTAAGGTTGCCATCGCGCCATGTTTTTCGGAGGTGGCACTCTTGAGAAATCTGCAAATGCCCAAGGTTTTGCCTTGACGAGCATTTCCGAATTCTGGTGCAAAGCCTAGATGTCAT
>Ga0190275_10002600_pt1 | contig 12937 bp, 11 predicted proteins | sample Popmic550T_FD_133745 | JGI IMG/M metagenome (GOLD analysis project Ga0190275, IMG submission 133745) | Populus adjacent soil microbial communities from riparian zone of Yellowstone River, Montana, USA - 550 T | ecosystem: Environmental > Terrestrial > Soil > Riparian zone > Trees stand | place... | reverse complement strand
GTCCCACGCGCCCGGCTTCCACATGCGCACCATCCACAGCTGCCCGCCGTAGTCGCCCACGGTGGCCGAGTCGAAGAGCCGGTCCGCGTCCGAGACCGGGTTGTTGCCCTGGCCGATGTCCAGCACGGAGAGGCCCGTGCCGATCGGGTAGCGCAGGTGCTCCGAGCGGCTCTGCCCGTCTCCGTAGAAGAAGCTCCAGACGGTGTGGCCGGTGCGCATGTCCACGACCGCGAAGCCGCGGCCTCGCAGCATGTGCTCATCGAAGCCGCCGTTGACCACCACCACCCAGCGCTCGTGCGCCGGGGTGCTGTCAATCGTCCAGGGGCCCGTGCCACCGGAGCTGGTGCTGGACATGGCACGCAGGGCGTCATCCGCGGCATCGGTGAGGGCCACCGGGAGGATGGGCGGCGGCTGCGGCGCGTAGTTGGTGAAGCTCTCGCCCACCTGCAGCGCCAGCGGGTCGCACGGCTGCGGCCACAACCACAGGAAGTCCCCCGTCTGGTCGGGCACCCGAGTGGAGGCCTCATCCGGGAGCTTGCCCAGCAAGCGCGTCAGATCCAGCGCGAAGCGGTGCACGCCGCCACGGCCCGTGCCCACCACGGCCACCGTGCGGTACTCCCCCGGCTCCTTCTTGCCATCCGCCGCGCCCCCCAGGCCATCCATCCACACGTCACGCACCATGGGGGTGCCATCCACGAAGTAGGCGTGCTTGCCCAGGTTGGGGCGCATCTTGGGCAGCAGGTCCGGCGGGACGAAGCCCCACAGCTCCTGGCCCGTGCCGTCGTCATACAGGCGCTGGCCGGTGAGCGTGTCCACATCTCCCGAGGCCAGGGCCTTGCCGCTGTGGAAGGCGTGCAGCATGCCGCCGTTGCTGCCCACCAGCACGATCTTGTCTCGGCCGTTCGTCCCCTGCTGGTACAGCTCATACGCCGGCGCGGGCGCGCCATTGGAGTCCACCAGCGGGGTGGCGCCGGCGAAGAGCGCCGAGCTGCACGCCTGGGAGAAGCCGCAGAACCGGGCCGGGATGGGCGGATCCACGTTCACCGGGGAGGAGTGGAAGATGTCGTGGAGCAGGAACGGCCTGTCGAGGTCTCGCTTGGACGGGTCGGGGTTGAGCGCGTCCGCGCCGAGGTACCAGCGGATGACCAGCTTGGCGCAGTCGTCCGGCGTCAGGGGCTCGCCCAGCTGCCCGGCCAGATCCGAGCACTCGGTGGGGTTCTGGCTGATGCCCAGGAACTCGCGCAGCACACCCGAGTTGGCCTGGGAGAACCGGATCGGCGTGTCGTTGAAGTCCACCTTGCCGTCCGTGTTGCTGTCGATGATGGTGTAGATCTTGCGCGTCATCCACTTCTGGGTGCCGCCGGCCTTGAGCCTCTCGCCGGCCTCCCAGAAGGCCACGGCGGGCGTGACGATGCCATTCTGAGAGTCCAGCAGCTTGATGAAGTTGCCCTCATCGTTCTCGATGATGGCCTCGTCCTCGGCGTCGAGCAGCAGCGTGTCGTTGCAGTCGCCATCCTGGTTGAGGTCCTGCACGCCCGGGTTCGCCGGATCACAGCCCAGCAGGCGCTCCTTGCCCTCCTTGAAGCGGTACAGGAAGCCCTGCCAGGGTGCCGTCTTGTTCCGGGCCGGCTTGAAGCGGGGGATGAGCGTGACGCTGGCGCTGCGCACCTGCAGCGTGCTGGCCGCGGGGCTCGAGAAGGAGGTGGCCCGCGTCTGCACGTTGGTGATGATGTCCAGCAGCGCCTGCTTCAGGCTGGCCGCGTCATCGGCCGTGTAGTACAGGCCGCCGCCCACCTCCGCGGTGTGCCTCAGGAAGTTGCTGTTGATGCCGAAGCCCACCGTGTACGTGATGACGTTCTGCTTGCCGGCGGTGTTGAAGTCCCCGACCTGGGACGGCGTGTTGCGCTGCAGATCCTGCTCGAACAGGAGCTTGGCCACGTCATCGAGCATGTACTGGGGGTTGTCGTCCGTGTAGACGGCGGGGTTGGTGCCCTTGTCACGGCTGGCCGTGGTGCCGCCACCGCACGGCAAGGCGTCCGGGCAGTACACAGCGCCCTGGAGCTGACGCAGCTTGGTGACCACCGCGGCGGGCAGGTTGTCGCCGGAGGGCTCACCGTCCGTGATGATGATGACGGAGGACACCTGGCAGCCCCAGCACACGCTGCGGCCCTGCGAGGTGAGCGTGTCGTTCTTGAAGCTGCTCGGGTAGCTGTAGTTGGCTCCGAAGCCGAACACGTTCCGGTACACCGTGTCATCCGAGGTGAAGTAGTAGCCCACGTTCAGCAGCGAGCGCGCCAGCGGCGTGCCCGTGGAGAAGTTCAGCCCGTTGACCGCGTTGATGTAGCTGGCGCGATTGCTGTCGAAGGAGCTGGAGTCGTTGATGATCTGCTGGCACGACGGGTTCTGCTCCTTGAGCATCGCCGTGTTGGGAGAGTTGCTGGTGAAGTAGCTGATGCCCGCGCGCACGCGCTTCAGGTCCTTGATGACGGACTTGAGCACCGCCTTGGCGGTGACGTACTTGGGCGGGTTGAAGTTGAGGAAGCGACCCCAGAGCATGAAGCCGGCGACATTGTACGGCGCGTTGTCACGGCCCTCCGCCTCGTGCTCCTTGAAGAAGCCCTTGGTGCTCAGGCACGTCAAGCAGCGGGCGTACTCGACAGCGCCGGTGCCGGCATAGTCCGTCACTTGCGACTGGCAGGCCTCCTCCTTGGTGTTCCACTGGGGGGTCGGGTTGCTGAGATCGCCCCAGTACATGTAGCCGTAGAACTTGTCGTCCTGGAACAGGCTGGGGAAGCCCGTGTCCGAGCCCATCCCCGTGCCGGGGTCCGGGATGGGATACACGATGTTCGGGTCCCAGCCGCGGCTGAGCTGGAAGGCATCCAGGCGCGGGTTGTCGCAGCCGTTGGTGGTGAGAGCCAAGAAGGTGCTGTGCTCGCTGTCGAGCACCTGCGGCAGCTCGCGCATGGAGCCCGAGGTGTCGACGAGGAAGTGGATGTTGGGCGGGGCGCCCTCGGCGCTGAAGAAGCGCTCGTCGCCCGACACGTCCTTGCCGCGCAGCACGTCATTCACCAGCGACGTGGTGAGCTGGCAGCACGCGGTGCTCTGCTCTGGAGAGGCGGTGGGATTGCCAAGCTGCTGGGCGTGTGCCGCACTGACCACGCCGAGCACCGCGAGGCCGAGGCCCAGCTGACGGAGGATGGGGTTCCTGGAGTACATTGGGGGGGTTCTCCTTTGGAATTCGATTCTACAAGCCCACTCGGACCATGAACTCGATCTCGCGCTCGGGGCTGGTTTGGTCGTTGGTCTCTCGGCACACCGCGGTGACGCGGTAGAACTTGGGCTGCAGGGGAACGCCTTCTGTCTGGTTCATGTTGTTGACGCCCTTGTTCGGATCCTTCATGGCGCCAGACACGTCCTCGGCGCTTCCGCCCGTTAACCCGGTGAAGTGCCCGGTGCGCAGCTTGATGCCCCGGTTCGGGTGCAGCGGGTCCACGCTGAAGGACTCGTCGAAGGAGATCTTCGCGGGGCTGTCCTTGTCCAGCATGACCAGCTTGGAGATGAACAGGTTGCGGGCGGCCTGAACACACGAGGACATGGTGTCCTCCTGGGTCTGGATCTCGGAGGCGGCGCGCTCGGTGCCAGTGAAGGAGATGGCGCCAGCCACCAGCAGCGTCATCAGCACAATGACGATCATGGCCATCACCAGCGCCATGCCTCGAGGAGTGGGAGTCGGGAGATGCATGGGGCTCAGCCTCCACCAGGGGTGCTGGGGGCAAACTGCCGGTTCAACAGCAGGTTCTTGGGGGTGATGGATTCACGCAGGAGGATTCGGTAGAAGCTGTTGCCTGCGGGGGTGAAGTCCGGGGTGGGGGGCATGTCCAGGTTCTCCAGGTGGCGCCAGGGGATGGTGCCGCCGGGCAGCGGCGCGCCATTCGGGTAGGCGGTGCCGTTGGGCTTGAGCAGGAAGTCGTCGCCCACAATCTGTGGATCTGGCAGGGAGCTGCGCGCGACCAGGGTCATGCGCACCTGGCGGATGTTGGCGGGGTGATCCAGCACCCGAGGATCGTTGGCTGTCGCCGCGACGCCGATGGGGATGGGATTGAAGAACCACCCCGACGGCAGGACGGCCGGATTAATCTGCTCCCACGCCTCGCCGAAGTGGGCGGGCCCCATGGGGTCGGTGACGCCCAGGATGATCGGGACGTTGTTGTTGATGGGGGGAGTGGGGGGAGTGGTGTTGAGGGTGTTCAGGACGTAGGCCACCTGGAGCTGCTCAATGCCCTCGGCCACGGGCACCGCGTCAGCGGCGTCGATGACGCCGTCACCCTGGAGATTGCCGGCCGTGGGCATGTCCAGTCCCTGGTGCATCATCAGATAGGGCTTGCGCTCGTTGTTGTTGGGGTTGGTGAACATGGCCACGTAGAAGGCGGCGCGCGTCACTTTCATCACCTGGGGAGGAGCTCGGCCGAAGCAGGGATGAGCGAAGCCGGGCACGGTCTCCTCGTGGAAGAGGCGGCCTGGACGTCGAGTGGGGCGATCCTCCAGGGGGAGCACGGGGTTCTGGTCCAAGGGGATGGCCACAGCCCCGGCTGGCACGTACTGGCCCACGGTGACGAACCGGTGAGGCGGGTTCTCGTCCACGCTCGGGTCAATGAAGTTGGGGGAGCGCACACAGACGACCAGCAGGATCTGCCCCCTACGCATGTCCTCGGTGAGGGGCTGGAGGGGCGAGAGGGTGATGAGGTTGGACGCGACCGCCTGGGCGTCACGGCGGAACAGCCCGTCCCGGAAGTGCACCACGAAGGCATCCGGGAAGCCGGGTGCCTGCTGCTCGTTGGCCGCATCGTACGAGTCCCAGGAGAGGATGGCCCTGTCCGGGTTGACGCCATAGCCGGCAGAGCGCAGGTGACGGCCCATGAAGGCCAGGGCCTGGCGCGCGTTGGCCTGCACGCCCCGGCGGCTGGCGTGGGACTGGTACTGCCGGGCCTGGGAGATGAAGGTCAGGCTGATGCCTGCCATGACCACCGCGCCCACCGCGGCGCCCACCAGCAGCTCCAGCAGGGTGAAACCTCGAGAGCGGAAGGACTTGCGCATGCTCACATCTCCACCAGGGTACTGGTATCACCCGTGATGATGTGGGTGTCGTAGCGGATGGCCCAGGTATTCACCTGACGCCGGCCACCGCCGGGCGTGGGGAAGCGCACCATGATGAGGATGCGGAGCTGGTCTATCTGGCCAAACCGGTCCGGGTTGGCCAACTTCACAGCGCGCCAAGCCACCTCGTAGAAGGTGGTGTCGCCCTCGGAGGTGAAGATCGCGCCGGAGGCCCCCAGCAGCGGGCGATCGGCGACCTGAGCCATCGCGGTCTGCAGCGTTATCAGGCCGTTGGGGTTCTCGATGTTCTCAAACTCCGGATCATTCAGGAGCAGGGTGCTGAGGTTGCCGGGGCCGAAGAGTCCGTGATTGAAGGGAACGCGCTCGAGGGAGTCGGCCACGTCGCGAGCGATCTTGCTGGCGATCGTCTGGGAGCGGGCCAGGTTGTTCTGCTCACTGGCCAGCAGGTTCATCTGCATGATGCCGATGATGCCGATGGAGAAGACGACCAGGGCCGCCATGGACTCGATGAGGGTGGTGCCGCGAGGGGACAGGCGCGAGGGGCTCATGAGGTCTCCTAGAAGATGACGGTGGCGCCGGCGGGGGCCGAGACGGTCAGCAGCTTGGGCTCGACGTCCACCTCAACCCGCGTGCTGGGAGCAAAGGCGATGACGGCGCCGGCGTCTACCAGGCCCGTCATCACCTCCATGGTGCCGTCGGCGTTGAAGCGCAGCACGCCGTAGGGCTCGCCCCCAGGGTTGATGCAGAAGTTGCAGCCAATCATCAGGTCCCCCGTGGGAACGTTCAGGTCGGGGGGATTGGACAACGGCGTGCCAAGGAAGATGGTGTTGAAGGGCGGCGGCAGAGGTTTGATGCGGGGCGAGTCCAGGTCCATGAAGGCCAGGCCGCTCGAGTCCGGCCCGGTGCTGGTGCCCAGCACGACCGAGTCGCGCATGATGCCGTTGGTCACCACCGGGGGACCGACGGGCTGCGGGAGGTCGAACTGCAGGGCCACGGCCGGGCCCAGCGCCAGGTTCAGGTTCGCCCAATTAGCCGGGTTGAGGAACGGAGAGTCCGGGCGCTCGATCATGCGGACGCGCACGAGACGGTCGTCGGGATCCTGGTGGATGAGGATGTAGTGGGGAGAGCCGCGGCTGATGGCACGCAGCTGGGCCGCGTTGATCAGGGCCGCCACGTCGAAGACGGCGTTGTTCATCCGGGCCGTCCCCATCCCATTCACCACGGCGGCGGCCATGGCGACCAGGATGATGAGGATGGCCACGGCGACCATGACCTCGATCAGGGAGAAGCCTCGGCGGAGTCGAGAGCGAACGTTCAAGCAGGACCTCCAGAAAGACCCCGACTGTTGCAAAGTCTGGCCCTCCACAGAAGCCCCTGTAAGCCCTGGGAAGGACAGGAGCCCCAGCGCGCCAGGCCCGCCGCTCGCAAGGGACTGCGCTTCGCAAACTTTGCACTCCGCAAACTTTGCGAGGTGTGTTGCGGGTAGGTATGACACGTCAGGTATGTGCGCACCCAAGGTGGTTCCGACATGCGCGCACGTCCCCGTGAGCCCGGAGGAGTCCCCATGCTGCGCCTTGTGACGGAAGGTCTCTATGTCCTGGAGGTGCCGTTCCGCACGGCGGGGCTGGAGCTGGGAGGGCGGATGACGGTGATCCGCCTGCCCGGGGGAGGCCTGTGGATCCACTCGCCAGTGCGGCTGGACGCGGCGACGCGCGCGGCGGTGGAGGCGCTGGGGCCCGTGCGCTTCCTGGTGGCGCCCAACCTGATGCACCACCTCTCCTTGAAGGACTGGGCGGCGGCGTACCCGGAGGCCCGTGTGGTGGCGCTGGCGGGCCTGAGACGTAAACAGCCCCAGCTGCGCATTGACGTGGAGCTGGGGGACGCGCCGGACGCGGGCTACAGCGAGGTGATCATGCAGCAGCGGATGGGCGGCATTCCCCGCGTGGAGGAGCTCGTCTTCCTGCACCGTCCGAGTTGCACCCTGCTGCTGACGGATCTGGCGTTCCACATCCGCGACTCACCCTCCTGGTTGACGCGGACGTACCTGCGGCTGTGCGGCACGTACGGGAAGCTCGCGCCGACGCTGCTACTGAAGTCCCTGGTTAAGGATCGGGCGGCGCTGCGCAGTTCGCTGGAAGGAGTGCTGAGCTGGGACTTCGAGCGCGTGGTGGTGTGCCACGGAGAGGTGCTCGAGCGCGGAGGGAAGGAGGCGCTCCGAAGCGGATTCGCGTGGCTCTAACGCGCCGTGGCAAGTCTGGGTTAAGAAGCGGACTCTCTCTCTCTCTCTCTTCTCTTGGAGGTTGCATGCGGGTGCAGAGTCTCTCTCTTGGCATTGCCGGTGTGGTGGCTGCGTTCTTCTTGTCGTCCACGGTCCACGCGATGAGCGGTGGACAGACGAACCATTCTGGGAAAGGGGCCCAGACGTGCACGTCCGCGTGCCATGGCCGCAGCCCCAGCGCGGCCATCCCGACGGTGACGCTGACCGGTCCCGACACCCTGGCAGCGGGCGCCACGGGGAACTACACGCTCACCATCAGTGGTGGCGCGGCCGTCAAGGGCGGCATGAACGTCGCGGTGAGCAACAACGGTGGCACGCTCGGAATCGTGGCGGGCGACCTGAAGCTCGCCGGCGGGGAGCTGACTCACACGGCGGCCAAGGTGTTCACTGGCACCGAGGTCCAGTTCGAGTTCACGCTGAAGGCCCCTAGCGCGGCTGGCACCACCACCCTCTTTGCCAGCGGCAACTCGACCAACGGCAACGGCAACGAGGATGGGGACCGCTCCGTCTCCATCACCAAGCAGGTGCAGATCACCGGTGGCACCGGCAACCCGGACGCAGGCACTGGTAACCCGGATGCGGGTACCGGCGAGCCGGGTGATGGCGAGGAGGACGATGGTGGCTGCTCCGCCGCGGGAGGCGCGCCCCTGATTGCCCTGCTGGCCCTGCTTGCCGCCGCGGGTCTGCGCCGCCGCTCCGTGTAACGCGCCGCCGGGGTCTGGCTGTTGCCGCCATGCTCCAGGGGCCCCCCTGGGTTCGTCCGCCTGCCCGGCGGACGGGCTCAGGGCGGGGGGAGGACAGCGCTCCGAGGCACGTCTAGCATCGCGCCCCTTCAAGCCATGCGCCTCCTCCCTCTTCTCTCCGCGTTCTCGTTGACTGCTGCGCTCGCGTGCGCCACCTCCTCGGGCACGAGCTCACGCCTCACCCGGGTGGAGCAGGACGCGTCCGCCCCTCGTGAAGCCGGCGAGCTGCGCGTGATGACCTTCAACATCCAGTCCGGCCTTCGCGGGCTCGATGGAGTGGCCGAGGTCATCCGCTCCGCTCACCCCGACATCGTCGCGCTGCAGGAGGTGGACCGGGGCAGCCGGCGCGCGGGGGGGCTGGACCAGACGGCGGTGCTCGCCCAGCAGACCGGCCTTCCGTACCACGCCCACTTCCGCACCACCGATCTGTACGGTGGCGCCTACGGCATCGCGCTGCTGTCGCGCTTCCCGCTGGAGGCGCTGGCCCAGTATCCGCTGCCCGTGCCGCGAGGCGCGGAGCCTCGGACGGTGGCCCACGCGTTGATGCAGGTGGCCGGGCGCGAGGTGAGTGTCTACGTCACCCACCTCATCCGGCGGCCCTTCAACGGCGATGCCCGCATGCGCCAGAGCGCGCTCATCGCCGGACTGCTCGACAGGGATCCGCGGCCCAAGCTCCTCATGGGAGACCTCAACGACGATCCAGACTCCCGCACGGTGCGCCTGCTCCGGCGTGATCTCACGGACGTCGTGGCCGCCAGCGGCCAGGGCTCCAGGGGCACGTACCCGCTGCCGCTCCCATTCTCGCCCACCCTGCGCATCGACTACGTGCTCGCCTGTGATGCCTTCGTGCCCCTGCGGAGCGAGGTGCTGCATGTGGGAGCCTCGGACCACTACCCCGTCGTCGCGGACGTGCGGCTGAAGGAGGCTCCCATGCCGGAGGTGGTGTCGGAAGCAGCGCCCTGAGCGCCGCGGAGCAAGGGCTCAGGCCGAGGGACGGGAGGACCAGAGCACCCAGGCGCCGATGAGGACGAAGGCCACTCCCGCCAGGCGCTTGAGCAGCGTGGGAGAGATCACCCGCGCCAAGGCCTCGCCCACCAGCACCGCGATGGCCGAGGTGGCGACCAGCGCCGCCGCCGAGCCGATGAAGACCGACCAGCGGGACTGCCCGCTCGCGGCGAACGTGAGGGTGGCCAGCTGCGTCTTGTCACCGAGCTCGGCCAGAAAGACTGCCACGAACGTGGTGCCGATGAGCTTGAGATCCATGGCCGTGCCTTCTACCGCTGGTCCTCGCGCCCGTCACGACACGCGCGGTGACAGTCGGGGGCGGTGACTGGAGTTCAAATGCCGGGCAGGGACTCGCAGCCGTGAAGGGGTTGGCCTACCCTGGGCCCGATGTGGCTCTCCGCGCTCTGGACACGTCCTGGCTCCCTCCGGCGACTCCTCATCGCCCTCGTGGGCGTGCTGACGTGCGGCGTGTTCGGGCTGGCGTGGCGCGTGGATCGCTTCGGGCAGCGCGAGCGGTCCCAGTCGGCCGACGCGCTGGTGGTGCTGGGGGCGCGCGTGCTACCGGGAGGGGTTCCCTCGGGAGCGCTGCAGGCGCGGGTGGAGAAGGCGGTGGAGCTGTATCAGCGCGGTATCGCACCTCGGCTTCTCTTCTCCGGCGGGGTCGGCGTGAATCCGCCCTCCGAAGCCCAGGTCATGCGCACGCTGGCGGTTCAGCTCGGTGTTCCAGCCGAGGCGTGCATCCTAGAGGAGCAGAGCCACTCCACCGAGCAGAACGCCCGCTACAGCGCCGCGCTGCTGCGCTCGCTGAGCGCCCGGCGTGTGGTGGTGGTGTCCGATCCGTACCACCTGCTGCGCGCGCGCCAGTACTTCCGGCTCCAGGGCTTCGAGGTGGCCACCAGCCCCGCGCTCCTCACCGAGCGCAACCTCGAGCCGGTGGAGCGCTTCTACTGGACCGTGCGCGAGGCCATCGCCCTGCTCCTGCACCCAAGGGTGTTGCTTGCCCGCCCGCCCGCGGCGTTGGCAGGCGGGGCCGAGCCCCAGGAGCCAGATGCGGCTACTCGGGGATCGTGAGCGCGCGCAGCCCTCGCGCGTCTTGAAACTGGACGCGCAGGAGCACCGCACTCCCGGCCCTTGCGTCCCGCAGGAGCCGGACCAGGTCCGCGGCGCTGCGCACCGGCCTGCCTGCCGCCTCCACCACTACCATCCCAGGCATCAGCCCGGCGCGCTCGGCCACGGAGCCCGGCACGACCTGGGTGATGAGCGCTCCCTGAGGCAGCCCCCTCCGCTCCAGCTGGGAGCTCACGTCTGACAGGCCGATGCCTATCCGCTGCTGCGGCTCCTCCGCAGATGGAGGGCCTCGTCGCGAGGCGATGCCCTCGAGATCGGGCCGCGTCCCGAGCGTCACCTTCCGCTCCAGCTTCTGGCCATTGCGGTAGAGCGTGAGCGTCACCTCCGTCCCAGGGCGCATCAGCGCGACCGCACGCGTGAGCGCGCCGGAGGAGGTGATGGGCTTGTCGTTCAGGGCCACGAGGGTGTCATCCAGCTCCAGCCCGGCCCGCGCGGAGGGCGAGCCCGCCTCGACGCTCACCACGACGGCTCCCTCGCGCACCGGCAGCCTCATCGCCTCAGCGAGCGTGGGCGTCAGGTCCTGCACACCCACCCCGAGCCAGCCGCGCGTCACGGCGCCCTCCTTCTCGAGCTGGGGCAGCAACGCGGTGACCAGGTTGCTCGGCACCGCGAACCCGATGCCCGTGCCCCCACCCACGATGGCGGTGTTGATGCCGATCACCTCGCCCTTCATGTTGAAGAGCGGGCCGCCGGAGTTGCCCGGGTTGATGGCCGCGTCCGTCTGCAGGAAGTCGTCATAAGGACCCGCCTGGATGTTGCGCGCCTTGGCCGAGAGGATGCCCACACTGACGCTGGAGGCCAGGCCAAACGGGTTGCCGACGGCCAGCACCCAGTCCCCCACGCGCATCGCGTCCGAGTCTCCCAGCCGCACCACCGGCAGATCCTTCACCTCCTTGCCCTGGAGCTTGAGCACCGCCACGTCCGTGAGCGGGTCCGAGCCCAGCACCTCGGCCTCGAGCTGGCGGCCGTCCGTGAGGTTCACGCTGATCTGGACGGCGCCCTCCACCACGTGGTTGTTGGTGAGCACGACGCCCGAGGGATCGATGATGAAGCCCGAGCCGACGCCCTGGCGCAGCGGATCCTGTGGCCCCGGGCCCGGGTCCCGCCAGGGCCAGGGGATGCCTTCACCGAAGGGATCTTCCGGCATGGGCAGCCCCCGGGAGCCCCGGCCCCGCGCGCGGACTTCCACGTTGACGACGGCCGACCGCACCGACTCCGCCAAGGGCGCCATGGAAGCAAGGGGCTCAGCTGAGAGCTGCGGCGCCGCCGTCACCGGCTCCCTGTCGGTCTCCGGAGCAGCGGGAGCTGTCCCTGGCGCTCCCTCGGGAGGCGAGGCGGGCGGCCCCTTGTCGCACCCTGCCAGCCCCAGCACCCCCACCACCAGCAGCCCCAGAAGCCTGGATGCATGTGTCGTCTTCATTGCTCTTCTCCCCGAGATGTTGCGGGCGCCCTGTTCGATAAAACAAGGGACACGCCATGCAAGGTGGCTCGAGGTGGGAGCGGTGGAGCGAAGGAAGGAGCGGGTGGTGGCTCAGGCCGACCTGACGCGGGCGGGAGGCACCCCGTCCGGGGAAGAGGGCTCCAGCCGGCGGACGAGCTTCTCCAGGATGCGGAAGAGGGCCTTGCGATCGCCCCCATCCAGCATGCCGAGCATCTGGCCCATCGCCTCATGCAGGAGGCGGTCGAGCCGCTGGTAGGTCTTCTGCCCCGGCTCTGTGAGGCGGCAGCGGACGACGCGGCGGTCCAGGGTGATGCGCTCGCGCTGGACGTGGCCCTCGCGCTCGAGGCGATCCACGACCCCTGTCACCGTCTTCTCCGTCACCCCCAGCCGCCGTGCCAGCTCTCCCATGGTGAGCATGCCGTCCTGTCCCAACCACAGCAGTGCGTGGATCTGGGGAGGGGTGCACTGGAGCGCTTCGCAGATGCCAGCGATGGGGTCACGGAGCGAGCGGCGCCGGCCCAGCGCGTACAGCAGCTGCTGCAGCCGAGCGGACTCACCTGCGAGATCTTCCTCATTAGGGATATTCCGTGACACGGAATTTCCTTTATCGGGCGTCCTGGTGCGGGTCAATGGATTCTCCGGGAGACGATGGGCGCTTGACTGCGCACCTCGCTCCGGAAGAGGAACGGTCCCATGCGCACAGCGTTGCTTGCTCTCCTGCTTGCTTCATCCCTCTCCGCTCATGCCGGCGAGCGTGTCCTGGTGTTCGCCGCGGCGAGCGCCACGGATGCGCTCCAGGAGCTGGGCCGCGCCTTCACGAAGGAGCAGGGCCACACGGTGGAGTTCGCCTTCGGCGCCTCCAGTGACCTGGCGCGTCAGGCCGAGGCGGGGGCTCCCGCGGATGTCTTCCTCTCCGCCGACGTGGCGAAGCTGGAGCGGGTGGAGAAGGCGGGCCTCGTTCAACTGGGCACACGGGTGGAGCTGCTCGCCAACCGGCTGGTGGTGGTGGTGCCGGTGGGCTCGAAGCGGAAGGTGGCCTCCGCGGCGGAGCTGGGCGGGATGAAGCGGCTGGCGATTGCGGATCCTGCGGCGGTGCCCGCGGGCATCTATGCGAAGGCCTGGCTGGAGAAGGCGGGGCTCTGGGAGCAGCTGGAGCCCCGCGTGGTGCCCACGCTGGATGTGCGCGCGGCGCTCGCCGCGGTCGAGGCCGGCCGGGTGGACGCCGGC
>Ga0190275_10002599_pt1 | contig 12939 bp, 9 predicted proteins | sample Popmic550T_FD_133745 | JGI IMG/M metagenome (GOLD analysis project Ga0190275, IMG submission 133745) | Populus adjacent soil microbial communities from riparian zone of Yellowstone River, Montana, USA - 550 T | ecosystem: Environmental > Terrestrial > Soil > Riparian zone > Trees stand | place... | reverse complement strand
TGCGTCATCGCGATCAGGTTGGCTCCGACCATCGTGACCGCGGCGATCATGAAGCCCACCATCTGCCAGCGCTCGATCGCCCCGCCGAAGCCCACCATGAACACGCGGATGAAGCTGGCGAACGCCGCCGCCTTCACCCCGGTGCTCATCAGCGAGGTGATGGGGGTGGGCGCGCCGTCGTAGGCGTCTGGCGTCCACATGTGGAAGGGCATGGCGGCCACCTTGAAGCCGAAGCCCACCATCAGCATCGCCATCCCCGCCAGCAGCAGCGGCGTCACGTTCTCGGGCCCGCCCAGCACCAGCTGCCCCATCCGGCCGATGTCGGTGGTCCCCGTCGCGCCCCACGACAGCGCGATCCCCATGAGGAAGAAGGCGCTGCTGAAGGCGCCCAGGAGGAAGTACTTCAGCGCCCCCTCCACGCTGCGCTCGTCCAGCCGGTCGAAGCCCGCCAGCACGTACACGGCGATCGACATCAGCTCCAGCGCGATGAACACCATCAGCAGGTCGCGCGCGCCCGCCATCAGCATCATCCCCACGGTGGCGAACAGCACCAGCGCGTGGAACTCGCCGCGGTTGATGCCGCGCCGGTCGAGGTAGCCGTGCGCCATCAGCAGCGTGAACGCCGCCGAGCCCAGGATCACGAAGTTGATGAAGACGCGGAACTCGTCCAGCGCCACCATCCCCGGCCCCGGCACCGCGCGCACCTGCAGCATGAAGGCGTTGGCGATCGCCGTGACCAGGATCCCCGCCAGCGCCAGCCAGCCGATCGAGGGGCGCGAGGGCTCCGAGCGGTCGCCCTTCTGCGCCACGTCCACGATCAGCACCAGCATCGCCCAGGCGCACAGCACGATCTCGGGGAGCAGCGCCAGCCAGTAGCTGCCGGCGCGCGTCATGTCCAGCGGTTCGATGCCCACGTCAGCGGCCTCCGGTCATGGCCACGCCGCCGCCGGCCGGGGCCTGCCCCGTGCCGCCCGGGGGTGCCTTGCTCGCCTGCGCGGCGGCCAGCACCCCGGCCGCCGCGGGCGCCATGCGGTCCAGCACCGGGCGTGGATAGATGCCGATCCACAGGATCAGCGCCGCCAGCGGGAGCAGGATCGCCAGCTCGCGGCCGTTCAGGTCGGGTATGCCGCGGTTGGCCGGCTTGTCGAGCGCGTTGAACGCCACCTTCTGCACCATGGGGAGCATGTAGTAGGCGGCGAAGATCACGCCGGTGGTGGCGATCATCGCGAACCAGGGGTGGTTCTGGAAGGTCCCCATCAGCACCAGGAACTCGCTCACGAAGCCGGCCGTGGTCGGCAGCCCCACCGTGGCCATCCCCGCGAACACCAGGAGCGCGGAGAAGACGGGGACCGAGGCCGCCAGCCCGCCGAAGTCGTCGATCTCGTAGCTGTGGCGCCGCTCGTACAGCATCCCCAGCAGGAAGAAGAGCATGGGGGTGGAGAGGCCGTGGCCGATCATCACCAGCAGCGCGCCCTGCATCCCCTGCATGTTGTACGCGAAGATGCCGAGGATCACGAAGCCCAGGTGGGCGACGGAAGTGTAGGCCACTAGCCGCTTGGCGTTGCCCTGCACCGCCGCCACCATCGCCGTGTAGATGATCCCGATCACCCCCAGCGCCATCGCCCAGCGGATGGTGTCGGGGCCGCGCACGTTGGGAAACAGCGGCAGGGCGAAGCGGATGAAGCCGTAGGTGCCCATCTTCAGCAGCACGCCGGCCAGCACCACCGAGCCCGCGGTGGGCGCCTGCACGTGCGCGTGCGGGAGCCAGGTGTGGAACGGGAACACCGGCACCTTGATCGCGAACGCCAGCGCGAAGGCGCCGAAGAGCAGCACCTGCTGCGGCCCGGTCAGCGGCATGCGCAGGAAGTCGAAGTAGCTGAAGCTGGGGTTGGCCGGGTTGGCGCCGGTCCAGTGCCAGAACAGCCAGAGGATCGCCACCAGCATCAGCAGCGAGCCCACGGTGGTGAAGAGGAAGAACTTCACCGCCGCGTACACCCGCTCCTTGCCCCCCCAGATCCCGATCATGAAGTACATCGGGATCAGCATCACCTCCCAGAACACGTAGAACAGGAACATGTCCAGCGCCACGAACACCCCCACCACGCCGCCGGTGAGCGCCAGCAGGCAGGCGTAGAAGCCCCGCCTGCGCTCGCGGATGTAGGTCCAGCTCCCCAGCACCATCAGCGGGAGGAGGAGGGTGGTGAGCAGCACCATGAACAGGCTGATCCCGTCCATCCCCACCTGGTAGTGGATCCCCCACTCGGGGATCCACGCCACCTTCGCGCAGTTCTGGAACGCCGGCGCGCCCTCGGGGAACAGGTCGCAGCGCCCGCCGGGGCGGAAGGTCCAGAAGAGCGGGAGCGAGACCAGGAACTCGATCGCGCCCGCGCCCAGGGCTACCTCCCGCGCGTTCCGCTCCCCCGCCAGGTACGCGGCCAGCGCGCCCACCAGCGGGAAGAAGATCAGGAACGTCAGGATCCAGTGGCTTTGATAGAAGGCTTCCACGTTCAGTCGCTTCCCGCCGTCACAGGGCCACGAAGGAGCCCAGCACGATCAGCACGCCCACGATCAGCACGAAGGCATAGGTGTTCACCTGGCCCGTCTGCAGCCGGCCGAAGGCCAGCCCGAACATCTGCGCCAGGCGCCCGAAGAGGTCCACCACCCAGTCGAGCACGCCCATGTCGAAGCGGGCGAACAGGCGCGAGAGCCCGCCCACCGGCTTCACCACGGTGCGGTCGTAGAATTCGTCCACGTACCACTTGTTGTACAGCGCCTTCTCCACCCCGCCGTCGTACGCCGGCTGCGCGTCGGCCGTCCCCAGCCGCCGCTTCCCCAGCATCGCCACGGCCAGCGCGAGCCCGCCCAGCCCGATGGCGATGGCCAGCGCGATCGGCCAGAGGGCGTGGTGCGGCTCCTCCAGGCGACCCACGTTCTGCGCGACCACGTCGTCGGAGCCGGCGAGCACCGGGTGCAGCCAGTGATGCAGCGCCTCGCCCTGCCCGAAGTTGAAGAGCTGCACGATGGGGACGTGCTCCTCCACGTTCAGGAAACCGCCGAAGACGGCCAGCAGCCCCAGCACGATCAGCGGCAGCGTGAGCGTCCAGCCGCCCTCGTGCAGGTGGCCGCGCTCGCGCTCGCCCGTGCGGTTGTCGCCGAAGAAGGTGTAGAGCATCATGCGGCCCATGTAGAAGGCCGTCATGAACGCCGCGATGCTCAGGATCACCCCGATCGCCGCCATCCAGGTGGACCCGTGGATGCCGAACAGCGAGGCCTCCGACAGGTGCGAGGTGCCCTGCGCGCCCAGCCACGCCGCGCCGATGATCTCGTCCTTGGAGAAGAACCCGGCGAAGGGCGGAACCCCGGCGATGGCCAGCGTGGACACCCCCATCGTGATGAAGGTGATGGGCAGGTACTTCCGCAGCCCGCCCATGTTGCGCATGTCCTGCGCGTCGGCGGGGTTGTGCGCCGTGTGGAGGGCGTGGTGCATCGCGTGGATCACCGCGCCCGAGCCCAGGAAGAGGCAGGCCTTGAAGAAGGCGTGCGTCATCAGGTGGAAGACGCCGGCGGCGTACGCGCCCATCCCCACCGCGGCGAACATGAAGCCGAGCTGGGACACCGTCGAATACGCCAGCACCTTCTTGATGTCCCACTGCTTGAGGCCGATCGACGCCGCGAAGATCGCGGTGAGCGCGCCCACCAGCGCCACGACCAGCGAGGCCGCGGGCGCCATGGTGTAGATCACCGACGAGCGCACCACCAGGTACACGCCGGCGGTCACCATCGTCGCCGCGTGGATCAGCGCCGACACCGGCGTGGGGCCGGCCATGGCGTCGGGAAGCCAGATGTACAGCGGGATCTGCGCGCTCTTGCCGGCGGCGCCCAGGAAGAAGAAGAGCGCGATGGCGGTGATCACCGGCCCGGCGAACACCAGGCTCGAGCCGCCCCCCGTCAGCGCCTCGTTCACCCCGGCGAAGTCGAGCGTGCCCACGTTCCAGAAGAGGAGCATCATGGCGACCAGGAAGCCGAAGTCGCCGATGCGGTTCACGATGAACGCCTTCTTCCCCGCGTCGGCGTTGGCCTTCTCCCTGAACCAGAAGCCGATCAGCAGGTACGAGCAGAGGCCCACGCCTTCCCAGCCCACGAACATCATCGGATAGGAGGAGCCCAGCACCAGGATCAGCATGAAGAAGACGAAGAGGTTCAGGTACGCCATGTAGCGCGGGTACCCGGGGTCCTCCTTCATGTAGCCGATCGAGAAGATGTGGATCAGCGACCCGACGCCGGTGATGATCAGCGTCATCACGATGGAGAGCGGGTCGAGCTGCAGCGCCGCGTCCACCTGCAGGCTGCCTACCGGGATCCAGCTCCATCCCTCGACGATCGCCAGGCGCGCGCCTTCGCCGGCGCTCTTCATCGCCAGGAAGTTCAGCACCGCCAGCACGAACGACGCGATCAGCACCCCCGGCGCGATCAGCGACGGCAGCGTGTGCGTGAACGGCTTCGGCCCGGCCGGCGCGTGGTCGTCGTGCCCGTGGTCGTGCGCCGCGTCGTGGGCGTGCGCGTCGTGGACGTCGTGCGCGTGGACCGCGTTCGCGCCCGTGACGTGGACGTCCCTGTCGTGGACGTGCGCCTCGTGGCGGGCCGCGGCGGCGTCCACCGGGTGCGCGTCGGTGCCGTGGTCGAGCGCCTCCTGCTCGCTCGGCTCGCCCGCGCCGACGGCGGCGTGGGCCGGGGCGAGGGCGGGCGCGTGGCCGACAGCGTGGCCGTGGTCGTCCTGCGCGTGGTCGTAGTACGGGTCGCCCACGGGCGGCAGCTTCGGCAGCGCGCGCCGGGCGGCCATCACCGAGAGCAGCCCGTTCAGCACGAACCCGAGCAGCGGGAGCGCGACGATCAGCCAGGGGAGCACGGGGTGGAACCCGGCCCCTTCGCCGGCGGCGGCCGCCGCGCCGTGTGCCGCTTCTTGAAGCAGGAGCATCGGCCCTACCACCTGAGCAGGCTGAAGTTCTTCATGTCGACCGACTCACGGTGCCGGAAGACGGCGATCATGATCGCGAGCCCCACCGCCGCCTCGGCGGCGGCGACGGCGATCACGAAGAAGACGAACACCTGGCCCTCGACCCCCGCGTACGGCGAGAGCGCCACGAAGGCCAGGTTCACCGCGTTCAGCATCAGCTCCACGCACATGAACAGCACGATGGCGTTGCGGCGCACGATCACGCCGGCCACCCCGATGCCGAAGAGGATGGCGCTGAGGCCCAGCGAGTAGCTAAGCGGGATCTCGTTCATCCCCGTCACACCTTTCGCTTGGCGAGGACCACCGCGCCCACCACCGCCACCAGCAGCAGGATGGCCGTGGCCTGGAGCGGCACCACGTACTCGGTATAGAGCGGGATCCCGATCAGCCCCACCACGCCGCGCTCGGCCTGCGCCGTGGCCAGCATGGTGGGCCCGGCGGCGTCGCCCAGCGGCCGCGGCAGGTCGCCACTGAAGACGCGGCCCAGCAGGGCGATGATCACCAGCCCGGCGCCGCCGCCGGCGATCTTCCAGCCGGTGCCGCGGATGTCGTCCTCGTAGTCGTTGCCCAGGTTCAGCAGCATGATCACGAAGAGGAACAGCACCATGATGGCGCCCGCGTAGACCAGGATCTGGATGATCCCGATGAAGTAGGCGCCCAGCAGCGTGTAGATGGCCGCCACCGAGAAGAAGGTGCCGATCAGCCACATGGCGCAGGCCACCGGGTTCTTCCGCGTGATCATGGCGAGCGCGCAGCCCGCCGCGCACGACGCGAAGAAGAAGAACAGGATCTGGGTGACGTTCATCGCGGTCCGCTTCAGGTGTGCTCGGACACCCTGGTGTTCGCCCCACGCGGGGAGAATGAATTCCGATGCAACAACGACACGAAGTCCGCCTGCGGCCGGATCGAATCCGGAGCTCGGGACTACATCAACCTCGACGGCACACCGGATTAAAATCCGGCGCTACAACCACGCGAAGTCCGCCTTCGCGGCGCCTTCGCGGACTACAGCCTTCGGTCCAGCCGCGCCGCCGGGGCGCGGAATGGGGGTCGATCAGCCGAAGCTTCTACCGCCCCGCGCCGATCGCCGTCCGATCACCCAACGTTTTCTCTTCCTGCCGCCGCTCGACCTGCACCTGCTCGAACTACTCGCCCGCCGGGTCGCTCGGGTCCCAGAGCAGGGTGACGGGGTGCGTCTGCGCCATCAGGCGGTCCAGGTCGTACACGAAGTTGTGGCGCGTGTACTCGGCGTTCTCGTAGTGGTTGCCCACGTGGATCGCCTCCACCGGGCACACCTCCTGGCACATCCCGCAGAAGATGCAGCGGAACTCGTCGATCTCGTAGACGATCGGGTAGCGGTTCCCCTGGTCGTCCTCGCCCGGCACCAGCTTGATGCAGTTGGCGGGGCAGACGGTGGGGCACAGGCCGCACGCCACGCACTTGGGGCGCCCGTCGTCGTGCTTCTCCATCACGTGCGTGCCGCGCCAGCGAGGAGACAGCTCCTTCTTCTGGTCGGGGTACTGGATGGTGAGGTCGCTGCGGTCGCCGGCGGCCCTGGCCATGTGCCGGAAGGTGAGCGCCATCCCCTTGAGCGTGGCGCGCACGTAGCTGCTCTTGCCCTTCGGCCGCTTCATCACCCGAACGTTGATCGCCATCTGCTTTATGCCTCTTTCGATTTTCGCGCGGGTCAGCCGGCGCGCGGCGCGCGCGGGTTCACCGGCACGGCCACGCGGCGCGACTGCGCCCGGGCGCGTGCGTGCTCGCGGGCCACGCGGCGCTTCTCGTCGGGCGCGCCGGTGCCGGTGAGGGTGTGGCCCTTGTCCATCACCCACAGGATGATGGCCAGCATCGGCAGGTTCACCGCGCTCAGCGCCACCGCCCACTTCCACCCGTACTCGATGCCGAACGAGTCCAGCGCCAGCACCGTGGCGGCGGTCACCACCACCGCGAAGAGCGCGGCGGGGAGCATGATCTTCCACCCCAGGTCCATCACCTGGTCGTAGCGGAAGCGCGGGACGGTCCAGCGCACCAGCATGAACACCAGGATGAAGAACAGCGTCTTGGTGGCGAACGCGCCGAAGGTGAGGATCGTGATCCACCAGCGCGGCGCATGCCCCACCCACGCCCCGTTCGCCTCGCCCAGCATGTTGTCGCCCTGCCAGAGGGGGATGTCCCACCCGCCCAGGAAGAGCGTGGCCATCAGCATCGACACGGTGAGCACGTGCGCGTACTCGGCGATGAAGAACATCGAGAACTTCATCGCGCTGTACTCGGTGTGGTACCCCGTCACCAGCTCGCTCTCGGCCTCGGGGAGGTCGAAGGGGAGGCGGTTGGTCTCGGCGAAGCAGCTGATCCAGAAGAAGAAGAAGCTCACCGCCAGCGGCACCGCGAACCACATGTGCATCTGCTGCTGCTTCCACACGATCTCGGTGAGCGACACGTTGCCGGTGACCATGAACACCGACATCAGCGACAGCCCCAGCGCGATCTCGTAGCTGATCATCTGCGCGCCCGCGCGCAGGCCGCCCAGCAGCGCGTACTTGTTGAAGCTGGCCCACCCGGCGATCACGATCCCGTACACGCCCAGCGAGCTGAACGCCAGCAGGAAGAGGATCCCCACCGGCAGGTCGGCCAGGATCATCGGCACCACCCCCCATTTCGTGGGGAGTGGCGAGGCGAAGGGGATCACCGCGAAGGTGAGCATCGCCGGCGTGATCGACAGCATCGGGGCCAGCGTGAAGAACACGCGGTTGGCCTCGGCCGGGTTGGTCTCTTCCTTCAGGATGTTCTTCAGCCCGTCGGCGGCGGGCTGCAGGAGGCCGCCGGGGCCCACGCGGTTGGGGCCCAGCCGGTCCTGCATCCACGCGCTCACCTTGCGCTCCATCAGGGTGAGCATCGCCACGATCACCAGCACGGCCACGAACACCACCAGCACCTTGATGGTGGACGCGATGACGAACGCGTCTCCGGCGACTTCGTGGTATGTCGGTACGGTTGCTGCCTGCATCGGTGCGCCCGGTTCCCCAGTGTGCGCCCGCGCCGGAAAGCGGCGGCGGGCCCCTCCATCATCCCATCGATCCGACCTTCATCGTCCTACGCTGAACGATGAACGCCGGCGTGTTGCTCGACCTCAGTCGCCCGCTTCGGCGAAGCTGCCCAGCGGCGCGCCCTGCTGCCCCAGGTCGCCCCAGGCGAGCCCGGCGAACTCGGGGCGCACGCCGCCCAGCACGGCGAAGGCGTCGGCGGCGGTGGCCACCGGGGCCGCGTCGCCGATGCCGGCCAGCAGCACACCCAGGATCTGCCACGCGGGGCGCGACATCCCCGGCGCCTGCAGCGCGGGCCAGAAGCGCTGCACGCGCTTCCGAACGTTGGTGAACGTCCCCTCCATCTCCGCGAATGTGGTGGCGGGGAGAACGAAGTGGGCGTTGCGCGCGGCGGGGGAGAGGAAGTGCCCCACGTACACGAACACGCTCGCGGCCGAGCCGAAGCCCGCGGGCGCATCGGCCAGCTCGTCGCCCAGCACCCAGAGCGCGCCGGCGTGATTCGCGACGGACTCGAGCCCGCCCAGGCCGTCCGCTCCCCCCGTCCGGCCGAAGCCGAACAGCTCGGCGCCGTGCACGTTGGCGGCGCGGTCGGTGCGCAGCGCCAGCGTGGGGAAGCCGGGGAGCACCACCTCTTCGCCCGTCTGGCAGCGATAGACGCCATTGCCGCCGCCGGTGGAATCGATCACCCGGCGCAGCAGGCCGATGTCCTCGTTGGCCATGAACGGCGAGACCACCGCGCGGCTCTCGCCGGCGGAGCCCTGCAGCGCGGCGGCGAGCCGGGTGAGCGCCTCGCTCCAGCTCACGGCCTGCAGCGCCCCGTCGGCCCCGCGCACCAGCGGCGCCTCGATCCGCGCGCCGCGGTTGATCCACTCGTAGTTCAGCCGCCCGTAGTCGCACATCCAGTGCGCGTTGACTTCCGGGTTGGGCCGCGGCTTGATGCGCTGCACCTGGTTGTCGCGCGTCTCCAGCCGCACGTTGCACCCCTGGGTGCAGTTGGGGCAGATGGAAGGAGTGCGGTCCAGGTCCCACGCCCGCGCCTTGTGCAGGAAGTCCTTGGACACCAGCGCGCCGACGGGGCAGATGTCGACGATGTTGTCGGCCCAGATGTTCCCGTCGAGCCCGTCGTCGAAGAAGGTGTCGATCACTGAGCGGTGGCCGCGCTGCACCACGGTCAGCCGCTCGTCCTGCGCGACCTCGCGCATGAAGCGCACGCAGCGGGTGCACATCACGCAGCGGTCGGCGTAGAAGGTCACGTCGCCGCCGAAGTCGTCGCGCCCCAGCACCCGCTTGGGCTCGAGCGAGCGGCCGATGGCACGCCCCTCGGCCGCCGTGTAGTCCTGCAGCTTGCACTCGCCGCTCTGGTCGCAGACCGGGCAGTCGAGCGGGTGGTTCACCAGGTAGAACTCCAGCACCCCCTTGCGGGCCTCCAGCGCCTTCTCGCTCTGGGTGTGGATCACGTTGCCGTCGGCCACGGTCGCCACGCAGGCGGGCTGCAGCTTGGGCACCTTCTCGATCTCCACGAGGCACATGCGGCACTGCGCCGGCGCGGTGAGCCCCGGGTGGTAGCAGTAGTGCGGCACGTCGGCGCCCGCCATGGCGGCGGCGTCGAGGATGCGCGTGCCCTTGGGCACGTCCAGCTCGATGCCGTCGATGGTGATATGGACGGTTTCGACCGCCGCCTTGCTCTCTTCGGCCATCGCCGATTCCCTTCCCTGGTTCAGCGGACGGAGCCGTGGGCGGCGCCGGTGAGCCCGGCTCCCACCAGCCCGGGCTCGGGCGCCATCAGCGCGTCGTAGTCGGCGCGGAACTTCTCGATGCTGCTGGTGATGGGCGCCGCCGCGGCGTCGCTCAGCACGCAGATGGTGCGGCCCGACATGTTCTCGCTGATCGCCAGCAGCGTGTCGATGTCGTCGGGCACGCCGCGGCCCTGCTCCATGCGGCGCAGGATCCTGGCGGCCCAGGCGGTGCCCTCGCGGCAGGGGGTGCACTGGCCGCAGCTCTCGTGGGCGTAGAAGTCCACCATGCGCCGCACCTGCTTGACGATGTTGGTGGTGTCGTCCATCACGATCACCGAACCGCACCCCAGCATCGTTCCCGCAGCCGCCATCGCCTCGTAGTCCATCCCGATGTCCAGCTCGTCGGCGGTGAGGATCGGCACCGAGCTGCCGCCGGGGATCACCGCCTTGATCGGCCGCCCGTCGGGCGTTCCGCCGCAGACGTCGTAGATGAACTCCTTGAAGTTGAAACCCAGCGGCACCTCGTAGTTGCCCGGGCGCTTCACGTGGCCCGAGACGCAGAACAGCTTGGTGCCCACCGACTTCTCGGTCCCCCACTGCTTGTACCAGTCCGCCCCGTTCAGCACGATGTGCGCGGCGGCGATGAGCGACTCGACGTTGTTCACCGCCGTCGGCTTGCCGAAGGCGCCCGAGATCGCCGGGTAGGGCGGCTTCACGCGGGGCTCGCCGCGGCGGCCTTCCAGCGAGTTGAGCAGCCCCGTCTCCTCGCCGCAGATGTAGGCGCCGGCGCCCAGGTGCAGCGTCAGGTCGATGTCGATCCCGCTCCCCAGGATGTTCTTCCCCAGGTAGCCGGCCGCGTACGCCTCCTCGATCGCGCGGGCCATCACCTGCGCCGCCTCGAAGAACTCGCCGCGGATGTAGATGTAGGCGTGCTCGGCGTTGATGGCGTAGGCGCCGATCACGCACCCCTCGACCAGCGCGTGCGGCGTCCACCGCATCAGCTCGCGGTCCTTGAAGGTGCCGGGCTCGCTCTCGTCGGCGTTGCAGATCAGGTAGTGCGGCGTGCCCTCCACCTTCCTGGGCATGAAGCCCCACTTCATCCCCGTGGGGAAGCCGGCGCCGCCACGGCCGCGCAGCCCGCTGGCCTTGACCGTGTTGACGATCTCCTCGCGCGGGGTGCCCAGCGCCTTGCGCAGCGCCTGGTACCCGCCGCGCGCCTCCCACCCCTTCAGCGTCCGCGCTTCCGGATCGCCGAAGTACTGGGAAAGGACGCGGACTTCCTTCGGGTGCGTATAGGGATATGCCATGGCTCAGCCCGCCGTCGCGAAGTGCCGGAGCGTCGTCATCACTGCAACGTCTCGAGGACCGCCGGCACGTCTTCCGGCCGGATGTTCTCGAAGTAGCGCTCGTTGATCTGGACCGCCGTGGGGAAGCCGCAGGCGCCCAGGCACTCCACCTCCATCACCGTCCACAGCCCGTTGGCGCTGGTCTCCCCCGCCTCGGTGCCGGTGTGCTTCAGGAACGCCTCGAACACGGCGTCGCCCCCGCACAGGTTGCACGAGATGTTGGTGCACACCTGGATGAGGTACTTCCCCACCGGGCCCAGGTTGTACATGGTGTAGAAGCTGGCCACGCCGCGCACGTAGGCGGGGGCGAGCTCCAGCCGCGCCGCCACCTCGTCCATCGTCGCGGGCGACAGGTAGCCGCGGATCTCGTGCGCCATGTGCAGCGCGGGGAGGAGCGCGTTCTGCCGGTCGGGGTAGCGCGAAAGGATCTTCTGCAGCCGCTCCTCGTACTCGCCCACGAAGATCGGCGCCTCGCCGTCGTTCGCGCCCACCTGGTAGGGGAGGGTGCCCGCGACGGAGGCGTGGCCGCCGTCCCTGGGGCGCTCGCCCACGTAGGCGCTGCCGCGCACGTCGGCCTCGCTGAGGGCGGCGAACTCGCCGGTGTCGCCGGCGAAGCCGGGGTTCTGCAGCGCGGCCGGCCAGGAGCTGGGCGGCGAGTCGGCGCGTCCGTGTCCGGCGCTCATCGGTCGATCTCTCCCAGCACGATGTCGAGCGACGCGTTCACCGCGATCACGTCGGAGAGCAGCGCCCCCTCGATCATGTGCGGGAGCGCGGCGATGTTGATGAAGCTGGGGCCGCGCACGCGCCAGCGCACCGGCTTGGCCCCGCCGTCGGAGACCACGTACATCCCCAGCTCGCCCTTGGACGACTCGACCGAGAACCAGCTCTCGCCGACGGGGGCGCGCACCCCCTCCATCACCACCTTGAAGTGGTGGATCATGCTCTCCATGTCGTTCATCGCCGCCGTCTTGGGCGGGAGGATGACGCGCGGGTCGTCCACGTTGATCGGCCCGCCGGGGAGCCGGTCGATCGCCTGGCGGAGGATGCGCACGCTCTGGCGCATCTCCTCCATGCGGCAGAGGTAGCGGTCGTAGATGTCGCCGTGCTCGCCCACCGGCACGTCGAAGTCGTAGGTCTCGTAGTCGTAGTACGGCCGGTCCTTGCGCACGTCGTAGCTCACGCCGCTGGCGCGCAGGTTGGGGCCGCTGAGGCCCCAGTTCACCGCGTCCTCGCCGCTGATCTCGCCCACGCCCTGGGTGCGCCCCACCCAGATGGCGTTGTGGGTGAGCAGCGTCTCGACCTCGTCCACCACGGGGATGAAGTTGTCGAGGAACTCCTCGAGCTGCGTGATCCACCCCGCCGGCAGGTCGGCCATCATCCCGCCGATGCGCGTGCTGCTGGTGGTGATCCGGGCGCCGGTGAAGCGCTCGTGCAGGTCGTAGATCTTCTCGCGCTGCTGGAAGGTGTAGAGGAAGACGGTGAACGCCCCCAGGTCGATCGCCGTCGTCCCCAGCCACAGGAGATGCGAGAAGATGCGGTCGAGCTCCATGCAGATGAGGCGCACCACCTTGCAGCGCTCGGTGACCGTCACCCCCATCAGCTTCTCCACCGCCATGGCGTAGGCGCAGTTGTAGATCAGCGGCGCCAGGTAGTCCATGCGGTCGGTCAGGGGGACGATCTGGTTCCAGTCCCGGTACTCGCCCAGCTTCTCGAAGCTGCTGTGCAGGTAGCCGATGTGGGGAACGCAGCGGATGACGGTCTCGCCGTCCAGCTCCAGCACCAGGCGCAGCACCCCGTGC
>Ga0190275_10002598_pt1 | contig 12939 bp, 6 predicted proteins | sample Popmic550T_FD_133745 | JGI IMG/M metagenome (GOLD analysis project Ga0190275, IMG submission 133745) | Populus adjacent soil microbial communities from riparian zone of Yellowstone River, Montana, USA - 550 T | ecosystem: Environmental > Terrestrial > Soil > Riparian zone > Trees stand | place... | reverse complement strand
TCGATACGCTGCTCGATCTCGCGAATACCGGTGAGATACTCGTCGATCTTGCGCTTGTCGGCCGCGCCTAGTTCCTGCACCAGTCGCTGGGTACGTTGGTTGACGACATCTAAGATGCTTTTCCGCTGCGCCGCTTTTCGCGCGCGGGTCGCGGGGTCGAGATTGAAATCCTGGTCTCCGAATAAACGCTCGAATACGATCCGAGGATTGGTTTCGGGAGGCATCGGAGTCTGGGGTCCCCGCCACGAGATGCTGTTTGTGTACGCGCAACTGTAGCCCGAATCGCAACTGCCCACTGTGCGCGAGTCCTCGCAGCCCAGCTCAAGTGATGAGACTCGCGTCGTCGACCCGAACTTCTTCGCAGCGATTTGATCTGCGGAAATGCCTGCCTGGATGTCAGCGCCTGCGGTCTTTTTCGGATGAACCCCCGTGAGAAACGCAGCGCCGGCGCGAGCATGGTCGCCGCCGCCGTCGCCGAGGGCGTTTGCGTTGTTGTGGTCGAGACCCGAAAGTACTATCAGATCCTGGCGGAAAGGTTCAAGCGGCTTCAAGATGCGCGACATCTCGAAGCTCGCGCCTGTCGCTACCGGTTTCCAATCCTTCATGGTCACGCCGTTCGGGATGTAGGTGAAGGCCAAGCGAACCGGCGCTTTCGTCCCGGAGGAAGCAGCGCTAACCAAGGCGGGCTTCATCGCATCCAGCATCGGCAAAGCGATTGCGGCGCCGATGCCGCGCAGGAAGGTTCTACGCGGAAGGTGCTTTTGCGTGATGATCGTCATGTCTTGATCCGTTCTCCTCGCGCCTTCTGGAAAGGCAAACTATTGATGACTTCCAGCACCAGGCTGGAGAATTTGTAATCGTTGGCGGCAAGGCGGCGCGCGATCTCGCGTACCGTGCGCTTGTCATAGCGCTCGAGACCTCGTCCGAGCGCATAAGTCAGCATCTTATCTGTGACGCATTCGGCGAATGCCGAGGAATCCTGCCGCAGGATACCGCGAAGTTCTTCCGGACCATCGAACTTTCGGCCATCTGGAAGTGCGCCGGCCGCTTCGATAGGGAATTTGCCGTCCTGCGTCCGCCACTCGCCAATTGCGCTAAAATTTTCAAACGCAAGCCCAAGCGGGTCCATTTTCGAATGGCAGGAAGCGCAGACGGGATTTTTGCGATGCTCTTCCAACTGCTGGCGCATTGTCCCCGCCGTGCCAATTTTGGCTTCATCGAGCGCGGGAACATTCGGCGGCGGTGGCGGGACAGGAGCGTTCAAGATGTTTTCAAGAATCCATTTGCCGCGCAGCACCGGCGACGTACGCGTCGCATACGAAGAGACCATCAGAACACTCGCTTGCGTTAATACCCCGCCTCTGGGCGTGCCAGTCAGATCCACTTTGCGGAACTGTGGTCCTTTTACTTCCGGGAGTCCGTAAAATGCCGCCAGCTTTTCATTGACAAATGTGTACTTCGCGTCGAGCAGGTCCAGAATGCTGAGGTCGTTTCGCATCAGGTTTTCGAAGAAAGTCTCCGTCTCCTGCCGCATCGACATCCGGAGGTAGTCGTCATACTGCGGGAACTTTTCTCGATCCGGCGTCATGGATTCCAGGCGGCGAAGTTCCAGCCACTGGCCGGCGAAGTTTTCGACCAAGGAACGGGCCTTCGCATCCTTTAGCATTCGCTGGACTTGCGCTTGGAGAACCTCTGGCTTACGAAGCAGCTTGTTGTCGGCGGCTCGGAGCAGTTCGTCATCAGGCATGCTCGACCAGAGGAAGTAAGATAACCGCGAGGCAAGCGAGTGCTGGTCGAGCGACCGTATTTCCTCCGAGCCCTTTACGGGTTCATATCGCTCGATGCGGAACAGAAAGTCAGGCGAAACGAGAATTGCCTGCATAGCTACGCCAAGAGCCTCATTGAACGACGCCCCATTCCGGCGTCCTTCCGTTGCCAGTTGCAGGAATGGCTGCAACTCGGCAGTGGTAACGGGCCGACGAAACGCCTTCTTTGCGAAGTTCGCGAGGACTCGTCGCGTGCAAGCCGGCTGGTGAGCCCCGGCGCGATGGGTGCAAGGGAAGATCTTCTGGTGGACCTCCGCTGACGGTCCCTCAGGCGCGTTGTAGGGTCCGAGCGCCTCTACGAAATGAACCCAAACTCGATTGGCCGGGACTTTATTCTTAGCGATACGCTCTTCGGCCTTTTTCTTCAGCTCCGCGATTTGCTCCGGCGTCGCATTCGGCGGCGCTTTGACAAAGCGCATGACATCTATCGGGGGAGGGGCGGGTTTCTTCGACGGATTTGGCCCTCCATAACTGACCGGGAGACCTTCGTAGATGCGATATACCGATGCTGCAATCCAATGGTCTCCTGCGGGAATATGCGCCTTGAACTCGGCCTGAGAACCGAAAAGGTCAATTCCTCCAAAATCCGTGGGACCGTCGAGTTGAAGGACTTGAAGCAGCTTCCCATCAAGCCACACTGCGATCTGTGCGGGCTCCGAACTCGTGGGTCGGCGACCTTCAATGGCTACTCGAACGGTATACTCGCCATCGGCCGGGAAACGCAAAGTCGCGTGCAGGGCATTTGGAAGCGATAAGCCGGTCTCGTCGTACTCCTTCAGCGGCTCTGTCGACAGCTTGAATTCACGGCCAGGGGGCTGTGAGCGAAGCAGCATCGGCTTCAGCTTCTCAGGACCGTTTAGGGCGAGATTCACAGCGGACTCGGCCGCCTTCAGGTACTTCTCCATCAGCACCGGCGACAAGGAGAGAACATCTCCAATATTGTCAAAGCCGTAGCCGGAATCATCCTGCGGAAAATCGTCTGCGGGCCGGAAATCGACGCCTAACAGATCACGAAGGGTGTTGTTGTACTCCGCGCGATTGAGGCGCCGGGCGGTAACTCTACCGGGATCGGGTTTGGTCGCCTGCTCGGCTCGCGCCAGCTCTTCATGAATCCACTCTGTAACCTTCTTAACGTCCGCTTCAGGTGGCTTCGGGAATCCTTTTGGGGGCATCGTGCCGTCGTGCAACCGGTGAGTCACCTTCTCCCATGTCTCCGGGTCGGCGACCATTGATGCGGCGGTCTTGAATTCACCCAGATCCAGGTCGGCAGTGCGCACCTTTTCGTTGTGGCAGGCGTAGCAGTTTTTGCTGATGAAAGGGCGAATGTTCTGATCGAACTCGGCTTGCGATTTGGGCTCTGCGCCCACAACTCCAAGGACGCCAGCAGCCATAATCGCAGGAATAGCCTTTCGCCACACAACGAGGTGATTCATCTGTATTAGGGTATTGCTACGAATAGGATGCTCGCTAGGCGCCGTACGGTACAGTTATCCTTCACCGTTTGTAGTCGATTGTTTTCAGCGGATTGCGCTGTGGAATACTACCGTATGACACCTCCTTTTGAGCTACAATCGGCTCGTGGAAGCTCGATCGAGTTCGTCAATGGAAGTTCAGGACCAACTCCAGCGGATTCTGAGCAGCTCCCAGTTTAAGAACAGCAAGCGCTGTTCGGATTTCTTGCGACAGGTGGTGGAGGGTGCGGCCGAAGGACGACTGGACCTCCTCAAAGAACGGAGCCTCGGCGTGTCGGTTTTTGACCGTGCTCCGGATTACGATACCAATCAAGATCCGATTGTTAGAAACACGGCGGGCCAAGTCCGGAAGAGGCTCGCGCAGTACTATCACGAGCCCGGTCGGGAGGGGGAACTCCGCATCGACCTGCCGCCCGGTTCCTACGTCCCCGAAATCTCGTCGCCCGCTTCGATAGCTCCCGTCATTCCTATCGAGGTTAGCGCTCGGCCCCTGGACTGGCGTTGGATCGTCGCCGGACTGGGCGGCGTCCTCGCCGTCCTTCTCGCGTTCTGGCTGATTCCATCAGCGCAATCCCCGATGCAGCGGTTTTGGTCGCCGCTCATAAACTATCCCGGAACCGTGGTGCTGTGCGTCGGCCAGGGACATACCTACCGACTGACACCGGAGTTGGATCAATATTACGACCGCGGTCAAAGAACGGCTGACGGACAGCGCTTAGAATCGATTCCGGCGGGCGACATTTCCCCGGTTTTCGATCGTTATGTGGCGCTTTCCGACGCTCGGGCTGTTATGCGGTTTGGGGCGCTGTTCGCCCGATCGGGAAAGGATGTCGTGCTGCAGGGCGGCAGGAGTACATCGCTAGCCGACCTTCGTGGAAAGCCGGTGGTTCTGGTGGGGGCGTTTAATAACGACTGGACATTGCGGTTGACGGGTGAACTTCGGTTTTATTTCGAGTTCGATTCGGACCGAAAGGTCGAGATCGTCCGAGACCGCCAGAGCCCGGAGAATCAATCGTGGCAAGTTCGGACCGATACGGCAATCCCGCAAATTGAGACGGACTACGCGATCGTCACCCGTGTGCACAATCCAACAACCGAGCAGACCGTGGTTGTCGCGGCAGGAATAAGAGGCGGAGGCACTTCCGCTGCGAGCGAGTTTCTGACGAACGAAACTTACCTCACGCAAGCTCTGGAGTCGGCCCCTTCAGGATGGGAGAGAAAGAACGTGCAGTTTGTTCTCTCAACCAAGATGTTTTCCGGAAATCCGGGACCACCCACCATAGTGGCCGCGCATTTTTGGTAGGCGTTAGATAAGAATATCTTTGACTACTTCGCCGAAGACGTCCGTCAAGCGAAAATCACGACCCGCATAGCGATAGGTGAGTGCCGTGTGGTCGAGACCAAGCTGGTTCAGAATCGTCGCATGTAAATCGTGAATGGAGACGCGATTTTCTACCGCCTTGAATCCGAAATCATCGGTAGCCCCATACGCAAGCCCGCCCTTGATGCCGCCGCCGGCCATCCACATCGTGAATCCGTAGGGGTTATGATCTCGACCCGTTCCGCTCTCCGATACCGGGGTGCGGCCGAACTCTCCGCCCCAAACAACCAACGTCTCGTCCAGCAAGCCGCGGCGTTTCAGGTCGCGAATGAGAGCCGCAGCCGCCTGATCCATATCAGGACAACGTTCGCGCAGGTTTTTATTGATGTCTTTATGGTCGTCCCACACCTGGCCGGCGCCATAGTAAATGTGAATATACCGGACTCCGCGTTCAACGAGTCGCCTCGCCAGCAAGCAGCCGTTCGCAAACGGAGTTGATCCGTATTCGGTTCGAATGGCTTCCGACTCCTTGCGGATATCGAAGACGTCGAGGGCTTCGAATTGCATTCGGTAAGCGGCTTCCATCGACTTGATTCGGCCTTCGAGAAAATCGTCGCCACCGAAGGAGTCGCTATGCTGCCGATTTAGCTCCTGAATCGCGTCGAGTTTGCGGCGCTGCGCCTTGGCATCCAGCCATTTGTTGCGCAGATTGGAGATCATCTTCTCCGGCTCTACGTCGGAATCGCTAAATGGCGTCCCTTGATATTCGGCCGGAAGAAATCCGGCGCGCAGGAGCGATCCTCCGCCGCCAGCGCCGGGGCTTAACGCTATAAAGGCCGGCAGGTTTTCGTTTTCAGTCCCGAGCCCATACGATACCCAGGCGCCCAAGGATGGACGGGTCGCGAGAATGCTACCCGAGTGGATTAAGCTTCGGGCCGGCGTATGCGTCGGATTGAACGTATACATCGAGCGGATGACACACACATCGTCGATCACGGTGGAAAACTTTGGCAGCAGATCGCTAACTTCGACGCCGCTCTTCCCTGCCGGCTTGAAGACGAAGGGGCTTGGTAGCAGGCCGCCTGTCTGGCGCTCCGTCCGCAGATCCACCGAGTTCGGTCGCTGCCCCTGATATTTGAGCAACGCGGGCTTCGGATCGAACATGTCGACCTGCGATGGACCGCCAGTCATGAACAGGAAAATGACGTGTTTCGCCTTCGTGGGAAGACTTGGGCCCTTGTAGTGGCCGAGAGACGCAGCGTGCGCTTGCGTTCCACTCAGCATACCGGCCAACCCGATGCTGCCGAGACCCCCGCAAAGGGACTGTATCAATTCACGTCGCGAATACTGGGGCATCATGGCCAGAAGATCTCCTCATTGGTCGACAGCAACACTTCGGCGTATTCGGCTAGCGTGCTTTGCGATAAGTATGTAAGAGCGAAATCGAGTTCCTTTGGCGTAGGGTCGCGGGCTAGAATCTTACGATACAGAGATCGCAACTTCGCGGTAGCGTCAGGTTCACTCTCGAGTGTTTTGGAAAGCGCAGCCGCCTGCTCCCGAATAAACGTTCCATTCATCACAAAAAGCTGCTGCAGTGGGGTGGTCGTGAGGTCGCGGCCCGGGCTGGTCTGCGAAGCGTCAGGAAAATCGTAGAGCTTCAGTAAGTTGTTCAAGCGCCCGCGCGCCACCCTTCCATAAATCGTGCGCCGAGTGTTGCCTTCGCTATCGAGATCTTCCGAAGGTCCGTACATCTTGTCGTTCAGCGTCCCCGCCGCTCGCAGGATGGAGTCACGATAGGACTCGATGTCCATTCGCCGTGGGTTCATGCGCCACAACAGCGTGTTCGATTGATCAAACTGTTCGGCGTCGGCACGGCGTTTGCTCGATTGCTGGTAGGTCGACGAGAGCATGATCTCGCGATGCAGCCACTTGAGGGACCAGCCATTCGCAATAAAGCGCGCCGATAAATCATCCAGCAACTCCGGATGCGTTGGCTTCTCGCCCTGTGTTCCGAAATCACTTGGTGTGCCGACGAGCGGTTTGCCGAAGTGCCAGCCCCAGACGCGGTTCACGATCACTCTGGCCGTCAGCGGCGCAGCGTCGTTGAATATCTTCTCGCCAAGTTCGAGGCGACCCGAACCGTTCTTGAACTCAGGTTCTGTCTTCGATAGAACGCTGAGGAAGTGCCGTGGTGTTATTTCGCCAGGTGTTGCGACATTTCCTCGCAGCATCACGGGGAGATTGCGCGCTTCTCCAGGCTTGTAAACCACGAACGTATAGTTGGGATCGGTTCCATCCACGTATTGAGCGGCGTCATACACCGCGTTAACGAATGGTTCAGTCGAGGATGTGAATCGTCGGCGTTGCTGTGCGGCTGGTGGCGGCGCGGCTGCCGCCGGCACTGTTGCAGCAGGCTGTTGAGGACGTTGACGCGGAGTTTCCGTCCAATACTTCTCGACACTCTTGACCAAGCCTGGATAAAGATCTCGCAGGCTCTCCATCTCGGCTTTGAGACTTGCAATTTCGGCCTTCCACTTTGCGACGCGTGGAGCGGCTCCGTCTACAGTCGAAGCTTCATTGGTTAATAAGTTGGCGGAGTAGCGAAGATCGAACAATCTATTCTGGATCCACAGGTACCGTTGTTCGATTTGCGGGTCGACATCGAACAGAGGCCGCTCCGCGCGCATCGTCGATGCGAAAACGCCAGCCAGACCGTAGTAGTCTTTCGTGGGAATGGGATCGAACTTATGATCATGGCAACGTGCGCACGCCACTGTCATCCCGAGCAACCCACGGGTCACGGCGTCCACGCGTTCGTCCCAATCGTCGGTGACAAAGGTATAGATGACTTCTTCGGAGAGTCTTTGATCCTTGTGATAGATCGGAGCCGCGCCTAAATATCCGAGAGCGCGAAGATCTTCTCGCTTGCTGCCCGGCATCAAGTCGGCGGCCAATTGCAGCTTTACGAATCGATCGAACGGCAGATCCTTGTTCATCGACTCGATCACCCAGTCGCGGTACCGCCAGGCGAACGGATAAGGTGGGTTTGTGGCTTCAGATGTCGGGTTGTCTTCCGCGAATCTGGCGACGTCCAACCAGTGGCGGCCCCAACGCTCTCCATACCGGGGCGATGCGAGCAAAGTATCGATCAGCTTCTTGTAGGCACCGGGAGAGGTGTCATTGGCGAAGGCTTCCACTTCCTGGTATGTCGGCTTAAGGCCGGTCAGATCTATATATGCGCGCTGCACCAGGGTTCTCCGATCAGCCTTGGGGGAGGGCTTCAGGCGCTTCTCTTCGAGTTTCGCGAGAATAAAAGAATCGATCTTAGTATTGCCCCACTGAGTATCATGGGTTTTTGCCGCCGGCAATTCACGAGCCGGTTGGAAGGCCCACCACTTTCGCCCTTCCTCGACCGGCATCCCTTTCAACGGGGCCGCCGTTGCCGTGACCGTATCGGGTCGCGGATCCACGGCGCCACTTGCGATCCATTGTTCGAAATTTGCGATTACATTGTCGGCGAGTTTGCCGGAGGGCGGCATTTGGAGATGCTTGTCCGTGTAGCGAAGCGCCTGTACCAGTCGGCTTCCCGCCACGTTCCCGGGAATGATGGCCGCGCCGGTTGCTCCACCCTTCTTCAACCCTGCCTTCGTATCGAGTACAAGACCGCCCATGGGAGCTTTCGATTTCGAGGAATGGCAGCCATAACAACTAGCCGCGAGCACCGGGCGGATCTTGGTCTCGAAAAATGCAGGGTCTAACGCCTGTGCTTGCAGGAGGGACAGCGAAGAAAAGGCGGCAACGGCAACTATAGATCGAAACATGAGGTGCAACTAGAGAAGGCGCAATCGCGCCCGGTCTAGTTTCAGTATCTCCTTAAAAAGAACAGATCAGAAGGCGACCGTCCGAACGCAACGCAAGCGAGCATCAGAACTCAGATGTACGCCGCAGCCTTTGACCTGACAAGGTTAGCTTCGTCATCACCACGCCTACAAACAGCCCGGCAACCATAACGAGCAGTGCCATCACTGCCGCAACATAGGGCACCAATGGGGCGGCGATTGGATCGCTCGGCGGGTACATTCGGAATCCAACGAAGAACCCGCCAAAAGTACCCACACCGGAGGCGAGCACAATCCACGGCCAAGCCGAGGGAAGCAGAGCGATGGATACGCAACTGACGAGTACAATGCAGGCTAACGAAATACAGAAAGGCAGAGTAATGACAAAGTTCGGCGAACACAAAAGCGCTGGACCGAGTAAGGTGAGGCACACAAGAACGGGGCGCGTGCGCATCGCAGTTTCACCAGCCGGACTGCGATTCACAGTTCCACTCCTTGTAGCCGTCGCATTTATGTTCGCTCAATTCAGAATTGTATTTTTGTTGCGAGCTGCCATTGGCGGGGAACGTAGCTTGCAAACGCGCCGAAAATACGTCCAGCTACTCCGGGGCAGTCGACACAATTATTCGGATTTGCCAGGTTTGTGTGATTAGCGAAATTAAAAGATTCGGCCCGAAATTGCGCTTGAATGCCTTCAGTGATTCGGAAGTTCTTAAAGAACGACATATCCCACTGAGCAAATGATGGTCCGACGAGCGTATTTCGCCCGATGGTACCGAATTTCCCCCGCTGCGGCCGCTGCCATGGACCGCTTACCTGACCATTCTGCGCCAGCGGTGTTTCCGCCGTCTTGAACCAGCCGAATTGACTTGGGTTGTCGATACTCGGATCGCCCACAATGTCGGGACGGCACCAGCCCGTATCTCGGTCGGCGTTGCAGTCGCGATACATAGGAGTGAACGGTTGTCCCGCCATCCAGTTGAATGTTCCATTCACTTGCCATCCGCCGAGGATTAGGTCGACGGCCTTGGGCGCCCCACTCAGAAATTGCCTTCCCTGCCCGACCGGCAGTTCATAAAGCGACGACAAGAATAATACATGCGCGCGGTTGTTATTGGAAGCTCCGCGGGCGAGCTTGGCATCTCGTGGATAGTACGTCCCGTCATAGTCGATATTTTTCGACCATGTGTAATGGGCCCCGACTGATAGCCCTTGCGAGAACCGTTTGTCGAATCGTGTTTGTAGCGAATGATAGTTATTGCTAGCGTCGCTGCCGTAATACCGGAAGTTTTGCGACCACCCGAACTTCTGAAAGAAAGGCTTTCTCTGATTGGTGGTCAGCGTGCCGAATCCATTGATGTCGGCTTGATTAAGATCGTAGTCCCCGCCCGTGCCGGCAAAGACGTGTGTTCCCTTTGTGCCTACATAAGCGATCTCAAACGACATACTCTGGCCGAGCTGCTGCTGAATCGTGAAGTTCCAGGCGTCTACAGTGGGAAACCGGATTGGGTCAGTGATGACGAAGGACGTGACCCCGTTTGGCAGCATCGGATGCCCGTTCGGTCCTTTCGGTTGAGAGGCGAGAATCGTCGCCGGATTGATCGCTCTTGGGCCTTCTGAGAGTTTGAAAACGCGATCGAAATTCTGCGCTGGCTGATCGGATTGAATCGCAAGAACCGGCAGATTCTGTGTCACGTTATGCCCGAAGATCGATCCGAAGACTCCAAGGTTGTAGCCACGGCCGTACCCTGTCCGAATCACCGTCTTTGGTGTCAATTGATATGCAATACCCAAACGCGGCGCGAAGTTCGTCCATGGCGATTCGACATTCAAGTCGAGCCCAACGCCGTTCGAACCGGCCACCAGCACCTCGCCGGTGCCAACGTCCACGAAGCCCCCGTTCCCTGCGGCGTTGACCTTTTGCGGCCGATAGATTTCCCAGCGAAGGCCATAGTTGATCGTGAGCTTATTGGTCACTTTCCACGTGTCCTGACCGAAGAAGAACCAGCGATTCTGTGATTCGCTGGCATCGGTGACCGTGCTGACGTAGCGCTCGAAACGCGAGACATCGCCGATCAGAAACGCCGCAAGTCCCGAACCTCCTCCGGCTGGCCCCTGTGTCCGCGCCGCATCGAAGTTCAATTCACCAGAGCGATGGCGATCGCTGGGCACACGCAGATTAAAAGCCTTCCGGATATCCGCCCCGAACTTGATCGTGTGATTCCCTTGAATCTTTGTCCAGTTATTCACGAACTGATACTGATCTTCATCCTGAATGAGCGGGCAATTACAACCGTTCACACCAAGTGCATAGCCGAAGCGGAACAGGTTGTTCCCATATCCGTTGATGAAGAACGCCGGCATGCCGGAATTGAACTCCGCGTCTGTGTTCAGGCCGGGGATTCCAGCCTCTTCGGCGGGCTTTGTCCCGATACCATTCGGTTGGCCGAAGACTTTGTAGCGAAACCAACCGAAGCGAAAGTCCGTCAGCAGATCTGGTCGGACCGAATAATCCGCGCCGGCTGCGATGGAATGATTCCTTGAATCGGATGTTCCTGCGTACGCGTTCGTGCTCCCAGAGGCGTCCAATCCCCCGCCTCCCGCTGCGCCGAAAGACCCCGGCGCTTTTACACGGAATTGCTGCAAACTATACCTTCCAAAGAGATGGAGTTTGTCAGTCGTGTAATGATCTATACGCCCATTGAATGCTTCGTCATCGGACTTAACGCCTCCTGACGATGCAAAGTTGGGCTGATCCGAAGTGGCGTTGATGTTGGGTAACGGAATCAGCTTCAGCAGATTCTGCGCTTCGCGCGAAAGCCGGTCAGCCGGGATGATGTTATTGGGAAATTGCTGGCGGGCCGCTGGCGTGGCTCCGCTGTCCGGATCGAAGATATTCAGGCCCAGGCCGCGGAGGTCACCGGTACGCTCTTCAGCCGTAGGAACACGTAGTAACGTTCCACCGCCTGTGTTGCGCCTTGTCCCTTGAAAATCGCCGAAGAAGAACATCTTGTTCTTTTGAATCGGTCCACCGATTGAGCCGCCGAATTGGTTCCACTGCGTTAAGGGAATCGTTCTCCCATTCGAGTTCGGGATAGCGCGAGATTGCGTGAATGGGTTGCGCGCCTGCAGGTGATCATTCCGCAAGAACTCGAAAGCACTGCCATGGATCTTGTTGGTTCCGGATTTTGTCTGTGCGCTCACCACGCCGGCGCTCGCGACTCCGAACTCGGCGTCGTAGTTTGCCGTCGTGATCTTCGCTTCGGTCACAGATTCGAGCGTAGGATTAATGACAATCCATCCAAGTACCGCATCGTGATTGTCGGTGCCGTCCAACAAGTGGCTCGTACCGGCGAAGCTTTGGCCGTTCACGAGCATTCGATAGGAACCCTGCGGATTCTCGGCCGAAGCCGCCGTCAGAGAGGTTGGAAAGGCGACGACACCCGGCGTCATGAGCTGAAAATTCGTAAAGCGCCGATTCAGAACAGGTAGCTCGGTTATCGTTTTCTCACTGTACGTAGAGGCGACATCACTGCGCTCGGTCTTCAGGAGTGAAGCTTCTGCAGTGACTTCGACGGTTTGTGTGACGTCGCCCAACTGCATCTGCACGTCGACGCGTGTCTCGGTGTCGACGGACACACCGATGTTGTCTTGAACGAAGCTCTTGAAACCGGACGCCTCCACGCGGACACGATATCTACCCACAATGAGGAAGCGTTGCGCGAAATTGCCGGATTCATTAGATGTCGTCGTAGCCGCAACATCGCGTCCGGTGTCGGTTATGGTGATTTTTGCGCCGGTCAGGATTCCGCCACTGGCATCAGTTACGGTACCGACGATGCTCCCGTAAACGGCTTGTGCATTTACCGGAGTAGAAGAGATGAGCGCAACGAACAGCAAGCTTACTGGCGCCCCAACAAGGAATTTCATAGCCAGTTCTCCAATTAGGCGTACGAGGCCTGTTGGGGTGGAAGTTTATACTAAATACAACGAAAACGCTAGGCCCTTTTCCGGTGAGTATTCGCGAGTACATCGTCCTGATGGCGGCGGCGTGCGCTTGGGCTCAGCAGCCGGCATGGCGAGCGCAGGTGGAAGCGCTGAAAGCCAAGGGCGATGCTAGCGGAGCATTAGCGATTCTCGAGCGAGCCGCTTCTACTGCAGAGGCCGAAGACGAGAAAGGCTTTCTGCTCGCTGTGCTCGGGAAACGAACCGAAGCCATCTCTCATTTTGAGAAGGCTCTTGCGTTAAACGCCAAATATGCGCCGGCTGCTTTCCATTTAGGTGTCGCACTATGGTTGAAAGAACCCGGCGAACGTGCCCTTGGCTTTCTGAAGATCGCAAGCGAGCAGAAGCCGCGGGAGTTCGACTACCGCTCTCGCTATGGCCAGGCGCTCGACCAAACAGGACGCTACGCCGAAGCCGCACGTGAGTTCAAAGCAGCTTCGACTCTTCGCCCTACTGATGGGGATAACTGGCATCGT
>Ga0190275_10002597_pt1 | contig 12942 bp, 10 predicted proteins | sample Popmic550T_FD_133745 | JGI IMG/M metagenome (GOLD analysis project Ga0190275, IMG submission 133745) | Populus adjacent soil microbial communities from riparian zone of Yellowstone River, Montana, USA - 550 T | ecosystem: Environmental > Terrestrial > Soil > Riparian zone > Trees stand | place... | reverse complement strand
GAGCGTCAGGATGTTGGGCGGGTTGATGGCTCCGGGGATGTTGGTGATGCGGACGTTGAAGTTGTCGGCGATGACGCTCTCGACCCAGTTGAAGTCGCTCCGCGCGCTGCTGTAGATGATGCGGCCCGTGATGTCGAGACGTTTGGCGAGCAGCGTGTGCGCGCTCAGGCGGCTGTAGTTGACCTTGCCTTCGACGGGCTGGATGCGCTCGATGCTTCTAAGGAAAGCGTTCGAGAGCGCCGGGTTGACGCCGAGGTTGATGTTCTGGTCGTCAATGAAGCTCTCGTCCTTGAAGCGGCGGAAGCCCTGCATGAACGAGAGATCAACGGGGCCGAGATTCAGGTCTGCTCCTACGCGCAGGTCGTTCGAGCGGTACTTGGCGTTAGACAGCAGCATGAAGTCGTCGCCGCCGTAGTGCCACGTAGTAAAGACCGGGCCGCTGTAGCGCGTCGGCGAGAACCCGACGTTGAAGCGGACGGGCTTATGCTTCGGCAGAATGACGAGGTCGAAATCGCCGACCTGCTGCCGCGTGTCGTAGCCGTGCTGCCCCGTCGCGGGGTCGGTCGGACGGGTCGTGTAGAAGGGGTTCGCGATGTTGTTCAGGAACCTGAAATATTTGAACCGGCGATAGTTTCCGTCGAAGCGATACCACTTCGACTTCTCCATGCTGATTCGGAGGTGGCCGTTGGGGTCTGCGCCCCAGCCTGTTGTCGTAACGAGCAGAGTATCAAAGGGGCCGCCTGCGCCCTCTTTCGCCTGCACGAGCATGCTCGAATCGAAGAGGCGCGGGCCTGCCTTGTAATTGAGGTCGCTCTGATACTTGTTGAGGTCGCCGTCAACTCTAAGACCGCGGTAGCCGATCTCCACGCTGGAAGTGATGTCATAGTCCCCAGTGTCCTCTTTCTTCTCGGAAGAGGCGGCGCTTTGAGTCTTAGCATCGGCGGACTTCTGCGGGCTTGGCGTTGGCTGCTGCGCCATGGCGACCGAGGCTGTGAGCGCCAGACACAGCGCCAGTCCCGCGAGTCCGCGCAGCAGGTGCGTAACTTTGCTTTTCATGTTGTCCATCCTCTTAGCTCAATAAAACATTTGAGCCTTCCGTGCTGTTTCTCTTCGGCATCCGTCCTCATCTCATGAAGACCGGACTGGTATGCGATCCGTGAATCTTGACGTGACAGGCCGTGCAATCTCTGTACTGCAAATCGAGCCTGTGCGCGGGGCCGACCGGCTCCAGCGCGCCGACGCCGTGATCCTGCGTGTGGCACTCAAGGCAGAGCTGCGCGACGGCGCTCGTCCTCAGGAGCCGAGGGTTGGCCGAGCCGTGCGGCGTGTGGCACGAGGCGCAGCCTTCGGTCTTGACGGGCGCGTGCTCGTACGTGAACGGCCCCTGCTTGTCGGTGTGGCACTTCAGACAGGCCGCGTCCGCGCCCGTGGCGAGTCGGGCCTGTTTCTGCTCGAAGCCGCCGTGCGCGTTGTGGCAGTCCGAGCATTTCATCGCGCCTTCGAGCACCTTGTGCTTGAAGGGCATGTTGAACTGGTGTTTGGTTTCGGTGTGGCACTGCATACAGAGCTGCGGCTCGCTCGCGCGCAGCATTTTCCCGGTGGCGAAGCCGGGTTTTTCCGCGTTCGCCTGAGAGACGTAGACGTTCGAGCCTGCCCTGTTCGTGCCCGTGGTCGGCGAGTGCGACGAGTGGCAGTTGATGCAGCCTACGTCGTTGCGCCAGTGCTCGCCGCGCCTGTAGTTGTTGTGCTCCTCGCGACCGGCGTGGCACTGAAGGCACGACTCGGAAGCTTCCTTCGGGGAGAGCGCCGAGAGGTAAACGATCTTCTTGTCCTTGACCTGCGAGGGGTCTGTGCCGTTGCCGATTGCCTCCCCCATCGTCTCGACGTGCGCGCTGCCGGGGCCGTGGCACGACTCGCAGCCGACGACCTTGCCTTTCCAGCTCGACTCCTTCTTGAGCTTGGCGTGCGCCGTCTTCGCGTAGTGCTCGGCCTGATCCGCGTGACAGGTCGTGCACGTGTCTTCGCCGACGTAGTCGCCGGGCTGAGCGGCCTTGACTTGCGGCTGGGACGACGGCTTTTGCGTGTTCGCGGTCGTCGAGCGCAAGAGCGACGTGCCGCCCAAGAGCAGCGCGACGCCTATCACGCAAGCCACGACCAGCGCCCACTTAATGGTCTTCAGCCTATTCATATTTCGCCTCCAAACTTTTTGCCCCGCGCGGGAAGTCGCTTTCGGTCTCCGCCGCGAAGGCGCTCCAGCTGATGAGTGCTAAGAAAACGGAAAGCCGCCACAGCCAGCGCGCGGGCGTGCCGGCTGTGGCGGGAATCAAGATTTGTTGTCGTCGTTCGTCCACCGTCAACGCCTCCGCGCGAGGGGAACCTTTGCCGAAAGTGTGATAGCTCGAAGGCCGGGCTGATGTGTCAAAGGCGAAGGAATCTGCCACCCGTCCCTTTTCTCTACTGATTCCGGCGGCAGGAATTTCTCGGCGCAGCAATCGCTCCGAGCGGTTGTCGCCGGTACTTCTGTGCACAGAGATAGCAATGACCGTTCCGGAGCAAGGAAAACCGTGGGCACTTGGTGCGCGCGGCGCGGGAGCGAGGAGGGAGAATCCATCTCCCGGCGCGAAAGATTAACTTTTTCGCGGGCGAGAGGGAGATGCCGTCAGCACCGTCAGATCGAATCTACAGAGGCGCATGCAGAGGATCGCTTGTGTGAAGAATTACCCACGGCTGCGAGAAATTCCCCGGCTTTAACCGCGTGACAAAAGAGAGCGCCGATGCCGACGGGGTCGCCACACGAATAATCAGGAAGATGAGCCTTAGCCTGCGCGGCACCTCGACTCTACGGAACACACAGTAGCTCTGCCTATCACATGTTGAAATTTATGAGTAACACAGGAAGGTAAAGGCTGTCTGTGTCTTAACACACATATAGGGAGCGCGCCGCGCCCGCAAACATCGCCCGCCGAGGGCCAGTCGTAAGACTCGCGCCGCCGGGGCGCAGGCGACGAGTCGCGCGTTGGCACATCAGTTGCCATTTCGGTCGGCGTCAAGGGGCGCTTCGTTCAGAGACGTGATTCGAGTCAACAGCATTTCGGCGAATCAATACAAAGGTAAAACTGATGTCGGCGATGAGAGACGCGCACGGCGCGACACTGAGCGAAACCACGGTCGAGACCAAATCGCCCATCTCCGCAATTGATCGGCTGATGCTCCAGCTCAGCTCCGTTCGATTCGGCGTTGCGCTGCTGGTCATACTCGCCGCGGCCTGCATGGTCGGTATGATCGTCATGCAGGCCAACATGGAAGGCTTCAACAAGTATTACGCGGAGCTTACGCCCTCGCAGAAGCTGCTCTACGGCAAGCTCGGTTTTTTCGACATCTATCACACGTGGTACTTCAACGCGCTCCTTCTCGTCCTCTCCCTGAACATCGTCCTCTCCTCGATTGACAACTTCCCGAAGGCGTGGACTTTCATCTCCCGCCCGAAGCTCGAAGCCTCCCTTCAATGGCTCGGCGGGCAAGAGCAGCACGCGGCGGTCGCCGTGCGTGACGACGACTCGGAAAGGGTCGCCTCGCGCGTCGCCGCCGCGTGCCGTTCTCTAGGTTGGAAAACGACCGTCACCGAGCGCGACGGCAAGACGTTCATCTTCGCCGAGCGCGGCGCGTGGAACCGTCTGGGCGCTTACGCCGTCCACGTCGCGCTTCTCGTCATCTTCGTCGGAGGTTTCTTGACGGCGCAGCTCGGCCACACGGGGCAGGTCGCTTTCGGCCCCGGCGAGTCTGCCTCCGAGATGACCGAGACCGTGTTCGAGCTTGACCGCGCGCGGCAGTTGACCGTCAAGCTCCCCTTCGAGGTCGAATGCACGGACATACAGCAGAAGCTCATAGACAAGACCGGCCCGACCTCGCCCGTCAACACGCTCGACTGGCTCACGACCATCCGAATCAAAGACCCTGAGCGCGGGGTGACGGAAGGCGTCGTTCACATGAACACGCCCTTCGACTACCGCGGCTACCGCTTCTTCCAGTCGAGCTTCATCGCCGACGGCAAGGCGCGCTCGATAATGCTCCGTGTCACGCCCGACCAGCAGGGCGCGAAGGCCGAAGAGATCAGCCTCATGCGCAATGGGACGGCGCAACTCTCCGACGGCAGCGTCGTTAAGTTCGCAGGCTTTTACTCCGACTTCGTCCTCAACGGCAGTCGCGGCGACTCCAAATCGCCTGAGTACAACAACCCCGCCGCGGCCATACAGATCGTCAATGCTTCGGGTGAGGCGGCGCGCGGCTTCGCCTTCGAGCCTTCGGCGGCAGGGGTAGGGCCGATGGTCGGGCGCGCGATAGGTAGCTACCGTGTAGAGCTTGCGGGCTTCGAGAAGGTGGGCGCGGCGCACGTCCTTTCGGTTCAGAAAGACCCCGGCGCTACGGTCGTCTACGTCGGCTTCACACTGCTCATGCTGACGCTCGCAGCCGTCTTTCTGTTCTCACACCAGCGCGTCTGGGCGCTCGTCACGCGCGGCGAGGGCGCGAACTTTGAAATCACTTTGGGCGGCAACACGAGCCGCAACCGACTCGCCTTTGAAGACCGCTTCAAGCGGCTCGTCAGAGAACTGAGCGCGACGGAGGCATCCGAATTATGAGTAGAGTTCTGAAACAAACGCCCGCGGCGTTCGCGCCCCGCTTCGAGATTGAGACAGCAGCCCTCGCGTCGTACATGCCCGTTGCGTTGGCGGTTGGCGGCGCGGCGCTCGTCTCGTTCTGGAGGCTGCGCGCCGGGGGCGAAGGCTTCATCACGGACGGCGCGCTGATGCTCCTCGCCTTAGCGTGCTATCTGACGGCGGCCATCTTCCACCTGACAGACCTCTACGCGCCGTCGAATCTCTTCAGGCGCATCGGCATTTGGGCAGCGACGGGCGGCGTCTTCTTCAACCTCGCGAGTTGGGGCGTGCGCTGGGTCGCGACCTACGACCGCGAGCTACAGGTGATCGCGCGTCAGGGCGGCGAGATGCCTTGGGCCTTCCGCTACATCCCGTTCACGAACCTTTACGACATGAGCCTCGCGTTCGCCTTCGGCGCTGGGATAACTACACTCGTGATCGCGCACCGCAAGAACTTCCGCTTCGTCGGCGCGCTCTCACTTCCGCTCGCCGCGCTCATACTCGTGCTGGCGCGCTTCATCGGAAGCGAGATCGCGAATCTACCTGCGGTGCTCGACTCCTACTGGCGGCCCATACACGTCGGCACGGCCTCGCTCTCCTACGGCGTCGCGCTCGTCTGCTTCGCCGTCGCGGTCGTCTATCTTTTGAAGGACGGCGTGAAGTCGGAGGCGATGGCGCTCTGGACGAGCCTGTTCGCGCTCGCGGTCTTCGCAACCGTCAGCCGCTTCTCGGTCTTCGCGCCCTCGACCTTCGGAACCTACAGCGCCTCGACGCTGCTCGGCAGCTCACGGATGTCTCTGCCGCTGCGCGCGGACATCCCTTACGTCGGCTGGATGATCTCGCTTTCGGGACTTCTGCTCGCGGGCGTCGTCGCCACGTTCGGCGTGTACCTCGCGAAGAACGACGAAAGGGCGCGCAGGTGGGGGCACAGGCTCTTGAAACTCTCGCTCGTCGCGCAAGTCGGCACCGTCGCCGTGCTGGTCTCGCAGTTAAAGAACATCACGAGCGTCTTAGAGCGCATAGACCCGCGGCAGTACGCGCGTTTCGGCGCGTACCTTCTGGAGCAGGACGGCATGAGCAACGCGCAGATCGCAGCTCTCGCGCCGGCTCAGCTTGAAAGCGTGGCCGCGGGGTTCATGCGCTCGCGCGGCGACGAGCTGTTCCTGAGCCTGCGCGCGAACCCCGTGGAGCTTTCGGCGCTCATCACGGCGGCGGTCGCGACGCTCTTCGTCATCGTCTTCAGCTTCCGCACCGAGCGTTTGCGCGAGGCTCTGCCAAGCTTAGAGAAGATTGACTCGCTCATGTACAAGACCGCCGGCATCACCTTCGCGGGCCTAGCTCTCCTGCTCATCACGGGCGCGGTGTGGGCAAACGAGTCTTGGGGGCGCTACTGGGGATGGGATCCAAAGGAAGTGGGCGCGCTCGTCGCGTGGCTCACATACGGCGGATTCCTCCACGTGCGAATCACACGCGGCTGGACGGGACGACCCGCGGCCTACTTCGCACTGGTAGCGTTCCTGCTCATCCTCTTCACGTACCTCGGCGTCAGCTACCTGCTGCCGGGAATGCACTCTTACGCATGAGGAAGTGATAAGTGATAAGGAAAGATAACTGCTTTCTCTTATCACTTATCACTCATCACTTATCACCGCTTTTAGATATGACACTCGTCCTTACAGGAGTTAGCCACAAGACGGCGCCGATCAAGGTGCGCGAGCGGCTCGCGTTCGCGAAAGACTCGCTCGGCGAAAGTTTGCGCGCTCTTGTTGATGGCGAGGTCGTGCGCGAGGGGATGATCCTTTCGACGTGCAACCGCGTCGAGCTGCTGGTTGACCTCAGTCCTGCGTGCCTTGATGAAGGTAGGTCGCGCGTTGCGGACTTGCTCGCGTCGAAGGGCGGGTGTTCCGGCGAAGACCTCGGCGAGTACGTTTACGAGCACACGGAAGAAGAGGCCGTGCGTCACCTCTTCCGCGTCGCCTCTTCGCTCGACTCGATGGTGCTGGGCGAGCCGCAGATTCTCGGTCAGGTGCGGCAGGCTTACGCCGACGCATGCGATGCGGGCACGGCGGGCCGCACGCTTCATCGCCTGATGCACAACGCCTTCCACGCGGCCAAGCGCGTGCGAACCGAGACGAACATCGCCTCGTGCGCCGTCTCGATCTCTTACGCGGCGGTCGAACTTGGGCGCAAAATCCTCGGCACGCTCGAAGGGCGCACCGTGCTGCTCATCGGCGCGGGCGAGATGGCTGAGCTTGCGGCGCGGCATCTCGTCAAGAACGGCGTCTCGCGCATCCTCATCGCTAACCGCACGCACGAGACGGCGCTGAGGCTCGCCGCGGAGTTCGGCGGCGAAGCGATTCCGTATGAGCGTTTCCCTTCGTTCCTCGCCGAGGCCGACATCATCGTCTGCTCAACGGGCGCGCGCCGGTTTCTCATTACGCCGCAGATGGCGCGCGCGGCTCTTGAGCTGCGTCACAACCGCCCATCGTTTTTCATAGACATCAGCGTGCCGCGCAACGTAGACCCGAAGGTCGGCGAGGTCACGAACCTCTTCGTCTTCGACGTGGACGATCTGGAATCCGTAGTCGCCTCGAACCTTCGTGAGCGCGAGCGCGAGGCGGCGCGCGCCGAACGAATCATCGAGGCAGAGATCGCCGAGTTCCTGAAAGCTCTGCGCGCCCTCGACATCAGCCCCGTCATCGCCTCACTCAAGGGGAGGATGCAAGGCATCGCCGAGGAGGAGTTTCGACGCCAGCGCGCACGCCTCGGCGACCTAAGCCCCGCGCAGGAGCGTGCAGTCGAGCGGATGCTCGCGGCGACCGTCAACAAGATTTCGCACCCGCTCATCCAACGCCTGCGCCGCTCCTTCGACACCGGCGGCGCGGAGAACGTCCGCGCGTGGCTCGACAGCTTCGGACTCGAAGGCGAATCGCAAATCGAGGCGTCGGTGAAAGTCGCTCTCGCCGACACGTTCAACCTACAGACAGCCAACGCATGAAACAAGGGCTATCGAAAGCATGAGGGACGCGCCCACAAAAGCGTATCGAAAAACAGAGAGGTGAATAAGTGAAGAAAGAGAACATCCTTTACACAGTCATCGGCGCGCTGCTCGGCTTCATCGTCGGCTTCGCCTTCGCCAACACTGCGAACCGTCAGGGCTACGCGGCGGCGCAAAGCGCAGTCGTCGGTCAGACGCAACAGTTGGCGGGCCTCCCGCCCGATCATCCGCCGATTGAAGGTGCGGCAGCGGGGCCGAGCGCGGAGGTGGTCGAGACGGCGGCAAAACTCGCCACGGAACAGCCCGACAACTTTGAAGCACAGACTAAAGCCGCGCAGCTTTATTACTCGGCGCACCGCTACGACGACGCGATTAAATTCTTCTCGCGCGCCAACAAGCTCCGTCCCGACGATCTCGACGTGCTGACGGGCTTGGGGAACACGAACTTCGACGCCGAGCGGTTTGAGGAGGCGGAGAAGTGGTACACAGCCGCGCTCCGCCAACGGCCCGACGACGTAAACCTACGCACAGACCTCGGCCTCACCTTCTTCTTTCGCGAGCCACGCGACATCGAGCGCGCCGTCCGCGAGTTCCGAGCCTCGCTCGAACGCGACCCCAAACACGTCCCGACACTCCAGAACCTCGTCGTCGCGCTCACCACGAAGGGCGACGCGGAGGCCGCACGCGCGACGCTCGCGAAGCTCGAAGCGGTAAGCCCGCAGAACCCAGCGCTCCCGCGCCTTCGCTCTGACCTCGAAAAGATGGGCGCGCGGGGCCATACGGCGGTCAAAACCTCTCCCGCCGACGAGGGCGGCAAGTAGGCCGGTTCGGAAACAGCAATTCGACCCTTTCGCCCGGCTCAATAATGCGAGGGATGACGAGGAGGATACCGAGCGCGTGAATTACCAAATGGATTTGGCTGGCTGTACGTTTCAAAAGGTAAGCGCCCGCGAGTAAGTCGCGTGAGATGGACTCATCTGCAAGGACGGCGGCGTAAGAGTCGGCATCCGCATCCGCGAGCGCGGATTCTAATGCCGCAATCCGCCGCGTGAGGCTGGGGCTGGTGAATGTTTCGAGGTCGTGTATGGCTTGGAGTAAATCGGGCACAGAAAACCTCTCCCCCGCGACACGCGATGAAATCTCTAGGCCGATTCCAAGAAATTCATCCCAAGTTCTTCCGGCTCGAAGCACGTATAACACACGCGCTTGAGCGCACGATAACTCAAAAGCTCTACGCCGGGCGCGAGGTAGCCGTCGCGCACAGGCTCTTCGCCGAGAAGGTCTGTGCTGAGGTACTTCTTGTTGTCGTCGGGGAAGACTGTGGCGACGACCGCCTGCGCGCCCAACTCGTGCTGCACCTTGAGCGCGCCGAGGAAGTTCGCGCCCGAAGAGATGCCGACAGCGAGGCCGAGGCGTGAGGCGAGCTTCTGCGCCATCAGGATCGCGTCGCCGTCGTGGACTGAGACGACCGAGTCGAGTTTTTCGAGATTGAGGATCGAAGGGATGAACTCGTCGGAGACGCCCTGTATGCGATGTCGCCCGGTCTTGTGGCCCGGTCGAGAGCGTCGGCGACTCGGCAGGCTCCAACGGTTGGAGACGGACGGAGGGTTTCTGCCGGCGCAGGTAACGCCCGACGCCCATCACCGTTCCGCCCGTGCCGACGCCCGCGACGAAGGCGTCCGGCTGAAGTGAGCGCGAGTGTAGCTGCCACCAGATTTCCGGCCCGGTCGTCTGCTCGTGCGCCTCGACGTTGGCCGCGTTCGAGAACTGCCGGGGCAGGAAGACGCGCGCGTCGCTGTCGGCAAGCTCTTCCGCCATGCGGATGCTGCCAAGAAAGCCGCCCTGCTCGCGGCTGACGTGGACGACCTGCGCGCCCAGACTCTTTATCAAAGCCACACGCTCGCGACTCATCCAGTCGGGCATGAAGATGCGAACCTCGTGGCCGAGCGCGCGCCCGATGGCTGCAAGCGAGATGCCCGTGTTGCCGGAGGTCGCCTCGGCTATGCGGTCGCCGGGCCGGATGGCCCCCGCGCGATACGCGCTCTTCAGGATGTGGAACGCCATCCGATCCTTGATGCTGCCGGTCATGTTAAGGTGTTCGGCCTTGGCGTAGATCGCGCGCGCCCTGCCCCTGAAGAGGAAACGAATCTCCAGCAACGGCGTGTTGCCGATCATGTGCTTCAGTTCTCCGAAGCGGCTCGCCGCATGGAGAGGTGCGACAACGGTTTGATTCACGAAAACCCTCATCCTTTGACCCGTCGGGCAGGGTCGGCGTTAGTCGGTTTTAGGTAAGCGGCCAAAGCGAAGGGACGCTGGGCCATGGCCCAGCGCCCCTTCGCTTGCGGGTATCACTTACTGCCCGCCCGTTTTCGCCTCGTGTCCGGCGTGGCCTCGGCAACACGCGCACGAGCCGCCACAGCAACTCGCCGCGGCCTCGCCCTTCGTGTTGTCGGCTTTGGCAACTGTCTGCCCAGCGTCAGACTTGCGCGTCTTGCAGCAGTCCTTCCCGCCGTCTTTGCAGCACGCCGCGCCTTCCTCGCAGCAGCTCTCGCCCGTGCGCGTGGCCCGCCCGGTCGCCGATGCCTTTTGATTCATGGGGCAGCTACCACCCGCGCAGCAAGAGCAGCCACAGCAAGCTTCCGACTTCGCGCCATTCGCTTCGGCGTTCTGCATCACCGTATGCTGCATCGCCGCGTGACCACCCTTGTGGTCAACGTCGCACGACCCGCCGCAGCATCCGCCCGCGCAGCAGCTCGCGCCGTCCTTAGCCGTCGCGCCGCCGCTTGTGGCCTGCGCGGCGCTGTGCTTCTGGCAACAGCTCTTCGCTGCTTTCGTCGTTTCCTGCGTCTTCGCGGCGTCCTGCGTTGCGCTCGCGACGGTGTAGACCGCCCCTGCGAGCGCGAGCAGGATAACGACCACCAAAATTTTTACGTTTCTCATTTCGATGCTCCTGACTGTTCCTTAGGGTCTCTGAAAAGCCGACCGGCGAAGCGTCTCGCCGGCGTTCTCCTAACCCTCGGCTAGATCAGGAACACGCAGTAGCGGACATGGGTCGCGCGACCGTCCGGCGAACGGCCCCGCGCGGCTGGGCGGCTGACTTCGCGCGCGGCATCGTCAGTCCACGAAAACTCGCCGCGCGCGGGGGCTGCCCGTTCACTCGCCGGATGCTGCTTTCGCGCGGCGTCTGAAGTTTGGCGGGTTCTATCGCAGCACGTGTCTGCATGGTCGCCTGTCGGCGAAGGCTTTCGGGTGGACGCGGATACGAGAACGTAACCGCCCGCTTCGCTGTGCGACGCACGTGCATGCGCCGGGCAATGAGCCGCCGCTAACGCACGTGCGTCATCCGACGGAGCCGCGTTCGCTAAAGTCGCGGCGAGCGTTTGCGCGTGCGCGTCTGAGCCTGACGGCACGCAGCACAGAGCGCATCCCGCGCCGCACAGCCACAGGCCGAAGGCCGCGACCGCGAGACGACGCATGAGCAGGCTCAGACTTGTCAGCGCAACGCACATGATCGCGCTCTCAGTTCAAGACGGGCAGAGCGCGCTCGTCCTCGATCTCTTTGATCTTCGCGCGCAGCCACGTTTTGACTTTCTCTTCTAGTTTCTGCTGATTCTCTTCCGACTCGATCTCCTCGACGGTCGTGCCTTCGGCGTCGAGCGGGATGTGGTGGCAGGGAACCGCGGCGGCGCGCTCGCCGGGCGGCACAAGCTCGTCGAGAAAGCATTCGCTGCAAGGGTGCGCGCGGTACGGATACCCGTAGTTGAGGCAGGTGAGCGAATCCTGAAAGACCGAGGTCGGCCTCCAAGGCGTCCGCACCGGACGCCCGTAGCCGCCCTTCTCGATGTGATCCAGTTCCGCTTTTAAAAGTTCCAGCACGTCTCTCTCGTCTTTCGTTGACATATCTTTCATCTCCTTCGGAAAAGAGGTCAGAGGTCGGAGGTCAGTGAAAATGTCTATGACGTTAAGCTTGAGATACACATCATGGGTTTAGCTGACGACGGCTTTTCACTGACCTCCGACCTCTAACCTCCGACCTCTGACTTACGATACGAGGCCAGCATCTTCATGTAGTTCGCACGCTCGAACGCGGTCGGGTCGGCGACGTTCGTCCGGCTCATGCTGCCGATCATCTGTCTGACCGACACGTACTCGTTGCGCTCCATCCACTCCTCGATCTCTGCGAGGATTTCCGTGATGCGCCCCACACCGTTCTGCAAAAGCTCCGAGGCCATCATCGCCACGCTCGCGCCCGCCATTAAGGATTTCAGAACGTCCTCGTAGGTATGCACGCCGCTCGTGATGGCGAAGTCCGTCAGAAGCTCGCCGTAGAGTATCGCGACCCAGCAGAGCGGCAGCCGCAGGTCGTGCGAGCGCGAGAGTACGAGGCGCGGCTCGACCTCCAACTTTTCAATATCGAAGTCGGGTTGGTAGAAGCGATTGAAGAGGACGAGCGCGTCCGCGCCCTCGTCAACGAGCCGACGCGACATGTCGCCGACCGAGCTGAAGTAAGGGCTTAGCTTGAGGGCGACGGGAATCGAGACCGAGCGTTTCACGTCGCGCAGTATGTCGAGGTATAGCTCCTCGACCGACTCGCCCTTCACGTATGGGTTGGCCGGGATGAAGTAGACGTTCAGCTCAAGCGCGTCCGCGCCCGCTTCCTGTATGAGACGCGCATACTCGATCCAGCCGCCCGGCGTTATGCCGTTGAGGCTGCCGATGATGGGGATGTTAACGGCCATCTTCGCCGCGTGAATCTGACGCAGGTACTCGTCGGGGCCGACATCGTATTCCTGCATCTCCGGGAAGTAGCTCTGAGACTCGGCGTAGCTGTTCGTGCCGTGGCTGAGGTGGTAGTCAATGTAAAAGCTTTGAAAGTAAATCTGCTCCTCGAAGAGCGAGTACATGACGACGGCGGACGCGCCCGCGTCCTCAAGCCGTCGGATTCCGTCGAGCGTGCCGGACAGCGGCGAGGCCGACGCGACGACCGGATTCTTCAGCCGCAGGCCCATATACGATGTGGTCAAGTCCATATTTGTAAATCGTAAATCGTGAATCGTAAATCGTCAGAACAGAGTTTTTCTATTCACGATTTACGATTCACGATTCACGGCCTTTCCGCCATACGCTTGTACTGCTGCCACTTCGCGTTGACCGCCGCCTGCGCTTGGCCCAACAGGAACTTTGCTACGACTGGGTCGCTCTGCTGGAGCATGCGGTAGCGCGCCTCCGTGTAGATGTAGTCCTGCAATGGAATCTTCGGGTCGCCCGAATCAAGCTGGAACGGGTTCT
>Ga0190275_10002596_pt1 | contig 12943 bp, 14 predicted proteins | sample Popmic550T_FD_133745 | JGI IMG/M metagenome (GOLD analysis project Ga0190275, IMG submission 133745) | Populus adjacent soil microbial communities from riparian zone of Yellowstone River, Montana, USA - 550 T | ecosystem: Environmental > Terrestrial > Soil > Riparian zone > Trees stand | place... | reverse complement strand
CCATCCGATGGCCAGCAGCAGAGCGGCCTGATGCCACGACCGGGCGGTGGCAAGAAGTGATCCGAACAACCAGGTCACACCCACCGAGGCCAGCAGAAACCGCTCTGCCAGCGGGCCTGGCGAAACTCCCGCCGAGATGACGAACGCGCCACCGACCAAGACATCCAGGCAAGTCAGCCACCAATTCGCCAGTGGCGCAGCAGCGTCAGCGCGGGCGGCCAGCACCGCGAGCACCGCGACGGGAACGACCACCGCCACCAGTGGCACATAGGACAGGCGCTGCAGCACAACCGATCGTGACACCAGGTCGGGCCGCCCGCTCATCGATGGTGCGGTGTGATCCCCCTGCAGTGTTGAACCTCGCGGCTACCGGTGCTTTCCCTCCTGTCGGTGGCGCTCCGTACGCTGCCGCTCATGACACGCTCCGTACGCTGCCGCTCATGACATAAGACGCGCCCGGATTCTTCGACGAATTCGCTGCGGCTGATCTCGATACCGGTTATGGGTCCCGCATTACCTGCCGATGTGGAGTTCACGCGCGCCGCCTCGTATGACGTGTCCGGCTCGGAATTGCGGCTGGCCGTTCCGCCAGGTCAGGGACTTTGGTGCGCAGGTGATCACGAACATCTATCGCGGGTCTCAGGAATCCAATCCGGCGTGATACGGGCCCGAATGATTGTCGATTCGCGGTTGATGGCATCGGTTTGGCCGGTCGGCCTGGAGAACGCGCCGGAGCGGTCCGGTGAGATCTGCGTCTTCGAGGTATTCGGCGACACATTGGTTATTGACGACCGGGGCATCCCCACCGCAGCGATCGGCGCCGGCATCCATCCGTTTCGAGATCCGGCCCTCATCAACGAAATTCGGCACCACCCGGCTCGCCATCGACGTCGCCGAGTTCCATACCCATGCCGCCCTGTGACACCCGGGCCGGGTGGCGTTCTCCATCGATGATGCGCCGATCAAACCCGTGCACCAGGCGCGGTGCCGTTTCGTTCGTCAGCCGACAACCAGGTCGGTACTACCTGAATACCGAATCTCGAAAAGCGGTTCGGCGCCCGTATCCAGCTCCCGGCGGACGCCGTCGGCCGACCACCCAGCGGCGGCGAGGAACTTGCGGGTCGCCTGGTCAGATTCAGGGATCCACCACTGAGCGGTGGTGGCGCCCAGCCGGCGCAATTCGCCAGCGGCACCGGCCAAGAGCCGGCCTCCATGTCCACGCCGCCCCCACCGCGGGAGAACATAGATCATTTCGATCTCACCAATGGGCGCAAGCAGGTTGGCGTCGTCCACCCGATCAGCCACCGCTGCGAAGCCGACGAATTCGGTGCCCTCGAGCGCCAGCAACGCGGGTCCGCCCTGCCGCAGCCGAGTTTCCCACAAGTCCTTGTGCCGGAGGGGATCGGTCAACACCACCTGCGCCGGCAACAGTTCGGCGAACGCCTGCTGCCACGTCTGGATTTGCAGGTTGGCAATCACGTCGGCGTCCGCGACGGTCGCCCCGCGCACCGTGCTCTCCGCCACTGCGCCTCCTGATTTGTCGGGAAATGTCAGCATGCCATTCGTTGGTTGTGTCCATGTCCAACCAGCGTCTGTTGATGGCCCAATCAGCCGAGTGGGCGGCGCGCAGTGTGCTGCCGCCCGACTGTCGGTGCCAGGTGGCAACATGCGCAGTGTGACTCAGCCTGCCGTTTCGCAGCCCTTGACGGCACCCCCATCCGTGGCCCGCGCCCCGGCCAACCGACGGGTGGCGCCTGCTGCCGCGCTGAACCTGACGGCTGGTCAGGCCCGCCGGATCGCGATAACCGCCCAACAACTGGGCAGGCCCATTGCCGGCGACGGTGCCGTCAACCGAGGCCACCTCAACCGGCTGCTCAAGTCGATCGGACTGCTCCAGATTGACTCGGTGAATGTGCTGGCCAGGGCGCATCTGCTACCCATCTTCAGCAGGCTCGGCCCTTACCCCTATTCCTTGCTCGAAGGCGCTGCTTGGCCCGCTCGTCAACGGGACCGGTTGCTGTATGAGGCCTGGGCACATGTCGCCTCGCTGGTTCCGGTTGAGGTTGAACCGTTGTTGCGCTGGCGGCAGGATGACTTCCGCTCCCGGCCCTGGGGGCGGGTGGACGTCGTCCGGCGGGACCATCCTGGTTTTCTGGACACGGTGCTGGCCGTGATCGACGAGCAGGGTCCGAGCTCCGCAGGGGACATCGAGAAGGCGCTGGAAGCACCCGGGCGGGGCATTTCGGGATGGTGGGAGTGGTCGATCACCAAGACGAGTTGCGAATACCTTTTCGCGATCGGATGCATTTCCGTGGCATTCCGGCGCGGGTTCGAGCGGTGCTACGACCTGACCGAGCGGGTGCTCCCGCAGTCAGTTCTCGGGGTAACAACGCCCAGCGTGGCCGATGCCAAACGGTCGCTGACGGCGCTTGCCGCGCGATCACACGGGATCGGCACGGTCGCCGATCTTGCTGACTATTACCGGATCGCCAAGGCGGAGACCCGGCTGGCCCTGGATGAACTCGTCGAAGACGGTCAGGTTGTCCCTGTCCAAGTCGATGGCTGGTCGGAGCTCGGTTATCTGCACCGCGACGCGCGGACGCCTCGTAAGGTCGCCGGGTCGGCGCTGCTCTGCCCATTCGATCCGCTGATCTGGGAACGCGCCAGGACGGAACGGCTTTTCGACTTTCACTACCGCATCGAGATCTATACGCCGGCGGCGAAACGACAGTTCGGCTACTACGTCTTTCCGCTCCTCGTTGGTGAGCAGCTGGTGGGTCGATTTGACCTGAAGGCCGATCGGCTGGGTTCCCGGCTATTGGTTCAGGCGTCATGGCTGGAAGTGGGTGCAGACCCTGGAGTCGCAGCTGTGGCGGCAGCGAACGAGCTGGCGAAAATGGCCACCTGGCTCGACCTGGGGGAAATAGCGGTGCTGCCACGCGGTGACTTTTGGCAGGCCCTGGTCAAGCAACCCGGTATGTCGAAGGGGTCGTTCTCCGAGGTTTGATTGCGCACGCTTGCATGTGCGGCCAGCCAACCAATGTCGACCTTGCGCGCGTGACCGGCAGTTGGTTGCGGGCGACGGACGTCTATCCAGCTGTCACCCCTCTCCGGTAGCGCACCGAGGGCTGTCCAGCAATCGCCACGTCCCGCACCGCACCAGCGGGTTGCGCCTCGAGGTCTACCCGGCCGCCGAATCGTCCGGCCCTCGGCTCGCTTTTCACCCGAGGTCCGCTGCGCCACGTCGCCAGGTACCCTCCCGGGGTGACTTCACTGCCGGCTTCGGTCGCCGCCGGGCACCCATCCACTTCGGCTGTTGGGCGCGACGTGCTGGCGCGCGGCGGCTCGGCCGCCGACGCCGTATCGGCCATGATTCTGGCTGGCTGCGTCTCGGAAACACTGTTCACCGGGCTGGCTGGCGGTGGTTTTGCCACGGTCTATGACGCCGCGACCGGGCAGGTAACCTGCTTGGATTTTTTCGTGGCAGTCCCTGGGTTGGACGGTACAACGCCGGCACCGGCTCGGGCGATCAAGGTCGCTTTCGGCGATGTCGAGGTGCCCTACGCGGTCGGCGGCCCGAGTGTGGCAGTACCCGGGACTCCTCGTGGAGTGGCGGCCTTGCATGGAGCCTTTGGCCGATTGCCGTGGTCCGAGATCGTCTCTCCGGCCCGCGACCTGGCCATTGCCGGCACCCCTTTCCCGCTCCAGCACGCCGAACTCTTGCCGGACGTTGCGGCCGCCATGGTGCTTGGCGCCGGGGTGGCAGTTTATTCACGGCCGGACGGAAGCGGCGGTCGGCGCACGCTCGCAGGTGGCGAACTGCTACATCACGAGGGCCTGGCGGACACCCTCGACGATTATCTGAACAATGGGCCGGACGCGTTGACCACGGGCACCCGCGGTCGCGCATTTGTGCAGGCCGTCCGCGCCGACGGCGGTGCGATGTCCGATATGGACATGGCCGAATATCAGGTCCAGGACCTGCCAGTAGAACGGGTCGACTTCGGTCCGGGGGTCATTTGCGTGCGCGGCAACGACCTGGATTCCTTCGGCGCGACTGCGTCTTCGCTGAATGCTGCCTTGCACCTGACCGGACCGGTTGATCGAGCCCGCAGTCTGGTGCGCGCGTTGCGGGCACCGGCTCTGCGCGCAGAGACAACCACCGTTGTAGCTGTCGACGAGCAAGGTAATGCCTGCGCTGCAACCCATTCGCTGGGTCTTGGCTCAGGGATCTGGACCGGCGGCGTGCACGGAAACTCCATGCTCGGCGAGGGCGAATTGCTTCGCGGCAATCTCGTGCCGGGTCAGCGGATGCCATCAATGATGGTGCCGATGGTGGTTACCGACCATGACGGGGGGTTGTTGTTTGCCGGCGGTGCAGCAGGCGGAAGCCGAATTCGGCCGGCGCTGCTCCAGGTATTGACCCGGGTGCTGATCGATGGTCATGGCGCCGCCGAAGCCGTTGCCGCACCAAGATTATCGGCCACCGTGGAAGCTGTACACCTCGAACCGGGGTTTGGTCCCGAAGTCATCGCTGCTCTGGCCGAAGACGGCGAGGAATTGATCCAATGGCCGGAGCAGCGACCGTTCTTCGGGGGAGTAGCTGTGGTGGCCAAAGATGGGCCCGCGGCCGACCCGCGGCGCGGCGGAATGGCTCTGCGGCTGGCGACTTAACCGACGCTTTGGGCAGCCAGCCCCCACCGCTTCCCTGCCCGGCAGGGGCCGTTGCAACTGCTCCCGGCCGTTGGCTCAGACCGCGATCGATCTGCGCAGCCGAATGCTGCCTGACGTGGTCTTCACCCGCAGATCCAGCACTGGAGCATCTTCAACATCGTCATCGCCGCTAGGTGCTTGATCCGACACCTCGAAGTCCGAGTTTGTCGTGCCGGACACCGTGCTCAGATCAATGGCCGCCAATGCCCCTGCGTGAATTCCAACTTCGACATCGCCCGAGACGGTGATGATCTCGCTCCGACCGGTCGATGCGTCGAGTACCCGGACGTCGCCAGAAACGCTGCGTGCACTGATGTTGCCGGTCGCGTTATCCAGCCGAATGTCTCCCGAGGTGGAATGCAGAATTGCCTCAGCACTTACCTTGCCGACCTCGATATCGCCGGACGCGGTACGCACATCGCAGTCGGCAGTGGAGGTAATCCGGACATCGCCGCTCGCGGTTTGGACCACCGAGCGGGCATCCACATCCGCAACACTGACATCGCCAGATGCGGTCCTGGTCTCCAGACGATCTGCCCTGCCGGTCACGACGACATCTGCGGACTGGCTCTGAATGCGAATGCCGGAGGCTGACGGCGCTGTCACATGGACGGTGAACGATGACTTCCAGCCATCCCGGGCTGGGTCGGTATCAACGATGAGCGTCGACGAGCCGGAACCCGGATTGGCCGTCGACTCACGAAGGTCCACTCGAACGCGATCCGCTGGGTCTTCAGACATCGCGTTACCGTCGAAGGGCTCGTCGAAGCGGCCCTTAGCGCCGCCGGCAAAGGCCCTGCGATCCCCGGCGAATTGCGTCTTGGCGGCGCGAATCACGTCGTCGAGGAAACCCAACGGATGGGTGGCGCTTGCGATCACATCCACGGTGGTGGTGGTCACGTCGGCCAGATCGATCCGGATCTCACCGGAAGCATTGCGGATCTCTAGTGTGATCGGTTCGGGAGTCAAGAACGTGTGCATGAGTCCTCTTCTTTGCAGTGTCGAGCTTGGCGCTGAGCCGTCTGCTCAGCTTCTTGATGTTCGTCAGGAACTGTTCAGCCTTTGTGCTGGACCAACTTCTCTGGTGCAACTTCTCTGTGGTGGTGCAACTTCTCTGTGCTGGTGCAACTTCTCAGGGTGCTGCAACTTCTCGGTGGTGACGCAATTTCGGCCGGATGCGCGATCGCCGCAGATCGCCGCTGACTGAGGTCAGCCAAACGGAGACCGGCACTTCAGCCGCGGATGTAACCGGTCACGGTCCGGCCTTCCTGGCCGCCCTGCACGCGGCCGCGGTTGCCTGTCTTGTTGGGCACGGCCGAACGCACCGAATCGGAGACCGCGCGTGAGATATAGGTGTTCAGGGAGACGCCCTGCTCGGAGGCAGCACGCTCGGCCTGCGACTTGAGCTCGTTGAACAGCCGCACCGTCGTTCGGGATAGCTCGCCGCCGGCGTCTTGCATCGCCCGCTTCAGGTCTTCGGCCGACGGGCCTTCGCCTGAGGAGTCGTGATCGGTGCCTCCGGTCTGCTGATCGGTGCCATCCCGGTTGTCTTGGCGCTTGGTAAAGAACGAAGTGTGGGCAGCGCCGGCGGGGGACGATCGAAGGTCATCATGCCGCGTCACCGACACTCGAACGTCGCGTCCATCCAGCCGCAGTTCGACGGTGATGTCCTGCAGCGCGCCAGTGACTTCGAGTGCAAGATCGGACAGTGCGTTCATGATGGCGAGGCGGGCAGCCGGCTCGATGGCGCTGGCGAGCAGCGCGGCGGCGCGACGCGATTCCTCGTCGCCGACGGAGGCGGCGGTCAGCAGATCGTCGCGGAGGTTCTGGGTGTAGGGGGTGAGGTCCATGACACCACTATGACACCAGATTGACGCCACTTCAAGCGCAATTGACGCCACCCCTAAGCTAGCCCCCATGAGCGCCCCTGTCAGCGAAAGTCCCAGCCGTTACGTCGCGCTGTTGCGGGACCAAGTGCGGCACGAATTCAACGCCAGTCAGCAGTACATCGCGATTGCGGTGTGGTACGACGCCCACGACCTGCCGCGGCTTGCCGCGCACTTTTACCGGCAGGCCAGCGAAGAACGGCACCACGCGATGATGATCGTGCAATGGATGCTCGACCGGGACCTGAAGGTCACCATCCCAGGCGTTGACGAAGTCCGAGGGGATTTCGAGACGATCGCCGACCCCATCGCGCTCGCTCTGGCGCAGGAGAAGACCGTTACCGAGCAGATCAAAACACTGTTCGCTACAGCCCGCGCCGAGGACGACTTCCTGGGTGAGCAATTCATGCTGTGGTTCCTCAAGGAGCAGGTGGAGGAGGTCGCCTCGATGACGACGCTGTTGAATGTCGCGCAGCGAGCGGGCAGCGACTGGTTCGACGTGGAGACCTACCTCGCCCGGGAAAGCATCGGCGACGGCGGCAATGACTCTTCCGCGCCGGCCGCCGCTGGGGGCGGACTCTGAGCGAGATCGCCGGCCCGGTCGTACGACTGATCGGACGCACTGAGTTCCTCCCGCCGGAGGATGTGCAGTGGACCACCGATGCCGACGGGGGCCAGGCACTTGCGGAGTTCGCTGGTCGGGCCTGCTATCAGTCATGGTCCAAGCCGATCCCGGCAACGGCCACCAATGCTGGGTATCTCGAACACATCCTGCAGGTGGGTCATTTGTCGGTGCTCGAACACAGCACCGCGACGTTTTACATTACTGGGATCTCCCGGTCGGTCACCCACGAGCTGATTCGGCATCGGCACTTCTCCTACTCGCAGCTTTCTCAGCGGTATCTCCCCCCTGACGGTCCGGAGGTGGCAGAACCGGCCGTCATTGCCGATGACCCCGAGTTGCACCGGATCTTTCGAGCAGCCGTCGAACACTCAGCCACCGCTTACGCGGAATTGCTGGCTGTGCTGGAGGAACGGGCATCGAGTGGTCCGGACGGCACCCTGGCCCGCAAGCAGGCCCGCCAGGCGGCCAGGGCGGTCTTGGCAAACGCGACGACAACCGCGATCGTGGTGAGCGGGAACTTCCGAGCCTGGCGTCATTTCATCGGTATGCGAGCTACTGAGGCTGCGGACGTCGATATCAGGAGCCTGGCGATCGCGCTGCTGGTGGAGTTGCAAACCCTGGCCCCCAATGTGTTTGCCGACTTTCGAGTAAGCCGGTTGCCTGATGGGACATCTGTTGCCGCTTCTCCGCTAGTGGGTGAGGGCTGACCTTCAAGGTTTTCCGGGATCATGCGCCCGAGACTCCTTTAGTTGGCCTGACTCTGGGTGTCGTGTTGGCCGTCGAGCCGTGGGGCATCAGTGCTGGTGGTTCGCGGCCACATCTGGGCATCAAGCATGCGGGCCGGTGGCCGCCCGTTGGGCATCGTGCTGAGCGACCGGTGGCCGCCAGTAGCGTTTTGTGCTGGCTGCGCACGGCCAGCGGGATAGCACCGTGCCGGCCGGCCGGCCGGTAGCCGGCATGAGGGCATCGCAGCGAGCGGCCGGTGGCCAGCAGTTGCGCACCAGCGCGGATCGGCTCACGAACAGCGGGATGGCATCGTGCCGACCGGCCGGTGGCCAGCGGCTCGGGCATCGTCCGCACAGCGGAGCAGCGGGTTGTCCGTGCGTCAACAACTCCCGACGGAAACCATGTGCGCCCGGAGTTGGTCTACCTGGCCTCGCATGTGGCCCCAGAAGATGCCTCCGTGTGAGCGCACCGCGGAATGCCTAAAGGACGGCCGAAGTCTGAGTTTTTCCGCGGCCGGGCCAGTGAACAAGACGGATATCACCGGACCGCCCGTGCCGACGACCTGTACTGGCCAATCCACGGTCCACGCCGGGTCCCTGACGGGCGGCATTCCTTCGTCGTCCATCTCATCGACCAGCCTCCTTCCACCCGTGCCCATAGTCACCACTCGCAAGCTGCTCATGTCGCCCCGTCTCCTGTCAAGCGCTGCTATAGACATCAGTTTCGAACACATGTACGATCATGTCAAGAACGAATCGGGGGAGCGGATGTCAGCAGAGCCGGATCAAGGGTGGGAGCCAGGAGACAGGCGTGTCGTCGGGCCCGTCGACGACTGTCGCTGGGAGGGATTGGCAGATCTCAACGACATGTTGCGTGACGATCTCGGAGCTGAGGACCCGGTTCGTCTGCAGCAGATGTTCGACCGAGACCAAGCCGAGTATGACGCGATGACGATAGGCATTGAAGCCATCGGCAGTGACGGTCCGCCACCGACCACACCTGCCGAGTTCGCCGATGAACTGATCAATTCTGGGCCTGATGCCGCAGCAGCGATCTTGGATGCGATGGAGCCCGGCCCCGAAACCGCGACCATGATCGCCATGCTCCGACCAGCCGTACTGACACCGGCGGCGATGGTATCGGTGGTATCAGCCACCGAAAAGCTGTTGTCCTGGGTGCAAGCCCGGCAACATAGGTGGATTGCTGCGTTCGCTTGCCCTGATGTCGTGGCTTCACGCCAGGCGCTGAAGCAGTACGCAAGCCAGCCGGGTCAGCGGCTTCATCAAAGTAGTAGGGCAGGATCCACGAATTTGGACTCAGGTGTCAGCGGCGCAGTTAATAACGACATCTCCGATACGGTCTCGGCCTCGGCCGTGTTCGGGGACTCGACCATTGATGCAGTTCTTACCGAAGTCGCTTTGAATGTTGCCGCTGCTGAGATAGGGGCTGCCCTACATTTCACGCCGATGACGTCCAAGCGTCGGGTTTGTCAGGCGGTGGATTTTGCAATCGATCTGCCAGCAACATTGACTGCGATGGAAGCCGGCCAGATCGACCGCGGCAGGGCAGGTGTCATCGCGGAGCGGACTCAGAACCTACCCGGCGAATTGCGGCGACGAGTCGAGTGTTCGGTACTGCCCAAAGCTACATCGCGAACCACAGGACAGGTCCGCGGGATAGTCGATCGTGCGGTTATCAGCGTCGACCCAAAGGCGGCAAAGAAAAGGCAGCAGAGAGCAATAGCACAGAGAAATGTCACATACAGAGCCGCAGAGGACGGCATAGGGGTTTTCCGGGCGGAACTCGGAGCGGACAAGGCGCAAGTCGCTTACAGCATCATTGACCAACTGGCCGACCAGTTGAACCGGGCACCCTCGGAGAACGGGGAGGTTGATGATCGGGGTATCGGGGCGCTTCGGGCTGACGTATTCAGCGACCTTTTCGATCAGTTGGCCTGCACCGGCACCATCACTTTGCACAGCACGTTGATACGCCGCGCCGCTGCGGATGCCGCGCGAGGACGAATTCCGGAGACGAGCCTCTCGAAAGGCTCTCCCACGGAGCCCGACGAGGCTTCAGGTGCGCACGTCGACGTGGCATCTGCCGCGCAGTTCAATTCAGCGTCAGGTGCGGACTCAAATCCGGCACCTGCCGCGCAGTCCAATTCAGCGTCAGGTGCGGAGTCGAACCAGCCATCTGGAGTGCAGTCCGAATCATCGTCAGGTGGGGATTCGAACCCGCCATCAGGTGCGGAGCCGAACAAAGAGGGTGGATTTGGTAGCACAGACAGTCATCGCCCAGCCGATGAGGACCCGGCCGAGTTCAGCGAGGCTGTCGATTATGCACCTGAGAACGCGGCAAGCGAACATCTCGAGGAGGACGGTCAAGCCGATCTGGCGGAGTCCAGCGAATCAGGCCACCGCTACACTGGGCCCAACGAAGGTTCCGATGGTGACCCGGAATCTGTTGCAGACCTCGATCGAGGCCCCGCAGCCGCCAGTGGGGTCGACACTTCGTCAGTCCAAGACTCTGGTGGTAACGAGGAAGGCCGCTTCAATGCCCGAGGCCGGTCCGCGGCGAATCACCCCGAGGTCGCAGGCGGCACGGCGGAAAACCGTCGCCAACTCGGCACCCACCACGGTCGTCACACCCATCTCAATGTCACGATCGCCGAGTCGACTCTCGCCGGGCTGGATGATCGACCGGGTGAGCTGGAGGGTCACGGGCCCATACCGGCAGATCTCGCCCGTGCCATCGCGATCAGCGCGGAGACCATAAGGGCGATCGCCATTCGGCCTGGGTGTGGATCGGCTCTCGATATAGGTCGGACCAGCTACCGACCCAGACTTGCCCAGCGCGATCACGTAACTACCCGCGACCAGACATGTCGCTTTCCTGGCTGCCGACGCGCCGCGAAGAGGTGTCAAATCGACCATTCCGACGAATTCTGCCCAGGCCGGACGGATGGAGGTGTGACTTGCCCATGCAATCTGTGCTGCCTTTGCGCCTTTCACCATGGCTTGAAGACCGGCGGGCTTTGGGACAGCGTTCAACATCCTGACGCGACTATCACCTGGACGAGTCCAACAGGACGCGAATACACGACGTATCCGAGGAATTGGCCGACCGAGCAGGACGACAGGTCAATTCGAGAACCGGAATGCGAACAATGCGAAGCCAATGAGACTGACGATGAACCGCCATTCTAAGCATTCTCAGACGGCTCGGGCCAGGGCGGCCGGCTCGGACTGCGAATCATTGGCCGGATCGATTGCTTTCTGCAGCGATCAAATCATTCTTTCGACGTCCACCGCTACAACTCACTGGAAACATTGCGACTTCCTGCCATATGAAAACACGCTCGCAGCCCCAAGACTGCTCGCAGCACCAAGACTGCTCGCACCAAGGCGGCCTGCACCAGCAAGGCGGCCTGCACCATGATTGCTTGTCAGTCCAAGAATGCTTTTACTACCACGACTGGTTGTAGCACCAAGAGCGGTCTGCCAGACCATGCGAATCGGCCGCGGACCCAATTGCTAGGCCATCGTCGCCCATCGCAGTTCTCCCGACGGGGCTTTTCCGCCGGTCGTCCCCTCGATACCCCTACCCGCGATACCCCTGCCCGTTCCGCCTACAACGGCATTGACCTCTACTTCACCTGCACATTGGCGACTTCAAAGGGTTTGCCCTGTTGGCACGTCGTCATCATGTCCAGCTGGAATTGCCCAGTGACGACAACGGCGGAGCCGATGGGCACTCTTGACGTGTCAACGCCAAACAGGTTGGCCAGCACGGCGCCACCCGCATCCTCGAGGATCACGCAGCCTGACTCCACGCCCTCCGCGATGGTGCCGGTCAGCTCCGTGGCAGTGCCGTCGACGCTCGAAGAGTCAGTGGCTGTCTGGCCCGTGGCGACCGGGCCAGACGTTCCCGACGAACTGGCTGTTACAGCGCTCGTTGAGCCCACGGCAGTCCCGGTGGAAAGCGGTGCTGATGCGGTCTGGCTGGATGATCCTGACGAAGGGGTCGCGGGACCTGAGGACCCGCATGCGGTAACTCCGAGGGCGGCGAACAGTGGCACGCAAACGAGCACCGCGGCTCGTCGGGCAGATCGCTGGGTCAAACCCGTGGACGTCAGCAAGTTCTTCACACGACGAACGTTAGATGACCGGCGGTCTCATTGCGATGGTTTTGGCCGGAATAGCGAAGCCGCTGATGTTCAGTCACAATCTGTGTGTCGGATCCGGCGGGCGTCCCTGGCATCGCCTAGTCGCGGCGCCCCCGCAAAGTCTCCAGTCTTTCGGAAGGGCCGGAATGGGCACGATAGAAGATGTTCGCGAATTGGCATCGGTATTGCCGCGCAGTGTCGAAGCGGTTGTTCGCGATCGCGTGAAGTTTCGGATCGGACGGATTGTTTATCTCGCCTTTTCTCGTGACGAGTCCATGATGGGATTTGCCTTTCCGAAAGAGGAACGTGCCGCTATGATCGCGTCGGACCCGGCCAGATATGTGCTGCCGTCGGTCGGCGACCTTCGCTACAACTGGCTCGAATTGCGATTGGAGCTGTTCGAACGGGACGAGCTGCGAGAGATCGTGCTGGACGCCTGGCAATTCGTCGTACCGAAGTCAGTCGCTGCTGCCTATTTGCACGACAAGTCGCCGCATTAGTTACTTCGACCTGAAGAAGTCGGATCGCTGTTCTGAGAGCCCCGTTGTAGGTCGAATTGCCCGATCGGCTGATTGTTGATCATCGCCGGATCTCGTTTTATGCGGTAAGGGCGGCGATTTTGACCAGATTGTGGGTGAAGACTCCCTGTCCGGTCCAGGTTTTCGCTCCTTCGAGGTCGTCCAGGCGGTTGCGGTCCCAACCGTATCCACGTTTCAGGGTGCTGATTCGGCCTTCGCAGCCGGTGCGCCATTTGACGGTTCGGCGGAACGCTCGTCGGTGTTCGACCTGTTGTCGGGCGACGCTGGGTCTGCCCTTGCGGGGGAT
>Ga0190275_10002595_pt1 | contig 12945 bp, 13 predicted proteins | sample Popmic550T_FD_133745 | JGI IMG/M metagenome (GOLD analysis project Ga0190275, IMG submission 133745) | Populus adjacent soil microbial communities from riparian zone of Yellowstone River, Montana, USA - 550 T | ecosystem: Environmental > Terrestrial > Soil > Riparian zone > Trees stand | place... | reverse complement strand
TTCGACATCACCGACGCCACCAACCCGCGTTTTCTCAAGATGTACCGCACGTCCTGCGGCGCACACGTGCACACCCTGGTACCGGACCCCGGGAACGGCGCGGTTCAGGTGTATGTCGCGTCCTACCCGCTTTTCGAAGGCACCACCCCCACAGTGGACTGGGACAAGGCCGGTGCGTTGATCTGCGTCCCGCCGCACAAGAAGTTCCCCATCGTGACCCTGCCGCTGGCCGACCCCACCATGGGCACGGTTTGGGAAAAGGCGCTCAGCAGCGACACCCAACCCTTCGACCTGGACGGGAACGGTCCGGAACCGGCGTTCATCGGAGCCCGGCACTTCCAAGCGTTCCTCCCCCTCAACCTGATGATCTGTGGTTGTTCGGGCGATGCCCAGTACTGGTCCATCACCGATCGCTCCAACCCGACCTCCGCCGATGCTGAACCCCACACGCACTTGCGAACAGGGAACGGTATCGGCACGAACTACCTGTCCGGGGCGTCGGTCACCTGGGACGGGGAGATAGCTGTCATCAACGACTCCACCGCCTCCTCGGCGAGCTGCCAGGGTGATGCGTCGACCGTCAACCACACCTGGTACTTCCCTGTCGTAACCCCCGGAGACCCACCACCCATGCCGCTGGGCAAGTACACCCTCCCCCGAGCGCAGGGAACCCAGCTATGCGCCGGCCGCGCCGGGGCCGTGCTACCCACCACCACTGGATACCTGATGAGCCAGGCCTTCCTGCAGGGCGGCACATCGCTGGTCGACTTCACCGACACCACCAAGCCACGGGAAATCGCGCACGCCGACATCGAAGACGCCACCGGCAAGGACGACACCTTCACCGCCTACTGGTACAACGGGTACCTGTACGCCAACAGCGGCATCAATCGCCGCGGCCAGAACCAAAACCGGGGCTTGGAGATCTTCGAAATTCGGGACCCACACATCCGAAAACTCGTCCGCGGCACCACCCTCAACCACCTCAACCCATTCACCCAGGAATAAGCGCATCACTGCCCGCCACACCCGCCGCCTCTAGGGCCCGTTAGTGTTGCGATTGGCCAACTGTCACCGCAGACCGTCCGAATCTGCCGACGAAGGGTGCAGGTCGAGAGGACTCCGTGGCCATCGCCTACAACGACTCCTACCGACTGGCCCACACCAAAGCGAAACAAGCCGCCAGCTGAGAAGTCACGATCGACGCGCCTCTCACGACTCAGCCGTTTCGTTGTCCGACCGCGGCGGCGTTGTCGAGGACTGCCTCCCAGGCTGCACTTGCACCACCGGTTGATTCACTGCCGCTGTCCGTCTGCGCCCCTCGCCCGGATCGTCGCGAGACTCCCGAGATCTTCTACGAGCGTGCTCGTCTCACGCTCCGCGGCGATCACGTCAGCGAGCCTTTTGGCCGCGGCCCGGTACTCGTCGTGCGCCAGCACCTTTCCGATGGCGGCGCGGATCTTGTCGGTGGATGCCTTGGGGGACAGGCGTATTCCGGCGCCGTGGTGCACGACGCGCGCGGCGGTGTCGTCCTGGTCGCGACCCATCGGAATGCACACCAGCGGCACCCCGGCGGCGAGGGACTTGAGTGTCGTGCCGTGTCCGCAGTGCGTGACGACGACGGCGGCCCGGTCGATGAGTGGGCCGTGCGGCGCCGACTGCACGACGTGCACCGTCCCGGTGGCGGAGAACAGCGCCGGGTCCAACGCAGGTCCCGTTGTGACGACCGCGCGCACGGGCAGGCCGGATAGCGCATCGATGATGCGTTGCACCAGGCCCGCCTGGTCCTGGAAAGTGGAACTGAGTCCCACGAGCACGAAGCGCCGATCGTCGTCGGGCCACGGGAGGCTCCACGGCTCGGCCCACCCGGGGTCGTCGAGGATCGGCCCCACATAGCGAACGTTCGCCGGCACGAACGGAGCGGCGTAGTCGAAAGTCGGGCTGGTCAGGACGAGAATCCGCTGCGCCGTGAGCACCTGGTCGTAGAACGAGGTCAGCGGCGCCAGCCCGTGCTCCGCCCGCGCGGCATTCAGCACCGGCAGGCCCTTGGCGAAGACGCGGTTCGTGAGCGCCGTGAGGACCGCGTCGCGACTGCGGCCGAGTCGGCCGCGGGCGAGCGAGAAGCCCGGTCCGAGCGGCGGCGCGCCGCGCGTGGGCAGCGACCAGATGTTCGGCACGAGAGCGGCGACCGGCAGTCCGGCGGCCTGCGCGGGGATCATGGCGCCGAACAGGAAGTAGTCGGCGACCAGGGCGTCGGGGACGTGGTCGGTGAGCTCGGCCGCGGTGTCGGCCGCCATTGCCCCGGCAGGCCCGGCGAGAAGGCGATCGCGGATGCGGGCCAGCATGCTGATCGGGTTGCGCACCTCCCAGTCCTTGACGGGATCCTCGTAGGCCGCGCCCGTTGTGCGGTGCGGCGCGGCGTCCCATGGTGTGAAGCCCGCGCCGATCGCGACCGCCTGGTCGCGCAGGGTCGGATCGGCGATGACCCGCACGTCGTGACCGCGGGCGATCAACCGCCGGGCGACGCCGAATTCGGGTGGAACGGCGCCGCCGCCGTCCCAGAGCGCGAAGAGGAACTTCATGATCGGCGGTCCTTTCCGGTGGGAGTCCCGTCCAGTACGGCGCGGACGAGTCGGAGGATGATGGATTCCGTGGCCGGCCGCGTCTGTCCGAGGTCGCGGCGGAGCAGCTTCCAGACCATGACATCCGTTGCGGCATAGAGGGCTAACACGACCTGCTCGAGATCGCCCGACACCCCGTCCGGCAGCAGCGTCCGCTCGATCCACGCCCGGTGCCCGGCACGGGAAACGTCGAGCAGGTGGTCGATGGCGGGCACCCGGCCCTCGAGTTCGAGCATCCGGACGTTCGCATCGCCCATCTCCTCGTAGCGATCGACGAGCCGGGTGACCGCGGTGCCGATGTCGCCGGGCTCGGCGGCTCGGAACGCGTCCTCTCGCGGCTTCTGCCAGTCGACGACAGCGAACGCGAGCTCGTCCTTGGTGCCGAACTGTCGGATCACGGTCTGCCGAGAGGCGCCGGCCGCACGGGCGACGGACTCGATTGACACCTGGTCGTAGGACTGCCCCGAGAACTGGTCGTAGGCCGCGCGAAGGATCCGCTCGCGCGTCGACGCGACCGCCTCCTGCCGGGCCCGCATGCGGTAGGTCCGCGTCACGCCGGCAGGGTCCCCTCCTCGCGCGAACCCATATTCATGGTACATACTGTACCATGAAGTTTGTTGGAGGGCTCGTGGGCGGGTCTAGATATCGAGGCGCGTGATTGCCCGAGTCTCGATGGATCGCGCTTGTCCTGGGAACAACGGCCGTCGTCTGGTCAGGCGTCATCCTGCACAACGTCGCCGACCTCCCCGGGCAGACTCCCGTCAGCCCGGAATCGCTGTACCCGACCATCGTCACGGTCGCGCTCCTGGTGCTGTGGCTGGTGCCGGCGACTCGCACGGCTTCCACCTGGGCGTTGCTGGCGTGGTCCGCCCTCCACCTCGTCGGCGGGGGGATCCTCAGCGTGCTGCCGATCGGACCTTCCCGTTCGATCCCAAACAGTCATTGCGGCACTATGCATTTCACGGCGTGTATGCAGCCACTCAGGTGCCGCTGTTCTGGTGCGCATCGCTTGTGCTTCGACGGCGCCAGCGTGGGCTTTTGGCTACCCCTGCTGATGACCTGCCCTACCTAGCTCCGTCCGCTAGCCATCTCGAAGTCCGGTCATGCGTCCCGAGGCAGGCCCACGGACAGATACCCCCGAACGGGTGTCTTCGTCACTCTTATAGACCATGCGCGGGGCCCCCGCGACGTGTTCAATGTTGCAGAGGTTGAGCGACGCAGGGGAGACAATGTGGTCGAAAGGCAGACGCGGCGAGTTGGTCACTACGGGCTGTCACCCGTGGCGGTCAGCAGGTGGAACCTCGGTGGGTTGCTACTGATCTTGTTTGTAGGGTCCATGACTATGTTGAGCGCTGGGCCACTGCTGGACGTGCTGCGCAACGCCTTCATCGGGTTGCTGGCCTACTGGATTGTATTTGCCTCAGTTAATTCCTTGATGGCGCGCTGCCAGGTGCGACGACCACGCCCGGCGGATCGTCGAATATCGGCCTCCCGCATAGCCGGCAGCGGGCGTTCCTTGCCTTGGCACCCTGCCCAGGGGCCTCCGATAGACGCGGCCGCGAAAACTATGCAGCCTTACGAGCTCGGGCCGGAATTGCCGAGCCTTAATTAAAAGCCCAAGCAGCGTAACCCGTGAATGACTGATTCTGCTGGCGCTCTTTCTCGATCTTATCCGCGAGTGGGCGTCTGCCAAAAGCTGCGCTCACCGACCTTGCCGGCTCGGTCTGTCACCACTTGTGCGCGACGTCGATGACCAGGCGAGAATCAGAGCCGGGCCCGTCGAGCGTGAAGATCCGGAATGGAAGATGCGCACGCACGCCAAGTGCATAGAAAACACCGTCAGGTCCGAAGTCCACCTCTCGTACGTGCCGAAACGTCCTGTAGTCACTGACATCGGCTGCCTCGTACCAATCGTCGACCGCCGTGCTGTGCAGACCATCAGGGGATGGAACGGCCGGGTTGCTCAGGACGACATTGAGGTTGGCCCCTCCGCGCGCGTACCAGCATTTGTAACAGTTGGGCTCGGACTCGGCATAGCTGGCCGTCCAACGACCAACGGGGCCGCCCTGGACATCTATGACCAGTCGGTCGTAGCAAGCGTGCTGTCCGGTGCTTACGTCCTGGACAATGGCTGAGGACGGAGCTGCGCTGCCCGGCTTGGGCTGTGATCCCCAGTAGATGCCGCAGGACGGTGTGCTGGCCGAACTCACCCTGCTTGTTGCGAGTGTTGGTGTAGCGAGGCCGATTCCGACTACTACCGCCATCGCGAGCACTGCTGTCAGCCGCGACTTCAGTGTCATCGCCGGCTCCCTTCGTGTGTCGGAACACCGTTGTTCCGGGGTTGAGACAGAGACGTGTGAAAGGCAACGGGGATGGCTGCTATGCCAAACCGTGGGCGTATTGAAGGTCGATTCGTTACGAAGCCTGCGCTTGTTTAGGCGTACATTCTAACGCTGCTTATAGGGGAGGTGGCCATGTGCTCCTCCATGCGTACCTCATTTGTGTCGGTACCACTTACCCGAGGGCAGGGCGCAGCACGAAGCCGTTTGAATAGTCCGTGGTTTACTCGTCAACACTTCTGGCGGTAAATGTCAACCATTCCGGAAATGACTTGACGCTCCGAAAGTCGACGGCTGGCGGTAAGAACCGTGGGTAGGTCCCAACTCTGGAACGCTGTCCGTGGCCATGAGAAAGTCCCCACTGGTGGCCAGGTGAGGTCCCCGCTGGTGGCCATGTAGAAGTCCCGACCCCCTCGCTCGTCGTGTCGAGCGGAGCTGTGAGCCCTGGGCGGTGACGGTGGCGGTGCCAACCAGTCACCGCACCGCCCAGGGAGCTCCATGTTGTCAGCGAGGGAACGAATGGACGTAATTTCCGCCTACCAGCAGGTTGGGACGTATCGAGGTGCCGCGGAGATCTGTGGCACGACACACAAGACAGTCCGCCGCGTCATCGAACGCGCCGAGGCCGCAGACACTGGCCGGTCGGTGCCGGCGCTCAGGGCCCGGAACTATGACGATTGACCGCTGTGGTCGCGCAACGGGTGAAGGAATCCGTTGGTCGGATATCGGCGAAACGGCTGTTACCGGTCGCCCGGCGGCCGGGTATCAGGGTTCACCGAGGAACTTCCGACGGCTGGTCGCGGAGCAGAAAGCGTTGTGGCGCAGCGATCATCACCGCGGCCGGCGGCCGGTGGTGTGGGCGCCGGGTGAGTACCTGGTGATCGATTGGGCCGATGTGGGTGCCGGTTTGCAATGTTCTGCGCGGTGCTGGTCTGGTCGAGGTGGCTGTTCGTCGCGTTCGCCACCGATGAGAGGGCGACGACCACGCTGGCGTTGATCGCCGAGGCCCTTGCCGCGGCCGGTGGTGTCCCGGCGAAGGTCCTCGCCGACCGGATGGCGTGTCTGAAGGGCGGGGTCGTCGCGAACGTCGTCGTCCCGACCCCGGACTACGTCCGACTGGCGTCGCATTACCCGTTGACTGAACTACTTCGGGTGTAGTCGCTGGTCAGAGGGGGTGTGTCGCTGAACCGTCGGAGGGGTTGGCGGTGCTAGAAATCGGTCATGAACGATCAGGAGGTGCCGGAGGATCTGGCTCTGGTTGTGGTGCCGGTGGTCGGTCGGCTTGTCGAGACCGGTGAGGCGTGGGAGCCCTATCGGCTGCTTGATGCTGCCGGGGTGACGGTCGAGCCGGTGTCAGAGTTTTCCCGGGAGTTGCAGGCGATGGGTAGATCGTCGGCTACCTCTCGCTCCTATGGGATGGATTTGTTGCGGTGGTTCCGGTTCTTGTGGGCAATTGGGGTGCCGTGGGATCGGGCAACGAGGATCGAGGCCCGGGACTTCTCCCGTTGGTTGCAGGTCACCGGTCGGTCTCCGCGGCGACATTGGCGGCGGCAGGACGGGTCTGCGGACGAACCGGCGGCGCCTCTGGCTGCTAGTGCGCCTTACGCAGTTTCGGTGCGTGCTCATAGCGAGTCGGTGCTGCGGGGTTTCTATGACTTTCATCGTGACCGGGGCAGCGGTCCTATCTTGAACCCGTTTCCGTTGGATCGGTCACGGCGAAGCAGGGCGCACGCGCATCACAATCCGATGGAACCGCATGGGAATGAACGGGTGGGCCTTTATCGACCGTCGGTACCGAATCGGATCCCGCGCAGTATCCCGGACACTGAATTCAACGAGATCTTCGCCCGGCTGCCCTCGCATCGGGATCGGGCCCTGGTGGCGTTCTACGTCTCCACCGGTGCTCGAGCTTCGGAACTATTGTCCGTCACGCAGGACGGCGCCGATCCAGGTCGACAGTTGATCACTGTGGTGCGTAAAGGTTCTGGTGATGCGCAGCAACTCCCGGCGTCGACCGATGCGTTCGTCTGGTTGCGGCTCTACCAGCTGGAAATGGACGGGGTCATCCCGTCGGGGCGTCGGCAGCCGTTGTGGTGGACGTTGCGGCGGCCGGCGCGCCCGTTGACCTATCACGCGGTGCACCGCATGTTCGAGAGGGTGAACGTCCGGGCGGGCACCGCGGCGACGCTGCACTCGTTGCGACACACCGCCGCCTACCGGATGGCTGAAGACCCGTCGCTCCCGTTGACCGACGTGCAGTTGGTGTTGGGACATGCCCAGCTCAGTACCACCCAGATATACCTGACACCCCGCAAGGAAGACGTGATCCGACGGTTGCTCGCTCACCATGCTGAGCAGTCCCAACGCGCCGCCGCCCGGGTGGTTCCGCCGACGGCACCGGGTTACCGACCCGAAACGATGGAAGTGCTTTTTGGAAAGCATATCTCGCGGTGAGCACAACGGTGATCGGTTCGGTCGCGACCCAGGCCATGGCATCACCAGCGCCGATGTTGCCCGCACCACGGGCCACGAAGAGGTCGTGGCCGGCCACCCGGGTGCCGGCTGAGCGGGCGCGGGAACAGCTTGCCTCGATGCAGCCCGTTCGGACCGCGACGGGAGAACGCAGCAGACGGCTTCGCGGGATCGCGTTGCTGCTCGACTGGCTGGGCGCCCAGCCGGGGACGACCTGGCAGGACCGTTGGCTGGTCAGCGGAGCCGATCCAGCGGGTGTTGGGTGGCGGCAGGTCCCGAATGATTGGTTGGGTGCCCGCGGCCACCCACGGTGGGACCAGGAGGCCCTCGTCGAGGCCCTGCCGTTGGCGATCAGCGCGGACCTGCTCCGACCGTCACTGACCTGGCTGGTGAGCGGCGGCGGGGCCCGAGGAGGCCTTCTGGTCCGCAACCTGGCTGCATCCCGGGATCACCCAGGATTCGACCGACTGCGGGAACTCTGCTCCGGCGACGGTGGAGTCTCGAAACCCACTACCACGCAATGCGTCTACCGCTGCGCGTTGATCCTGGCGGCCAAAGGCGGCACGATGCAACAGATCACCGTCGGTGACGTCGTGGAGCTGTTCGCCGCGGAGGACCGGTCACGACCGAACGCGTCGGGTGGTCGCACCACATTCTACCGAGTCCTCCGTGACCTCGGAGTGTTCGGCGACGAAGCACCCGCGATGCTCCGCGGCCTGCGCACTCGCGGACAGCAAACACCCGAAGAACTGATCGACCGCTACCGACTGGTCAATCGCCCGATCCGTGACCTGCTTGTGGACTACCTCCGGGAACGGCAACCAGCGCTGGACTACACGAGCCTGGTGTCATTGTCCTACTATCTGGGCAAACGATTCTGGGCCGACATCGAAGCCCATCAGCCAGCTATCGATAACCTGCATCTGTCCCGCCAGGTCGCCGATGACTGGAAACGTCGGCTCCGCACCTTCACCAAGACGAAAACCCTCCCGGCTGGTCAGCGGAACGAGGTGACTGTTGAGCGCATCAACTACCGGGAATGTTTGACCCCGGTCCGCGCCTTCTACCTGGATCTCGCACACTGGGCGGTCGAGGATCCCGTGCGGTGGGGTCGATGGGTGGTTCCCTGCCCGGTCGGTGAGGAAGAAGTCAGCCGCCGCAAAGCGAAACGACACCGCAAAGCACGCATGGACGCCAGGACCCGCCGACTCCTGCCCGCACTCCCGGTTCTGGTGCGTGCCGTTGATCAACGGCGGAACACCGCCCGGTCGCTGCTCGCGGCGGCGGCGCAATCAGAACAAGGTCAGACCTTCACCATCGCTGGCGTCACCCTGATCAGAGCAGTTGTCGCGCGCGGGGCCCGTGAGACCATCTGGGCCGACGATCCTGAAACGGGCATACGGCGCAACCTCTCTCGTGAAGAGGACCACGCCTTCTGGAGTTGGGCGATTGTCGAGGTGCTTCGCACCACCGGCGTCAGAGTCGAGGAGCTCCTCGAGCTCAACCACCACAGTCTGGTGCAATACCGGCTGCCCACCACCGGCCAAATCGTCCCCCTGCTGCAGATCCTGCCGTCGAAAACCGATACCGAACGACTACTGGTGGTCAGCCCGGAACTTGCAGAGGTGCTCAGTGCCATCATCTCCCGCATCCGCCTACGCACTGGGGCGGTCCCATTGGTCTCGGCCTACGACCCACGCGAACGTCTCTGGTCACCGCCGGCGCCCGTGCTGTTTCAACGTCGGATCGGCACCGAGTGCCGGGCGATCTCCACTACCAGCGTCCACAAATTACTGTCCGACGCCCTTTCCAACATCGGGCTGAACAATCTCGGCGATGACGACCCGCTGCATTACACACCCCACGACTTCCGCAGGATGTTCATCACCGACGCCATCCTCGGCGGACTGCCTCCGCACATCGCCCAGGTCATCGCCGGGCACCGCGACATCAACGTGACCCTCGGCTACAAAGCGATCTACCCGGAAGAAACCATCCAAGCCCATCTCGCGTTCCTTGCACGCCGCCGCTCGCTGCGGCCGACCGAGGAATACCGGACCCCGACCGACGAAGAGTGGCAGGAATTCCTTGGCCATTTCGAACGACGTAAAATCTCGATTGGAACCTGTGCCCGGGCATTCGGAAGCCCCTGCATCCACGAACACGCCTGCGTTCGATGCTCCATGCTATGGCCCGATCCCGATCAGCGACCCCGACTCGTGGAAATACGCGACAACCTGACAGCCCGCATCGCCGAAGCCCAACGAGAAGGATGGCTTGGCGAAATCGAGGGTCTGGAAGTCAGTCTCGCCGGAGCCACGGACAAGATCACTCAGATTGACCGGCGGTCGGAAACCCTGCGGCCATCGGTCGTTGCCCTCGGCAACCCCACTAGCAGAGCGCGATTCAAGAACCGCTAGGCCCGAATCTGTTGACCGTCCCACCTCAGGTGGCATTACCAGGCCAACAGGTTCAGAGAATACGGTTTCGCACCTGACTTCTGTCATGCCCAGGATCCACTCTTAACCGGCTCATCCAGTTGGGGTTGACCCCTGACGGTGGACATTCGCTCGCGTGATTGCAGGTCGTACGGGGAGGATGTCGTTATATCGAGTAAGCGCAGGAGATTCACCCCGGAGTTCCGGGCGGAGGCGGTGCGGCTGGTGACCGAGACCGACCGGCCGGTCGCGCACGTGGCCGCTGAGATCGGCGTGGGCGCGCAGCTGCTGGGTCGGTGGGTGCAGCAGTCCAAGCCGGCCGCCGATGCCGCGGACCGAGCCCTGGACATCGACGAGCGGGCCGAGCTCGAGCGGCTTCGAAAAGAAAACGCCGATCTACGCTTGGATCGGTCGTTCCTGAAAAAAGCAGCGGTCTTCTTCGCCTCCGATCAGAACCGGTGAAAATGTTTCGGCTGATCGACGAGGTAGGACTCGATCTGCTTGGCCAGCGCGGTCCCGCGGGCATTGTCGGCTAGGCACGGGAACTTGGCGCAGCCATAGGCGAGGGCGGCCAGCAGCGGCCGGTCCTTCGCGGCGTAGTCGGCAGCCAACGAGGAGAACTCGTACACCCACCCGCCGGGTTCGTTTTTCCAGAATTCGTTGGTGGCTGCCCGAACCCGGGCGACGTCAGCAGCGGGCAGGCCGTATCCGATGAACTAGTGGGTACGGTCGTCGAACATTGCTTGCGCGGCGACGGGGTAGGTGTACGACATGGTGGCTTCCTCCTGAATTGTGGTCACTGGCGGGTCATCACCGGCTCCCACCAAGATTCAGGGGCGCATGTCCAAACGTCGGTCCAATTCACGTCCAACACCGGTTGAGCAAAGTTTGGACACCCATCGTCGATGGTCGGGCAGGACACGGCCGAACCGGCCACAACGACCTCACGGAGGAGCCGACCATGACCATCACCAGCATCCCGATCGACGCCGAACACACCAACGGGTTCCACCAGGCGAACAACTTCGGCCCCTCTGGGGCACCCGTACCGTCCGATGCGTCGACGCTGTCGACCCCGGACGGGTTGCCGGACAGGAGCCACCGTTTCCTGTTGCGCGAGCGTCCGGCCGGGCGGATCAACGCGGACACCTTCCAGGCCGACGTCGCGCCCGTTCCGCCAGTCAGCGACGGAGAGGCACTGGTACGCGTCGAGTGGATGTCGCTGGACCCGTCGAACCGCGCCTGGATCGGAGCGACACCGACCTACCTGCCGCCGGTGGGGATCGGCGAAGTCATGCGTGGGTGGGGGCTGGGCACGGTGATCGCGTCGAACAACCCCCGCTACCCAATCGGGCAGACCGTCCAGGGGCTCGTGGGATGGCAAGAGTACGCGGTGGTCTCGGACGCAACATTGCTGCAAACCGTCGACATCGCAGCCGATGTCTCACCAAGCAAATATTTGGGTGCACTCGGCAAGACCGGACTCACCGCATGGCTCGGCATGCACGAGATCGCCAAGCCCCGGCCGGGTGACACGGTTGTGGTGTCTGCAGCATCCGGCGCGGTCGGGTCGGTCGCCAGCCAGCTCGCCAGGGCCGCCGGCGCCCGGGTCGTCGGAATCGCCGGTGGGCCCGAGAAATGCGCCGTGCTCACCAACAAGCTCGGCCTCGACGCGGCCGTCGACTACCGCGCCGACGACTGGGCCGCACAACTTGCCGCGGAAACCCCCAACGGTGTCGACGTCGACTTCGAGTGCGTCGGCGGACCGATCATGGACGCCGTTTTCGCGCGACTCAACGTCCACGCTCGAGTAGCGCTGTGCGGCCTGATCTCCGGCTACAACTCACCCGAGCCGCCACCCGGACCGCGGGCGTTTGGGGACCTGCTCGTCAAAGAGGTCACACTGCAGGGTTTTGTGCTGAAGGACAACTTCACCAAGACCGCCCAGGCGCGGGCCGATATCGCCGGGCTGATCGGGAGGGGCGAGTTCGTCGCACTCGAGACCGTCGTGCACGGATTCGAGCAACTGCCGACCGCCATCAACATGCTGTTCGACGGTGCCAACATCGGCAAACTCGTCGTCAAGATATCCGGCTGAACCCCGCGACGATCACTCGACGCCGACCTACGCCAGAGCCACCATTCAGGCGACAGCACCGACCGGCACCGAAAAAGAATGGAAACAAGTGAAGTGTTGCGACAGTGAAAGTGTCACATGAGTCGTGCACGCATTACTTTGTAAAGTAACCTGCGTTTTCATTTGTACACAGGTTGCTTTACATCACGGCGATCAAGTAACGCGAACGATCAGATGCTTCACAACCTCGCACCGAAGTCAGCCGTGGCTGACTGACGAGGCGGCCCTTGGGCTCACTTGACGGGGAGGCATCTCCGCGGAGTTACGCGAGGCCGGGCCCGGTTCATGCTGATGTTGAGATCGCCGGAACCGTTAAGCGAGCGTGGCCGAGACTGTTCGGGAGCCGCGACCGGTCAGCCGCTGATGGCGGCCGGTATCCCTTGCAATGCAAGCGGTTGGCTCATCCGGTCGCTTGGGCCGATTGCGATTTCGCAGTTAGGTTTCGTACATGGCGTACAGGCAGGTGCCGTCGACCTGTCGCGCGCGCAATCGGCCAAGCGCCGGTTCACGCGCGACCGGTGGGGCGTGGCGTGGGCGTAAAGGGGGAGCAGGCGGTTCGGCTTCATTGCGCCACCGGGCGGATCGGGTTCTGAATCATTATCCGAATCAAAGGCCCACCCAGGGCCCGGGATGACACGGTCCGACAGTTTTGTCATGTCAAGATTATGGCCAGGTAGTTAACTCAAGCCGCCGCCTGCAGCCTGTCGATCGCCGCCATGATCTCATTCTGGTCGCCGTAATGTGCCATGTGACCCACGCCCGGCTGCATTGCCAGTTCGCTGTGCGGAATTTCGGCATGCAGGCGGCGTGCCTGGTCGTCTGGGAAGACGACTTTGTCGCTGTCGCCGGCCATGACCGCGATGGGTAAGGTGAGCTCGGCGTAGCGTTGCGACAGTCGGCTTGCGGCCGGCACCATTAGGCCGGCGTCGGCGGCGCTG
>Ga0190275_10002594_pt1 | contig 12947 bp, 10 predicted proteins | sample Popmic550T_FD_133745 | JGI IMG/M metagenome (GOLD analysis project Ga0190275, IMG submission 133745) | Populus adjacent soil microbial communities from riparian zone of Yellowstone River, Montana, USA - 550 T | ecosystem: Environmental > Terrestrial > Soil > Riparian zone > Trees stand | place... | reverse complement strand
TCCGACGCGTAAGATGGGTGATCGCGCCTCCGCTCGACTGTACAAGCCGGTCGGGTGCGCGTCTGGCGAGTTACCCAAGCGGCCAAAGGGATCTGACTGTAAATCAGCCGGCGTAGCCTTCGGGGGTTCGAATCCCTCACTCGCCACCAAATGACGAAAGCGCCTCTCCACGGGGCGCTTTCGTCGTCCCGCCGCCATGTTCGTCGCAGTGGTCATTAGCATCCGGCCGTGGTACTGGCAAGCCCACCCGCCTCCCAGGCAGCCTTACCGCAGCGAGCGTACGATTGGCCGATCGCACGGAGGAAGGGAGCACGACGATGACCGACACCCAGGGCAACATCGAGGCCGCCACGCAGGCGGCACGAGAGGCCGCAGAGCGTGTGCGGACCACCGCGACGGACGCGGGAGCATCGTTCGGAGCCACCGCGGAGGAGATCGCCGAAGACCTTTCGGTGAACTCCAGCGCCGCAGAGGATGATGCGGCCGGCACCGTCCAGGACACTGCCGACAAGGTGAATGCGAAGGTCGGCGACGTGGTCGGCAGCGCCAAGAGCGCGGCATCCGACGTCAAGGCTGCCGCAGGAAAGGCAGCGGATGCCGCCACCGAGGCAGCCCGTAGCGCCGGATCGGCGATCAAGGGCGCTGCGGACGATGTCGACATCGACCAGTTCATCGCTCAGACGCGCACCGTCGCCGGCGAGTGGACCGAGAAGGTCAAGCAGGCATACCGGGAGCGCCCGGCTGTCGTGATCGGTGCGGCCGTCGGCGCCGTCGTACTGGCCACCGCGTTCGTGCGCGCGATCGCTCGACGCTGACGCTCGGTCGAAGGGATGCTGCGATCGCGCAGCATCCCTTCGGCATTTCTCGGCAGCCGGCGGACTTCGTTATCCGTCGAGGCGGGCGGCTGCGTCTAGGCTCGCGTCCATGCAATGGCAGACGACCGGATCCCTGACGGCGCACCCCGCACTCGAGCATCCTGAGCTGCTCGCCACACCGGTGACGCACGCGCTCGAGCGGCTCGCCGCCGAGTGGACGCGTCAGGTCGGGGTCGCCGCGATCGATCCGGCGCTCGCAGACACCGCGGAGTTCTGCGCCCGATACGGCGTGGCTCCCCAGGTGTCGGCGAACTGCGTCGTGATCAAGGGGAGGCGCGGCGGCGACGTGCGATTCGCCGCCTGCATGGTGCTCGCCACAACGCGGGCCGACGTGAACGGGGTGGTGCGACGCCGCCTCGATGTACGGACGGCATCCTTCGCGCCGATGGACGAAGCGGTCGCGCTCTGCGAAATGGAGTACGGCGGCATCACACCGATCGGGCTCCCTCACGACTGGCCGATCCTGATCGACGCAGCCGTGGTCGACGCGGGCGAGGTCGTGATCGGCAGCGGCATCCGCGGGAGCAAGCTGTTCCTGCCGGGCCCCGTCTTGTCCGCCCTGCCGAACGCAGAAGTGATCGAAGGGCTGGCGCGACCCCTCGAGTGACGTCAGGATGAGCGTGTGCGGGCGGGGGCCCGCCGACGAGAGGACCGCCATGACCGTGCCCGATCCCCGCGCCGAGGCGGCGACGTCCGACTCGTCGAGCTCCTCCCTCGTGCGCGCGGCGATCTGGGTCGCGATCGGCGCGCTCATCGCCGCGGCGATCGTCTGCGTCGTGTGGGTTCTCGTCGGCACGCAGAACGGCATCATCGGGCGCGCATTTCTCACGATCCTCTTGCTCGCGGCCTTCGCGGGCGTCGCCATCATCGATGCGCACCTCGCGTCCCGGCGCCCCGCGTGGTTCGCGCTCGCGAGCATGCTCACCTGGGTCATCTCCCTCCTGATCGGCGCGTTCCTGATCTGGCTGCCCGAGCGTTACGAGTGGAGCGGCTACACCCGCTTCGTCCAGTTCCTCCTGATCGTCCTGATACTCCAGCTGGCGCTCCTGCACATCCGGCTCTACACGAAGGCATACCTGCGTCACGTCACAGTGTTCACGCAGATCATCGCGATCGTCACGATCACGCTCGTGATCGTGCTCGCCGTCCTGCTCGTCCTTCCGCTCACGATCGGCGAGCGGGTGGAATTCGCCGACCTCTACTGGCGCTTCGTGGTGGCCGTGACGATCCTCGCCGCGGTTGGAACTGCGCTCATCCCGCTTCTGAACGTGCTGTTCGCCCCCAAGAAGCCGCGGCCGGAGCGTCTCACCCCTCGGGCGGCATCGCCGGCGCTGCAGCCATGGCCGACCTATGCGGACGGGGTCACTCCGCTGCCGGTCATGCCCGACGGTTCGCCCGACTGGAACGCCTATTACACGGGCTATCCCTCGCAGATCTCGCAGGCGATCGCACCCGTGGCCCCGATGGCGGCGCCGGCGCCCTGGCAGGAGCAGCCGCCCGCGAAGCCGGAGTCTCAGACGACCCAGCGAAGCGGCTACGAGGGTTACCCGCCCCCGCCGCCGCTCCCGCCGCGGCCGTAACCGCCGTCAGGCGCGCAGGATCTCCAGCGCGGCCATCGCGGCGTTGTGACCGCCGAGGCCGCTGACCGCGCCACCGCGTCGCGCCCCCGAGCCGCACAACAGCACTCTCGAGTGCGGCGTGGCGACGCCCCACCGCGCGGCGGGGGAGTCGAGGCGTTCGTCATCCTCGGCCCACGGCCACGACAGCGAACCGTGGAAGATGTCGCCACCGACCATGCCGAGCGAATCCTCCAGGTCGGCGGTCGTCCGCGCCTCGATGCACGGCAAGCCGTCCGGACCCTCGTACACGCAGTCCGCGATCGACTCGGCCAGCACCGAATCGAGCGAGTCCATGGCCGCACCCAGCAGCGCCACGCGGGCGGCATCCCGATCCTGAACCGCGACCAGGCGGTGCGGCACCTGCAGGCCGAAGAGCGTCAGGGTCTGAGCGCCCTCGGCCCGCAAGCGTTGTCCCAGGATCGAGGGATCGGTCAGCGAGTGGCAGTAGATCTCTGCGGGCAGAGGACTCGGGATGCCGCCGGCCGACGCCACCGCGTGCGCGTCGTCGAGCTGGGCCATCGACTCGTTGATGTGGAAGGTGCCCGCGAACGCGGCCTCGGGTGCGACCCGGTCATCGCGCAGACGCGGAAGCCGGCGCAGGAGCATGTTCACCTTGACCTGGGCACCCTCGGGAGTCTCTTCGGACGAGGGATCGCCGCCGGCGAGGAGCTGATCGAGCACGGCCGGCCCGACGCCGCTCAGCACGAGGCGTCCGCGCAGGGTCTCGGGCTTCGCACCGCCGATCTCCACCTCGCCGTCGGGACTGATCGCCACGACCTCCGTCCCGGTGCGCAGCTCGGCCCCGGCATCCCGAGCGGCGCGCTCGAGCTCGCCGCTGACCCGCCCCATGCCGCCGACCGGCACATCCCAGTCGCCGGTCCCGCCGCCGATCACGTGGTACAGGTAGCAGCGGTTCTGGCGGAGGCGCGGGTCGTCTGCGTACGAGAAGGTGCCGATGAGACCGTCGGTGAGGACGATGCCGCGAGCGAGGTCGGTGTCGAGGGAGGAGCGCAGAACCTCCCCGAGCGGTCGCTCGATCAGGGCGTCCCAGAGCCCGTCGTCGCCGAGCCCTGCGCGCACCGCGGAGCGGGTCTGCAGCGGCTCGGTGACCGTCGGGAACAGGTGGCGCGCGATCGGGGTGGTGCGCTCCGAGAAGTCCGCGAACCTACGTGCCTCACGAGAGTCGCCTGTCGTCCGGAGGAACGAGTCGGTGGTGGCCGCGGCATCCCCCGTGTCGATGAGGATTCCCTGAGCGGGGTCGGACGGATCCGGGGTGTACGACGAGTAGCGTCGCCGACGCAGGTCGATGCGCAGCCCGAGGTCGTCGATGATCTTCCGGGGGAGCAGGCTCACCAGGTACGAGTAGCGTGACAGCCGTGCCTCGACGCCCGACCATGGCGTCTCCGAGACGGCCGCGCCGCCGAGGTGCGCAAGTCGTTCGAGGACGACGACCTTCTGCCCCGCGCCGGCGAGGTACGCCGCGGCGACCAGCGCGTTGTGGCCCCCGCCGACGATCACGACATCGTGGGTGGCGGAGAGGGGCTGCGGCATCCCTCCACGCTAATGCGCGGGTGGCCGGAGCGGGCACGAGCTGTGGATGCCGCGGCGCTAGCGTGGATGCATGGGATCCGAACAGCTGCTCGAAGCACTCGCGATCGACATCGCCCGTGAGGCCGGCGAGCTGGCGCGCCGTCGGCGCACCGAGGGTGTCGCCATCGCGGCGACGAAATCCTCGATCGCCGACATCGTGACCGACGCCGACCGCGAGGTCGAGGAGCTGATCCGCCGGCGCCTGCGGGTCGAGCGTCCCGGCGACGGGTTCCTCGGCGAGGAGTCTGCCGCGGAACGCGCGACCACCGGCGTCACCTGGGTCGTCGATCCGATCGACGGAACGGTCAACTACGCGTACGGGATCCCGGCGTACGCGGTCAGCATCGCCGCGGTCGCGGGTGAGCCCGAACCCGCCCGCTGGGAGGCGTTGGCGGGTGCCGTCTTCAGCCCGGCGACCGGTGAGACATTCCATGCCGCGCGAGGTGCGGGAGCATGGCTCGACGGGGTCAGGCTCGCCGTGAACGCCGAGCCGTCGCCGGCGGGGGCGCTGCTGGCCACCGGGTTCGGATACGACCCCGCCACCCATGCAGGGGATCTCGCGCGGGTCGCCCGTGTGATGCCACTGGCCAGGGATCTGCGGCGCATCGGGTCGGCATCCCTCGACCTCGCCTACGTCGCCGCCGGACGACTCGACGGGTATTTCGAGCGCGGCCTGGCGCCGTGGGATCACGCGGCCGGAGCGCTGCTCGTCGCCGAGGCGGGGGGTCGCTTCGTGCGCGTGGACATGGACGACAACCCGGTGCGGGCCCTGTTCGTCGCCAGCGGACCGGCGATCTTCGACAGCCTGTTCGCCGCCGCACTCGGTCCGTGAAAGTATTGCTCTGACGACCGGCGTGGCGGGGACTGCATACATCGCTTTCCCAGGTCAAGCCCTATAGTCTTTACCCGATCGTTACTTTTACCGCCCGAACGGTGAAGGTGATCCATCCCCCCGAAGTCCGACCGTCGCGCCCGAGCGGCCCAACCCGAGAGCCCCCTGCGCTTTGCCTTTCGACGCCCCCCAGGCTGCGTCTGCGCCCACGCGACGTTCCAGCCGGCCATCTGCCACGACGCCCTCGGCGACCGCAGAGACCACGGGGGCCTCTCGCGCAGAACTGCGTCGTCGTCACGCACAGGCTGCCTCGGAGCGTCCCTCGGCCGTGAGGGATCGCGTCGCTGAGTCAACCTCTCGCAGGGCGGATGGAGACGCGAAGCCGGATGCCGTCACCGAGCGGTCGTCGACGCCGTCCCTTGCGGACGTCACGCCGTTCGCCGCCGTGGTCACCGCGCTCGGAGCCATCGCCGACGCTCCGTCCACGCGTCGCAGCCGCCGTACCGTCACCGTCGGCGATCAGACGACAGTCACCCAGGTTCCCGCGGCGGCGCCGATAGTGGCGCCCGCGCCGCCGGTGACCCCCGCGCCCGTACTCGAGCCGGTGCTCATCGCGGCTGAGCCCTTCGAGCTCCTCGAGCCCGAGATCGATGAAACCCCCGCCGCAGCTGAAGAGGAGATCGCCGCGCTGGTCGACGACGCTCGGCCCGCGGCGTCCGAGCCCTCCGCCGCCGAGAACGATGCGTTCGAGGCCGCCGCCCGGCTCTTCTCCTTCACGGGTGAGACTCCGATCCAGTCGGCGAAGGCCGATGACACCGACACGGTCGGCGAGTCCGCGACGGAGCCCGTGGCTGGTCGGCGCAATCGGGGCGCATCCTTCAAGCGCCTCACGGCGACGTCGTTCTCCGTGGGAGTCATGGGCATCGTCGGACTCCTCACCGTCGGCCTGACGACGCCGGCCGATGCGGTGGCCGCTCCGGGGAGCACCGACATCGGGTCCTCGCTCGTCGCCGCGACGGGTGGAGACATCAAAGCCGGTACTGATGAGGACGAGATCCAGGCGTACGTGACCCCGTCGGAGGTCGAGAACGCCGCCATCGACCGCGACGAGAACTACACCACGCTCACGATGGCCCAGCTCGCGTCGCAGTCGGGCATCGCGAACTACTCGAACTTCTTCATCAACGACGCGACATCGCCGATACAGTGGCCCTTCGCGGTGGGCGTTCCGATCAGCTACGGCTTCGGCATGCGCGACGGCTCGATGCACGAGGGCGCCGACTTCACCCCCGGCGAAGGCTCGCCCATCCAGGCGATCGCCGACGGGGTTGTTCGCGAGTCGACCGAGTCGGGCGGCGCGTTCGGTGTGCACATCGTCATCGACCACGTCATCGACGGCCAGCTCATCTCGAGCAGCTATTCGCACATGCTGTACGGATCACGGCAGGTCCAGGTCGGCGACCATGTCACCGTCGGCACGGTCATCGGGCACACCGGCAACACCGGCCGCTCCTTCGGAGCCCACACGCACTTCGAGATGCTGGCGAACGGCACGACGCCGATCGACCCGATCCCGTGGCTGCGTGAGCACGCAGGCGGCTGACTCGATTCAAGAGCACGCCGGTGCTCTGGTATTCTCTTCTAGTTGCCCAGGCGTGCCTGGGCGCGCCCCGATAGCTCAGTGGTAGAGCACTTCCATGGTAAGGAAGGGGTCGTCAGTTCAATCCTGACTCGGGGCTCGCAGCATCCGTCTCGTGATCTCGGATGCCATGCGGCAGGGTAGCTCAGCTGGTGAGAGCGCACGACTCATAATCGTGAGGTCGCGGGTTCAAGCCCCGCTCCTGCTACAAACGAAAAGGCCCCGCTTGCGGGGCCTTTTCGTTCGTGCCGGGGCGGTTGGTTGGACCCGTATCCGAGGCGGTTGCCTTGGCGTGTATCCGCGGTGGCCTCCCGCCAAAGGCGCCGTCAGAAAGCCAGTCGAGTGACCGCGGCTTGAATCGCGACTGCCGCCGCGCCGCGCGCCCACGCCCGGAAGCCGGCTTCGTCGACGAGGATCTCGACCGGTTCCGCAAGAGGATCGCGGTCGGCGGCTGCAGCAGCCCGGATGCGTGGCGCAGTGACCTTCCACAGGCCCATGCCGTCGCCGGCGAGCACCACAGTCGGCTGCATCGTGAAGTTCGCCGCGAGTGCGATCATGCGGCCGAGGCCCCGGGCGGCAGCCTCGACGACGGCGGTCGCCACCGGATCGCCGGCGACGGCAAGGGAGAGCAGCTCGTCGTAGTCGACGGGGCGGCCGAGGGCGGCCCGCACCTGCGCGCACATGCCGATCGAGGTCAGCAGCGCTGAGGAGCATCCGCGGTGCCCCTCCGGACACAGCGGCCCCGTGGGGTCGAGCGGAACGTGCCCGCCCAGGCCCACGCCCGCCTCTCTGGTGTGCACTGCTTCGCCGCCGACGACAAGCCCGTATCCGACGCCGGCTCCGATGGTGATGACAGAGAAGCCACTGCGCCCGCGGCCCGCGCCGAACCAGCGTTCGGCCTCGACCAGGGCGACCACGTCGTTCTCGACCGTCACCGCCAGACCGGTCGCGGATGAGAGCGACGGCCCCAGCGCGACATCGACCCAGTCGAGGAAGGGAGCGCGGATGACGCGCCCGGAGTCGTCGACAGCTCCGCCAAGACTGACCCCGATGCCCACGAGCGGTGCCGGTGCGATCGCGGAGAAGGCGGAGACGATGCTCGAGAGCGCGGCGATCACAGCGTCCGGAGTCTTCGGGGCGAAATCGACCACGCGCTCGTCGATGATCTGCGCTCGGGCGTCGGTGAGCACGGCGTACACGGCGTCGCCGGTGATCTTCATCCCCGCGAATGAGCCGAGGTCGGGAGCGATGTCCAGCGGCCGTACGGGCCGCCCGACGGCGCCATTGGACTCCTCGTCGAGTTCGACGAAGAGGCCGCGCTCGAGGAAGGGCTTGGCGAGCCGCGTGAGGCTCGCGGGGGACAGCTTCAATCGGCGGCCGAGAGCGCTGCGGCCGATCGGACCGTGGATGAGGACCTCTCGCGCGAGTGCTTCATGGCTCTCCGTCAGCACGATTCTCCCTCGGTTGTTTCCATAGTGGCACCAACAGTCGAGATAGGGCGCATGAAATGTCCCGAGATTGCTACTTGACTCCCTGGTTATTTCCGAGATAGAAATAATACGTGAAGAGGGATGACGGCGCGATCGCGGATGATCGAACGCACAGCACGGCGGTGTCGGAACAGCCGATGAGCACATTGCACCTGCATCGCGGCGGAACGAGCGTCGTGCTCGACATGAGGGCGACCCCCCACCCCGCCATCGTTCACTGGGGCGAAGAACTGGCATTCTCCACTCCCGCCTCGCTGGCCTCACTGGCCGTCGCCGCACGCCCGCAGCGAGTGTCGGGTGGCCTGGATGAGACGCCGCGCCTGGGCCTCATCGCCACGCCGGCAGGGGGGTGGCTCGGCACTCCAGGACTCGAAGGCCACCGTGACGGCGCCGGCGCAAGCATCCGCTTCGAACTCGCCGGCGTCCAGGCCAACGATCACCGTGCGACCATCTCGCTCGTCGACAGCGAAGCCCGGCTCGATGCTCAGGTCGAGCTGCGAGTCGGCACCAGCGGACTCCTCCACCAGCGAATCCTTCTGCGCAACACGGGTGCGACCCGCTACACCGTGCAGTCGCTCCAGGCGTTCTTCCCGGTGCCCTGGGATGCGACGGAGATCCTCGACACCACCGGACGCCACTTGCGCGAGCGCGCTCCGCAACGCCGCACCTTCACATTCGGCACGCATACGCGCGAGAGCCGGCGCGGCCGCCCGGGTGCTGACTCGACGCTTCTGCTGGCAGCGGGGCGGCCGGGCTTCGGCTTCGAGCACGGCCGTGTGCACGGCATCCATGTCGCATGGAGCGGCAATCACCGCATCTCCGCGGAGCGCACGACAACGGGCGAGGCCTTCCTCTCGGGCGGCGAGCTGCTGCTCGCCGGAGAGGTCATCCTCGGGCCGGGCGAGTCGGTGCGGACACCGTGGGTGATCGGCTCGTGGGGGGATGGTCTCACCGAACTCTCGGCACGCTTCCATGGGGAGTGGCGCGTGAGGCCGCAGCATCCGCGTCGGCCGCGTCCGGTCACGCTGAACACCTGGGAGGCCGTGTACTTCGACCACTCGCTCAGCAAGCTGACGGCGCTGGCGGATTCCGCGGCCGCGGTCGGCGTGGAGCGGTTCGTGCTCGACGACGGGTGGTTCGCGGGTCGTCGCGATGACACCGCGGGCCTTGGCGACTGGTTCGTCGATGAAGACGTGTGGCCCGACGGTCTGCATCCGCTGATCGACCACGTGCGCGCGCTGGGCATGGAGTTCGGCCTGTGGGTCGAGCCCGAGATGATCAACCCGGACAGCGATCTCGCGCGTCGGCACCCGGACTGGATCCTTCGCGGCCGGATGGCGCTGCCCCCGTCCGCCAGGCAGCAGCAGGTGCTCGACCTCGCCCACCCCGACGCGTATCGCTACATCTCCGGTCGGCTGCACGCGCTCCTGGACGAATACCCCATCGCCTACCTGAAGTGGGATCACAACCGCGACCTGGTGGATGCCGGCAGCGGCCCGGAAGGCGTCCCTCGAGTGCGTGAGCACACGCTCGCCCTGTACCGCCTGCTCGATGAGCTCAAGACTCGACACCCCGGCCTGGAGATCGAAAGCTGCGCCTCCGGCGGCGCGCGCGTCGACCTCGGCATCCTCGACCGCACGGATCGCATCTGGACCAGCGACAGCCTCGATCCGCTCGAGCGCCTGGCCAATCAGCGCTACACCGGGCTGGTCGTGCCGCCGGAACTCATGGGAATGCATCTGACGAGCCCCGTTGTCCACGCCTCCGGCCGCACCGTTTCGCTGGAATTGAGCGGAGCCGTCGCCCTGCTCGGCCACTTCGGGATCGAGTGGGACCTCACCGCTGTCGACGAAGCAAAACGCGAGCGGATCATGTCATGGGTCGCGCTGGCCAAGCGACTGCGGCCGCTGATCGCGACCGGACGCGTCGTTCACGTCGACGGCACCGACCCGGGACTGGATCTGCGTGGGATCGTCGCGGCGGACGGATCGTCCGGCGTCTTCACGATCACCCAGACCGAGACGACCGTGTCATACCCCGGCGGCCGTGTGCGGATGCCGGGGCTCGACGAGGACCGGCTGTACCGAGTGCGGGTGATCTCCGAGGGACCCACCGGCGAAGACCCCGGGCAGTCACCACTCGCCTGGGCGCACCACGACACCGTCCTCACCGGGCGGGAACTGGGGACGGTGGGCCTTCGCCCGCCGGTGCAGTTCCCTCAGCAGGCAACCGTGGTCGAACTGACCGCAGACCACTGACAACCACCACAGCACGATCGCGCAAGGAGGCGCACGATGACCAAGAGAACCCGAACGACCGCCCGAGCGGTCGCGGTGCTCGCCACGGCGGGCCTCGCGATAGGGCTGGGTGGATGCACGAGCCCGTCCGCCGACGGGGTGACGACGCTGAACTTCTTCCAGTTCAAGGGAGAGGCGCTCGAGGACTTCAACCAGATGATTGCGGACTTCGAGGCCGAGAACCCCGACATCCGCATTGTGCAGAACCAGGTCGCGGATGCCGACACACTGATCCGCACCCTGCTGGTCAAGGACCGGATTCCCGACATCGTCACCTTGAACGCGAACGGCAATTTCGGCGGCCTCGCGAAAGCGGGGGTGTTCCACGACTTCTCCGATGAGCCGGTGCTGGAGACCATCAATCCAGCGGTGCAGGAGATCCTCACCGACCTCGGCACTTTCGGCGACGAGGTGAACGGACTGGGCTACGTCAACAACGCCAACGGAGTCATCTACAACGCCTCGATCTTCGAAGAGCAGGGTCTCGAAGTTCCGGAGACCTGGGATGAATTCATTGCCGTCTGCGACACCCTTCAAGAGGCGGGCGTCACGCCGTTCTACGGCACGCTGGCCGATTCATGGACCGGAATGCCTTCGTGGAATGCGCTGGGAGCGTATCCCGCTCGGGACGACTTCTTCGACAAGCTGCGGGCCCAGGGAACGGATGTCGGCCCGGATTCGGAGGTGTCGTTCGAGAAGAACTTCGCCGAGATGATGGACCAGCAGTACACGCTCTTCTCCAATTACATGCAGGAGGGTTACCGCGGCGAGACCTACGACGAGGGCAACGCGGCGTTCGCGAACGGCGACGTCGCGATGCTGCTGCAGGGCATCTGGGCGACCAACCCGATCAAGCAGGTCAACCCCGACATCGAGATGGGCATCTTCCCGTACCCCGGAACGGATGACCCCGAGGACCGCCTGCTCGTGTCCGGCGTCGACGTCGTCTTCACGATGGGGAAGAACAGCCCCAACGAGGACGCTGCGATGCGCTTCATCGACTACGCGTTCCAGAAGGACGTGATCGAAGGCTTCGCGGCCTCGCAGAACATGGTGCCCTCTGTGGAGGGCGCGGAGATCAGCGATGACCCGGCACTGCAGGCGGTCAAGCCGTTCTTCGACGACGGGAAGATCACCGGGTTCATCGATCACCAGTTCCCCCCGGCGGTCCCGCTCATCCCGATCGACCAGGAGTTCCTCTTCAACGGAGACGCAGAGGCCGCACTCAAGACACTCGACAATGAGTGGCGCAAGGTCGCCGCTCGCACGATTCCGGTAACGACGGGAGATGACCAATGACGATCACCCAAGCGGTGCGCAGCACAGCCGCGAAGAAGGCGCCGAAACGCGCAGAGCGAGTAAGAACAGGGTCGGGACGGGCCTCGTCGACGTTCTACTGGATGGTGTGGCCGGCGGTGATCGCCTTCGCCGCGTTCCACACGCTCCCCGTGATCGTCGGTATCTTCTTCAGCTTCACGAATTACGCCGGGTACGGTGCGTGGAACTTCGTGGGACTGTCGAACTACTTCAATCTCTTTCAGGACGACCGCATCCTGCAGGCGTACGGCTTCTCATTCCTGTTCGCCATCGTCGCGACGGTCCTGACGAACGCCTTCTCACTCGCGATCGCGCTCGGATTGAATGCCAAGATCAAGGCGCGCAACTTCTGGCGCGGTGTGTTCTTCGTGCCCTACATCCTCGCGATCCTGGTCATCGGCTACGTGTTCCAGTTCTTCTTCTCGAACTCGCTGCCCAAGATCCTCGCGGGCGTCCCGCTGTTCGCCGACAACATCCTCGCCAATGAGCAGTGGGCGTGGACGGCGATCGTCGCGCTGGCCGTCTGGCAGGCCTGCGCGTTCGCGATCATCATCTACCTGTCGGGCCTGCAGACGATCCCGGTGGAGATGTACGAGGCGGCCTCCCTGGACGGTGCATCTGCATGGCAGCAGTTCAGGTCGATCACCTTCCCACTCATCGGTGCCTTCTTCACGATCAACGTCGTCATCAGCCTGAAGGGGTTCCTGCAGGTGTTCGATCCCATCGTCGCCCTCACCAACGGGGGCCCCGGCACCGCCACCGAATCGGTGACCCTGCTGATCTTCAAGGGCGGGTTCACCGGCGGCGAGTTCGCCTACCAGGCGGCGAACGCGGTGATCTTCTTCATCGTGATCACGGTGGTCGCGCTCTTCCAATTCCGTGTCCTTCAGCGCAGAGAGGCCGATTTCTGATGACTACTGCAACAAACGTCGCTCCCCAGCTCGAGCAAGAGATCGAGGCCATCACGGCGAACGGACGCCGCAAGCGTCAGAGCGATCGTGACGACGACACCCGCAAGACCAATTGGTGGGCGACCGCGCTCATCGCGGTGTGTTCGCTCACCGTGCTCATCCCGCTGTACCTCGCTGTCGTGGTGGCGCTCAAAACGCCCGAGCAGCTCACCGCCGGGACCGGCTTCGAGCTTCCGAGCCCGATCCGGTGGGAGAACTTCGCGGATGCGTGGGTCCGGACGAGCTTCCCGCAGGCGCTGTTCAACACCGCGATCATCACGGTCGGCTCGGTCGTCTTCACCCTGCTGACCAGCTCGGTCGTCGCCTACGCGCTGGCG
>Ga0190275_10002593_pt1 | contig 12948 bp, 15 predicted proteins | sample Popmic550T_FD_133745 | JGI IMG/M metagenome (GOLD analysis project Ga0190275, IMG submission 133745) | Populus adjacent soil microbial communities from riparian zone of Yellowstone River, Montana, USA - 550 T | ecosystem: Environmental > Terrestrial > Soil > Riparian zone > Trees stand | place... | reverse complement strand
GCAGTGCGCACGCGGCGAGGCCGCGGATCGATCGGGTGGGCATGGGTCCTCCCCCTCCGGCGCCCCGCTTGGCGCCGCGGGGGACCCTAGGACGCCAGGGGCGGGGTCGAGCGGTTGATCCAGGTCTCGTCGGCGGAGCGGGGGACGTCGACCCGGACGCCGTCGAGCCGGGCGAGGTCGTCGGCGGTCAGCTCGACGGCCGCCGCCCCCACGTTCTGCTCGAGGTACGACACCCGCTTGGTGCCGGGGATGGGCACGACGTCGTCGCCCTGGGCCAGCACCCAGGCCAGCGCGACCTGGCCGGCGGTGCAGCCGTGGGCGGCGGCGATCTCCTCGACCAGGGCCACGACCGACCGGTTGGCGTCGAGGGCCTCGTCGGTGAAGCGGGCCTGGCCGCGGCGGAAGTCGCCGGGCGCCAGCTCGTCGCGGCTGCCGATCGCCCCGGTGAGGTAGCCCCGGCCGAGCGGGCTGTAGGGCACCAGGCCGATGCCCAGCTCGCGGCAGGTGTCGAGGATCTCGCCCTCGATGTCGCGGCTCCAGATCGAGTACTCGGTCTGGAGGGCGGCGATCGGGTGGGTGGCGTGGGCCCGGCGGAGGGTGTCGGGCGAGGCCTCCGAGAGCCCCAGGTGGCGGACCTTGCCCGCCGTGACCAGCTCGGCCATGGCTCCGACGGTCTCCTCGATCGGGATCGAGGTGTCCGGCCGGTGCAGGTAGTAGAGGTCCACGTGGCCGACGCCGAGACGGGCCAGCGAGGCGTCGATCGCCTCCCGGCAGTAGGCGGGCGAGCCGTCGACGTCCATCACGACCTTGTCGCCCTCGATGCGGGGGCGGATGCCGAACTTGGTGGCCAGCACGACCTCGTCACGCCGGGCGGCGATGGCCTGGCCCACGACCTCCTCGGAGGTGTGCGGGCCGTAGACGTCGGCGGTGTCGAGCAGGCTGACGCCGAGGTCGAGGGCTCGCCCGATGACCTCGTCGGGCGCGGTCGCCTCGAAGTCGCCGTAGATCGGGCTGAAGCTCATGCAGCCCAGGCCGACGGCGCCGACGTCGAGGCCGGACCGGCCCAGGGCGCGGGTGGGGATCGGGGTCTCGCTCATGCTCCGCAGCTCCCGGCCGAGCCCAGGGTCCCGCCGTAGATCTCTATCTTCATCTCGATGATGGCGAGCGCTTCGTCCAGCTCGGTCCGGCGGGCCACCACGGCGTCGCGGTGGGCCTCCATGATCGCCAGCCGCTGACGCTCGGTGGCGGGGCCCTCCTCGACCAGGGCGACGTAGCGCTGGAGCACCCGGATGGGCATCTCCGACTGGCGCATCCGGGTGATGAACACGACCCGGCCGACGTCCACCTCGCGGTAGCGGCGCCGCCCGCCGCGGTCGCGGGGCGGCGCCAGGAGGCCCTCCTTCTCGTAGTAGCGGAGGGTGTCGTGGCTGACGCCGGTGCGGTCGACCACCTCGGCGATGCTCAGGGTCGGCTCGTCGAGCGTCTCGACGGCGACCAGGGTGTCGGTGACGGTCATCGGGGACGACCGTACGACCTGGAGTGCCCTCCAGGTCAAGGGCAAGTCCGATGAGCCACCATCTGTTCGTGAGCGAGTCGATCAGGGGCAACCGGTCCCACTGGAACACGACGGCCCACCACTGGGTCGCCCCGGGGCGGCGGAGCTGGTCGACCGACGAGGTCACGTGGGGTGTCTTCGGCGCCTCCGAGAGCGAGGTCGGGGCGCTGCCCGACGTGGCCGGACGGGACGTGGTCGAGCTCGGGTGCGGGACGGGCTACGTGTCGGCCTGGCTGGCCCGCCGGGGGGCGGCGTCGGTGGTCGGCATCGACCCCACCGAGGGCCAGCTGGCCAGCGCCCGCGCCTTCCAGGCCGAGTTCGACCTGCCGTTCCCCGTGGTCCAGGCGGCGGGCGAGGCCGTCCCCCTCCGCGACACCAGCTTCGACCTGGTCGTGTCGGAGTACGGCGCCGCCATCTGGGCCGACCCGCACCTCTGGCTGCCCGAGGCGGCCCGGCTCCTGCGGCCCGGCGGCGAGCTGGTGTTCCTCGGCAACTCGGTGGCGTTCATGCTCTGCTGCCGCGACGACGACTCGCCGCCCGACGAGCGGATGCAGCGACCCCAGCGGGGCATGGGCCGGTTCACGTGGCCCGAGGACCCGTCGGTCGAGTTCCACCTGTCGCACGGCGACATGCTCCGCCTGCTCCGGGCGAGTGGGTTCGAGGTCCTCGATCTGATCGAGCTCTACGCCCCCACCGAGGCGGCCGACGTCACCCTGTGCAGCGGCGAGTTCGACTTCGTGTCGGCCGCCTGGGCCCAGCGCTGGCCGGTCGAGGAGATCTGGCGCGCCCGCCGCGTGGGCTGAGCTGGGTTCTGGCTCGGGTCAGGGGGCGGGCGGGCGGCCCAGGGCGGCACGGACCTGGGCGACGACGGCCCGACGCCGGGCGCGGATGGTGGCGGCGGCCGCCCGGACCTGGACTCGGGCGCCCTGTGTGACCCGTCGGATCGGCGCCCGCACGGCCTGACCGGCCCGCCGGGCGGCCTCGGCGGTCGCGCGGACGGATCGGGCGACGGCCCGCCACGGCCCCGCCAGCGTCCGGGCCAGGCCTCGGACCCCGGAGGCCACGGCCCGTCCGACCGCCCGCACCGGGGCGGCCACCGCGCCGGCGGCCCGGGCCGCGGCCCGCCACCCGGCCCGGAGGGCGACGCCGATCTGTCGGGCGACGCTGCGCAGGGCCTTCCCGGCGGCGCGGATCGGTCCGACGAGCGCTCGGCCGAGGGCCCGCAGGGCGGCCCAAGCGGTGCGGATGGGTCCCACGAGGGCTCGGCCGAGGGACCGGAGGGCGCTCCAGGCGGTGCGGATGGGCCCGACGAGGGCTCGGCCGAGGGCGCGGAGACCGGTGCCGATCCGCCGGGCGAGGCCGCGGAGGGCGGCCCATGCGGCGCGGATGGGTTGGGCGAGCGCTCGGCCGAGGGCCCGGAGGGCGATGCCGACCCGGCGGGCCACTCCTCGCACCGCCGCCACCACCGAGCGGAAGCCGGCCCGCACCGCCACGCCGAATCGTCGGGCCAGCCCGGCCACCGCCGCCCATGCCACCCGCAGCGGGCGGACGAGGGCCCGGGCCACGGCCCGGATCCCGGCGGCCAGCCGGCGCCACCCGCCCACGATCCCGGCCCAGGCCGCCCGCAACGGTCGGGCCAGCGCCCGGCCGAGGGCGCGGAGCCCGGCCCAGGCGGCCCGCAACGGCTGGAGCAGGGCCCGGCCGAGGGCCCGCCAGCCCGAGACGATGGCGGCCCAGACCGCCCGGAACGGCCGGAGCAGGGCCCGACCCACGGCTCGCAGGGCGCGGGGCACGCCGGTGCGGATCGCCCCGCCCAGCTCCCACACGACCACGAACGGCGCCACCACCCCGGCCAGCACCTTGGATCCCGGACCGCCCGCGGTCTCGGCCCCCGGCTCCTTCCCGAGATCGACCGTCGGCTCGTCGGCCGGCGCCCCCTTGCCGAGGTCGATCGGCGCGTCTTCGGCGCCGCCGGCCGACGCCCCCTCGACAGGGACGCGCGGCTCCGGTGCCGTCGCCGCACCACCCGGGGCGTCAGACATCGATGCTCGAACTGGCGATCGGATCCGGCGGCTTCCCGCCGGATCTGATCGCCAGCTCCGGTCGGGGACGGGGGTCAGACATCGTCGGGACCACCATCGCGCTCGGCGGCCAGGCGACGGAGGCGGTCGGCCGAGGAGGACCCCTCGATCCGGTCGACCTCCTGACGGGCGGCCAGCCGGGCCCGACGGGCGTCGTCGGCCTCGGGCGCACCGGCACCGGCCGCCACCGCGTCCTCGACCCGGGCGGCCAGGACGGCCAGCGCCTCGGCCCGCTCGGTCACGAAGGCGATCTCGTCGGCGCCGCTCGGAGCCGCGCCCCCGAGCACGGCCGCCACATCGGCGGCGGCGGCGTGGGCCGCGGCCCGCTCCTCGGCCCCCACGGCGTCGGGATGCGCCCCGACCAGGGTGAACAGGGCGTCGTGGGCCCCGACCAGCTCGGCCACCGGCCCGGGCGAGACCCGCAGCGGCGTGCCCGTCCCCAGGGCGTCGGCCCGCTGGGCCGCGAGACGGCGCTGCTGGGCCTGACGCCACAGCCAGCGGGCGGGGAGGATCGAGCCCAGCACGACGGCCCCACCGCCTAGCGCCAGCACCACCGGAGCCGACATCACCAGGCCGGTCACCACGGCCGCCCCACCGCCCGTCGCCAGGACGGCGTCGGCCACGCCCGGACCGCCGTCGTCGGCCGGGCCGAACAGCTCGTCGAGCAGCTCGTCGACCTCGTCGGGCGTCCGGGCCCCGGGCAGGCGGCGCAGCGGCCCGGGCGCGTCGGGGACGACGACCACGTCGTCGCCCACCCGGTCCGCCGAGCTCATCGCACCGCCCGGCCGATCACCCGCAGCCGCAGGCCCCGCCGCAGCAGCCGCCACCGACGGACATCGGCGCCGGGCCGGCGGGTGCCCGGCCCACGGCGGCGACGGGGGAGAACACCCGGCGGGCCTCGCCGTGACCGGCGGGGCAGGCGACCGGCGCCGCCGGGGCGGTGATCGACCGCTCGACCTCGAACCGCTCGGTGCACGTCGGGCACCGGTACTCGTAGCGCGCCATGGCGGCAGGCTACCGCCCACCTCGTTCTCGGTGAACGGGCCGCCGGCTCTCAGCCCACGCCCAGGAACGGGCGCCACCATCCGGTCGTCCGTGACGCCATCCGCTGGAGCCCCGATGAGAACGACGTGGCCCAGCACGACGAGCCGACCTGCGTCGGTGGCGAGGTCGGCGTCGTCCTCACCGGCGCCGCCCTCACCGGCGCCGCCCTCTTCAACGCCTTCGACGCCGGGGGCCGGGACGCGGTGGCCTGGGAGACCCAGGACGCCTGCAGCGGTCACCCCCAGGACCAGGGGGCGTACCACTACCACTCGCTGACGAGCTGCATCGCCGACCCCGGCGACGGCCAGTCGACGCTGCTCGGCTACGCCTCCTTCGAGGGCTGACGAGAGCGATCAGGCCTACGAGCGGGCGATGAGGCGGCGGTTCTTGAACTTGGCCGCCAGGTAGTCCTTGTTCATGAGGGCGATGAAGTCGATCGAGATCTCCTTCGGGCACGCCTCCTCGCACTCACCGTGGTTGGTGCAGGACCCGAAGAAGTCCTCCATGGTGTCGACCATGGCCTCGACCCGCTGGTAGCGCTCGGCCTGGCCCTGGGGCAGCAGGTTGAGATGGCTGACCTTGGCCGCCGTGAACAGCTGGCCGGCCGAGTTGGGGCAGGCCGCCACGCAGGCACCGCAGCCGATGCAGGCCGCCGCGTCCATCGCCGAGTCGGCGACGGGCTTGGGGATCGGGATGAGGTTGGCGTCGGGGGCACCGCCGGTCTCGGCGGTGATGAAGCCGCCGGCCTCGACGATGCGGTCGAAGGCGGCCCGGTCGACCATCAGGTCCTTGACGATCGGGAAGGCCGTGGCCCGCCAGGGCTCGATCACGATCTCTTCGCCGTCGGTGAACTTCCGCATGTGGAGCTGGCAGGTGGCCGTGCCCTTCTGCGGACCGTGGGCCTGCCCGTTGATCATCAGCGAGCAGGTGCCGCAGATGCCCTCGCGGCAGTCGTGGTCGAAGACGATCGCCTCCTTGCCCTCGTTGATGAGGCGCTCGTTGACGAGGTCGAGCATCTCGAGGAAGGACATCTCGTCGTTGATGCCGGGGGCGGCGATGACGTCGAAGTGCCCGGCGACGTTCGGCCCGTCCTGGCGCCAGACCTTCAGGGTGAGGTTCAGCTCTCTCATCGTTACTTGTAGCTCCGGACGGCGAGGTGGACGTCGGCGAACTCGAGGGGCTCGACGTGGCGGGTGGGGTTGGCCGGGTCGCCGGTCCACTCCCAGGCGGCGACGTGGGCGAAGTGCTCGTCGTCGCGCTCGGCCTCGCCCTCGTCGGTCTGGTGCTCACCCCGGAAGTGGCCGCCGCAGGACTCCTCCCGGGTGAGGGCGTCGAGACACATGACCTGGGCCAGCTCGAAGAAGTCGTCGACCCGACCCGCCTTCTCGAGGGTCTGGTTGGTGGCCTCGCCCGAGCCGGTGACGCGCAGGTCCTTGCGGAACTCCTCGTGCAGGGCGGGGATCTCCGACAGGGCCTTCTCCAGGCCCTCCTTGGTGCGCTCCATGCCGCAGTAGTCCCACATGATGCGACCGAGCTGCTGGTGGAAGGCGTCGGGCGAGCGGGTCCCGCCGATGGCGAGGTACCCGGCGAAGCGGTCGCGGGCGGTGGCCTCGGCGGCCTGGAACTCGGGGTGGTCGGTGGGGACCGGCTGGGTGCCGAGCTGCGGGGCCAGGTAGTTGCTGATCGTGTTGGGCAGGACGAAGTAGCCGTCGGCCAGGCCCTGCATCAGGGCCGAGGCACCCAGGCGGTTGGCGCCGTGGTCGCTGAAGTTGGCCTCGCCGGTGGCGTAGAGGCCGGGCACGGTGGTCATCAGCTCGTAGTCCACCCAGAGCCCGCCCATCGTGTAGTGGACGGCGGGGTAGATCCGCATGGGCTGCTTGTACGGCGACTCGTCGGTGATCCGCTCGTACATCTCGAACAGGTTCCCGTAGCGCTCCCGGATGGTGCCCTCGCCCAGCCGGTTGATGGCGTCGGCGAAGTCGAGGTACACGCCGTTCTTGAGCGGGCCCACGCCCCGGCCCTCGTCGACGACGACCTTGGCGGCCCGGCTGGCGATGTCGCGCGGGGCCAGGTTGCCGAAGCTCGGGTAGCGCCGCTCGAGGTAGTAGTCCCGGTCCTCCTCGGGGATCTGCTCGGGCGGGCGGGTCTCGTCGGGGTCCTTGGGGCACCAGATGCGGCCGTCGTTGCGGAGCGACTCCGACATCAGCGTCAGCTTCGACTGGAAGTCGTCGCTCTGCGGGATGCACGTCGGGTGGATCTGCGTGTAGCAGGGGTTGGCGAACGCCGCGCCCCTGCGGTGGGCCCGCCAGGCGGCGGTGACGTTGCAGGCCATGGCGTTGGTCGAGAGGAAGAAGGCGTTGGAGTAGCCGCCGGTGGCGAGCACCACGGCGTGGGCCGAGTGGCTGGTGACCTCGCCGGTGAGGAGGTCACGCACGACGATGCCGGCGGCTCGACCGTCGACCACGACGACGTCGACCAGCTCGGTGCGGTTGTGGAGCGTGACGTTGCCCAGCCCGACCTGACGGGACAGCTGGGAGTAGACGCCGAGCAGGAGCTGCTGGCCGGTCTGGCCCCGGGCGTAGAAGGTGCGCGACACCTGGGCGCCGCCGAAGCTGCGGTTGTCGAGCAGGCCGCCGTACTCCCGGGCGAAGGGGACGCCCTGGGCCGTCATCTGGTCGATGATCCGGACCGACTCCTCGGCCAGGCGGTAGACGTTGGCCTCGCGGGCCCGGAAGTCGCCGCCCTTGACCGTGTCGTAGAAGAGGCGGAAGACCGAGTCGCCGTCGCCCTTGTAGTTCTTGGCCGCGTTGATGCCGCCCTGGGCGGCGATCGAGTGGGCCCGGCGGGCGGAGTCGTGGAAGGTGAAGGCCTTCACGTTGTAGCCCTGCTCGCCGAGGGTGGCCGCCGCCGCCCCGCCGGCCAGCCCGGTGCCCACGACGATGATGTCGTACTTGCGCCGGTTGGCCGGGTTCACCAGCTTCCGGTCGAACTTGTACTTGGTCCACTTGTCGGCGACAGGGCCGTCGGGGATCTTCGAGTCGAGTGTGATCGTCACTGGTGCCCCATCTGTTCGTGGCTGGCATCGGGCTGGCCGGTCGTCGGGCACCAGTGACGCCCGACGGCTCCGCAAGCTCCGCCGTCGAGACCAAAGCCGTGCTGTCTGATTCGCTCGCTGCGCTCGCTCATGTGGATCCGATCCTCGGTCAGGTCGAGACGATGCCGGCGGTGACGGCGATCGGGAACGAGACGTTGCCCAGCACGACGATGCCGGCGAAACCGGCGGCGAAGCCCCGGCGCCAGGCGTTGAAGCGGGGGTTGTTCCAGCCCATGGTCTGGAAGAGCGACCAGGCGCCGTGGAACAGGTGGAACCCCAGGGCGATGTTGGCCACCAGGTAGAGCAGGGCGTTCAGCGGGCGCCCCAGCGACAGGGCCACGTTGCTGTACGGGTGGCCCCGCACGTAGTGGTAGCCGGTGCCGGTGAAGGTCAGGTCGAAGAGGTGCCAGACGAGGAACAGGCCCACGATCACGCCCGACCAGCGCATCGTGCGGCTGGCGTAGTTGGCCGCCACGTAGTCGCGCTTCGACTGGTACTTCGTCTCCCGCGCCCGGCGGTTGATCATCGTGAGCGAGTAGGCGGCGTGGATGTGGAGGACGAAGGCGGCGATCAGCCCCAGCCGCAGCAGCCACAGCGTCACGGTGCGGGGGAAGAAGGGCACCAGCAGCTCGCGGAGCCACTCGCCGTAGTGGTCGAAGTCCTCGGGCCCGAAGTACATCTTCAGGTTCCCGAGCATGTGGAAGAAGACGAAGCCGAGGATCATGATCCCCGTCAGGGCCATGACGTACTTCTTGCCCACGGCCGACCGGTAGAGCTCGACCGGGAAGGGAGCCTTGCGCTTCGCCCGGGGAGCAGCGGCCGGACCGGTGGATCCCCGGGTCGCGGTGGTGGCAGCCATCGGCCCGGAACCTACCCCTGCCTGCGGGAGCGGGCCGAACCGGAGCCCGCACCGGGCCGCGGGCGGGTCAGAGGTTGGCGGGGACGACCCGTCCGTAGGTGCTGCAGAGACCGGCGGCGTTGATGGCCAGGAACATCAGGATCAGGGTCCAGGCGAGGACCCGCTTCCACCCCTCGAGACGCCGGGCGCCGGCCGCCGCGGTGGGCATGTACCAGCTCGGGAGCAGGCCGAGGTCGGTGGGGGCGACGACGTCCCACCAGCTCACGGCGTCGTCGTCGACCTCGTCGACGGGCTCGGCGGCCAGGGCCTCGGCCTCCAGCTCGGCCTCGTCGACCTCGAGGTCGTCGGACGTCATCACCGCGGTCATCGGGCCTCCCGGGGCTGGGGGCCAGAACGGTACCGGCGCCCGATCCCGAAGGGAGGTCGCCCCGGCTCATCCGGGGCGGAACGGGGCCGATGGGAGCCGGGCCTCGTGGGCGAGGCCGAAGGAACGGCGGACCCGATGGACCCGACGAACGATGACCCGAGGAGCGGCCCGACCTGGGTGCCGCCGCCCCCGCCCCCGTCGCTGTGGGGTCCGGCCGCCCCACCGACGGGTTGGCCCGCGGGCCCGAAACAACCCCCGCTCCCGCCGCCGCCCCCGGTCGACCCGTTCGAGCGTCCGCCGGCGCCGGTCGAGGGCCCGCCGTCCTGGCCGTCGCCCCGCGCCCCTGCCCCGGCCCCGCCGAGGGGGACCCGCATCGGCGCCGTGGCGGCGCTGGCGGGGCTGGTCGCGGCCCTCGCCCCGCGCGCCGAGTGGTTCCGCGCCACCATCGGGGAATCCGACGTCACGGCCTCGATCATCACGTCGGGGTGGGGGAGCGTCGGCCTCGACAGCTCCGTCGGGGTGCCACCCGAGCCGCCGACGATGCCGACCTGGCCCGACTGGACGCTGGCCGGCATCCCGGACGGCGCCATCGCCACCGCCCTCGCCGTGGTGATCGGCCTGGCCGGGCTCCGGGTGCTGCTGGTCGGCGCCCGGGTCGGGCGCCCCGCCGTCGCCGCCCTCGCCGGCACCGGCCTGCTGGGGCTCGGGTGGATGGTCCTCTCGTGGGCCACCGCCCACGGCGTGCTGCGGGACTTCGAGGAGACGTTCGTCGTGAGCGGGATGTCGGAGCAGCGGGCCCGAGAGGCCGTCACCGGCCAGGTCGGCTGGGGCTTCGTGGCCACCGCGGCCGCCTTCGCGGTGGCCGTCGGGGCGGGCATCGTCGCCCTGTGGTCGTCGACCACCGCGGCGCCGATCGAGCCCCTGACCGCATCGGACCCGATCCGGCGCGAGCCGGGCGCCGCCCCGGTGCCCACGTGGGGCCCGACTCCGCCGGTCGCCGGCGCCGCCACCCCGACCCCGCCGCCCACCCCGACGCCGGGGGACCCGGGCGATCGGCCGATGCCGTCGTGGGAGTCGCCCCTGCCGCCGGTGCCGCCGGTGGTGGCCGACGCGCTCGGTCCGCCGCGAGAGAGGGACGCCCCCCGGACCGACGGGCGCCCGCCGTCCCCGCCGGGCTGGCGCTGACGCCCTTCGCTAGCCCTGGCCGATCGGCTCGGTGCGGATCCAGACCATCTCCCGGCCGCTGCAGGCGGGGGCCTGGTCGCGGTCCGAGGCGATGACGTCGACCAGCCGGAAGCCGAGCCGGCGGGGCACGCCGGCACTGGCGACGTTGGCCTCGTCACAGCGGATCTCGACCCAGAGGACGTCCTCCTGGCTCAGGGCCAGGTCGGTGAGGTGGCCGACGATGCGGGCCATCAGGCCCCGGCCCGTCGCCCTCACGTGGAGCCAGTAGCCGACCTCGACGCCCCCGGGGCCCACCCGGTCGTGCAGGCCCACGCCACCGAGGACGGCGCCGGTGGCCCGGTCGAAGATCCCGTAGACGGCCTCACTCCCGTCGGCCGCCCGGGCATCGGCGTCGGCCCGGAAGCGGTAGAAGGCCTCCTCGGTCGCCCCCTCGGGCGTGGCCCACACCATCCAGGGCTGGAGGTGGTCGAGGCTCTCGACGACGGCGACGGTGAGGGCGGGCACGTGGGTGTCGGCCCAGCGCCGGAGGACCACGTCACCCAGGTCGTCGACGGTCTCCGGCGGCCACGGCACCGAGCCATCCCACCATCCCCGCTGGGACCGGTGCACCGGTTTCCCCGATTCATCTCCTCTTGTTCACCCCATTGTCACCCGTTGCGGGTGTTGCCTTGGTGGCGGCGGCGCCGTCCTTGAGGCCGCGCAGGTAGGCGTCGAGCTGGTCCATCTGGCCGGGCGACAGCTCCCGGATGCGACGGCTGAAGGCGGTGATCCGGAGCTCCGAGGTCTCGTCGTCCGGCCGGTCGCCGACGGGCGGGACGAGCGCCGTCGACAGGTCGGTGGGTTCGAGGCCCAGGGTCTCGGCCAAGGCGGGCAGCAGCTTGACGCGAGGTTGGGTCTCGCCCGTCAGCCACTTGGAGACCGTCTGCTGACGGACCCCGACCTGGCTGGCCACGTCGGCCTGGCTGAGGCCGAGCAGCAGCATCTGCTCGCGCAGGAGCTCGGCCAGCGGGGCCCGGGCAGACGGTGACACAGTTCGTAGTGTTCCACACCTAGAAGGCGTGAACACAGGTGAACATCGGCCCGAGAGACGGCCTCTCACGGTAGCCCTCGCCGACCTACCCTGAGGCTGTGGCCGGGGCGCGGTGGGACGGGTGGGACGACGAGCGCTTCGCCGGCCACCCCGTCGTGGCCGACGCCGTGCTGGAGGACGGCACCGCCCACGAGGGCGTGGCCCTCGACGACGCCACCGTGCTCGACGGGGTGGCCGACGACGTCGAGCTGGGGGACGTGCGGGTCACCGGCACGGGCCTCTCCGGGTCCGAGATCACCGAGCTCAAGGTGGCCGACAGCCTGGTGCTCGGGGCCGACCTGGCCGGCGTGCGCTGGCCGGGGGCCTTCCTCCAGCAGGTCGAGGTGCGCGACGCCCGGCTGACCGGGGCCGATCTCACCGAGGCCCGCTTCACCGGCGTGCGCCTGCGCCGGTGCCGGCTCGACAGCGTCGTGCTGGCCGACGCCCACCTGTGCGACGTCCGCTTCGAGGACTGCGTCCTCACCGACGTCTTCCTCGGCGGGGCCCGGCTCGAACGGGTGGCGTTCGTCCGCTCCGACCTGGCCCACGCCGACCTCGACGGCAGCAAGCTCGACAAGGTCGACCTCCGGGGGTCGGACGTGTCCGAGGTGGCCCGGCTGGGCGCCCTCCGCGGCGCGGTGGTGGACGAGGCGCAGGTCATGGCCATGGCCACCCGGCTGGCGCAGCAGGCCGGGCTCGTGGTGCGCCCCGACCGGAGCGAGGAGCCGGGCGACGCCTGGTGAGCCCGGGTGCGACTGGTAGGTTGGCGGTCGCACCGCTCGGACACGGGGATGCATGGAGCTCGTCAAAGGTCATCGCGGCAGGGTCGACCAGCTCACGTCCGCGACCACGCTGGAGCTGGGCGTCACCCTGGCCGGGCCGTCGACCTACGACGTCAGCCTGTTCGCCCTCGACGCCGACGGCCGGCTGAGCGACGACGCCTACCTGGTCTTCTACAACCAGCCGGCCTCGCCCGACGGCAGCCTGCGGGTCGCGGCCCGGGCCGACGGCGGCGACTTCACCGTCGACCTGTCCGCCGTGCCCGACTGGATCCACCGTCTCGTCCTCACCGTGGCCATCGACGGCACGGGCACCATGGCCCAGCTGGGGCAGGGCCGCATCGCGATCCGCGTCGGGGGCCAGGAGGTCGCCGGCCACACCACCACCGGGGCCGACTACGCCGGTGAGCGGGCGCTGATGCTCGTCGAGCTCTACCGCAAGGACGGGTGGCGGCTCACGGTCGTCGACCAGGGCTTCGACGGGGGCATGGCCGCGCTGGTCCGTCACTTCGGCGGCGAGGTCGACGACGCGCCGGCGGCCCCCGCACCCCCACCGCCTCCTCCGGCCGCGCCTCAGATCGTCGCGCCGACGCTACTCGAGCAGTCGCGCATCGCCGGTAACAAGCTGATCAGCCCCGACGACGTCACGAAGACGGAGATCGGGCGCTCCGGCAAGGACAAGGTCGTGGGCTCGTTCAAGCTCTGCATCAATGCCGCTGGCACCGTACGTGGTTGGGGTGCCGCCATCACTTGCCCACTCGCAAGTCCGGCCAACGCGCTCCCGGCAGCAGCACTGCCCACCAGGCGACGACGCGAGATACCTGTCATGACTCATAACTCCCTGTCATTCCCGCAAACCCATGTGGTCGACTGCTACAGGGAACTGCCCGAAACGAGGAGTCACCCCCGAACTGT
>Ga0190275_10002592_pt1 | contig 12953 bp, 12 predicted proteins | sample Popmic550T_FD_133745 | JGI IMG/M metagenome (GOLD analysis project Ga0190275, IMG submission 133745) | Populus adjacent soil microbial communities from riparian zone of Yellowstone River, Montana, USA - 550 T | ecosystem: Environmental > Terrestrial > Soil > Riparian zone > Trees stand | place... | reverse complement strand
TGTAGGCGAGGGCGCATGGTTACGGCTGCGGCGCGTCGGTCAGCGGCGCGGCACGCGTGAAGCCGCGCTCGCGCGCACGATCCGCTCGCCATCGACGACCAGAAATGCATTTGCGAAGGCGAGCCGGTTGCCCAGCTTCTGCACATCGACATGCGCCTCGACCCAATCGCCGATCTTGGCCGCACCGGCGAAATCGGCGGTCAGGTTCGCGGTGATCAGGCCGGCGGGCGGGTCCTGTCCGAAGGCAGTCTGATAGCCGAGTGCGATGTCGGCGAGCGTGACCAAGAGCCCGCCGTGCGCGAAGCCGCGCGCATTGGCGTGTTTCTGTGCGATGCGCAGGCCGATCACCAGTCCGCGCTCGGGATCTCGGCGGTAGAACAGCGGCCCGACCGTTTCGAGAAACGGACTGGTGCGGAACAGCGGTTCGAAGCCGGGCGGAGGATCGGGCTCGCTCATGACGTCAACATAGCAGGATCGCGTGAAAAGCGGCCGACGGCCCGCTGACATTCGCGGTTTGCGCCGCTATATCAGCCCGGCCCGGCACGTCCGGGCTTTTCGTGTTTCGAACCGTGGCGGACATGAGCGGAACGACGATTTCGAGCGATGGCCTGGATGAGCGGCGGCGGCGCCTGCTGTTTCGCGCCTGGCATCGCGGCATGCGCGAGGTGGACCTGATCACAGGCCGCTTCGCGGATGCGCATATCGCAAGCATGAGCGAGGCGGACGTGGACGAGTTCGAGCGGCTGATGGATGTGCCGGAGCCCGACCTGCTCGCCTGGGTGATGGGCGCGATCGCTACGCCAGAGCAATTCGACACGACCCTGTTCCGCAAGATGCGCGACTTCCGCGGGGCCGCCTGATGGCGAAGTCGCCCGCCGCGCTTCTCGTTCCCGGCCGCGCCTTGACGCTTTCAGGGGTCGCGGATGGCGCCGAAGGCCTGATCGTCGCCGATCTCGCCCGCGCTGTTGCGGCGAAGCCGAACGCGCCCGCGACCAGCCTTATGGTGATCTGCCGCGACGGGCAGCGCATGGCGCAGCTTGCGCGTGCGCTCGCGTTCTTTGCGCCGGAGATCGAGATCAACGAGTTTCCCGCCTGGGATTGCCTGCCGTACGACCGCGTGTCGCCGCATCCCGGCGTCGTGGCGCAGCGCATGACCACGCTGTCGCGGCTGGCGCGCCTGCAAGGCCGCGAGAAGCCAGGCGTGGTGCTCACCACGGTCAACGCCGCGCTCCAGCGCGTGCCGCCGCGTTCGCTGATCGCAACGCAAGCGCTCTCGGCGGCGCCCGGCAACATGCTGGCGATGGACGGCGTGATGCAGTGGCTGGAGCTTAACGGCTACAATCGTACCTCGACGGTGCGCGAGCCGGGCGACTACGCGGTGCGGGGCGGTATCGTCGATCTCCATCCGCCCGGCGCGGGCGATCCGGTGCGGCTCGACTTCTTCGGCGACACGCTGGAGTCCATCCGTTCCTTCGACGCCGAGACGCAGCGCTCGCAGAACGATCTGCGCGCGCTCGACCTCGTTCCGGTCGCGGAATTCCAGCTGACCAGCGAAACCATCCGCTGCTTCCGCCAGGGTTACGTCGAGGCGTTCGGCACCTCGGCGAGCGATCCGCTCTACGAGGCCGTGAGCGAGGGCCGCCGCCACCCCGGCATGGAGCACTGGCTGCCGCTATTCCACAAAGGCCTCGACACGCTGTTCGACTACGTGCCGGGCGCGGCGGTCGTGCTCGAACCGCTGGCCGAAGATGCCGCGCACGAGCGCCTGGCGCAGATCACCGACTATTACGAGGCGCGGCGCCAGGCGCTGGACGCAGACCGCGCCAACACCGTCTACAAGCCGCTGCCGCCCGACCGGCTCTATTTGCGAGAAGACAACTGGAAATCGCTCTTGGGCGAACGCGCGCTGGCCCGGCTGACGCCCTTTGCCGATCCGGACGCGAGGATTGTCGATGCCGGTACGCACACGGGGCGCAACTTCGCGCCGGAGCGCGCCGAGGCAGAGCGGAACGTCTTCGACGCGGTTACGAAACACGTCCACGCCCTCCAGTCGGACGGAAAACGCGTCGTGATCGCAATGTGGAGCGAAGGATCGCGCGAGCGCATGAGTCACGTGCTCGCCGACCACGGGTTGGTCAATTTGACCAACTTGACGAACTACCCCGACGTGCTGCGGCGGCCCACCCCCGAAATTTCGCTCGCGGTGCTCGGCCTCGAAGCCGGCTTCGAGACCGCCGACCTCGCGGTCATCGTCGAGCAGGACATCCTCGGCGACCGTCTGGTGCGCCGCCGCCGCGCTTCGAAGCGGCCTGAGGACTTCATCGCCGAGGTGACCAGCCTCGATGCCGGGGATCTCGTCGTCCACGTCGATCACGGCATCGGGCGTTTCGCCGGCTTGCAGACCATCGAGGCCGCCGGCGCGCCGCACGATTGCCTTGAGCTGCACTACGCGGAAGGCGCCAAGCTCTACCTGCCGGTCGAGAACATCGAGCTGCTGTCGCGCTACGGCTCGGAAGACACCAACGTCCAGCTCGACAAGCTCGGCGGCGTCGGCTGGCAGACGCGCAAGGCGCGGCTGAAGAACCGCATCCGCGAAATGGCGGGCGAGCTGATCAAGATCGCGGCCGCACGGCAATTGCGCGAGGGCGCGAAACTCACCATCGCGCACGGCATGTACGAGGAGTTCTGCGCCGGCTTCCCCTACGACGAGACCGAGGACCAGGAGACCGTGATCAACACGGTGCTCGACGATCTCGGCTCCGGGAAGCCGATGGACCGGCTGGTGTGCGGCGACGTCGGCTTCGGCAAGACCGAGGTGGCGCTGCGCGCCGCCTTCATCGCGGCGATGAACGGCAAGCAGGTCGCCGTCGTGGTCCCGACCACGCTGCTCGCGCGCCAGCACTACAAGACCTTCACGGAGCGGTTCCGCGCCTTCCCCTTGAAGGTCGCGCAGGCCTCGCGGCTGATCGCAAGCGCCGACCTGAAGGCAACCAAGCAGGGCCTCGCCGACGGCACGGTCGACATCGTGATCGGCACCCATGCGCTGCTCGGCAAGGCCATCACGTTCAAGGACCTCGGCCTGCTGGTGGTCGACGAGGAGCAGCACTTCGGCGTCGGCCACAAGGAAAAGATCAAGCAGATGCGCGCCGAGGTGCATGTGCTGACGCTCACCGCAACGCCGATCCCGCGCACGCTTCAGTTGGCGCTCACTGGCGTGCGCGATCTCTCGATCATCGCGTCGGCGCCGGTGGACCGGCTCGCCGTGCGTACCTTCATCGCGCCGTTCGACCCGATCGTGGTGCGCGAGGCGCTGCTGCGCGAGCGCTACCGCGGCGGGCAGGCGTTCTACGTGTCGCCGCGCATCGAGGATCTCGCCGAGGTGAAGGCCTATCTCGACCAGACCGTGCCGGAGGCGCGCGTCGCGGTCGCCCACGGACAGATGCCGGCGGGCGTGCTCGAGGACATCATGTCCGCTTTCTATGACGGCAAATACGACGTGCTGCTCTCGACCACGATTATCGAGTCCGGGCTCGACATTCCGACCGCCAACACGCTGATCGTGCATCGCGCGGACATGTTCGGGCTTTCGCAACTCTATCAACTGCGCGGCCGGGTCGGCCGCGCCAAGACGCGCGCCTATGCGCTGTTCACGCTGCCGGCGAACAAGCGCATCACCGCACAAGCCGAGCGGCGGCTCAAGGTGCTGCAATCGCTCGACACACTCGGCGCGGGCTTCCAGCTTGCCTCGCACGATCTCGACATCCGCGGCGCCGGAAACCTGCTCGGCGAAGAGCAGTCCGGCCACATCAAGGAGGTCGGCTTCGAGCTCTACCAGCAGATGCTGGAAGAGGCCGTGATGATGATGAAGGCCGGCGGCACCGAGGCCGCCGCAGACCGCTGGTCGCCGCAGATCACCATCGGCATGGCGGTGCTGATCCCGGAGGACTACGTCGCCGACCTCTCGGTGCGTCTCGGACTGTACCGCCGGCTCGCCGACCTCGACGACGACCGCGAGATCGACGCCTTCGGAGCGGAGCTTGCCGACCGCTTCGGCCCATTACCGGAGGAGGTGCAGCACCTGCTCAAGATCGTCGCCATTAAGGCACTGTGCCGCCGCGCCAATGTCGAGAAGGTCGACACCGGGCCGAAGGGCGCGGTGCTGTCGTTCCGCGACAACACGTTCTCCAATCCGGCGGGGCTCCTGCAATACATCCAGGAGGAGGGCCCCGACGCCAAAGTGCGCCCGGACATGAAAGTGGTGTTCTTCAACGAATGGGCGAAGCCTGAGCAACGGCTGAAGGGGACGACGCTGATCCTGCGAACATTGGTCGCCATCGCGGAGCAGAAGAAGGCGGCGTAGGATTGCCGCCGCACACTCGGTGCGTTCCCTCCCCCTTGCGGGGGGAGGGTTAGGGAGGGGGGTCGAAGTTTGAGGCGACGCGCTATCCGGACGACCCCCACCCCCAACCCCTCCCCAGCGAAAGGGCGTTCACGCCCGTCTTCGACGGGCTATGGGGGAGGGGAGCTCACCGCCTTCGTTGCAACAATTCTGCTCCTTCTCTCCACCCCCGCCTTCGCCCACACCGGTGAAACCGCGGGCGGCTTCCTTTCCGGCCTCGCCCATCCGGTGTTCGGCCCTGACCACGTCGTCGCGATGGTGGCGGTCGGCCTGTGGGGCGCATTCCTCGGCCCGCCCGCCATCTGGCTTCTGCCAATCGTGTTTCCGCTGGTGATGGCGGCGGGCGGCGTGCTCGGCATCCTCGGCGTGCCGCTGCCGGCGGTCGAGACCGGCATCGCATCCTCGGCGATCGTGCTTGGCTTGATGGTCGCACTCGCGGCGCGCCCGCCGCTCTGGGTCGCCGCCGTGCTGGTCGGGGCCTTCGCGATCTTCCACGGTTACGCGCATGGCAAGGAATTGCCGGACGGCGCCAATGCCGTTGCGTTCTCGGCAGGCTTCGTCATCGCCACCGGCCTGCTGCATCTCACCGGCATTGCGTTCGGGCTCTTGGCGCGCTGGCCCGCAGGACGGCTCGCGGTGCGCGGGGCAGGCGCGGCAATCGCGCTCATCGGCGTCGCCTATCTCGGCGGCTACGTATGACCGCCTTCCTCGGCGGGCTGATGCAGTTCTTCATTCCAAGCCATCTGCTGGCGGTCGTGGCGCTCGGGCTCTTCGCCGGTCAGCATGCGCAGCGCTTTCCGCATGCGGCGCTCGGGGCATTCGCGATCGGCTTGATCGCAGGCTCGCTCATGGTGGCATCCGCGATCCGCCAGAATCCTGCTGCGCTGGGCCTGCTCATGCTGGCCGTAGCGGCGGCGAGCCTTGTCGTTCTTGCTTGGGATGTCTCAAACTGGCTCGTCGGTGTGATGTCCTTCGCGACCGGCTCCGCGCTTCCGCTCAACGCCCCGCCTCACGAGATCACCATTGCGAACGCGGTCGCGGCGCAGGCCGGCTTGGCGGTCGCAGCGATTGCCATCGTCGCACTGGTGATGGTGATCGCCATGCGGGCGACGCGACCGTGGCAGCGCATCGGGGTGCGGATTGCCGGTTCATGGATCGCCGCCAGCGCGATTCTCGTGTTGGCGCTGCGGTTGGCACGGTAGAATGGTGAAGGCCCGGGGAGGCAAGCGTGCGGCTGAACAAAAGCCGCGAAGACTGGCGATCCCGTCGCAGTTAATCGCGCTGCGGAGTGCGCCAAGTAACCCCTTGCGGCACTCCGTCTCGTGGCACTCGTCACCGCGAAGGCGCACCATCTGGCTTCGTCGTGCATGGTAGCGCGGTGTGGAACCTGACACCGCCCAAGGCCTTGTTGAGAACGGGAAAACCGCTATGGTGCGGCCAACCTTTCCACTTTCCCCTGAAACCGCAGACACTTGAAATCGGACGACCCGATTTAAGGACCGTTGAATGGATGATGTGACCCGGATCGACCCGCCGGCCAAAGCAGGGTTGAACACCAGCGGGCGAGCCGCCACCCCGGCAAGCCGGCACGGCTTGTTCCGCCGTGCGTTCCGCTCGGTCGTCCATTTCCTGTCGTACAAGTTCATCCTCTCGCGGCCGACCATTCGCGAAACTTACGCGGCGGGCTTTCGCCTCAGCGTGCGGCCGACGGTGTTTCACCCGAAGTTCTTCATCAGCAGCGAAAAGTTCGCGTCGTTTCTCGACACGCTCGACTTGACCGGCAAGCGCGTCTGCGAGGTCGGCACCGGCACCGGCATCCTCGCGCTCGCGGCCGCGCGCGCAGGCGCCTCGAATGTGGTCGCGACCGACATCAATCCGAATGCCTCGCTTTCTGCGAACGAGAATGCGCACGCGAACGGTCTGGGCGATCGCGTGACGGGCGTGTGCATGAATCTGATGGCGGGAATGGCTCCGCGACCGACTTTCGACGTGATCCTCTCGAGCCCGCCCAAGCACGCCGGCGAGCCGAAGGATTTGACCGACCGCGGCTGGCACGCCGGCCCCGAATACCGCGACATCAAGGAATTGTTCGACCAGGCGCGTGACCGGCTCAAGCCGGACGGCCGCATCTACCTGATGCTGTCGTCGGACACCAATCAGGAGCTCTTCGCCTCGCTCATCGCGAATGCGGGATTCAGCCAGCGCAAGATCAAAGAGTACTCGCTCGTGGTCGAGTCGCTGATCATCTTCGAGCTGCTGCCGCGCTAAACCTGCTTCGCCAGCAGGCCTTCCTCGATCGCCTTGATCTGCAGGCCAAGGTACTTCGAATAGATGCGGCACTGTGCGAGGCTGCCGCCGATGAACCACAGCCCCGGCTGCGGCGTGCGCGCGAACATGTTGCGCAATTCCTCACCGCCGCCAAATCCCCAGATCGGCCCAACACGCGACGCGATTTCTTCGCCGAACAGCTGGCGCACGAGGTGCTCCTGTCCCCTGTAGCCGGTCGCAAGCACGAGGAGGTCGGCGCCGATCAGTGAGCCATCGCGCAGGCGTGCGCCGTCGGGAACGAAGCGGTCGATGTCGGTGAACTGCGCGAGCACGACCTTGCCCTCGGCGACGAGATCCGAGCAGCCGACGTTGAAGTAATAGCCGCCGCCGCGTGTGAGATACAAAAACTGCCAGCCGGTACCGTCCTCGCCCCAGTCGAGCTTGAAGCCGCGCTGCTCCAGCCGGTCGAGCAGCGGCTTGTCGAGCTTCTTGGCTTGTTCGGTCAACGCCTGATGGCTCTTGCGCACCAGCGCGGTCGGCATCGATGCGGCGAGCAGGTCGCAGTCGTCGAGCGGCGGCCCCTCGTCATAGAGCGTGTAGGCGAGCTGTGCGCTCGGCTCAATGTTGACGATCAGCGTGGGCGAGCGCTGCACCAGCGTGACCTGCGCGCCGCTCGAATAGAGATCCTGCGCGATGTCGTGGCCGCTGTTGCCGGTGCCGATGACGATGGCGCGCTTGCCGCTCCAGTCCTCGCCGTCGCGGTACTGGCTCGAATGCAGGACTTGCCCGGCGAAATCCTTCAGCGAAGGGATATCGGGAATGTTCGGGATGCCGCTGACGCCGGTCGCCATCACAATGTGGCGCGGCCGCATCGTTTGCGCAGTGCCCTCGCGGCGCAGCGTGACGGTCCAGCGTTGGTCCGTCTCATCGTAGGCGCCGCCGACGAGTTCCGTGCCGGTCCAGTAGTTGAGCTCCAGGCTCTCCACATAAGCTTCGAACCAGCCGGCGAGCTTGTCCTTCGGGATGTAGGTCGGCCAGTTCGGCGGAAACGGCATGTAGGGCAGGTGATTGACCTGCACCTGATTGTGCAGCGTCAGCGCGTGATAGCGATTCCGCCAGTTGTCGCCGATGCGGCTCTCGCGATCGACGATGAGCGTGTCGACGCCAAGCTGCGTCAGGCGCGCCGCAATCGACAGCCCGGCGTGGCCGCCGCCGACCACCAGCACCATGGGATCGTGATCCTGATACGTCGTGGCGGATTTGCGCTGGTCGAGCCAATTGGGCCCGCGGAAATCGCGCGAATGCGACTGGCCGGTGGGGCGGCGCTTTCCGGTGCGCTCTTCGTGCCCCTTGAGCTCGTTTAGCGCCGTCATTACCGTCCACGCCTTGCCGCCGATCAACCTCACCACCCCGTTGCCGCGGCCGAGTGCCGTCTCGAACTTGAAGAAGGCTTCCGTGGACGGCGTGCCCGCGCGCGTTGTCACGCGCGGCGATGTGCGGGCGCGGTCGAGCGCAAATCCGGATGGCTTCATGGGGCGCGCAGTCGCGAGCGCCTCGGCCACCATGCCGGAGCCGCCAACCGTCTGGATCGTCCACGTCAGCGCGAGGACATCGCGCCAATAGCTTTCAGGAAGAAACAGCTGATGGAGGGCGGTGTCGTCGCCCTTTGACAGCGCGCGCTCGAATTGCGCCAGCCACGACTCGACCGTCGCGCCCAGCGGCTCGACCTCTGCCACGCGCTCCGCAACGTTCATGGCCGCGCTTACTCCGCGGCCGTTGCGGCGCTCCCGCGCTTCTCCACTTCGTCCGCCGCACGCGCCATCGCGTCGGCGAGATAGGCGGGATCCTGCGCGCCCGAGACGGCGAGCACGCCGCCGAGGATAAAGCAGGGCACGCCGTCGATGCCGGCGCGCTTTGCCTGCTCGGCCTCCTGCGTCACGCGGTCGACATCGCGGTCGCTCGCGAGAAGCTCGCGGGTCAAATCGGGGTCAAGGCCGCACTCGGCCGCGACTTTCACCAGCACCGCGCGGTCGGTCAGGTCCGCGCCCTCGCTGAAATAAAGCTCCATCAACCGCTGCTTCATTTTGCCGGCATTGCCGGTGTTGCCCGCCCACAGGATCAGCCGGTGACAGTCGAGTGTGTTCGGCTGCCGCGCGATCTTGTCCATCTGATAGTCGAGACCCTCGGCCTTGGCGGCCTGCGCGACGCGTCCCGCGATCGACTTGTAGCGCTCGGGAGAGCCGAATTTGGTGGTCAGGTACTGCTCGCGGCTGATGCCCTCGCGCGGCACCCAGTCGTTGAGGAAATAAGGCCGCCAGCGAACTTCCACCGGGATGTCGGGCCGCAGCTCCAGTGCCTGCTCCAGCCGTTTCTTGCCGATGAAGCACCACGGGCAGACGACATCGGAAACAACATCGATGACAAGCAGTTCGGCCATGGGAACACCCTCGTTTTCTCCAAACTTATGCCTCGCCGGGGTGAGCCGCAACCATCAGCATGTTTGATAATTCGACGTGAAACGGATGCGCGCTTCCGGAGGTTGCCGCATGCACTCTGAGGAGATCGCGCCATGATGCTTGTCCGGTTCCTCGCGGTCGTCATTACGGGCCTCGCACTTGTGGCGCCCGCCTCACACCTGTTCGTTTTGCCGAACAAGATCGGAATGCCGGCCGATCAGTATTTCGTCGCGCAAAGCATCTATCAGGGCTGGTGGATGCTCGGGCTGCTTCTGCTCGCTGCGGCGATTGCCAATGCAGCGCTCGCTTTCATGACGAACGAGAGCGGCGCACGGGCCTTCGCTATCGCGGCTATCGCGCTCATTGTCGTGAACCTCGTCATCTTCGCAGTCTGGACGCAGCCTGCGAATGCGGCGACGCAAAGCTGGACCGTCCGGCCGGAGAACTGGGAGGCGTTGCGCGTGAGTTGGGAATACTCGCACGCCATCAATGCCGGCGTGACGCTGCTGGCTTTTTGCGCGGCGACGATCGCGGCGTTGCGCGCCGCCTGAGCGGCCGCCACCTGCCGCAATCCGGCCATGGCTGCAGGTGAAGCACGGGAGCGTTCAGTCCAATACACCTTGGTTCAATCGACGCGCGCGGCGCCCTTTTGCACAACGAAGGCGTAATGGCGAACCATGGCCTAGCGTGGTCGATATTGCGCGGGCTGAAGCAACCAGCGCGGCAACTCCATGAATTCGAGCGCCCCCACCCAGGCTCAATCCGCAACCTCCGACACGGGCGGCCAGGACGGACTCGCCGAATTGCGGCGCGAGTTCGCAAGTCTCAAGGATCATGTCGCCCGTTTTGCGTCCCAGGCCGGCGACGAAGTTGCAAAGTCGATCGGAGGCGCGGCGAGCTCTGCCACGGGCGCAAGCTCCGATCTCGTGTCCAGCGCGACCGAGCAGGCGAAGACCTTCGCGGCCGAGCTGGAAGGAATGGCACGGCGCAACCCGCTCGGAACGATTGCCGGCGCGGTGCTGGTCGGCGTCGTGATCGGGATGATGTCGCGAGGGCGCGGCTGATGTTTGCGTCGCTGTTCGGTGCGGTCCAGGCCGACATTGACCGGCAGGTGAGCTGGGCCAAGGACGAAGCGCGCCGCCGCGTCCGTTACACGGTGCGTATCGCGATCTTTGCCGGCGCGGGCATCCTCGCGGTGATCGGCGCCGCCATCGTCGGGCTGATCGCGTTGCACACCTGGCTCGCGGCTCAATGGACGCCGCTGATCGCCCACGGGATTATGGGCGGTGGGCTGCTTCTGCTCGCGTTGATCCTGTTTCTTGCGGCTGCCGCCGGACGGCCGCCGAGGCTTGGCGCGCGGCCGCCGCTGCAGCTCGCGCGGCCCGCGGCTGCACTTGGCGCGCTCGCATTGGGGACGCACGCGCAAGCAACGGTGCGGAGCGCGCAGGAAAGCGCCAAGCTTGCCAGCGAAACGGTGAAGGAGGGCCCACGTTCCTCGCTGCTCGGCACGCTCGCGCTTGCGGCCGTCGCCGGATTCATCATCAGCCGGAAGCGGTAACCGATGCTGCGTGATCAGGCGACAGAGAGTTCATCCGAGTGGTGGCGCGGAAAAGGATTGCTGAGGATTCTGCTGCTGCTGGGCATTGCGGCCGCGCTCGCGGCGATCGCCGGTACGTTCGGCGTTGCGCGGGACTACGGCTACCTGCGGGCATCCATCCTGTCGGGGGCTCCGGGCGGACAGTACCACGCGGTCGCGACGCGCCTTGCCGAACGCGCGAACCGTGAGCGCGGCGGGCTCACCGTCGTCGTGACCGCGGGCTCGATCGAGAATGTCGCGCGCCTCAAGGCCGACCGGGCGCGCTGCAACGAGATGTTTGCGCTGATCCAGGATGGGACCCCGGTGCCCAATGACGCGCGCTTTGAGCTGCTTGGCCGGTTGCCGCAACCGGAGTCATTGCTTCTGCTTGCCAAGGCGGGCCGCAACTTCCGTGTCCTCGCCGACCTTCGTGGCGCTTCCATCGGCATTGGTCCGGAAGGTTCCGGCACGGCGCATCTGATGCAGCAGCTGTTCGCGGACCGCGACCTGCGCGATCTCGGCATCAGGCTGTCTCACCACCCATTGACGGAGCAGGCCGAGCAGGTCGCCCAAGGCAAGCTCGATGTGGCAGCGATGGTGATGCAGGAGGATGCCGAACTCCTCGGAAACCTCATTCGCGATCACGGGCTCGATATCGTGTCGCCGGACGACTTGCAGGGCCTCATCGCACGCCAGTCGTGGCTGGGTCTCGGGCGCATCCCGGCGGGACTCTACGATCTGGTGCGGCACATTCCTGCAACGGACAGGCAGGTCGCGCGGCTGAATACCCTGGTTGTCGCAGGCCCATGCGCGCCGCGCGCCGATCGCATCGCGCTTCTGACGCTGATCGCGGCAGAGCTTCCCGGGTTTGTGCGCAGCAATCCTCCAGCCTCAACCAGCAGCACGACAGTGCTCCCGCTCGCGCGCGAAGCACATCAGTTCTTTCTCAGCGGCGAGCCGGAACTCGCCGATCGCTACTTTCCGTGGCTCGTCAATTTGATGTCGCCGGGCTACTGGGTCTATCTGGTGATGGCTGTGACCGTCCTGTTCAACCTCATGAATGGCTACAGCCGGTTCCGGCTCTGGCGCATCGATGCGACGCGTGAGCGGCTCGAGACGGCCACGAAGCAACTCGTCGATCCCGGCCTGACCCATGCGCAGATCCGCGCAGCACCGGAAAGCGGAGCGGCCGCGGCGCAAATCCGCAGCAGTGGCCAGGACATCATGGATCAGCTTGTTGCCTTGCGTGTGCGCTGCGAGCGCCAGACCGGCTCGATCTTCACGCCGATGGGCGAAGAGATGTACTACCGCTATCAGCGGTCGCTGATCGAGCAGGCGATCGATACCCTGGCGGCGCTGCTGCGACGTCCGGCGCCGCCTCAGGGGGCGGAGCGGGCTTCGGCCGAAACACCGGTGCGCTGATCGGCAGTCCGGGAGATCAGCGTGTCGATCGTGTCGCGCGGGCGGAACGCCGCGAGCGCGACCGTGGGTCCGAGCCGCGTGCGCTCGGCGCCGACCGCAAGCGTCGTATGCTTGAGCACGCTCGCGATGCGCCGCGCCACCACATGCGCGGTCACGAGGTCGGTCTCGGGAAACGCGATCAGGATGGCGCCATCCTCGTCGCGGCAGGCGAGGTCGCTCGCCCGCAGCAGGCGCGCCGTGATGCGCGCCGCATCCATGCTGGCGCGGCGGTTCGCGAAGCAGTCGAAGGTGAGCCGCGCGAGCGAAAGGCCAGCGCCGCGGCTCGTCGCAACGGCGGCACGCTCGAGCTCGCCCATGAATGCAGCACGCGTGAGCAAGCCCGTATCAGGCGCGACCACGCCCTTCTGGTCGAGCGAGGCGGTGATGCGCTTGAGCTGTGCGGCGAAGGCATGCAGCCGCGCGAAAGGCAGAATGTGCGCCGCGATGGCCTGAGGATCGCCGCTCACTGGGTCGACGTTCGGCATGCGCTCGGGATCGAGGTCGCGCGCCGCATCGCGCGGTACGATCACCGGCAGATCGCGCCAGCGCGGGTCGGCGGCAAGCTCCTCGACGAAGTCCTCCACCGTCGAGCGGTTGAAGCCGTCTCCGATCACCACGCCGTCGATGTCGCGTGCGCCGAGATAACTGCGCGCCGTCTCGATGGAGAGTGCACCGATCAGACCCATGCGTTCGCCCACAGCAACGGTGAGCGCCGGATAGTTGCGCCCGCGGCCCGCGACCAGCACGGTCGCTTCTTCGATCGGGTCGCTCTCGGGCAAGTCAGGCGTGTCGA
>Ga0190275_10002591_pt1 | contig 12954 bp, 11 predicted proteins | sample Popmic550T_FD_133745 | JGI IMG/M metagenome (GOLD analysis project Ga0190275, IMG submission 133745) | Populus adjacent soil microbial communities from riparian zone of Yellowstone River, Montana, USA - 550 T | ecosystem: Environmental > Terrestrial > Soil > Riparian zone > Trees stand | place... | reverse complement strand
CGCGTGCGACTCGTGATGCTCCGTGAACAGAACCTTGCCCGCGAAGCCCGCTTCCTTCGACACTTGCTCGCGTATCCACAATTTCTCGCGCAGCCAAAGCGGCATCGCCATCAGAAACGAGCGCAGGCCCCGCGGCGCGTAGTCGAGATATGTTTCCAGAAGCCTCTCGAATTTCAGGAGCGGCTTGTCGTAGAAGGCGACGTAATCAAGTTCGGCGGGCGTCACCTTCGCGTGCCTCAGACAGAACTCGACTGCGCTTGCGGGGTAGCGGTGGTCGTGCTTCTTGCGCGTGAACCGCTCTTCCTGAGCCGCGGCCATAACCTCGCCGTCGCGCACAAGACACGCCGCCGAGTCGTGGTAGTAGGCCGAGATGCCGAGGATGTTCATGCTTCGTCTTCGTCGTTGCGGCAAGGCGGCGGATTATCCCTTTTTTCGACGCACGGCGGCAACTTTGGCGACTCCCGCCGCGCTTGACAATATCCTAGTTTAGATTTAATCTAACATTGCTATGACGAAGAACGAGGCACGCACGAAGGTCGAGGCGCGGTTGCGCGAGGCGGAGTTGAGATTGACGCCGCAACGCTTCGCCGTGCTCGAATGCCTGACGCGCGCGGGCGGCCATCCGACGGCGGACGAGCTTGCCGCCGAGATCAACCGGCGATTCCCGCGCGCCTCGCGCGCCACCGTCTACAACGCGCTCAAGGCTCTGCGCGACGCGGGACTTGTCCGAGAGGTTCTGAGCGAGCAGGCCGTGACGCGCTACGAGTCGAACGTCGAATCGCACCATCACTTCGTCTGCCGCGTGTGCGGCAGGCTCGAAGACGTTCCGCCCGATGCGTTCGCCGCGACGCCGCCCGCGCGCCTCGAAGGCGGGCACAGCGTCGAGACTTACGAGGTCGTGCTGCGCGGTGTGTGCGCGAAGTGCAAACGTAAGTGAGAATGCGCGCAACTTTTTTTGAGACGAAGGAGGACTGCAATCATGTCAAGCAACACGGGAGCCGAAGTCAGAGCGATGCCCATCAACATCGGCATCGAGGAGAGCGACCGGCGCGAGATAGCCGAGGGCCTTTCGCGTCTGCTCGCCGACACGTACACGCTTTACCTCAAGACGCACAACTACCACTGGAACGTGACGGGGCCGATGTTTCAGACGCTGCATCTGATGTTCGAGGGTCAGTACAACGAGCTTGCGCTCGCGGTTGATCTGATCGCCGAGCGCATACGCGCGCTTGGCTTCCCCGCCCCCGGCACTTACGCAGAGTTCGGGCGTCTCAGCTCGATTAAAGAGGAAGAGGGCGTGCCCGCAGCCGAAGCGATGATACGCAAGCTCGTCGAGGGACAGGAGTCGGTCGTCCGCACGGCGCGCACGATCTTCCCGGCGGTCGAGCGCGCCTCGGACGAGCCTACCGCAGACCTTCTGACGCAGCGCATGCAGATTCACGAGAAGACCGCTTGGATGCTCCGCAGCCTGCTCGCGGATGAAAACGTGAGCGCCGCCAAAGGTGCGTAAGCAGAGTCTCGATCTGAAGCGGGTCAGCCGAGCGTCAAAGAAATAATTAACATGGATGGACAGGAGGAAGACAAACGCAGAAGTCAGAACGATGAACGCTGAACTGAAAGACAGGTTGAGTTCAGTTCAGCGTTCATCGTTCTGACTTCTGACTTTTCTTCATCCTGTCCATCCATGTTAATTGTTTCCTCACTAATCTCACGCGGCACACTTTTAACGAACACGCTCGCTACCGCTCGCGGTACTGTAACTAGCCCTTATTCCGCGCCCGCGCCGCGCCCATGTCAAGCAAATGGCTGACTGCCTTTTGCTGGCGAGCGGCGAGAGAGTACAATTCCCTTGCTTGCCGAAGGCAACTTCGTATGACGATTTTAATGCTGCCGGGGGAAAGAGATGTCAGAGGCCACTGAGCTTCGCGTCGAGGGCGTAATGGATCACATCGCGGTCGAGTGCGAAGACCTTCGGCGCGACGTGGGCGAGTACGAGCGTCTGGGCTTTACGGTCGAGACGATGTACGAGGACTGGGCGATGATGCGCGACGCGCGCGGCTTCGGGCTGGCGCTCTTGCCGCCCGGCTCGAAGCACCCGCCGCACATAGGCATCCGCGTCGAATCGCGCGAGGCTCTGGAAGAGGCCGCGCGGCGTGAGCGCAGGCCCATCAAGCAGCACCGCGACCGCTCGCTCTCCTTCTACACGAAAGGCGTGGCGGGCCGCGCCGTCGAAGTCATCTACTATCCGCCCGATTACAAGTCCTGAGTTTGAAGTCTGGAGTCTGAAGTCAAAAGCTTCCTGCTCCAGACTCCAGACTCCAGACTCCAGACTTTATGCCAGTCTTTCTTCTAGTCTTCGAGTTCTTAGGGACGACCGAGTTGATGGTGATCGCGCTGGTCGCGCTCATCATCTTCGGGCCGCGCAAGCTCCCTGAGATCGGGCGCACGCTGGGGAAAAGCCTCGCCGAGTTCAAGCGCGCCTCCGACGACTTCAAGCGCACTTGGGAGTACGAGGTTGAGCTTGACAGCAAGAAGCCCGCGCTGGCTGCGGGACAGGAATCGAACGTCGAAAGCGACGCGATAAGCGAGGGCGACGCGGCGGGTGCGGGCGTTTATGCGGAAGAGATCGCGGGCGGCGACGCGCAGACACGCGACGACGCGCAGACCATCGCGCGCACGCCGTCCGGCGCACAGGCGGCGCGCGAGTCCGGCTATGAATCGGAACAGGTGGAGGCGGACGGCGGTAAAACTTCTGAAACCAGCGCCGAGCGGAGCGACGACGAGCTGAACGCCTCGTGACCGAGGCGCGCGCGGCATCCGATCTCTTCGCGACTGATTTGGGTTTCCGGCTTCAAGATTCCTTAGATGGCTTCAACCCTTCTTGACACCGACAATGAAGACGAGCGCGAGGGGCGACAGCTCGGCGGGCAGATGTCTTTCCTCGAACATCTGGACGAGCTGCGTCGTCGTCTCATACGCGCCGCCCTCTTCATCTCCGTCGCGCTCGTCGCCTGTTGGTTCGTCTCCGACCGCATCTACAACTTCCTCGCCGTCCCCGTCCGGCGCGCGCTCGCCGAGTCGGCGCAACGCCCCGTCCCGCTTCAGGGCATGACGGGCGGCGAAAAAATTCTCCCGCTCAATTCGTTGAAAGAGGGCGACGCCGGTCTATACGTCTTCGCGGAGGCGACGAAGCTGGGGACGAACGTCGTCATCCCCGCAGGCTCGTCCGTCGCCGCGCGCGTGGCGCGCGGATCGGACGCGCAGATCGGAGTCTTCACGGACGAGCCGATGTTCGCCGGCGCGTCCGTCATCCCGAAGGGCGTGCGCCTGCCTGCGAACTTCGCGGCGCAGTTGGGGCAGCTTTCGGGCGACGCGGACAAGCTCGTAGTCCGCACGGCGGTCGAGCCGTTCTCGCTCTACCTACAGGTCTCGCTCTACGCCGCGCTGTGCGTTTCCGTGCCGTTTCTTCTGTTGCAAGTCTGGGGATTCGTATCGCCGGGCCTCTACCCGCACGAGCGCGGCTACGCGATTCCGTTCGTCGTCATGTCGAGCCTGTCGTTCGTCGTCGGTGCGGCCTTCGCCTACTACGTTCTGTTCCCGCCCGCCGTCACATACCTTCTCGGACTCGGTCAGGAGTTCCGCTTGTTCCTGAACGCATCGGACTACTTCGACTTCATCATCCTCGTCATGCTCGCGATGGGCGTCGTCTTCCAGATGCCCGCGGTGACATACGTCCTCGCGCGCATCGGGCTTGTGAGCGCGAGTTTCCTCGTCGGCCACTGGCGCGTCTCGACCATCATCATCCTCGCCGCCGCAGCCGTTCTGTCGCCGACGAACGACATCCCGAACATGATGCTCTTCGCCGCGCCGATGGTCATCCTCTACGTCGTCTCCATCCTCATCGCGTGGATGTTCGGCAGGCCGCGGACGGCGGAATAAGGCTTGGGCGGAAGCCCGACGTGCGTGTTAAACTTCGCAGATGGAGAGCGTGAGGAGTTTGAGAGATGTCGTCTAAGAAAAAATTAGCGAGGCCCACGAAGGGCGACAAATCTACGCCCGCCCGGTCGCGCCAGCTGCGGAAAGGCAACGGCGGCCTCACTCTTAGCGGCAACGGCAAAAAGCCAGAGTCGGTAATGATTGCGTCGGACGCATTACCGCCACGCCCCCTGCAACGCTTGCCCGGCGAATCGGACGAAGAGCGAGAAAAGCGACTGGAGGCGAGAAAAGCGCTCACTCTCCGGGCTTTTCAGATGACCTATGAGAATCGCCAACGTCGCAAAACCTCCTGATGTCGTACTACACCTGCGACACGTCCGTTGTGATTGCGCGAAAGTTGTCGCTACTGCCGCGCAACTTCTTATTTTCGGCGGTCACGCTTCTGGAGTTGTTAGCCGGTGCCGCCGACGAGGCAGAGCGAAAGCGGTACGAAGCCGCTCACCGTGCTTACAGCAAAGACAATTCGCTCATCGTCCCCGCTGCCGATGATTGGCTGCTGGCGAGTAAAATCCTTTACTGGCTAACGCAAGATCGTCGCCGACGCGCCGGAGGGAAGCTACCGCGCTTAAAACCCGGCGCTTCGCAACGCATGGCGTTGGACGCTCTCTTAGCCGTCAGCGCGCGCCGATGGAGAGTGCCCATCATTACGGAAAATTGGGACGACTTCAAAGCGATTCAGCGATACTGTAACGTCAAAATCGTCAGAGGGTCTGACTTCTTCAAATAGACGCCAAGCTGCCGACGCGCGTCTTTCGCCGCAGTCATCACTTTAAAAATCGAGAGGCCGTATCCCCTGCGCGCTTTCCGGTAATCACGCTTTGAAAGATGCGCCGCGAAAGGTTTTCGGGAGACTAGGGAGACTAGATCGGGCAACCGAGACACTCCGCGGCGCATCTTGACTGTGTCCCCTGAAGGCTCTAAAATCCGCCCGAAAGTTGCGGCGATGACTGGGTTTAGCCTCAGCGGGAGACGAGACCACGGGGGCTTTACAGGCGTCGCCATTTTCGTGGCCGCAAGGTCTCGCGTTCGACAACTCATTTCGGCGCGGCGAGTCGCGTCACCCGAAGAAAAAATTGTTCCGATTAAACAGGAGTAGTAAACGGATGTCCCGTCAAAAGCGGATGCGCGCTCTGGCCCTCGCCTTCAGCATGCTTCTTACAGCCGGCCCCGCCGCCCTCGCGCAAAAAGATAAGAACAAGAGCAAGGAACAGGACGTGCCGGATCGCGAGCGCAACGTCAAGACCGAAAAGTCCAAATTGTTCAAGAACTGGGTCAACGAGGACGTTGCGTACATCATCACCGACGACGAGAAGCGCGCGTGGAAGAAGTTGCAGACCGACGATGAGCGCGAGCAGTTCATCGAGGGCTTCTGGCGCAGGCGCGACCCCGATCCGGACACGGAGCTTAACGAGTACCTCGAAGAGCATTACGAGCGCGTCGCCTACGCCAACCAGCACTTCGCATCCGGCATACCGGGCTGGAAGAGCGACCGCGGTCGCATCTACATCATGTACGGCCCGCCGCACGAGAAGGAGACGCACCCTTCGGGCGGCTCTTACGAGCGCCCATCCTACGAGGGCGGCGGCTCGACGACGACCTACCCGTTCGAGGTCTGGTTCTACCGCTACCTGCCCGGCATCGGCTCCGGCATCGAGATCGAGTTCGTTGATCCTACGGGCACGGGCGAGTACCGCATCGCACGCTCGCCCGACGAGAAGGACGCGCTGCTCAACATTCCGGGCGCGGGCCTGACGCTCAACGAACAGTTGGGTTTGTCGAGCAAGGTTGATCGCGTAGTCAACCGCAGTTCGTTCGGCTACACAGGCCCCGGCGCGCGCGAGCAGGACAGCCCGTTCTCGCGTCTGATTCTTTACACAGACCTACAGAAGCCGCCGCAAGTCAACGACGTTCTCGAAAAGAGCCTGCTCGGCACGACGAGCAGCGGCGCGGTCGAGGCCGGAGACGTGCTTTCGGTCGCGACGAAGGTTGATTTCTTCCGCGCCTCCGACCAGCGCGTCATGACCGCGCTCACGATTCAGACCGACAACGAAGACCTGACGTTCAAGGACGTGGGCGGCGTCCAGCGCGCGCGCCTGAACATCTACGGACGCGTCACGAACCTTTCGGGCCGTCGCATCACGAGCTTTGAAGACCCCGTGACGACCGACGCGACCGTTGAAGAGTTGGAGACGGCGAGGAACCGCAAGTCTGCGTACCAACGCGTGCTTCCGCTCACGCCCGGCAACTACAAGGTTGACCTTCTCATACGCGACATCCACTCCGGCGCGACGCAGGTCAAGAGTGTCGGCTTCGAGGTTCCGAAGTTCACGCCCGACAAGCTCGCCACCTCGACGCTCGTCTTGGCCGTCAAGCTGCAAGCCTTGAACGACCAACTGCCCGGCATGTTCACCATCGGCCCGTTCAAGGTCATCCCGAACGTTTCGGGCACGTACAAGCGCGGGCAGGACGTGGGCATCTACATGCAGGTTTACAACGCGGGGATTGACCAGACGACGCTCAGGCCCGCGGTTGATGTTGACTACGTGCTGCTGAAGGACGGCAAAGAGATTGGCAAGCACTCGGAAGACTGGCGCGGCCTCTCCGACACCGGCCAGCGCCTGACGCTCGCGCGGCTTCTCCCGACCGGGGGACTCGCGCCCGGCGAGTACGAAGTCGCCGTCCGCGTCCGCGACAAGGTTTCCGGCCAGTCGCTCTCGCCCACGGCCAAGTTCAACATCGTCGCCGACAAGTAGTCCGTTCCGGACGACGACCACACGCTCCAAGCGGCGCGCACTGATCAAGTGCGCGCCGCTTTCCTTTTGGCAGATTGGCAGAAACCCGACCGTAAGGGAGGGTGTGTGGGAAATGATGAATGCGGAATGCGGAATGATGAAAGAAGACAGCTTGTCTTTCATTCATCATTCCGCATCATCGTTCCGCATTTCTTACACGCCCTCCCTTACGGTCGGGTTTCTGCACCTCTCAGTCTTCCACAAACTTCTTTTGTGCGGCACAATGCCCGCGACTTGACACGCGCCGCAAGCACTTCTTCTTTCGGGAGATCACACGATGACACATCGCTTCAAACTTCTTCTCAGTTGCGTTTTGACGTTCGCCCTCCTCGCGCTCACCTACGGCCACGCGCTTTCGCAGGGGCAGGAGCGCGCCGCGCAGCAGACCCGGCAGGCGTGGACTCTCGAAGAGGCGTTCGCCGCGCTCGCACTTCAGCCGCAGGATGCGTACCTGCAATACGTCGTGCTACAACTCGCGCGCCGCGCCGGGCGTTTAGACGAGTTCGCCACGGGCGTCCAGCGTCTCATCCCCAACGACGCGGACGTGCGCGCCGCCCGGCGCGAGGGCGTTGACCTGTTCAGCCTCTTCACAGGCGCGCTCGCCGTGCAGGAGAGCTTGCAGCTCGACACCATGCGCGGCACCGCGAACCCGCGCGCGCAAGCCCCCGCCGCGACCTCCACCGAAAATAGGAACGCGTCACGACTACCTCAAACAACACGGACGCCGCGCGCCTCTTCGCGCCAACCGGCTCGCGGCTCGACCCCGCGACGCAGAGGCGGTAGGCCGACTCCGCCCGCGCCCGTCGCTCGGCCCGACTTCTCGATGCCCGGCCCGACGCCGACGCCCGCGCCGTATCGCCCCGAAGAAAGGGTCGCCGTCTCGCGCTTTAAAGCGCCGACCATCAAGAGCCACCCGTGGGTGAAGATGCTCGCGGGCCGCAAGCCCGAAATCTCGCCGCTCGCGCGCGCTGTGCCCGAAGACTTCTACTTCGTGGAGTTTCGCACGCTCACGAAACTGCTCGACGCATACGACGCGGGCGACCTCTGGGGCGCGCACCTCTTCAATCAGTCCTTCCGCGAGGCGCAGACGCTAAACGTCGGCGAGCGTCTCAAGCGGCAACTCGCAATCGAAACTGATGCGGCCATGCGCCCCTTCTACGATCTCGTCGTGGAAGACGTTGCCGTCACGGGGAGCGATCTTTTCGCGCGCGAGGGCAGCGACGTGACGCTTCTGTTTCGCGTCAAGCAGCCGCTTCTCTTCAGCGGGAAGATGGAAGGTTTTCTTGAGAGCGCCGAGCGCGCGCACGCGGGCGCGCGTCGAACGATGGGGCAGTATCTCGGCGTCGAATACGTCCAGCTCGCGACGCCCGAACGCGACGTGAGCGTCATCGCCGCAGACCCGGAGCCGGGCCTGCACGTCCGCAGCAACTCTCTGGCCGCCTTCCGCCGCGTCGTCGCCGCGATCAAGGGCAAGGACGAAGCGGGCCGCGCCGCCAAGCGCCTCGGCGACGCCTCGGAGTTCGCATACATACGCACGCTCATGCCGCGCGGCGACGAGCGCGAGGACGGATTCGTCTACCTCTCCGATCCGTTCATACGCCGACTCGTCGGGCCGGAACTCAAACTCACAGAACGGCGACGCCTGCTCTGCTACAACCATCTGCGAATGATCGGCCACGCCTCTCTGCTCTTCCGCACAGAGCAGGGCCGCTGGCCCGACTCGCTCGAAGAGCTTGCGCGAACGAGCGCCGCGCCCGGCGCTTTCGGCGAGGGCGCTCTCTCCTGCCCCGACGGCGGCCAATACGCTCTCTCCTCGGACAAGACCACGGGCGTCTGCTCGCGCCACGGCCACGCGCTGCGCCTCACGCCCAACATAGAGATTCCTGTCGCAGAAGTGAGCGGCGCGGAGGCAAATGAGTACAGCGCCTTTCTCGACGAGTACAACAGCTACTGGCGCACCTTCTTCGACCCCATCGCGATTCGCCTGAAGGTGACGCCCGAGCAGTACCGCGCCGAGACCATCATCCTGCCGCTCATAGACAATTCTATCTACACCCGGCTCGCCTCCGCGCTCGCAGGCCCGCCCGCGCCGCTCGACGCCGCGCCCGTCCCGCGTCGCAACATCTTCAGCGCGGCCTTCCGCTTCAACAAGGATTCGCTTCTAAAAGAGTTCACCCCCGACGCCTCGAAGGTTAAAAGAGACGGAGACCTGCCTTACATGTACGGCCTCCCCACCGACGCACAGATGCGCGCGCGCACAATCGCGTTCCTGTCTAACGGACTCGGCGATCAGGTCGGCTTTCACGTCTACGACGCGCATCCGACGTTCGACCTCAACATTCCCTCGCTGCTCGGCCAGATGCTCGGCAGCGGCGTGGGGCGCGGCAGGCCCACGGTCGGCAGCGAAACCTTCTTCATCGCGCTCGCGCTCTCGTCGCTCAACACGCCCGCATATCTCTCCGTGCCCGTCCGCGACGCGAAGATAGTTGACGACTACCTCAGCGACATTGATGCGTGGCTCTCCTACGTCGCGCGCAACGAGCGGCGCGGGAGGTTTCTCAATTTCGAGTACGACTTCTACAAGTTCCCTCTCTCGACGCAGCAGACGGCGCGAGCCTTCGGCCTGCGCTTCGACCCGGCACGCCTTCGCTTTTTCTGGGCGCGCGTCGGCGACCAGCTCTACATAGCGAGCAAGCCTTTCGTCCTCGAAGACATCGTGGCGATGCAATCCGGCGCAGGCACGCCGCCGCAGTCGAGCGCATCTCAAACGCAGAGAGGCGCGGCGGGCGGCGACGCGACGGGCCACGCGTTGGCGCGCGTGCGCGCGACGAACTGGAACGAGGTTCTCGCAGACTACCGTCTCGGCTGGGCCGAGAACGAGCGCGAGGCATGTCTCAACAACCTCGGCCCGCTCGCGGATGTTGCGCGCGCGCTCACGTCGCGCGCCGCGAACCCGTCGGGCGAAGCCGCGCCCGCCGGCGACGCGCTCGACCGCGCCGTCCTCGAACTCGCAGACCGCCTCCACGGCGCGCGCCACTTCTGCCCCGAAGGCGGCGCCTATCATGTCTCTCCAGATGGTCGCGCAGTCTCTTGCAGCGTCCACGGCACGGCCTCAAGCCCGCGCCAGCCCGCGGCGCCGTCCGGGGGAAGTGCGGCGGGGCGAACGATGCGCGAGCTATCGGATTTGACGGCCACGCTCACCTTCATGGAGGATGGCCTGCACGCCGTACTGGTCGTTAATCGGAAGTAAGTATTGACACAGTACCGCGAGCGGTAGCGAGCGGGTACATCACATCGAAAAGGTATTCGACATGCGAAGACACGCAATCCGTCTCCCATTAGTTCTCATTCTCCTTCTAGCCCTCTCGCCGTCGCTTCTCGCGCAGACGCTCGAAGAGCGTTTGAAGGAGATCGAGACTTACGCGGCCAAAGCCGGTCAGGACTGGCAAGTCCCCGGCTTCGCCATCGCGATTGTCAAAGACGACAGGGTAGTCTTCGCCAAAGGCTTCGGCGTGCGCGAGCTAGGCAAGCCCGACGCCGTTGACAAGGACACGCTCTTCGCCGTCGCCTCGAACACGAAGGCGTTCACGGCGGCGGCGCTCGCCACGCTCGTTGACGAGGGCAAGATTGCTTGGGACGACCCCGTCACGAAATACATCCCATACTTTCAGCTCTACGACCCGCTCGCCTCGCGCGAGTTGACCGTGCGCGACCTCCTCAGCCACCGCAGCGGCCTCGCAACCTTCGGCGGCGACCTGCTCTGGTACGAGACCACATACCCGCGCTCGGAGATCATCCGACGCGTGCGTTATCTCAAACCCGCATACGGCTTCCGAGGGCGCTACGGCTATCAGAACATCATGTTCCTCGCGGCGGGCGAGATCGTCCCGGCGGTGACGGGCAAGAGTTGGGACGACTACGTCAAAGAAAAGTTTTTCACGCCGCTCGGCATGACGCGCACCAACACGACTTTCAAGCAGCTCACCGAGACGACGAACGTCGCCACGCCGCACAACGAGGTGGACGGACGGGTTCGCGTCATTCGCTACTCGAACGTTGACTCGGCGGGCGGCGCGGCGGCCATCAACTCCTCGGTCGCGGAGATGGCCGAGTGGATTCGTCTTCAATTGGGACGCGGGACTTACAACGGCAAAAAGATTTTCAGCGCCGCAGCGTCGCGCGAGATGTGGACGCCGAACACAATCGTCTCCGGCATCAGCGAGTCGGCGGAGAAGTTCAATCCGACGGTTCACTTCCAGCTCTACGGCATGGGCTGGGGTCTGAGCGACTATCGCGGGCGCAAGGTCGCGACGCACAGCGGCGGCCTCGACGGCATGACCTCGCGCGTCGCGTTGCTGCCCGAAGAGAACCTCGGCTACGTCATCCTCACTAACAGCGAGACGCCTCTACAGTCCCTGATGATGTACAAAATCTTCGACATCTTTCTGGACGCGCCCCCGCGCGACTGGAGCGCAGACTACATGGCGCGCGCCAAAGCCTCCAAAGAGCGCGACGCCGCCGAGACCAAGCGCATCGAGGCGGCACGTGTGCCGAGCACAAAACCCTCGCTCCCGCTCGCGTCCTACGCAGGCACATACGGCGGCGCGATGTACGGCGACGCGCGCGTCACCGAAGAGAACGGTCGCCTCGTCGTGCGCCTTCTGCCGTCGCCCGCTTACGTCGGCGACCTTGAGCACTGGCACTTCGACACCTTCCGCATCAAGTGGCGCGACTCGGTCGTCTACCCCTACCCGCGCGGCTGGGTCACATTCACCCTAGACCCGCAAGGCAAAGTCAGCGACATGAAGATAGACGTGCCCAACCCCGACTTCGACTTCAAGGAGCTTGAATTCAAACGCGCAAACGTCGAAAGATAAGTGAGACTAGAGAGCAATTGTGCGTTCCGGCTAAGCGTCGGATGACTCTATCGGCTGCCCATTATCAATACACAAAGCCTGATAATTCCGCGTAGGCCGTAGTTATCAACACGAACTTAGTGATAACTCCGCGTGGGACGTAATTATCACCTTATTAGGGTTCTTGCGAGACGAGAGAAATCTAACTATTCGTTCAAGGCGGTCGCCCAACGACGCCGCCTTAACTCCAACGTTAGTCATATAAACATTTCAGAACTCAAAACTCCCCTGTCCTTTTGTCTCACTACTTCCATTCTCGCTGGATGACTCAGATGTCGGCTCGCGCTCGCCACGCCTTAGCGCGTTGACGAGAAGGTGCGCGCGGCGCGTCGGCTCCGGCTGGCGATAGCCGCCGTCGCACGCCAGCGTTAAGTCAATCGCGCCTTCGAGGTCAATGAGGTGGCCGGGCGAGACGTAGATGGGCTGCACGCGCGTCTTCGTCCGAAGGGCCGCGCCGATTGTCTCGCCCTTGTCAATCATCGGCGTCCAAGCGCCGCGCTCCTCGCCCGGCTCTTCAAACTTGCCGACGAGGACGGACTTGGCGCAGCCCAGCGTCGGGCGGTTAATCAGAAGCCCGACGTGCGACGCGATGCCGACGCGGCGCGGGTGCGCGATTCCCTGCCCGTCGAACATCACGGCGTCCGGCTCGGTCTTCAGTTTCGCCCAAGCCTCAAGCACCGAAGGCGACTCGCGGAACGAGAGCAGCCCCGGAACATACGGGAACTTCGTCACGCTCACGACGCCGACCTCCTCGACTACTTCGAGCGACGGAAGACGCAACACGACGATGCCTGCGTACAGCGTCGGGTCGTACTTGTTGAAGCTTATATCCGCGCCCGCGATGGTCTCGATCTTCTTCTTGAGCGGCACGACGCGAACGCTCGCGCGCAACTGCTTCTGCAACTCGACGGCCTCGCGCGGCGCGAGCGGCCAGTCATGTAATTTTTCGTAGCTTGCCATAAATCTCTTCGGCTCAAGCGTCCTTAAAACCGCGGACGGCAACGGTGCGGCGACGGGTCAGTACCGGGAGCGTTCGCGACCGGGTGCAGGCGCGCACGACCACTCAAGTTAAGTGACAGCCAAGACCTACCCGGTCACTAACGCTCCCGGTTCTGACTCGCCGCCGCGAACTCCACACTTTCGGCGACAGTGATTCCCGCGTCCTTCTGAATGATTGAATGCACGCGCCAACGCCCGTCGTCGCGCTGCTGAAAGTCAACGCGGTAGTGCGCGCCGCGCGACTCCTCTCG
>Ga0190275_10002590_pt1 | contig 12956 bp, 13 predicted proteins | sample Popmic550T_FD_133745 | JGI IMG/M metagenome (GOLD analysis project Ga0190275, IMG submission 133745) | Populus adjacent soil microbial communities from riparian zone of Yellowstone River, Montana, USA - 550 T | ecosystem: Environmental > Terrestrial > Soil > Riparian zone > Trees stand | place... | reverse complement strand
CTCGCTGCTGCAGGTGAAGGTCAAGGAGGTCGACGAGGCGAATGTCCTGTTCGACCAGCTGATGGGCGACGTGGTCGAGCCGCGCCGCAACTTCATCCAGGAAAATGCGCTCGCCGCGAGCGTAGACGCGTGAGCCGGGCTACTCAGGGCCTCGGATAAGCAGCTTCCGGGTCGCCGCAAGGTCCTCCTTGTCGAGGAACTTGAGCGCGTCGGCGAGCCGCGGCGGCTTCTCGTCATCCGCTGGCCGCGCGAGCGCCTCGATGATTTCGCAGATCGTGGGAGGCGGCGGGTCCTTGCGCTCGTCGTCACGCCGTTTCTGGCCGACCCGTTCCAGCCCCCGCTTCAGCACGCTATCCATGATCTCGAATCCCAGCGTGTGATAGCTCTCGAACTGGGACTCGCTGAAGAACTGATCGCCGGTGCTCTCGTGCGGGAATGCCGCGTTGGCGGTCGCATAGGCGACGACGCCCGCGCTCTCGGTGCCGTGGTAGCCGGGCTTGATGTAGAGGATGGTGCCATTCGCCGAACTCTGGTCGCCGCCCGGCGCCGTCTGGTAATCGATCTCGCCGATCGCGTAGTAGGCGCCCTCGATCACGCTGTTGTCCTTTGACCGTCTCCTGAGTGCGCGCAGCTCGCCGAAGCTGACGTAGACGCCGAGATCGATCGAGATCTTGCGCACGGCATTGCCGAGGTCCTCGAAGGAGAAATCCGGATCGCATCCGGCATCGGAAAGCACGATGCAGCGGCAGCGGCGGCGGATCATTTCGTAGAGCGCGAGATTTTCGAAGTGGCCGCCATCGGAGAGATAGACGTAGTCGCCATCGTCCGTGGTCAGCCCGAACATCTCCATGATGAAGGGCCTGATCGCGTTGGAGGGGCCCTGCTCGCCGTAGGTTTTATCGCCGTGCGGCCCCGGATTGCCGAGCCACCAGCCGAGCCGCACGTTGAACAGCGCGAGCATGAGCGTGACCAGCGGCGAGGAGTTGTAGCCCATGTTCGGGCTGGCGGCCGCGCCGGAAATCGCGAGCGCCGTTCCGAGCGAGAGGCCGCCGCCCTCCTTGTCGGCGTATTCCCTGGTGTCGCGGAATCCGAGCCCGCTCGTGGCCGACCCGCAGTGCAGCGGGGTCGCGGTGAACGACTCCGCCTTGCGTTCCTGCCACGCGAGGCGTTTCGAGTTCACGATGTTCAGCGCGATGTTGACGACGTGAAACGGCTGCCAGCCCCGCTTGTCGGCGGTCCAGAGTTCGTGCATGCGGATGTTGTCCGCCTCGTCGAAGCCGGTGAACGGGTTCGGGGCGCGCTTGGGATTCGAGGCTCCGAGAAATCCGCGGATCAGCCGGTTGCGGTAGACCGAGTGGGCGGAGAACCGGTTGATGTTCACGCCGCGCCAGGCGAAGAACGCCACGACCGAGACCACGATCAGGCCGATGATGAGCCACTGGACGTCGTGCCAGCGGTCGAGGGGCTCCTTTCCTTCCGCCGTGAGCGCCGCGTTGACCGCCGCCAAGGTCGGATCGATCGCCATCAGCGAGCTGTAGACAAGCCCACGCTCGAACATCAGGTGATCCATCGCGACGGATATCCCGATGACGAGAAAGACGAGGAACAGAATTGCCGCGAGCGGCAGCACCCATTTCGTCCAGGATGGCGACTTGGCGTCCGCCTCGGACGCGGTCCTGGCGCTCTTGCCCAGCACCGTGCTGAGCACGCCCGACGCAGCCGCAAGGATCGCGCTTGAGTATTTTGCCGAGTTGTATTCCCCGACCAGCCAGAGGACGAACTCGCCGGCGACGAGCACCAGAAACGTCGCGATGAACCAGCCGAAGGCGAAGACGCCGAACCATCCGGTCGAGCGGCCGAACCATTCGCGGTCGCTGTCCGAGAACGTTTGCCAGCTGGTCAGGCCGACGAAGATCATCTCGGCGATCAGCTGCGCCATGATGATCCAGGGCACGCCGTAGATGAAAGCGAGCAGGAAAACCGCTGTCGCGTAATCGACATTGGCGTTGCCGATCAGAAGCCATACCCAGGAGTGGCCTGTTGCGTCGGTCTCGGCGCTGCGCGCGATGATGTGAATACCGACCCCGATGATCGCGCCGTAGACGCCGCCTGCGGCCGCCCAGGAGATGAAATCGCGAGCCCAGTAGAGGCCGTTCCTGGCCTCGGTTCGCCCGCTCTCGGGGTAACGGTACGGGACCCAGGTTTTCGGCGGCCAGGCCGAGATCCAGGCCAGCGCATAGATCCCCATGCCAGCGACCAGCGAGACGGCGGCGGCCTTGAACAGGCTCCACTCGGCGAGCTTGGGGCCGCGCATCAGCAGATAGATCGACAGCAGGAACGCGGCGAGCACGGCGGGGATCAGGCAGCGCTTGATGAACTTTGCCTCATCGGCGCCGGAGCGCATCCGCGCCGTCTCGTTATGATGCGGGTCCCGCATGCCGGCAGAGTGGTTATGCCGGCCATAAGCTTTGGATGCTCCGCTGGTGATCGTGCCCGGATCGCGGCTGGGGCGATTGAGCAGCGCAGACCGCAGCGCGAAGACCATCGCGATCACGCCGGCGCCAATGAAAAAACGCGGGAAGTCGAGCCGCAGGAACGAACCCCAGAACGCCGCGACGGCGCCGGCCTTTACGGCGAACAGCCCGAGGCACAGCGCCGGCAGGATGACCAGCCAGTTGAGCATCAGATTGCGGACGTAGAGCGATATCGCGGCCCAGGTGTCGGCGGAGAACAGCCCCGTTCTGGGCGTCAGGTAATTGCTGTAGGAGCGCAGCCACGAAATCTCGGAAGGCTCTTCGTCCGGATAAGGACGGAAGCCGACCAGCGTCTTCCAGACCTCCGGAAAGCCGGCGCGCGCGATGAATGCCGACAGCCAGCTGCCGATGTAACCGCCGCCGGAGACGGTGGACAGATAGTTGAACTGGCTGAGCAGCGATTTGTCTTCGCTGGGCGCCTGCTGGTTGGAAGCAGGACGTGGATGTACCGCGAGTGCTTCGATGACGCCGAGCGCAAAGGCGGCGCTGCGGATACCGCCGCCGGACAGACAGAGCGCGGTCGAGCACCGCTCATGCAGGGCGTTATACAGGTCCTCGCCGGCGACGTTGTCTCCGACGGGGTCTTTGCCCGGATGAACCGCATTGGTTTCCGCGCGCAACGCCGCTTCGGTGTCGAAAAGTTTCGGTATGGAATCGAGCGGCGACATGGAAATCCCCCAAAGGGCACGCCTGATGCCAGTATCGATCCAGGCCGCGCCGAGTTCAACCAGAGCGGAAAGTGATTCAAATGCCCCGTCAAGGGCCCGGATCTTGAGGCTCGCCAAATCCGGCCCGATATGGTGGTGTCCTCTGATCAGTCCAATTCAGGAAGCCTTCATGTCTCTCTCAATGTCCACCGTTGCGACGCAGTCGTTTCTCCAGACCCTTACCGCACTGTCGAAAATTCTCGACAAAGCCGCGGCGCATTGCGCGGCGAAGAAGATCGATCAAGCGGTGCTGCTGCAGACACGGCTCACCCCGGACATGTTTCCGTTCGTGAAGCAGGTGCAGATCGCCTGCGATTTCGCCAAGAACACGATGGGCCGCCTGACCGGCGAGCCGCCGAAGTTTCCCGATGAGGAGAAGTCGCTCGAGGACCTGAAGGCGCGCATCGCCAAGACCGTCGACTACGTGAAGAGCTTCTCGGCGGCGGACATCGACGGCACCGCCGAGAAGGACGTGACGTTCCCGATCGGTCCGCAGAACACGATGACGCTCAAGGGCGCGCAGTACGTGGTCGCCTTCGCGCTGCCGAACTTCTATTTCCACGCCACCACGGCCTACGACATCCTGCGCCAGTGCGGCGTCGAGATCGGCAAGCGGGATTTTCTCGGCCGCATCTGAGCATATGATCCGGGGTCATCTCATGAGCTACGAAACCATCATCGTCGAAACCAAGGGCAAGGTCGGCATCATCCGCCTCAACCGTCCGCAGGCGCTGAACGCGCTCAACGCGCAGGTGAATGCCGACATGACCGCCGCGATCGACGCCTTCGAGGTGGACGACGCAATCGGCTGCGTGATCATCACCGGCTCGGAGAAGGCGTTCGCGGCCGGCGCCGACATCAAGGAGATGTCGGGCAAGAGCCACATGGACGTCTACAAGGAGGACTTTCCAACGTGGGATCGCATTGCGCGCATGCGCAAGCCGGTGATCGCGGCCGTCTCCGGTTTCGCGCTCGGCGGCGGCTGCGAGCTCGCGATGCAGTGCGACATCGTCATTGCGGCCGACACGGCGAAATTCGGCCAGCCCGAGATCAAGCTCGGCGTCATCCCGGGCATCGGCGGCACGCAGCGGCTCACGCGCGCGATCGGCAAGGCAAAGGCGATGGACCTCAATCTCACCGGCCGCATGATGGACGCCGCGGAAGCGGAACGCTCAGGGCTTGTGGCGCGCGTCGTGCCGGCCGCCAGCCTGATGGACGAAGCGATGAAGGCCGCCGAGACCATCGCTTCCATGTCGCTCATCGCCGTGATGACCGCGAAAGAAGCCGTGAACCGCGCTTTCGAGACGACGCTCGCCGAGGGCATCCGCTTCGAGCGGCGCACCTTCCAGGCGCTGTTCGCGACCCACGATCAGAAGGAAGGGATGGCGGCGTTCATCGAGAAGCGCCCGGCGAAGTTTGAGAATCGATGAGAGCGCCGTCATTCCGGGGCGCGCCGAAGGCGCGAGCCCGGAATCCATAGCCACGGACGGCGCCGGTGCTCACATGAGAATCCAGTGTTTATGGATTCCGGGCTCCTCGCTTCGCTCGGCCCCGGAATGACCATCAAATTACTTCCTCACGCAAATCACCCGCACGACCGAGCCCTTCGCGGCCTCCACGCCGCTTGCAGCAGCCGCCGCGGGCGCCACGTTCTGGCCCCCGAGGAAACTCCGCACGGTCTCGACCGGCGTCAGCGTCGCGCTGGGCACTGGCATGGGCGCAGCGCCCGCGACCAGCGGAATCTTCAGCGATGCGATGCCGGCGAGCCGGCCCTGCGCATCGACGGCGGCGCCGCCATCGAAGCCGACGGCGGGCGCCGGATCGAGGCCGAGCGTCTCGGTCACGCGCGCCTTCACGGCGCTGACCGCACTGCCGCCGCCTTGCGCCTGCGGATCCGGAACGCCGACCAGCGTCACGTCGCCTTTTGGATTTTCGGAAGCGAGCGCCAGCGGCTTGAGCGGCGAGCCATAGACGCGCAGCAGCGCAAGCCCCTTGTCCTTGTCTTCCCCGGCACGATCCGCACCGCCGACGCCGGCAACCGTGACGATGCTGCACCCATCGAGCGCATCGCGGCTGGTCAGGATGTGGCCGGGACCGACTGCGACGCCGGTTGCGTACTCCACCTTGCGGCGCGGCGGCGGCGCAGCGCCTCCCGGAAACGCCACATAGGCGCTCGACATCGCGACCACCACCGGCTCCATGATGCCGGCCATGGCCTGGTCGTACATCACCGTGAAGCCGCGCACTTCGTCGCCGCGCAGCTGGGCCCGCACGTAGAACTTCTTCAGGTTCTGCAGGCCCGAGATCACGAAGAAATCCGGCCGCAACAGGCTGTACTCCGTCTTGCGCCCGGCGGGCTCGCTCTTCATCCGCTCGAAGATCGGGCCGAGCGTCGTGCCCGGCTGCAGGATGCGGAAGGTCTCGGCTTGATATTCGCCGCGCGAGGACGTCCACTTGCTGATTCCGCCGCTCACTTGCGTGCTCGGCATCAGCTTGCCCGGAATGCCGAGACGTGCGCCGGTGCCAAGATCCTGCACCATGCGCCAGCCGACGTTGTCCTGCTTCGGCTTGGCGGCAACCGCGAGCGCAGCGCGCTCCGGCTGGTTGAGGACGCCGGTTTCCTTGGCCCCAGAGCGCTTCTGGAACGCCTTCACGGCAGCGATCGCACGCTCGCCGAACTCGCCATTGATGATGCCGTTGTAGTCGCCGGTCCAGACCAGATCGTTCTGGATGGCGATGCGCTCGCTCAGCGGGATCGCCGTATAGGAGGCCGCGATGGCGTCCACTGCGGCTTTCTGGTCGGCCTTGGTGGCCTTCGCTTTCGTTTCCTTTTTCGCAGGGGCTGCTTTCGTCTCCTTCTTCGCGGGCGCCGCTTTCGAGGCGTCCTGTTTCGCCGGCTCCGCGGCTGCGAAACTCAGCGCCACAAGACATCCCAGCAGGGCCCCGGCGAGCCTCATTCCCCACCTCGTGTTATAGGCCAAGCCTAACGAATCGAGACGATGGTGCAACCGTGCTGAGCCCGGAGGAGCTGGAGCGTTACGCGCGCCACATCGTCATGCGCGAGGTGGGCGGGCCCGGGCAGGCGGCGCTCAAGAACGCGCGCGTGCTGGTGATCGGCGCCGGCGGCCTCGGCGCCCCGGTCCTGATGTATCTCGCGGCCGCGGGCGTCGGCACGCTCGGCGTGATCGATGACGATGCCGTGTCGCTCTCCAATCTGCAGCGGCAGATCATTCATGCGACCGGACAAATCGGCGAACCGAAGGTCGCGAGTGCAGCCGCGGCCATCGGGCGGCTCAATCCGCATGTGGCGGTCGAAACGCATACGGCGCGGCTCAACGCGAAGAACGCACTCGATCTCGTCGCGCGCTACGACATCGTTGCCGACGGGTCGGACAATTTCGAAACGCGCTATCTGGTGTCGGACGCGTGCTGCTTGGCGAAGAAGCCGCTTGTGACAGCGACGCTCGGTGTGTTCGACGGCACGCTCACGACGATCAGGGCGCACGAGCGTGGACGCGATGGCAAGCCCAATCCGACCTACCGCTGCCTGTTTCCGGTTGCGCCGCCGCCCGGAGCGATCCCGGCGTGTTCGGAAGCCGGCATTCTTGGTGCGCTCACCGGCGTGCTCGGCTCGATGATGGCGCTGGAGGTCATTCGCGAGACCGTGGGCTTCGGCACCGGCATGGTGGGGCGTCTTGTGATGTTCGACGCGCGCGACATGCGTTTTGAGACGATCGGTTACGCGTGGGATCCGGGCAATCCGCTCTCGGGCGAGAAGCCGACGATCAGGGATTTGTCGGGGCATGCGTAACCTGTGTCCCGCACGCGATGCAGCGCCACCACCAGCGCGTTTACGCGCGTCTTCGACGCGCTACGGCGGTGCATCGCGTGCGGGATCGCCCAAAACTCTGGAGTTCTCGGCGATCCCGGGTCTCGCTGCACTCGCCCGGGATGACGCCTACGGCGTCACTTGCTCCACACCGCAACGGTCGCGGCACCCTTCACCACCGACCACTTGTTCTTGTCGACATTGACGATCGTGTAGCAGTTCGACGCGCTGCCTTTCCATTGGGTACAGAAACCGTCCTTCGACAGCTTCCAGGTCCCCTCGCCTTTCTGGCCGGCCTTGTCCTGCGGCTCGCGCGTGACTTTGCCGTCCGACGCAAACGTCAGCTTGAACTTCACGCCGGATGTCGTCGCGGCGGTGAACGGCTTGCCGTCGAAGAATTCGGTCTGGATTTCCTTCGGGGTCAGCTTCGTGGCCGCGCCCGCAGCGCTCACCAGAAGCGCGGCTGCCGCAACACCCGCCAGAACGGCACGCATCTCATCGTCCCCTGCGTGATTCTTCCCGAGCGATGATACGCCAAGCCGCGATTTTCGCGAATCCCTCGGCCAAAGCGCCGCAGGCTGGGCGGGCGTTACTGCTTGTCGCTCTCGCAGGGCCCGAGGCAGAAGCCGACGCCGTCGCTGTTGCGGTAATGGCTTCGGTCGACCCGCTCGTAGGTCACGCAGCGCTTCTTGTCGGCCGAATCGTTGGCGTTGCGGCGGCAGATCTTGCCTCCGTCGGCCTCCCAGATGCCGTAGACCACCAGTCCCGCACCGGCGAGGATCGCCGTTCCGTCCGGCAGGTGCACAGTGCACAGCGATTTGCCGGCAAGCGGGCCGGTCTCGGGCGTCCCGCAAAGCGGGATGCCCACCAATTCGCGGCGAAACTCGTCCACCGTCATCGCCTGGGCGGAGGCCGGGACGATCGAGGCGGCGAGCGCCGCCAGAACAAGACTGACAAGAGAAACGCGAGCCGCATTCATGAGAATGATCAAACTCCTAAAGCATTGACGGCAGAACCCGGTCGGGCGGCCTGTGCCCGTCCATGAAGGTCCTGATGTTGATGATGACCTTGTCGCCCATGTCGACGCGGCCCTCGACGGTTGCCGAGCCCATGTGCGGCAGGATCACGACCTTGCCGGCGCGCGCGAGCTTGACGAGCTTCGGATTGACCGCCGGCTCATGCTCGAACACGTCAAGGCCCGCGCCCGCGATCTCGCCCGCCTCGATCATGCGGGTGAGCGCGTTCTCGTCGATGACCTCGCCGCGCGCCGTGTTGACGATGTAGGCCTCGGGCCGCATCAGCTTAAGCCGGCGCGCCGACAGCAGATGATAGGTCGCCGGCGTATGCGGGCAGTTGACCGAGATGATGTCCATGCGGGCGAGCATCTGGTCGAGGCTCTCCCAGTACGTCGCCTCGAGCTCTTCCTCGGTGTCCGGCGCAGCCCTTCGCCGGTTGTGATAGTGGATCTGCAAGCCGAACGCGCGCGCGCGGCGCGCCACGGCCTGGCCGATGCGTCCCATGCCGATGATGCCGAGGCGCTTGCCCCAGATGCGGTGGCCGAGCATCCAGGTGGGTGTCCAGCCGGTCCATTCGGTCTCGCCGGTCAGCACCACCGAACCTTCGGCGAGCCGCCGCGGCACTGCCAGGATCAGCGCCATCGTCATGTCGGCGGTGTCTTCGGTGAGCACGCCCGGTGTGTTGGTGACCGTGATGCCGCGCTGGAGCGCGGTCGCGACATCGATGTTGTCGACGCCGTTGCCGAAGTTCGCGATCAGACGGAGTTTCTCGCCGGACTGGCTCAGCAGCGCAGAATCGATCCGGTCGGTCACGGTCGGGACCAGAACGTCCGCGACCTTCACGGCCTCGGCAAGCTCCGCCTGGCTCATCGGCTTGTCGTCAAGATTGAGGCGCGCGTCGAACAGCTCGCGCATCCGCGTTTCCACGGTGTCCGGGAGCTTGCGCGTAACGACGACCAGCGGCTTTTTGCCTTTTGCCATTTCCCCGCCTTTGGCTCCGCCTGGCCTGCGGGCCGCGCGAACGTTGAGGCCTCATTAACCCCGCCAGCGGAAACTCCCGGGCTTCCGGCGAGGCGCAACGGGCCACTCTCTATCAGATGGTCCGGGTCAAGACAAAGCGGCGGCGAAGGCTCGATGCCGCGTCTTGATGACGTGCAAATCGCCGGATTGGTGGGGCTTTTGGGGCGTCAGACGGGCAAGGCAATGACGGGAAGCGTATGGGCGTGGATTGCGGTGGCGATGCTGCTGGCTATCCAAGGAACGGCGAATGCGGCGGAAAACGGCACGACGAGCGGATTGCCCATCCCGCGCTTCGTGAGCCTCAAGTCCGACAAGGTCAACGTACGCGCTGGCCCCACGAAGGATCACGACGTCGCCTGGGTCTATAACCGCTCCGCATTGCCGGTCGAGATCACGGCGGAGTTCGAGAACTGGCGGCGCATCCGCGACTGGGAGGGCGCCGAAGGGTGGGTTTACCACTCGCTCCTGTCGGGCAAGCGCACCGCGCTGGTCGCGCCGCAATCGAAGAAAAAGGACGACCTGCTCGAACTGCGCAACAAGCCGGATGCGGCGAGTGCTGTGATTGCCAAGATGCAGCACGGCGTGCTGGCGAGCGTGAAGCGCTGCAAGGACGGCTGGTGCCGCCTTGTCGGCGAGGGCTTCGACGGCTGGATCGAACAGCCGCGCCTGTGGGGCGTGTATCCGGGTGAGAAGCTCGAATAACAATGCCCCGTCGCAGCGGGGCATCGAGCGTCGGCTGCGAACCAGACTCAGCCGGCTTTTTTCAGCCGCACCACGACATCGACGCGCGCGACTTCGTAGCCCGGCGGGGCCACCGGGAGCCGGTCCAGCATGACTTCGGCGTTCGGGATGTCGACCAGCGCGTTCTCGCCTTCGACGAAGAAGTGATGGTGATCGGACACGTTGGTGTCGAAATAGGTCTTCGAGCCGTCGACCGCGACCTGCCGCAATAGACCCACTTCGGTGAACTGATGCAGCGTGTTGTAGACGGTCGCGAGTGACACCGGGACCTTGGCCTTGGTTGCTTCTTCGTAGAGCATTTCGGCGGTGAGATGCCGGTCGCCCTTGGCGAAGAGGATCCAGCCGAGCGCCATGCGCTGGCGCGTTGGGCGCAAGCCGACCTGGCGCAGCATTGCTCGAACGTCATGCCATGGGCACCCGGTCAACTCGGCGCGCGTGTGCAAGGCAGGATTTGCAGCATCCAGTCTTGGGTCTGAGAATACAGTCGTCCGTACAGCAGCCATGAATCCGGGTTCCCCGCCCCTTGCTTGTGGCTGGGGGCCAAGAGCGCATTGTGATCAACGGGATCATAGGCAGCGGCCCCTTCAGATGCAACCTTTTCGCAACAGAACGCGGTTGCGCGCCACGCAGTGCTGCGGCGAAAAAGGCGCGCAATTGCAGTGACCTGCCGCCGCGCAGGCTTTGCCCTGCCAGACCCCTGTGTTAGTTAATTCCCGAATTTCGGGGCGAAAGGAAGCTGATGGAAAATCGCCGTTCGAGCTTTGAGTACGAGGATCTGCTCGCCTGCGGCCGGAAGGAACTTTTCCCCGAGGGGCCGCAGTTGCCGCTGCCGCCGATGCTGATGTTCGACCGCATCACCGAGATCGCCGACGCGGGCGGTGAATACGGCAAGGGCCTGATGCGCGCGGTCCTGAATGTGAAGCCGGACCTGTGGTTTTTTCCCTGCCATTTCAAAGGCGATCCGGTGATGCCGGGTTGCCTCGGGCTCGATGCACTGTGGCAGATGGTCGGCTTCTTCCTGGGCTGGCTCGGTTCCTCGGGTAACGGCCGGGCGATCGGCGTCGGTGAGGTGAAGCTCGCCGGTCAAATCCGTCCCGACGTAAAGGAAGTCGTCTACGGCATCGACATCAAGCGCGTGATGCGTTCCAAGCTGGTGCTCGGCATCGCGGACGGATGGCTCAAGGCGGATGGCGAATTGGTCTATCAGGCAAGCGACCTCAAGGTCGCGCTGTTCAAAGACACCACGCCGCAGCCGGCCGGTGCCTGATAAAGCGTCGGGGCAAGCCCCACATTGTTGCGGTGCGCGAGCTTAACGCGCAGGACATGCGGACGAGGCAAGCATGAGACGGGTCGTCGTCACCGGGATGGGCATTGTCTCGTCCATCGGCAACACCACCCAGGAAGTTCTGGCTAATTTGCGCGAGGCCAAGTCCGGCATCTCGCGCGCCGACAAATACGCGGAGCTTGGTTTCCGTTCCCAGGTGCATGGCGCACCCTCGCTCGACGCTTCTGAAGTGGTGGATCGCCGGGCGATGCGATTCCATGGCGGCGGCACGGCATGGAATCACGTCGCGATGGAGCAGGCGATCCGGGATTCAGGCCTCGAAGAGAGCGACATCTCCAACGAACGCACCGGCATCATCATGGGATCGGGCGGACCGTCTGCGCGCGCAATCGTGGAAGCCGCCGACGTCACCCGCAGCAAGGGGCCCAAACGCGTCGGGCCTTTCGCGGTCCCGAAAGCGATGTCCTCAACCGCATCGGCGACCCTCGCCACCTGGTTCAAGATCCGCGGCATGAACTACTCGATCTCATCGGCCTGCGCGACCTCCAATCATTGCATCGGCAACGCTGCCGAAATGATCCAGTGGGGCAAGCAGGACCTGATGTTCGCGGGCGGCTGCGAGGAGCTCGACTGGACGCTCTCGGTGCTTTTCGACGCCATGGGCGCCATGTCATCGAGTTATAACCAGATGCCGGATAAGGCCTCGCGTGCCTATGACAAGGATCGCGACGGATTCGTGATCGCTGGCGGCGCCGGTGTGCTGGTGCTCGAGGAGTTCGAACGAGCCAAGGCGCGCGGAGCGAAAATCTATGCCGAAATCGCCGGCTATGGGGCGACCTCCGACGGTGCCGACATGGTGGCGCCTTCCGGCGAAGGTGCAATGCGCTGCATGAAGATCGCACTCGATGGTGTGAAGCCGCCGATCGACTATATCAATCCTCATGCCACCTCGACGCCGATCGGCGACATCAAGGAAATCGAGGCGATCCGCGAGGTATTCGGGGAGAAAATCCCTGCGATCTCGGCCACCAAATCGCTCACCGGCCACTCGCTTGGCGCGGCCGGCGTGCAGGAAGCGATCTACTCGCTGCTGATGATGAACAACGGCTTCATCTGCGAGAGCGCCAATATCGAGAACCTCGATCCCGCCTTTGAGGATATTCCGATCGTGCGAGAGCGCCGCGACAACGTGCAGCTTGGTTGCGTGCTCTCGAACTCGTTCGGCTTCGGCGGCACTAACGCTTCGCTTGTGTTGAAGCGGCTCGACGCCTGATGCTGTTCATGGTGGTCGAGCGGTTTCGCGACCGGGACGCGAAGGCGGTGTATCGGCGCTTTCGCGATCAGGGCCGCATGATGCCGGATGGGCTGAAGTACGTCGGTAGCTGGATCGAAGCGAATTTCGACCGGTGCTTCCAGCTCATGGAATGCGATGATGCGCGGCTTCTGCAAGACTGGCTGCTGAGCTGGAGCGACCTGATGGAGTGCGAGATCGTGCCGGTCGTGCCATCGGAGCAGACCCGCGAACTGGTGCAATCGCGTTTGTGAGTGGAGTGACATGACCGCGTTGATGGAGGGAAAACGCGGGCTGATCATGGGGGTCGCGAACGACCACTCGATCGCCTGGGGAATCGCAAAGACGCTGGCCGCGCACGGCGCGTCGCTCGCATTCACCTTTCAGGGCGAGGCGCTCGGCCGCCGCGTGAAGCCGCTCGCGGACTCGATCGGCTCGAACTTCGTCATGCCGTGCGACGTCGAGAATATCGCCTCGGTCGATGCGGTTTTCGCCGAGATCGAGAAGCAGTGGGGCGGACTGGACTTCTACGT
>Ga0190275_10002589_pt1 | contig 12965 bp, 8 predicted proteins | sample Popmic550T_FD_133745 | JGI IMG/M metagenome (GOLD analysis project Ga0190275, IMG submission 133745) | Populus adjacent soil microbial communities from riparian zone of Yellowstone River, Montana, USA - 550 T | ecosystem: Environmental > Terrestrial > Soil > Riparian zone > Trees stand | place... | reverse complement strand
TGCCGGCGAAGAGCAGCGCGACGGGGTTGTGACCGCTGTTGGTCAGGATGAGCGAGCCCGAGTCGCCGCCCGCGCTGAAGGTGCTGCTGCCGATGACCACTTGGTTGGTGAAGGTGAAGAGCGTGCCGCCGTTCGCGCCGCAGGACTTCGGGTAGCGGACGCTGACGCTCGTGTTGACCGAGCTGATCGTGCCCGTGGTGAAGCCGGTCGTGCGCCCGCTCTTGACGACGGACATGCCGACCGCTGGCGTGGCGGTCGCGCTGGAGGGGATGCCGATGTCCTCGATCTCGCCGGTCGAGTCCATCGTTCCGAGGCGGAGTTGCGCGATGGCGGCGTCCACGTTCTGGTTGAGCGGGACGGCGGTCGTGAAGTCTGCGACGACCGTGGCGACCTGGCAGTTGTTGTCAATGAGGCCGGGCTGCGAAACGTCGTCGCCGGGCGTGGCCTTGTCGGCGAGCCCGAGCACGTGGTTGTTGCTGAGGATGTACTGGTTTCCGTTGGCGGCGGTGAGTAGCGAGCCGAGCGTGCCGCTACAGCAGAAGCGCCGGCTGATGTCTTTGACGTTGCCGCCCGAGACGCCGAAGTTCATGTTGCGCACTCGGTGGTTGGGGCCGCCGTCGGCAAAGCTGGGCGAAGTGAGCAGCGCCGCGCAGAGCACGGCCAGAGTCGCCAGCGCAACGAGGAAGAATCTTTTCCGCTTGAGCATCGTGGGTTAGGTCTCCTTTCAGTAGGGCATTGGCGGCCCGGGCCGGGCCGACGGTTGACGAAGACGCCGGGAACGCGTCAGATGTGCTGCGGCGAATAAAACTGTCGATTCTGTTGAGGTGCGTCCGAACCAGAAGAGGCAAGTGAGGAGGTTTTAAGTCAAATCGGCGTCGTTGTCAACCAATTATTACGGTTTGCATTTGCATTGGCACTGAAAACAGTAGTTTCGACTCGATGTTTATTGGCATTGTTAGTGCCAATGCAAGCGCAAACCGTAATAATAACGGCGGTCGGGCAGGCGGTCGAAGTTGAGGAGCCGAAGGTGCGGCTGCGGAGCAAGACGAAAGGGGCGCGACTGTCACTGGCGCGCATCGGCTCTTATTACTGGCAGCAGATGTCTCGGCGACTCAAGCTGACGGTAAGTTTTGTGCGAGAGCATCTGCCGCCGCCACGCCTCAGAGTATTCAAGTGGTTGACTGCTCCTCAAAAGTGATAAGCGGTCAGATTTCCGGGGACGGTCAGGTGGTAATTAGTCGGCGCGGCGTAGGAGTTCTTTATGTCTTATCTCGTTGACGGCAACAACGTGATGGCACAGCGCGTGGGCTGGCACAAAGACAAGCCGGGCGCGCGGCGTCGTCTGCTCAAGGAGCTGGCGCGGCTTGCGCGCGCGTCGGGGTTGACGATTGATGCCGTGTTCGACGGAGCGCCGGACGAACACTTCCCCGACGGGTCGAGCTTCATGGGCGTGCGCGTCTTCTACGCGGAGCGCGGGTCAAACGCGGACGAGCGCATCAAGGCGTTGGTCGAGGCTTCGCGCGAGCGGCGCACGCTGAAGGTCGTTACGTCCGACCGCGCGCTCGGCGATTACGTGCGTCGTTGCGGGGTCGAGGTCGTCAAGTCAGGCGAGTTTCGGCGTCGCCTCGATGCGGAAGGCGAGGGCGTCGAAGAATCCGAACTTGAAAGAAGCGTGGGCGTGAAAGCGTCGGAGATGGACGAGTGGATGTACTACTTCGGCGTGACGCCGGAGGACGACGAGGAGACTTAGAGCAACATCAGAAACCGAGGGCGTGAGCGAGCGTGTCTCAGACACCATCGGGCGCGTTCAGATAATTGCGACACGCTCGCTCACGCTCGCGTTTCTGATGCTTTTTCGTTCCCGACAAGCTCAAGGTCGAAGATCAGCTTCTCGCCTGCGAGCGGGTGGTTGCCGTCAATGGTTACGTGCGTGTCGGTGATTTCGGTGACGACGACTTCGAGCTGGTTGCCGTCCTGAAGCGGGAGCGCGAGGTTCATGCCTATCTGCGGCTCGACGGGGAACTGCGCGTTGGCGCGCTCAATCGTGGCGTCGAGTCCGTCGCGGCGCGGGCCGTATGCGTCCTCAGACTCGATCTCGACGGTCTTCGACTCGCCGACACGCATGCCGCGCAGTGCTTCGTCGAAGCCGGGGATGACTTCGCCCGCGCCGACCGTGAACTCCAGAGGCTCGCCGTCGCGCGAGCTGTCGAAAACCTGCCCGTTCGCCAGACGCCCTGTGTAATGGACGCGAACGTGGTCGCCGTTTTTCACTGGCTCTGTCATAATTCTCCTGCAACCGTCTGTTTTCGGGAAGCATCGCATATCCCGTTCGCAAATGCCAGACGTGATGCGAGAAACGCTCGCGCGACCCGGCAGTTCAGAACCGGGAGCGTTAGCGACCGGGTGAGCCGATTGCGGATTTCGGATTGTGGATTGCGGATTGTTGAGAAGCAGGCTGTCTTCCAATCCGCAATCCGAAATCCGCATTCCGCAATCTCATAATCCCCGTCGCTAACGCTCCGGGTACTGACCTGCCGCGCAACACATTGCGGTCTGAGAAATAAAGACTGAGATTTTTTTGAAGATGAAGAAACAACTTTCACTCACCCTCGCGCTCCTCGTCGGACAGGCGAACGCGCTCGCGCAGACCGCGCCGACTCCCGCCGCGGGCGACGTGCAGAGTCAGCAGCAGCCGAACCCATACGAAGACGAAGTCGTTCGCATCACGTCGAACCTCGTGCAGTTCGACGCGGTCGTCACGGACAAGCAGGGAAGGCTCGTCACAGACCTTCGGCCCGAAGACTTCGAGGTCTTGGTTGACGGCAAGCCGCGCGACATAACGAACTTCTCCTTCGTTGATCTGAACACGTCGCAGCCTGTAGTCCGCACGAACGCGGAGCGCGCGCGCGGCGACAAGAAAAACGACGCCGCGCCCATTCCGCCCGCGCGCCTCAGGCCCGAACAGATTCGTCGCACAATCGCGCTCGTCGTTGACGACCTCGGACTCTCGTTCGAGAGCATCGCGCGCACCCGCGCGTCGCTGAAGAAATTCATCGAGGAGCGTGTGCAGCCGGGCGATCTTGTCGCAGTCATACGCACGAGCGCGGGCGTCGGCGCGTTGCAACAGTTCAGCTCTGATAAGCGCGTGCTGCTCGCAGCCGTCGAGCGCCTGCGCTGGTATCCGCAGGGGCGCGCGGGCGTGGGCGCGTTCGCGCCGACGCAGAAGGACGAGGCCGCGGAGGCCAACCGCGGGGCGGCGGGCGCGGTCGCGCTCGGCGGCAACGCGGGCCTGACGCTCCCGCAGCTCGGCAATTCCGACAAGGCGAACGACTCGACCAACTTCACAGACCTGCGCGGCACGGAAGATTTGCTCGACCGATACCGCGAGGAGCTTTTCGCCGCGGGCACGCTCGGCGCTTTGAACTTCGTCGTGCGCGGCTTGAAAGAACTGCCCGGTCGCAAGTCGGTCGTGCTGCTCTCCGACAGTCTCCCGATATTCCGAAAGGACGGGCGCAGCGACCGCGTGCTGGAAAATTTGCGACGCCTCGTTGACCTCGCCAACCGCGCGTCGGTGCGCGTCTACTCGATGGACGCGCGCGGCCTCGCGACCTTAAGCTCGACCTCCGAGGACAACCTTTCGAGCCTGAACACCACGAGCGCCATCAACCAGTCGAACGACGATAGGCGCGCGGGCTACTTCGAGTCGCAGAACGGGCTGAGCTATCTCGCGGCGGAGACGGGCGGACTCTTCATACACAACACGAACGACGTGGCCGAAGGCGTGCGCGAAGTCCTCGAAGACCAGAAGGGCTTCTACCTCATCGGCTACAGGCCCGACGCGGAGACGTTCGGGCGCGAGGGCGGCAACCTTCGTTTCCATCGCCTCGAAGTGAAGGTCAGGCGCGCGGGCCTCTCCGTTCGCACGCGCAACGGTTTCTACGGCGTCCCCGAAGAGCAGGCCATTCCTTCGCGCCGCACGCGCGGCGAGCAACTCTACGGCGCAATCGTCTCGCCCTTCTTTTCGGGCGGCGTCCACGTTCGTCTCACGTCGCTCTTCGTCAACGACGCGTCGGGGTCTTTCATGCGCTCGCTCCTGCACATCAACGCGAAAGACCTTTCGTTCGCGAAGCAGGCGGACGGCTCTTACAAGGCGGACATAGACGTGCTGGCCGTCACCTTCGGCGACGAGGGGCAGACGATTGACAGCGTGGACAGGACGGACACCGTGACGGTCGAAGCGTCCGGCTACGAGAAAGTCTTGCGCTCGGGCTTTGACTACATCGTCAACGTGCCGATTGCGAAGCCGGGCGCGTACCAGCTCCGCATGGCCGTGCGCGACGCGGCGACCGAGCGCGTAGGCTCGGCCAGCCAGTTCATCGAAGTCCCGAACTTGGGCGAAGGCAGGCTCACGCTTTCGGGCCTCGTCCTCTCCGGCAACGACCTGCCCGCGGCGGCACAAGCGCCGTCCGCGCCCGCGCCCGACGCAACCGCGTCGCAGCTCAAGAGCGAAGGCGCGGGCGCGGTCAAAGCGACGGCGCGACACGACCCGCAGTCGAGTCCAGCAGTGCGACGCCTGAGCCGCGGCTCGGAGCTTTTCTACAACTTCGCCGTCTACAACGCGCGCGCCGACCGCGCGACGAAACAGCCGCGGCTGACCTTGCAGGCGCGTCTGTTCCGCGACGGGCGCGAAATCTTCGCGGGGCGGCAGATGCCCGTCGCGGTCGCGTCGCAGTCCGACCCGAAGCGCGTTCTCGCGGGCGGTCGAATGAGTCTCGGCCCGAACGCAGCGCCCGGCGAGTACGTTCTGCAAGTCGTCGTCACGGACGCCGCGGAGGGCCAGCGCCCGCGCGTCGCGACGCAGTGGATAGATTTCGAGATTGTGGAGTAGTTTGCGTCGCTGCTCTGCGGCTTTCTTAAAATTTGCTTGTAACTTGTGTGTGATGTATTCACCGCAGAGGCGCAGAGGACGCAGAGGGGGCGCGGAGGAAATTCAACTCTCTGCGCTAACTCTGCGTCCTCTGCGCCTCTGCGATGAGCCTCCTCCAACTTCGGGAAATCGAACATGAAAAAACAATCCTCGCTCACCACGCTGCTACTCTTCTCTCTGCTCGCGCCCGCCTTCGGTCAGACGCCGCAGCCTTCGCCCGTGACGCCGCAGAACCCTACGGCGAGCGTCGCCGCGCAGCAGCCCAGTCCGACGCCGCAGGACGAGACGGACGAGGACGTTGTGAAGATAACGTCGAACCTCGTGCAGTTCGATGCGGTCGTGACGGACAAGCAGGGAAGGCTCGTCACAGACCTTCAACCCGAAGACTTCGAGGTCTTCGTAGGCGGGAAACGTCAGCAGATCACGAACTTCTCTTTCATCTCCGCGGAGCCGGGCGCGACCGCGCAGCCGCAGCCCGCGAGGAGTCCCGTTGACAAGAGCGCGCCGCCCGTCCCGCCCGCGCGCCTCAAGCCCGGACAGGTTCGCCGCACGGTCGCGCTCGTCGTTGACGACCTCGGCACGTCCTTCGAGAGCGTCGCCCAAGTGCGGCGTGCGCTCAAGAAGTTCGTTGACGAGCAGATGCAGCCCGGCGATCTGGTCGCGATCATGCGGACGAGCGCGGGGATGGGCGCGCTCCAGCAGTTCACCTCCGACAAGAATCAACTCTATCGCGCCATCGAGCGCGTGCGCTGGTATCCTTCGGGCCGCTCCGGCGTCAGCGCGTTCGCGCCGCTGGAGGCCGCGCCTCTCGGCGGCGAAAACCCGCGGGGGGGAGCAGATGATGATAGGGGCGGCGCGAGCGAACGCGACCCCGCAGCCGAGTTGGACGAGTTCCGCGAACAACTATTCTCGGTCGGCACGCTCGGCGCTTTGAACTTCATCGTGCGCGGAATGTCGGAGCTGCCCGGCAGAAAGTCCATCATCATGCTCTCGGACGGCTTCGAGATGTTTAGCCGGCGCGACCCTTCGTCGAGCTGGCGCGTGATGGACAACCTGCGCCGCCTGATTGACCTCGCCAACCGCGCCTCCGTGGTCGTCTACACGGTGGACGCGCGCGGCCTACAGGTGCTTGGACTCACCGCGGCGGACAACACGAGCGGTCGCTCGGCTCAGCAGGTAATGGAGCAGTTGAACCAGCGCGGCACGAGACTCCTCGACACGCAGGCGGGCTTGCAGTACCTCGCCACGGGGACGGGCGGCTTCTTGGTGAGAAACAATAACGACCTCGCCGGAGGCGTCCAGCGCGTGCTGGAAGATCAGAAGGGCTACTACCTCATCGGCTTCCGACCCGAAGAGAACGTCTTCGAGTTGGACAAAGGCCGCCGCCGCTTCAACACGCTCGAAGTGAAGGTGAAGCGAGCGGGCCTTCGCGCGCGTTACCGTTCGGGCTTTCTCGGCATCACGGACGCGGAGGCAAAGCCCGTTCGACGCACGCGCGTCGAGCAGATGATCGGCGCTCTCACTTCTCCTTTTACGTCGGGCGATGTGCGTCTGCGTCTGACCTCGCTCTTCGGCGGCAACACCACGGGCGGCGCGTTCGTCAGTTCGCTCATACACATTGACATGAGCAACGTTAACTTCACGGAGGAGGCTGACGGCTGGCGCAAAGCCGTCATTGACGTGATCGCGCTTACGTTCGGCGAGCAGGGACAGGTGATTGACCAGATCAACCGCACCGAGACCGTGCGCGCGCGCGGCGAGGGGTTAGACATCCTCCGCAAAGACGGCCTCGTCTACACGATGCGCGTCCCCGTGAAGAAACCGGGCGCGTACCAGTTGCGCGTCGCAGTCCGCGACGCCTCGACCGAGAAGCTCGGCGCGGCCAGCCAGTTCATCGAAGTCCCGAACCTGAAGAAAGACCGGCTCGCGCTCTCAGGCATCATCATGCAGGATGCCAACTTCACCACGGCTCCCGCGGCAAGCGAAGGCAAACAGTCTGAGCCGGACTCTTCAGGCAGCCCCGCCGTGCGACGCTTCCGCGTGGGCGACAACGTGGACTACTTCTTCAACATCTACAACGCGCGCGCCGACGCCACGAGCCGACCGCAACTGCGAACGCAGATGCGTCTGTTCCGCGACGGGCAGCAGGTCTACGCCGGGCCGGAGACGCCCTTCGATCCGGGCAAGCAGACCAACGTGAAGAATCTGCAATCCGGCACGCGCCTTCGCATCAACCCCGGCCTCACGCCCGGCGAGTACGTCTTGCAGGTCGTCGTCACGGACGCGCTCGCGCCGGAGAAGCAGCGGACGGCGACGCAGTGGATTGATTTCGAGATAGTGAAGTAGTGAATAGTAAATGGTTAATGGTAAATAGTGGATGCGTGGACGTGGCATTTTGCCATTCACTATTTACCATTTACTATTCACCCGCATGGCTTTCCTCTTCGCGGTCACGCTTTTCCTGAGCGCGTTTCTGCTCTTCTGGGTTCAGCCACTAGTCGGCAAGATGGTTCTGCCGCTGCTGGGCGGGACGCCCGCCGTGTGGAACACGTGCATGCTCTTCTTTCAGGGCGTGCTGCTGGCGGGCTACGCGTACGTCCTCGTCTCGACGCGCTGGCTCTCGACGCGCGCGCAAATCATCTTGCACGCCGCGCTGCTCGTCGCGGCGGCGCTCTCGTTTCCCATCGCCGTCTCGGAGTCGGCGGCGAGCGGCGTCCCCGAAGACGGAAGCCCCATCGGCTGGCTCTTGAAAACACTGCTATTGACGACGGGCTTGCCTTTCTTCGCGCTGTCGGCGAGCGCGCCTCTTTTGCAGAAGTGGTTCTCGCGCACCGGCACGGCGTCGGCCTCCGACCCATACTTTCTCTACGCCGCGAGCAACGCCGGTAGCCTCGTCGCGCTCCTCGGCTTTCCCGTTCTGTTAGAGCCGAGCCTCGCGCTACGCGAGCAGAGCCGCACGTGGGCGCTCGCTTACGGCGCGCTCGTCGCGCTCGTCTTGGCATGCGCGGCAATCGCTTGGCGCACGCGTTCAAAGACGCGGGACGCGATTGACGAGTCTGTAGGGGCAGGGCTTGTCCCCGCCCGCGACGATTCAAATGATTCAGCGTCGGGTTCATCGGAGGTTGAGCGGGCGGGGACAAGCCCCGCCCCTACAGAGCCTCCGTCGCAGAATGTCTCCGGCGAGCCTATAACCATTCGGAAGCGTCTGCGCTGGACGCTTCTGGCCTTCGTGCCTTCGAGCCTCGTGCTGGGCGCGACCACGTACATCACGACCGACGTGGCCGCCGTGCCTCTGCTGTGGGTCATCCCACTGTCGCTTTACCTTTTGAGCTTCGTGCTGGTGTTCGCGCGCCGTCAGATCATGCCGCGCTGGCTCGCGGCGCGACTGCTGCCGGGCGCGGCGACGCTGCTCGCGCTCATATACCTTTCGGGCGCGACGCAGCCCGCGTGGTTCCTCATACTCTTCCACCTCATCTTTCTCTTCACAGCCGCGTTGGTCTGCCACGGGCAACTCGCGGACGAGCGTCCCTCTGCGCGACACCTCGCGGAGTTCTATTTGTGGCTCGCCGTGGGCGGCGTCTTGGGCGGCATCTTCAACGCGCTCGTCGCCCCGCTCGTCTTCAACACGGTCGTCGAGTACCCGCTCGTCATACTGCTCGCGAGCTACCTGCGCCCCGCGTTTCGGCGCGGAGGTCGAAGCCTGCTCGGACTGAAATTGCGCGGGCGCGAAGTCAAGGACGGAAGCGAGGATGAAAGCGTCGCTGTCGAGAACGAGCCGCGCGCGGAGAGGCTCGACCTCGTGTTGCCGCTCGCCATCTTCGCGCTCACTGCCGCGCTCACGCTCGTCGCGTCGCGTGTTGAAATGAGGGAGGTCGAGAGAGTCGCACTCACGCTCGGCATCCCGCTCTTTCTGCTCAACCACTTCTACGCGCCGCGACCTTTGCGCTTCGCGCTCGGACTCGCGGCGGTCATGCTTGCAAGCGTCATCTTCGCGGGGAACGCGGGCATGACATTGCACGCGTCGCGAAACTTCTTCGGCACGCTGCGCGTCTCGACCGGCGGCTCCGGCGAACTGCGCTGGCTGCGCCACGGAAGCACTCTGCACGGAAGCCAGTACACAGACCCTGCGCGCGTATGCCAGCCGCTCTCCTACTATCATCGTGAGGGGCCGCTCGGCTCGGTCTTCGACGCTTTCAACGCGAAGCCGGACGCGGCGCGGAGCGTAGCCATCGTCGGCCTCGGCGCGGGAACGACCGCCGCATACGCGCGCGCGGGCGAGGCGTGGACGTTCTACGAGATTGACCCGGCGGTCGTGCGTGTGGCGCGCGATCCGAGGCTCTTCAAGTATTTGAGCGCGTGCGCCGCTGCGCCTGTCGGAGTCGTGTTGGGCGATGCGCGGCTGCGGATGCGCGACGCGCCGCCGGGCAGTTACGGACTCATCGTGCTCGACGCCTTCAGCTCCGACGCCGTGCCCGCTCACCTTTTGACGCGCGAGGCGTTGGCGCTCTACCTCTCGAAGCTCGCGCCCGCGGGACTCGTCGTCTTCCACGTCTCAAGCCGCAGCCTAGAGCTTGAGCGCGTCGTCGGCGGTCTCGCTCAAGACGCGGGGCTTGTTGCGCGCGTCTTCGCCGACAGAGAATCTAACGACGACGTTGGCAAAGACCCCTCGACGTGGGTCGTCGTCGCGCACTCGGACAGCGACCTCGGCGCGCTCTCGACGGACGCGCGCTGGCGACCGCTCGACGGACGAACGCACAAACTCGTACTCTGGCGCGACGACTTCTCCAACGTCGTCAGCGTCTTCAAGTGGCTGTGAGCAGGTAAATGGTAAATAGTGAATGGTCGCTGAGCAGTAATCGTCTTGATGATTACAACTCAACATGGACGGCATTCAACCACCATTTACCATTTACCATTCACCATTCACCAGTATGCGATCTGTAATCGTCGGCACAGCCGGGCACATTGATCACGGGAAGACGAGCTTGGTGCGCGCCTTGACGGGCGTGGACGCGGATCGTCTGCCGGAGGAGAAGCGACGCGGCATCACGATTGATCTGGGCTTCGCGGAGCTTGATCTGGGCGACGTGCGCTTGGGGTTCGTGGACGTGCCGGGGCACGAGCGGTTCGTGAAGAACATGCTGGCGGGCGCGCATGGCGTTGATCTGGTCGCGCTCGTCATCGCTTCGGACGAGGGCGTGATGCCGCAGACGCGCGAGCATTTCGACATCTGCCGCCTGCTCGACGTTAAGTCCGGCCTCGTCGTCCTCACGAAGACCGACATGGTTGACGAAGAACTGCTTGAGCTTGTCCGCGCCGAAGCCGAAGAGCTTGTCGCGGGGTCGTTCCTCGAAGACGCGCCCATCGTAGCGGTGAGCGCGCGCACGGGGCAGGGAATCGAAGAGTTGAAAGAGGCTCTGCGCGAGGCTGCGCTCGGCGTCCCCGCGCGCGCTTCGGACGCGGTGGCGCGGCTGCCCGTTGACCGCTCGTTCACGATGCGCGGCTTCGGCGCGGTCGTGACGGGCACGCTCGTCGCCGGCGAGATAGAAGAAGGGCAGGAGCTTGAGCTTCTGCCCGCGGGCGTGCGCGTGCGCGTGCGTGGGCTTCAGGTTCACGGCGCGGGCGTTCGCAAAGCCGAGGCGGGGCAGCGGACTGCGATCAACCTCGGCGGCGTCGAGGCGTCGAGCGTCGAGCGCGGGATGACGCTCGCTCCCGCGGGGCGTCTCAATGCTACGCAGATAGTTGACGCGCGCGTCGCGGTTCTTGCGGACTCGCCGCGCCCTCTGAAGACGAGGCAGCGAGTGCGCGTGCATCACGGAACGTCGGAGTCGCTTGCGCGCGTTGCCGTGCTGGAAGAGTCGGGCGAGATTGCGCCGGGCGCGAGCGGGTTGGCGCAGCTTCGTCTCGAATCCCCCATCGTCGCGCTGCCCGGCGACCGCTTCATCGTCCGCACGTACTCGCCGCAGCGAACCTTCGCGGGCGGCGAGATTCTGGACGCGCACGCGCAGAAGCGTCGCGGTCGCGACCGCACGGCGGCGCGGGAACGACTCGCCGCGCTCGACGGCGCGGACGACGCGGCTCGGCTCGCCTTCTTCGTCGTGTCGTCGGGCGAGCGCGGGCTGCGTCGCGCGGAGGCCGCGTCGCGCACGGGCTGGCGCGACGACGTGTTGGACAGAAGCGTGTCGGAAGCTCGAAGCCGTGGCGCGATCATCGAAGCGGAGGGCGTGCTGGTCGGCTGCGATGCCTTCGAGCGCCTTCAACGCGCGGCGACCGAAGAAGTCGAGGCGCACCACGCGCGCGAGCCTCTTTCGCGTGGCATGGCGCGCGAGACGCTGCGCGAGCGTGTGTTCGCGCACGCCGCGCAGGAAATATTCCGCGCCGTCCTGCGCCGGGCCGAAGACGAGGGCGCGCTCATCGCGGAGCGCGAGCTTGTGCGTTCGAGCCGCCACAGTATGGAGCTATCGCCGGCGGACGCGGAGGCGCGCGAGCTTCTGGAGAAAATCTACCGCGACGCCGCGCTCGAAGCGCCCAACCTCGAAGAGGCTTTCGCGCGCGCGGGCGGCGACGCGGGGGGGCGCGAGCGCATGAGGAAAATCCTCCAACTCCTCATAGACGCGGGCGCGCTCGTGCGCGTCAGCGGCGACCTCTTCTTCCACCGCGACGCGCTCGAACGCTTAGCCTCCGCGCTGCGCGAATACGCCGACGCGCGCGGGCCTGAGCGTCTGATTGACGTAGCGGCCTTCAAGCAGCTCTCCGGCGTCTCGCGCAAGTACGCCATCCCGCTCCTCGAATACTTCGACCGCGAGCGCATCACGCGCCGCGCGGGGGACAGGAGGATAATTCTTTAGTAAATGGTAAATGGTGAATGGTGAATAGAGGTTGAGTGCTGCTCAAGTCGAGATGTGACCGCACGAGTCGGACAACGCACAACCACCATTTACCATTTACCATTTACTATTTACTAAAGGGCTTGCTTCTCGCGTGCGGCGGCGTTAACATAGCGGCGAATTCACGCAGTACAATTTGTCCGAAGCGAAAACCCGGCAAATCTCAAAGACAAGCTTTCCGGCTTTATCTTTCGAGCCGGCACTCTACACCGAACGCTGGAGGTTCAAGATGAAGGGCCTAGTTGACGTTCTGCTTGTGCTTGTTGCGATAGGCGCGCTCGCCTTCGCGGTATACGAGTTTTACCTCTTCGCCTCGCCGCAGGGAGCTTACGGCCCGACGACAAACCTTGTGCTTGCAATCGTGGGCTTCGTCGTGATGTGCGTCGCCGCGCTCGCGGTCTTCCTGCGCCACTCGGGCGCGGAAGAGGAGATTCACATCACGCAATGACGAGGGGAAAGCCGATTCCTTCTCTCCCGTGAGTCGAAGACTTGGCGGCGCGGTCTTCCGATTCGCGCACGGAGGCGGGGCATTGACTGCCCCTTAACGCCCGCCGGTAAAAACGCAGGCGTCGCTCGCGCTTTCATACTTCGGTCGGAGCGCGGCGACGCCTCATTCTTTCTTTGCGCTCGCCGCAAATCAAACTACGTCAGGAAAGGACTCGCTTGATGCTCTTGACCTTCACGCTCGGACTGGCGCAGGTCGAACCGACGCGAATCCCCCCATACTTCCCGTGGGTCGCGATGGGACTGCTCGGCGCAGGCGGCATCGGTTGGCTGATCGCCGCGGTGATGGGGTTCGCGCGCGCGCGCGCCTTCGGAGAGTCGCCGCGTTGGTTCGCAATCTCGGCGGTGTGCCTTTTGCTCTACCACCTGCAATGGCTCGTCTTCGCCGTCTACGGCATCAACGAGAGGAGCATGGGGAACGTGGTCGGCATGGCCGCCTTCTTCAATCTCTTCGTCGCGCTCGGCGCGGTCTGCGCCATCATAGGCTTCATGCGCCTCGGCAAGCCGAAGCCCTGAAAAGAAGTAGGCAGGAGGCAGGAGCAGGAGGCAGGCAGAGCGCACGTGATGTCCTGCCTGTTTCCTGCTCCTGCCTCCTGCTCCTGCCTCCTGCCTTATCTCCTGTTCACCTCGCGCGCGGCCTCGACGGC
>Ga0190275_10002588_pt1 | contig 12967 bp, 12 predicted proteins | sample Popmic550T_FD_133745 | JGI IMG/M metagenome (GOLD analysis project Ga0190275, IMG submission 133745) | Populus adjacent soil microbial communities from riparian zone of Yellowstone River, Montana, USA - 550 T | ecosystem: Environmental > Terrestrial > Soil > Riparian zone > Trees stand | place... | reverse complement strand
TCCAAGCTGTTCGGCAAGCTCGCGCGCGAAATCACCGTTGCGGCCAAGATGGGCCTGCCCGATCCTGACATGAATCCGCGCTTGCGCGCCGCGATCCTGGCGGCCCGCGCCGAGAGCATGCCGAACGACAACATCACCCGCGCGATCAAGAAGGCGACCGGCGGCGATGCCGAAAGCTACGACGAGATGCGCTACGAGGGTTACGGGCCGGGCGGCGTCGCGGTGATCGTCGAGGTGTTGACCGACAACAAGAACCGCTCCGCCGGCGAAGTGCGCGCGAGCTTCACCAAGGCGGGCGGCAATCTCGCCGAGACCGGCGCCGTGTCCTTCATGTTCGACCACGTCGGCATTGTGGAGTTCGACGCCAAGGTCGCGGACGCCGACACGATGCTGGAAGCCGCCATCGAGGCGGGCGCCGAGGACGTGGCCTCGGGCGAGAACGGCCACGAGATCTACACGACGAACGAGTCGTTGCGCGAGGTCGCGAAGGCGCTGGAGGCGAAGTTCGGCGAGCCGCGCAAGGCGGCCTTCACCTGGAAGCCGAAGAACACCGTGCCGGTCGACGACGAGCAGGGCGAGAAGGTGCTCAAGATGATCAACGCGCTGAACGACCAGGACGACGTGCAGAACGTGTACGCGAATTTCGAGGTGTCGGACGCGCTGGTCGCGAAGATGAGCGCGTAGTCCCTCCCCCGAAGGGGGAGGGTGGCGAGCGTAGCGAGCCGGGTGGGGTCGTTTCGCGAACCTTGCCCCACCCGTCCGGCGCTTCGCGCCGTCCACCCTCCCCGCGATGCGGGGAGGGATTCAGCGTAGCCACTTATCCCACAGCGGCATGCTGACCAGCGCCGAGAGCATGATGACCGCATAAGCCGTGCGCCGGTAGGTCTGCTCCGAGGCGAAGTGAAACACCTTCGCGCCCGCGAACATTGCGAGGATATGCGCCGGCGCAACGAACGCCGCCAGCGCGATCACCTCGGCGGTGAGCAACCCGAACCACAGATACGTGCCGATCAGCGCCGCCGCCATGATGGCGAAGAACACCACGAAATTCGCCCGCACCACCGCGGCGGCGGCCATCGAGGAGAGCCAGAACAGCACCACCGGCGGTCCGAAGATCTGCACCGCGCCCCCCATGAGGCCCGCCGCGATGCCGACCAGGATCGTCACGATCAGCATCGGCTTGCCGTGATAGCGCCAGCCCGTCGTCAGCACGACGACGATCACCAGCACCAGCGCCGCCATGACCCAGCGCAGGTGCGCGGGGTCGGCATATTGCAGGATCAGCGTGCCGAACTGGGCCGCGATGATCGCCGAGACGGCGAGCGGCACGATCTCGCGCCACGCCGCCTGCCGCCACACGCCGATCGAGAACACGATGCCGGTGACGAAGTCGGTGAGCAGGAAACTCGCGGCGCCGATCTTCGGCCCGTAGAGCGCGCTCATCAGCAGCACGTAGATCAGCGCCGAGCCGAAACCGGAGAAGCCGCGCACCGCGCCGGACAGCACCGAAATGCCGAGCGCGAGGGCAAAGCGCGGGTCGGCGGCGACGGCCGCGAACGTCGAGGCGGCGGGGAGATCGATCATCACCGTAGCCATCCGTCCCACAGCGGCATGCTGACGAGCGCGGCCGCGACGATGATCGCGTAGGCGACGCGGCGGTAGGCGCTCTCCGATGCGCCATGGAACCAGCGCGCGCCGACCCACATTGCAAGGGCGAAGGGAATCCCCAGCAGCACCGACAGCGCCAGGATGTCCGCTGTGATGAGGCCCTGCGCCAAGTAGGCGGCGCCGGTGATGAAGCCCATCAGCATGAAGAACACCATCAGGTTCGCGCGCACCGTCACGGCGTTGCTTGCGCCGCCGAGCCAGAAGATGATCACGGCGGGCCCGGCGATCTGCACCGCGCCGCTGCCGAAACCCGCGAACAGGCCGACACCGATCGAGACCGGCAACGTCGGCTTGGCGTGGTAGCGCCAGCCCGATGCGAGGACTGCGAGGAGCCCCAGCACCAAGACAGCGATGAACCAGCGCAGCACGATGGGGTCGATAAGGATGAGCGCCATGGTGCCGAGCGGCACCGCGAGCGCCGCCGCGCTGGTGACCGGGGCGACCTCGCGCCAGTTGCAGCGCTTCAGCTCGCGGATCGTGAACGGCACGCTGCCGGCGAGATCGATCAGCAGCAGGGTCGGCGCGGCGATGCGCGGCTCGTAGATCGCGGCGATCAACGGGATGTAGATTAATGCCGACCCGAAGCCCGAGAAGCCGCGCACGAAGCCGGACAGTGCCGCGACCGCGAGGGCTGCGGCAAAGCGGCGGTCGGTCAGCGCGGCCGTAAGGGCCGGCAGGTCGGGAAGGTCGATCACGGGTGCCCGGCTGAGAATCTGGCGCACAGCATACTCCGGATGTGCCGGGATGGTGCGGCGGGTGCTATCTACGGGACGCGATGGGACAGGCGATTCGCATCCTCGGCATCGATCCGGGCCTCCGCCGTACCGGCTGGGGCCTGATCGGCTGCGAGGGTAACCGGCTGATCTACGTGGCCTGCGGCTCGGTCGAGACCAACGAGCGGCTGAGCCTCGCCGAGCGGCTGGTGACGATCCACGACGGGCTCTCCCGCATCGTCGATGAATTCCGCCCCGACGAGGCGGCCGTCGAGGCGACCTTCGTCAACCGCGACGCGACTGCGACCTTGAAACTCGGGCAGGCGCGCGGGATCGCGCTGCTGGTGCCGGCCAAGGCCGGCGTCTCGGTTGCCGAATACGCGCCGAACCTGGTGAAGAAGACGATCGTCGGCGCGGGCCACGCCGAGAAGGCGCAGATCCGCCTGATGGTCGGCGTGCTGCTGCCGAAGGCGACGCCGCAATCCGAGGACGCCGCCGACGCGCTCGCCATCGCGGTGACACATGCGCATCACCGGGCGAGCGCGCTGCTCAAGGTGGCGATGCGATGATCGCGTCCCTCTTATTCGTCATTCCGGGGCGTGCCGAAGGCGCGAGCCCGGAATCCATAATCCCGAGTCGTGGTTATGGATTCCGGGCCCGGCCCTGCGGGCCGTCCCGGAATGACAGCCGAGAGGTCTTGCGATGATCGGCAAGCTCAAGGGCATCATCGACTCTTACGGCGAGGATTTCATCATCGTCGACGTGAACGGTGTCGGCTACGTGGTGCATTGCTCGGCGCGCACGCTGCAGAGCTTGCCTCCCACGGGCGATCCGGTCTCGCTCGCGATCGAGACGCATGTGCGCGAGGACCAGATCCGCCTATTCGGCTTCACCAGCGATATCGAGCGCGAGTGGTTCCGTCTGTTGCAGACCGTGCAGGGCGTCGGCACGCGCGTGGCGCTCTCCATTCTCTCGACCCTCAAGCCTGCCGAACTGGCGAGCGCGATCGCGATGCGCGACGAGGCGATGGTGGCCCGTACGCCCGGCGTCGGACCGAAGGTCGCCGAGCGCGTCGTCACAGAGCTGAAGGACAAGGCGCCGAAATATGCCGACCTCGATCCCGCGGTGGTGCGGCTTGCGGGCGCGGTGGAAGAGCGGCGCGCGCCGCAGCCGGTCGCGGATGCGGTCTCGGCGCTGGTCAATCTCGGTTACGGTCAGCCGCAGGCCGCGGCCGCGATCGCGGCGGCATCGCGCTCAGCAGGTGAGGGGGCGGAGACGACGCAGCTTATCAGGCTCGGGCTGAAGGAATTGGCGAGATGACCACCGCGCCCCGCCGCCTCGTCACTCCCGAGCGCCGCGATGAGGACGCGGACGCCTCGCTGCGCCCGCAGCGCCTCTCCGAATTCGTCGGGCAGGCCCAGGCGCGCGCCAACCTCTCGGTGTTCATCGAGGCGGCGCGCGCGCGGAAAGAGGCGCTCGATCACGTGCTGTTCGTCGGCCCGCCCGGCCTCGGCAAGACCACGCTGGCGCAGATCGTCGCGCGTGAGCTCGGCGTGAACTTCCGCGCGACCTCCGGGCCGGTCATCGCCAAGGCCGGCGACCTCGCGGCGTTGCTCACCAATCTGGAAGAGCGCGACGTGCTGTTCATCGATGAGATCCATCGGCTCAATCCGGCCGTGGAGGAAATTCTCTATCCCGCGATGGAGGACTATCAGCTCGACCTGATCATCGGCGAGGGGCCGGCGGCGCGTTCCGTGAAGATCGATCTCGCGCAGTTCACGCTGGTCGGCGCGACGACGCGCGCCGGCCTGCTCACCACGCCGCTGCGCGACCGCTTCGGCATTCCGGTGCGGCTCAATTTCTACACCCGCGAGGAGCTGGAGCAGATCGTCAACCGCGGCGCGCGGGTACTCGGCGTCGCGCTCACCGCCGACGGCGCGGACGAGATCGCGCGCCGCGCGCGCGGCACGCCGCGCATCGCGGGAAGGCTCTTGAAGCGCGTGCGCGACTTCGCACATGTGGATGGCGCGCAAGCGATCGACCGCAAGGTCGCGGACAAGGCGCTCGGCGCGCTCGAGGTCGATGGTGCGGGGCTCGACGCGATGGACCGCCGCTACCTCACCACGATCGCGCTCAACTACGGCGGCGGGCCGGTCGGCGTCGAGACGATCGCGGCGGCGCTTTCCGAGCCGCGCGACGCGATCGAGGAGATCATCGAGCCGTTCCTGATCCAGCAAGGCTTCCTGCAGCGCACGCCCCGCGGCCGTCTGCTCACCGGCCATGCTTTCCGCCATCTCGGATTGGCGGAGCCGGCGCGCGATCCGGGGCAGTTCGGGCTGTTCAATCAGGAGGACGAGCCGTGAACGCGCCGATCCGCATCGTGGCGGCGCTCATTCGCGATGAGCAGGGCCGCGTGCTGCTGGTGCGCAAGCGCGGCACTGCGGCGTTCATGCAGCCCGGCGGCAAGCGCGATCGCGGTGAAGACGATGTGACGGCGCTCGCGCGCGAACTCGACGAGGAACTCGGCTGCCGCGTCGTGCCGGGCACGGCGTCGCCGCTCGGCACATTCGAGTGCGTCGCCGCGAACGAGCCGGACCGCCGGGTCAATGCCGCGGTCTACCGGGTCGACGTCACGGGCGCGATCGCAGCGTGCGCCGAGATCGACGAGATCGTGTGGGTCGACCCCCCCTCGCCGCCGGACATCCACCTCGCGCCGCTGACCCGCGACCACGTGCTGCCGCTGGCGCGCTCGGGGTCCGGCGGGAGCTACGGCTTGCTGTAGTTCTGCACGAACGGCGTGAATACCGCGAGCGCGAGGTCTTGCGTCGCGTACTGCACCGCCTGCGCATTCGTGTAGCCGTAATAGGTGATCAGAAACACCGCGAAGGCGGCCGACGCGCGATCGCCCGACGAGCAATGGATCAGGATCGGCGTGCGCCATGGGTAGCCGCTGGTGGCCGAATGGATCACCGTGGCGGCGTTGTAGGCCTGCACGTTGAACAGCGGCTGGTACTGCGCCTGCGGCATCGGCACATGCGGAAACGATATGTTGGTGTGGCTCAGGCCATTCACGACGCATTGCTGCGCTTCGGTCGGGTCGAACGGGTTAACCGGCACGAGGACCTCGGATGGGTCGCGCACGCTCAGGACCGAGTTGATGCCCGCGGCCGCGATCGCCGCATAGGGGTTCTGGGTCGCGAGCGGCTCGTTGTAGGCGGGCTGCGAGGTGATGATCCAGTTGGTGAGATTGAAGTATACGGCCGCCCACGGGACGGAGCCCGGCGTGGCCTTGATCTGCTGTGGCATGGGCGATCCTTCTGATGCGAGATTTCGCCGGGAATTTATCCAAGGTTGTGAGCCGGTGCCAGCCCGCTCCGGTATCGACTGAGCGCGAGGCGCGCGATAACAACGCCGCATGAGTCTCGACGGCGAAGTTCGCGACGGGCGGCACGCGATGACGGTGCGGGTCTACTACGAGGACACCGACTTTACCGGCATCGTCTATCACGCGAACTACCTGCGCTACATGGAGCGCGGGCGCACCAACTATCTGCGCCTGATCGGCGCGGATCACCGCGCGCTGTTCGAGGCGGCCGAGAAGGAAGCGCCGGGCTTCGCCTTCGTGGTGCGCACCATGACGATCGACTGGCTCAAGCCCGCGCGCATGGACGACCTGCTGAAGATCGTCACCGCGCCCGAGGAGGTGAAGGGCGCCTCGATCACGCTGCTGCAGCAATGCTGGCGCGGCGAGGAATTGCTGTGCGAGGCGCATGTGCGCGTCGCGTTCATCTCGGGCGGGCGCGCGCGGCCGATCCCCAAGCCGCTACGCATCGCCATGAAGGCGGATCAGGACAGGCTAGGCTGACGCGCATCGCATAAGCCTTGCGGCACGCCCGACAAGCATGCTGCGATGACACATCGCGCGGGGGGACATCGGATGCACGGGCGCCGGCCGACCATTTCATCCACCAAAGGCGTTGTCGCGGCGGCGCATCCGCTCGCCGCTCAGGCGGGCGCGCGATTGCTGGCGCAAGGCGGCAACGCCTTCGACGCAGCAGCAGCAACAGCAGCAGCACTGAATGTGGTCGAGCCGTACATGTCCGGGCTTGCCGGCGCGGGGCTCGCGACCTGCTGGATCGCCGCCGAGAAGCGCATCCGGGTGCTCGATTTCGTGCCGCGCGTGCCGCAAAGCTTTCCGGTCGAGCGCTTCACCAAACGCGAGGATCTGGTGCGCGGTCCTCTGTCGGCCGGCGTGCCGGGCAATCTCGCCGGCTGGGCCGAGCTTGTGCGCGCGCACGGCAAGAAGCCGCTCGGCGATGCGCTCGCGCCTGCGACCGTGCTCGCGCGCGACGGATTCCCGCTGGTCGAGTTCAATGTCGACGAAACCAACGAGCATGCGCCCGCCATCCAGAGCGATCCAGCGTTGCGCGGCGAGTTCACCCGCAACTACCTGCGCGGTGGCAACAAGGCCGCAGCCGGGCGCGTGCTTGCGCAGCCGGAACTTGCCGGCACGTTCGAGCGGCTCGCCGCCGCGGGGCCGGAGCTGCTCTATGGTGGAGAGCTTGGGCAGGCGATCGTCACGCATCTGAAATCGCTCGGCGGCTACATGGCGATGAGCGATCTTGAGCAGGTCGCGCCGCGCTGGAAGGACCCGATCGCCGTGATGTATCGCGGCCATTCGGTGCACGTCGCGCCGCCGCCCTGCGAAGGCTTCCAGTTCCTGCTCACGCTGCGCATCCTCGACGGCTTCGATCTCGCGCGGCTCGAACGCAACGGCGCCGATCACCTCGACCTCGTCTACCGCGCGATCCGCCTCGCCGCGGGCGTGCGCATCAATCACAACAATCCGCCGCCGCAGGAACTTGCGCGCCTGCTCGGCGACGAGCATGTCGAGGGTCTGCGCGCGCGCGTGCGCGGCGGCAAACCGATCAGCGGCCCGACCGAGCAGTGGATGGAGCCCGCCCCCGGCGAGGATCCCGGGCACACCACGTCGTTCTCGATCGCGGACGATGACGGCAATCTCATCTGCATGACGCAAAGCCTCGGCAGCCCGTTCGGCAGCGGGGTCGTCGTGCCGGGCACCGGTGTGTGCCTCAACAATTTCCTCTACTGGACCGAGGTCAATCCGAAATCGCCGAACCGCACGGCGCCGGGCGCCGAGTTGCCGATCTGCATGGCGCCGACGATCGCGACGCTGGAGGGAAAGCCGGTGCTCGCGCTCGGCACGCCCGGCAGCTACGGCATCCTGCAGACCCAGTCGCAGGCCTATGTGCAGTATCTCGATTTCGGTCTGGCGCTGCAGGATGCGATCGAGGCGCCGCGCGCGCGGCTATTGGACGGGCAGGTCGTGCAGGTCGAGGGCCGCATCGCGCCGGATGTCGTCGCCGCGCTGAAAGCGCGCGGGCACGACGCGCAGTCGTTCGCCGACTGGACCATGAAGGTCGGCGGCATGCAGGCGGTGGCGGTCGATCCCGCGACCGGTGTGATGACGGGGGCGGCGGACCCGCGCCGCGATGGGTATGCGGTGGCGGTGTAGGGGCCGAACGAACTCCGCTGTCATCCCGGGCGAGGCAGCGAGACCCGGGACCCATCGAGGCCGTCGGCGCGCGGGCCGATCTTCGGCTCGTCGTTCCGGGTCTCGCGCTTCGTAAGCAGGCTCGAGCACTATACCGGCAATGAAATGACCGAGCCGAGACCCGCGATATCGAATTTGGGCCCATAGATGCGTACAAGCTCGGCAAAAGTGAATTGGCCTGTGCAGTGTCCTGCCGCCATGCGCTCGATGCGCCACTTGTCGCGGAATGCGACAATCGTTGCGGTGACCTTTTCGTCCGGCGTGCCGAGGAGATGGAAGCCGCCAAAGACCGTGTAGATCTGCCGGTCGATTTTGGTCGTCGCCTCAACGATATTCTCGATGCCCGGATGCGAACAACCGACAACCAGAACCGCGCCCTTGGGCGTCCTGAATGCGAGGGAAACCTCGTTCATTTCGATCGTGCCCGGGCTGCTGGAACGATTCGACATCAGAAAGAATCCAGGCAGTACCTCCGTTTGCTGAGTGATCTGTACGAATTTCGCCTTTTCCCATGGCGCTTCGGATCGATTGTCGACAGCCGGACCGCCCCAGAAATAGCGCAGCTCGACGGGGAGGGAAGGAATGTCGCGCTTCGTCATTTTGTCGAAGGCCGGTCCTAGAGGAGAGTTGAAGCCTGCGACCTCGAACGGCGTATAGACAGGCACGTCGGGGTTTTCGCTCAGCACATGACTAAGGCCCCCCGTGTGATCGTTGTGACGATGCGACACGACAACGAAATCGAGCTTCTTCAGATCGACACCAAGGGCGTTCGCGTTGTTGGCAAAGTCGGCCCCTCTCGATCCTGTATCAAACAGAATCCGCCGACCGCCGTACTCGATGAACGCGGAATAGCCCCACCCGCGCTTTAGATTGGAGGCCTCGCCGAACGCGTCGACGAGAATAGTGATCCTGGCTGCCGCGCCCTGAGCGAACGCGGTGCCTAACATAGGCGGTGCCGCCAGCGCGGCGGCGGAGCCTGCAAGCATGTGGCGACGTGTGATCATTTCGCGATCCTCGGTGAATCTTTGTTGGCGGAGCGTCCAACAGCACTACATCGCGTGTCCTTGGCTTGCGTATGAATCGTTCTGAAACGTTGTGAAGCGATGCGTCAGGTGCGACACTCGACAGCATCGATCTGCCGTGACCGGTCCATATGACAGACATAGAGGCCTATCGATTTGGAGCGTTCTGCCTGCTGCCCCAACAGCGGGAGCTGTTGATGCGGGGAACACCGGTTGAGCTGGGCTCGCGCGGCTTCGATCTGCTCATTTCACTGATCAAGCGGGAAGGTCAGCTCGCCACCAAGGGCGAACTCATGGCAGAGGTCTGGCCAGGAATTGTCGTGGGAGAGAACAATTTGCCGGCCCAGATAACCGGGTTGCGCAAAGTGCTCGCCGGCGATGCAGGATGTGAGCGCTATTTGCAAACGGTGCCTGGCCGAGGGTACCGCTTTGTCGCGCGTGTCGAGCATGAGGGGGCAATTAGAGTCGCGACCGATATCACTGCTCGCCAGGATGAGTTCAGTGCGCGGCTCTCTCTTGTCGTGTTGCCATTCTCAAATTTGAGTAGCGATCCTGACCAGATCTATTTCGCCCGGGGCATGACCGAAACGGTCACAACGGATTTGTCGCGCATTTCTGGATTGCTTGTGATTGCTTCCACGACGGCTGCTGTCTTCAAGGACGAACTGGTGGACCTGAGGCAGGTTTGCCGCGAACTCAACGCACGCTTTTGTGTGCGGGGCAGCGTTCAGAGGAACCACCAGAAAGTGCGGATCAACGCGCAGCTCGTGGACGGGGCCAGCGGCATACAAATGTGGTCCGAGCGATTTGATGGGAATAGTTCCAATCTCTTCGCGCTCCAGGATCAAATCACGGGCCGTATTGCGAATTCGATTGGGCGTAAAATCAACCGCGTCGCCGCGCGCGAGGCCGAGCGCAGGGTTGATCTGAATGCGATGGACTTATTGATGCGAGGAATTGCGATTGCGGACTTGCCGCAATCCCTCGACAATTTGCAACAGCAGGAACTTCTCTTTGGTCAGGCGGCCCTTCTCGATCCAGACAACTGCGAGGCCCATGCTCGTCTCGCGCGAGCAATCCTCCTGCAGTTGATCCAGGTGCACGCTTCGATGCCCGTGCAAATCAAGGAAGACAAGTTGAGACAAGGGGCGCAAGCAGCAGAAACAGCAGTAGCGCTCGACCAAAACAACGCTCGTGCTCATCTCGCAAGCGGCCTTCTTCATATGGCGCGTAGTGAGTTCGCCCAAGCCGTACTCGCGAATGAGACGGCTATCGCGTTGGATCGCAATCTGGCTGTCGCACACAGCAATCTCGGCAACTCTCTGGTCCATCTTGGGCAGGCTCGTGAAGCTCTGCTCACGCTTGGAGAGGCTCTTCGCCTTGATCCACATGGGCCCCAAATCGCTGCGACCCAGTCTTCCATGGGATTGGCGCGCATGTTTTTGGGGGAGAGCCGGGCCGCGATGGAGTGGTACTTGCGGGCACGCGCCTCCAATCCAAAATTACCGCGCGCACATGCTGGGCTGGCGATCACTCGCGCAATACTCGGAGACATTCCGGAAGCGCGCCGCGCGGCTGCGGACCTTCGACGATTGGTTTCAGACTATCGCATCTCTAAGACGATTGACGCTCCGGTCACGTCATCGCCTTTTCGGTACCGACAATTTTACGAGGACGTCTTGAGCCCTGCGGCCAAGGCGGCAGGGCTGCAGATTTAACCTGGCATTCGACCGTTTGCCAATTGTTCACATATTGCCGTGGCCGCGCTTGATGGTCTGGCGGATCACCGGCGCGGTGACCTGATCCGAGATCTGGATGTTCCAGAGTTCGCTTTCGCCTTGCGCGGCGAAGTCGGCGAACAGCTTCGGGATGACCGACACATCGCGGATCTCGTGGCCGCGCAGGCCGAAGCCGCGCGCGATGTTTTCGAGCGGGGGCCGGCCGAACACCGCCAGGCTGTCGTCGATGCCGTCGGCGCGCAGCTTGTGAAACTCCGAGCCGTATCCGCCGTCGTTCATCGCGCAGATCAGGATGCGATACCCCTGACGCTTGAGCGTCTCGAGCTCCTGGATATTGAACAGGAGCCCGCCGTCGCCTTCGAACAGCACGACCTTGCCTTCGCGGCCCTGACGGCGCGCAGCCGCAACGCCGAGCGCATACGACAGGCCGTTGCCGACCGCGCCGAACTCACGGACCGTCGTGTAGCGTTCCGCCGGCCGGCCGATCATCTGGGCGGGGAAATAGGCCTGATGGCCGCCGCCGACGACGACGTCCCAATCCTTGGGAACGACCGCGTCGATGGCGGAGACCACCGCGCGCGGGTCGAGCTCCCCGGGCGCGAGGTCGAATGGCATGGCATCCGCCGGCTCGGTCGCGATGCGATGCGCGAGCTCCTTCGAGCGGATCGCCGCCGCCGTCGGCTTCCCGGCGCCCAGCTTCCTGTCGAGGCCGGCGAGGATCGCCTCGACGCCGACGAGCGCATCGGATTTGACGTAGAGGTCGGCGGCCTTGAGCCCATCGCGCAACCCACGCGGGGCATCGTCCAGCTGGATCTTGTAGGCCTTTGGCCAGAAGTGCCCGCCGCCGACGTAGTAGGAGAGACTCGTGCCGACCGCGAGCACGACGTCCGCGGACTCGTATATCTCCCGGCCGAGCGACGTGAAGTAGCTGCCGGCGATGCCGAGCCCGAACGGATGGTCGTGGAACAGGCCGCGCGCGGGCAGCGTGTTCGAGAGAAGCGCGCCGCAGCGATCGGCGAGCTTGATCGTTGCATCGCGCGCGCCGGAGTAGAGCACGCCGCGGCCGCCGAGAATGATCGGCCGCTTTGCGGAGGCGAGCCGCTCGACCGCCTCGGCCAGAAGTTCAGGATCGGGCTGCATGCGCCCGGCCTTGGGCTCATACATCGCCGAGGTTTCGTAGGGCTGGTTCGCCATGTATTCGACCTTCTGCAGGTCGTAGGGAACGCCGAGCACCACCGGGCAGCGCTCGACCTTGGCGATGTGGAAGGCCTCGCGCACGTAGTCCATCATGCGCGGCATGCTGTGCGCCGCGATGTAGCGCGCGCCGGTCGCCGCCACCAGCGGCGCCTGGTCGATCGCCTGGTTGTAGAACTTGGCGTTGATCGGCGCCTCGCCGGCGAACACCACCAGCGGCAGGCGGGCGCGAACCGCGGCCGGCAGCGCGGTCATCAACTGGGTCACGCCGGGGCCGCAGGTGACCGAGGCAACCGCGAGCTTGCCGGTTGCCACGTTGTAGGCTGTCGCCGCCGCGACCGTCGCGTGCTCATGCCGGACGTGGACGGTGTGCACGCCGGGCAGTTTTGCGAAGGCGGTGCACCAGTGCATGTTGCCGTCGCCCATCAGGACGAACTGCGTGTCGACCCCCTCGGCAAGGAATGCTTCCGCGAGGGCTTCGTAGAGTTTGGGCATGGGCGGGGAACTGCTTGGATTGTGAAATGGTCCGGTACGCAACCATGCCCGGCGACGCCCCGTCAATTCGATTGCAGCGACTGACGCGACGAGCAGCCATGTGCGGCAGCGACGCGGCGGCGGTGCAATCGTTCTCAGGAACGCCGCCGGCGCGCTGGAATCGTTCTCTTGCACCGAATTTGGAGTTGACAGGCAAGCACCCTCGCGAGTGCAATGCCGCCGCGTGAATTGACTTCGAAAACTCATTGATTTTGACACAACCAGGGAGGGCCCATCATGGCCGACGGCACTGCGAACAATGGCGTCAACGTTCAGGCTTTGCTCGATGCGCGCGACGCGCTCACCAAGGCTCCGGTGGCTGCGCAGTTCAAATGGCGCGCGGCGTGCGAATGGAAGAATGGCACGCACAGCCATTCGACCGTCGAAAGCTTCTACGGTCTCGGCGCGGAGCAGAACCGCAAGACCACCTTCAAGTTCGACGCCGATCATCCGGAGTGCTTTGCCTCCGAGGACAAGGGCGCAACGCCGGTCGAATATGTCCTGGTCGGTCTGGCAAGCTGC
>Ga0190275_10002587_pt1 | contig 12975 bp, 12 predicted proteins | sample Popmic550T_FD_133745 | JGI IMG/M metagenome (GOLD analysis project Ga0190275, IMG submission 133745) | Populus adjacent soil microbial communities from riparian zone of Yellowstone River, Montana, USA - 550 T | ecosystem: Environmental > Terrestrial > Soil > Riparian zone > Trees stand | place... | reverse complement strand
TGGCGCACCGGCTGGCGCTCGACCATCCCGGGCGCGTGAGCCGTGTGGCGGTGCTCAACACGGTGCCGACCGTCGAGCAGTTCGAGCGCATGGGCGCCGGCCCGTCACTGGGCTACTGGCCCTGGTTCCTGCTCGCCCAGCCGGCGCCCTTCCCGGAGCGGCTCCTGGAGGCCGACCCGGACGGCGTCCTCGACCACGTGTTCGCCACCTGGACCGGCGGTCCCGGCGCCATCGCCCCCGAGGCGCGCGCGGCCTACCGGCGCGCGCTCGATCCGCCGACCATCGCGGCGATGTGCGCCGACTACCGGGCGAGCTTCCACGTCGACCGCGTCCACGACGCCGAGGACCGCGCGGCCGGGCGCCGGATCGTCGTGCCGCTGCTGCTCGTCACCGGCGCGGAGGAGGTCCAGCTCGCCGACGCGCCCGCGGTGTGGAGCGCATGGGCGCACGACGTCACCGCCGCCGCGGTCCCGGGCGGCCACTTCGTCCCCGAGGAGGCGCCGGAGGCGCTGCTCGCGGCGCTGGCGCCGTTCCTCGGCTGACGGCGCCTGTCAGTCGTCGGGATCCTGCGGCGTGGGGAACGCGCCCCCGTCGATCAGCTCGATGCGGTAGCCGTCGGGGTCGGCCACGAAGCAGATGCGCCCGACCTCCTCGCGGCCGCCCGGCGCGTACGGCGGCTTCTCGGGCTGGACGCCGTCCTCCGCGAGCTTCGCGAGCAGCGCGTCGAGGTCCTCGACCGTCAGCGCCATGTGGTTGTAGCCGTCGCCGATGTCGTAGGGCTCCTCGCGGCCGCGGTTGACGGTCAGCTCGAGCGTGTCGCCGTCGCCCGGCAGCCCCATGTAGACGTTGTAGGCGGTCTCGAAGTTCAGCCGCCCGCGGCGCTCGAAGCCGAGCGACTCGTAGAAGCGCAGCGAGGCGTCGATGTCGCGGACGCGCACGCAGGTGTGGACGAACTGCATCGTTGGCGTCTCCTCTCTCGTTGGGCGGGCGGCGCGATGCTAGCCCGCGCGCGGCGCGACGGCGAGCACGGCGTCCAGCGTGTCGGCCTCCTCGGCGCGCTTGTCGGGGCGGTGGCGCAGCACGCGGGCGAAGCGCAGGGCGACCCCGCCCGGGTAGCGCGGGCTGGTCTGCACGCCGTCGAAGGCGATCTCGACCACGAGCTCGGGCCGCACGTGCACCGTCCATTCGTCGCGCGCCGCCTCGAGCTCGAGCAGCTTCGCGGTCTGCCACTCGAGCATCGCGTCCGTGAGGCCCTTGAAGGTCTTGCCGAGCATCACGAAGCCCTCGCCGCCGGTCGCCCGCGCGCCGAGGTGCAGGTTGCTCAGCCATCCGCGCCGGCGCCCGTGACCCCACTCGGCGGCGAGCACGACGAGGTCGAGCGTGTGCCGCGGCTTGACCTTCAGCCAGCCGGCGCCGCGCCGCCCGGCCTCGTAGGGGGCGGCGAGCGACTTGACCACGACGCCCTCGTGGCCGTGGGCGAGCGCGTCGTCGAGGATCGCCGCGGCGCCGGCCGCGTCCTCGGCCACGCCGCGGGGGACGCGCTGCGCCTCGGGCACGAGGGCGGCCAGCGCCTCGAACCGCTCGGCGCCGGGGCGGTCGAGCAGGTCCTCGCCGTCGACGTGCAGGACGTCGAAGAACAGGGCGGTGAGCGGCACGGTGTGGCGCAGCTCGGCGACGGCGCGCCGGCTGCCGAGCCGGGCGGCCGTGACCTGGAACGGCTGCGGGCGCCCGTCGGGGGCGAGGGCGATCACCTCGCCGTCGAGCACGAGGCTGCGGGCCGGCAGCGCGAGCGCGGCTTCGACGACCTCGGGCACGCGGGCGGTCACGTCGTCGAGGCTGCGGGTGAAGACCGCGACCTCCTCGTCGCGGCGGTGGACCTGCACGCGGGCGCCGTCGAGCTTGAACTCCACCGCCGCGGGGTGCACGCGCGCGAGCGCGTCGGCCACGTCGGCGGCGGGCGCGGCGAGCATGGGCTGCAGCGGGCGGCCGACCTCGAGCCCGAACGCATCCAGCCCCGCGGCGCCGTCGGCGATGGCGGCGGCGGCCACCGCGCCGAGGTCGCCGCGGAGCATCAGCGCGCGGCGCACCGCGGTGCGCGGCAGGTCCGTGGCGCGCGCCACGGCGTCGACCATCACGCCAGCCTGGGCGCCCTGGCGCAGCTCGCCCGTCAGCACGCCGCGCAGGAAGCGCTGCTCGGGCTCGGTCGCGCGGGCGAACAGCGTGGCGAGCGCGGCGCGCCGCTGCGCCTGCGAGCCGGGCCCGGCGAGGGCGCCGATGCGCTCGCAGGCGGCGTCGACCTCGCCGACCGTCAGCGACGGCTCGGCCGCCGCCGCCGGGGCCTCGCGCAGCGACGCCCAGCCGACGCCGATCTGGCGCTGGCGCAGCTCGCCGGTGAGGAACGCGACGCCGGCGGCTGCCTCGTCGGGCGCCAGCCGCCCGATGGCGACGGCCAGCGCGTCGATCTTCTGCAGCCGCGCCGAGGTCGCGCGCACGGCCTCGGAGGCCGCGACGAGCTCGCTCAGGAGCACCGGCGGCGGGCGCCGGTCAGGCGCGCCACTTCACCGAGCAGCCGCGGGCGTTGGTCTCCGCGGTCGGCACCGGCTCGCCGGCGAGCACGGCGTCGAGCGCCTCGCGCAGCCACGCGGCGTCCTGGTCGGGGTCCTGGTGGTCGGCGTCGGGGGCGCCGTGGTAGGCCAGCCGGTGCTCGGAGTCGAACACGAACACGTGCGGGGTCACCTCGGCGCCGAGCGCCCGCGCGACCTCCTGGCTCTCGTCGTGCAGGTAGGGGATGGGCCAGCCCTGCTCGGAGACGAAGCGCTTCATGCGCTCCGCGCTGTCCGCCGGGTAGCGGGTGGCGTCGTTGGCGTTGATGGCGAGGAAGCGCACGTCGCGCGGCTGGTAGTCCTCGGCCACCTGCCGCAGGCGCGGGTTCCACGCGATCACGTAGGGACAGTGGTTGCACGTGACGACCAGCACCGTCGCGGGTGGCGCGTCCTCGGCCGGCACGGCGTGCTCGGCGCCCATCGTGTCCCGGAGGGCGAACGCCGGGGCCGGGTCGCCGAGCGCGAGCGTGGTCGCGATCATCTCTGCCATCGGTCTCGCTCCTTGTTCAGTCGTGGGTCGTCCATGATGACGCCGCGGCCTACGCTGCGGCGTCCAGCGAGCCGAAGACGACGAGACGGCGGAAGGCGGGCTTCGCTGCGCCCTCGCCGGTCGCCGGGGGCGTGGGGGGCGTCGTGACCGCGTCGATCACGGCGGGCGCCGCGACCGCGTCGGCGGACCGCTTCGCCGCCCTGTCGTGCTGCCACTCGCGGCGGCCGCCGGCGCGCTGCGCGCGACGGGCCGCGGACCGGTCCCTGGTCAGTGTCCTTGGCATCGAGCCTCCTCAAATCCGAAAGTACGACGAATATCGTACCAAGAGTTCGACGCCCGTCGTACAATGATCGTCATGGGGCGTCTGCGCTCGCTCCACCACCCGGCCCGCGACGAGCTCGAGCTCGAGGGGGTCCTGCACGCGCTGAGCGACCCCGCGCGCCTGCGGATCGTCGCCGCGCTGGCCGCCGACGGCGGCGAGCGGGCCTGCGGGTCGCTGAGCTGCGACCTCGCCAAGTCGACCATGACCCATCACTTCAAGGTCCTGCGGGAGACCGGCGTCGTCGCCCAGCACGACGTCGGCACCAGCTGCATGACGAGCCTGCGCCGCGAGGACCTCGACGCGCGCTTCCCGGGGCTGCTCGGCGCGGTCCTGACGGCGGCTGAGCGGCCCGCGGCGGACGAGCCCGCCGCGGCGGGCGAGCCCGCCGCGGCGAAGCCCGCCTGACGGGTCAGGCGTTCCCGCGGTCCGGACCCGCCTCGGGGTCGTCCCCCTCGGCGTCGCCCGTCCCCGGGTCGCCGTCGGCCAGGATCCGGTACAGCCGGCGCCGGGTCTCGTCCAGCACCTGCCGTGCCTCGGCCAGCTGCGTCTCGGAGGCCGCGTGGGCCACCTGCATGGTGGCGGCGACGACCTGGCCGACGAGGTCGCGGAGCTCCCAGACGGCGTCGTCCTGGCCGCCGGAGGCCGCCTGCCACACGGCGTCGAGCTCCTCGCGGTGCTCGTCGACGTAGGTGCGGCCCTCGTCGGTGAGGTTGAACACCCGCCGGCCCTCGGTCGCCTCGGCGCGGATGAGTCCCTCGTCCTCCAGCTGCTGGAGGGCGGGGTAGACCGAGCCGGGGCTCGGCTGCCAGGAGCCGCCGGTGCGCTCCGAGATCTCCTGCATGATCTGGTAGCCGTGCAGCGGCTCCTCGGTGAGCAGGCTCAGCGCCGCCGCGCGGACGTCGCCGCGCCCGGCGCGCCCGCGGCGCGGGAAGCCAGGGCCGGGAAACCCGCCCGGGCCGGGAAAGCCGCCGAACGGAAAACGCCCGCGGCCACCGCCCGGCCGCCCCCGGAAGGGCGGGCCGCCGCGGCGGGCGTGGCCCGCCGTGGCCATGCGCTGCGCGTGCCGCCACAGGTCCCAGCGGTCGGCCGGGCCCCAGGGGCCGCGAATCGCGTGTGTCGCGTGCATCGCGTCACTCCCTTCGAGTTGTCGTTGTGCGAAGCATCGTCGATACATAACGATATATCGTGATACTCCGATTCGTCAAGGCACGACGGCGGCAGTCGGCGTAAGATCCGCCGGGAGGCGCCGCATCCCAAAGGAGGTCGGAATGCCGCGCCGGACCCCCGCCGGACCCGCAGCGATCACCGCCCTGGTCGTCCTGCTCGCCGCGCTGCTGCTCTTCGTCCTGCCGCCGCGGGCGAGCGGCGAGGTGAGGACGATCGTCTCCTTCGACGCGGCCGCCGGACAGAACCCCGAGGGGCTGGCCGTCGACGGCGACGGCACCGTCTTCGTGTCCTTCGCGGCGCTCGGGCAGCTCGCCCGCGTCGAACCCGGCGCGGCGGAGGCCGAGCCGTTCGGCACGGTGCCCGGCATCGACCCGCTCGCCGGCGATTTCGGCCTCCTCGGCCTGGCGGTCGGCCCCGACGGCGACGTCTACGGCGCCGTCCTGGCGACGGCCGCCCGGGGCGTCTGGCGCTTCGACCACCGGACGGGCGAGTCGGAGCGCGTGCCGGGGACCCAGGCGATCGCGTTCCCGAACGGCGTGGCGTTCGACGCGCACGGCGACCTCTACGTGACCTCGTCATCCGAGGGCGTCTCGGCGACCGGAGCCCTGCAGGGCGGGATCTGGCGCGTCGCGCGCGACGGATCGGTCGAGCGGCTGCTCGTGCACGAGGCGCTCGGCGGCCTGGGGGAGCTCGTTCCCGTCGGCGTCGGCGCCAACGGGATCGAATGGCGCGACGAGGTCCTGTACGTGACGAACACGGAGAAGGCTCTGCTCGTGACGATCGACGTCGAGCGCGACGGTTCGCTCGGCGCGCCGCAGGTCGTCGCCTCGGACCCGGCGCTCCGCGGCGCGGACGGCCTCGCCCTCGATGGCCGCGGAAACGTCTACGTGGCGGTGATCGAGCAGAGCAGGGTCGTGCGCGTCGCCCGGGACGGCACGATCGAGCCCGTCGCCGGCGCCGCGGACGGGCTCGACTGGCCCTCTAGCGTCGCGTTCGGGACACGCAAGGGAGACCGCCGGACGCTCTACGTGGTGAACTTCGCGATCGGCCCGATGTTCGGCGCGCCGCCCGGCGCCGGCCCAGCGCTGCTCACGATCGGGACATAGCGAGCGATGCCCACAGGTGGTGCGTCGCATAGGCGCGCCACGGCCGCCACGCGTCAGCGAGCGAGAGGACGTCGCGCGCGCCGGACGGCGCGCCCAGCGCGCGCAGCGCGTGGCGCACGCCGAGGTCGGAGACGGGGAAGGCGTCGGGGTCGCCGTGCGCGCGCAGGTCGACGTAGTCCGCCGTCCACGGCCCGACGCCCGGGAGCGCGAGCAGGGCGCGGCGGGCCCGCTCGCGGTCGGCGCCCGGGTCCAGCGCGAGGTCGCCGTCCGCGAGCGCCCGCCCGAGCGCGAGCAGCGCCGTCCGGCGGGAGCGCGGCATGGCGAGCGTGGCCGGGTCGGCGGCGGCCACCGCGGCCGGGGTGGGGAAGAGGTGCGTCACGCCGCCGCGGGGGACCGGCAGGCGCTCACCGTGGTCCGCGACCAGGCGGCCCGCGAGCGTCCGCGCCGCGGCCAGCGACACCTGTTGGCCGAGCACCGCGCGCACCGCCAGCTCGGGGCCGTCGACGTGGCCCGGCGCGCGGCGGCCCGGCGACGCGCGCACCAGCGACCCCAGCAGCGGGTCGCCGCCCAGCCGCGCCGCGACCGCCGCCGGGTGGGCGTCCAGGTCGAGCAGCCGCCGGCAGCCGGCCACGGCCGCCACGACGTCCCGCAGGTCGGCCGCCCACAGCATGCACCGCACGCCGCCGCCGTCGCCGGCCGCGGGGGTGAGCTCCACCACGCCGGGGCCGCGCGGGAGCCGCAGGCTGCGGCGCAGCCCGCCGCCGTCCAGCGGCTCCTCCACGCCCGGCACCGCGCGCCGGGCGAGGAACGCGAAGGCGGCGCCGAGGTCGGCGGGTGCGCGGCAGCGCAGCAGCAGCCGCACGGCGCCGCCGGGCGCCGGCTCCCGCGACCGCCCGCTCGGCATCACGCCATAGGCCTCCCGGATCGCCGCGCCCAGCTGCACCGCGCTCCCGAACCCGGTCGCGCGAGCGACCTCGGACACGGAGAGGTGGCCGCCCTCGAGCAGGGCGCGGGCGCTCGCCGTCGCCGCGGACCGGTCGAGCGCCTCCGGCCCGGCGCCCGCGGCGGCGACCAGCGCATCCCGCACCGCCGCCTCGTCGCGCCCGAGCCGGCGCGCCAGGCCCGCCGTGCCCTCCCGCGCCACCACTCCGTCGGCGATCAGCCGCAGCGCGCGCCCGGCGACGTCGTCGCGCCCGCGCCAGGCGCCCGCGAGATCCTCGATCACGTCCGCACCGTCCCACACCGGCCCGGCCGCGCGATCCCCGCGTGTGCGGCAGAATGTGGCGCTCCGGCTCGCGATCGGGAGCGTGCTGCCGGGGGTCCAGGACCGCGCTTGCCCCGACGCGCCGGCCCCCATGGCCGCACCCACGGACCGCCATAGACCCGCGTCCGCCGCGACCCGCCGATGATCGCGGCGGTCGACGTCGGCTGGGACGTCACGGTCGTCGCGGTCGTCGCGGCGCTCGCGTGCCTGGCCGCCGCGCTGCGCATGCGGGCGATCTCGCGCCGCGCCCGCGCGACCGCCGGCGCGCTCGAGGTGAGCGAGCAGCGCTACCGGCAGCTCGCCGCCAACCTCCCGGACGTCACGGTGATGCTGTTCGACCGCGACCTGCGCCTCACGCTCGTCGAGGGCGGCGCGATCGAGCGCCACGGGTGGGACATCGCCGAGCTCGTCGGCCGCCGGCTCGATGAGGTGCTGCCGCCCGATCGCTACGCCGAGATGGAGCCGTGGTACCGCGCCACGCTGGCTGGGGAGACCACCACCTTCGAGTGGCGCGGCGTGCGGGCCGACGACGCCGTCTACAGCACTCAGACGGTCCCGCTGCGCGACGACGCCGGCGCGGTCACCGGCGGCATGCTGCTGGCCGCCGACGTCACCGAGCGCACCCGCGCCGAGCTGCGCCTGCGGGCCAGCGAGGCGATGCACCGCTCGGTCGTCGACAGCGTGGGCGACGTGGTCTTCCAGACCGATCTCGACGGCCATTGGACGTTCCTCAACCGCGCGTGGGAGACGCACAGCGGCCGCACCATCGAGGCATCGCTCGGCCGGCACGTGCACGAGATCGTCCACCCGGACGACTGCCGCGCCCACGGCCGCGCCTTCGCGCCGCTGCTGGCCGGCGACGTCGACCGTGTCGCGCACGTCCACCGCTTCCTCGGCCGCGGGGACGCGGTGGGGCACGCGTCCGTCCGCGCCCACCTCGTACGCGACGCCGCCGGGCGCCCGGCGGGCGTCGCGGGCGTGATCGCCGACATCACCGCCCGCCGGCGCGCCGAGCGGCGGACAGCGGCCGAGCGCGACGTGGCCGCGGTCCTCGGCGGCGCCCTCACGCTCGCCGACGCGGCGCCCACGCTGCTCGAGACCCTGTGCGAGCGCCTCGAGTGGCACGTGGCCGAGCTGTGGGTGAGCTACGACGACGACCTCCTGCTCCGCGAGGCCGTGCGCGCGCCGGAGGACGTGGCGGGCTTCGTCGCCGGCGACCCCGAGCCCGGGGACGGGCTGGTGGCCCGCGCGTGCGCGTACCAGCGCGTCGAGTGGAGCGAGGACCTCGGCCGGGAAGACCGCGAGCCGCGCGCAGCCGCCGCCGTGGCGGCGGGGGTGCACGCGGCGGTCGCCGTACCGGTGCTGACCGGCCTCCAGTGCCGGGCGGTCCTGCTGCTGTGCGCTCGGGAGCCGCGGGAGAGCGATCTCGACGCCCAGCACTCCCTCGAGAGCGTCGCCGGCCAGCTCGCTCGCTTCATCGAGCGCGAGGCCGCCGAGCGCCGCGTCGCACGGCCGGCCAGCGACCTCGCCGCGCTCGCCGCCGTCGCCCAGCAGCTCGCCGCCGAGACCGACGAGGCCGCCGCCCGCCGCACGATCGTCGCGACCGCGCAACGGATCACCGGCGCGAGCGGCGTGCTGCTGTGGGAGCCCGATCCGTGGGGCGAGACGCTGCTCCCGACCGCGGCGGTCGGCGTCGCGGTCCCGCCCGGCCTGTCGCTGCCCGTCGACGGGGCAGGATCGGGGGTCGCGCGGGCGCACGCGTCCGGCCGCAGCGCGTTCGTCACCGACGTGGCGCAGGACCCGGCGCTGCAGCGCGATGTCGTCGAGCTCACGGCGGCGGCCTCGGCCCTGTGGCAGCCGGTGCTCAACGACGGGCGCTCGGCCGGCGTGCTGCTCGTCGTCTGGGACTCCCGGCAGGTCGAGCGGGCCGGCCTGCGCGAGCTGATGACGCTGTTGGCGGCCGAGGCCGCGGTCACGATCGGGCGCGCCGTGCTGCTCGAGCAGCTCAGGACGACCGCGCGCACTGACGCCCTCACCGGCCTTCCCAACCGCCGCGCGTGGGACGAGGAGCTCGAGCGCGAGCTCGCGCGCGCGAGGCGCTACGGCGGCCGGCTGTGCCTCGCGATGATCGACCTCGACCACTTCAAGCGCTTCAACGACCGCGAGGGCCACCAGGCCGGCGACCGGCTGCTCGCGGACTCCGCGGCGGCGTGGCGCGAGCAGCTGCGGCCGAGCGACCTGCTGGCGCGCTACGGCGGCGAGGAGTTCGCCCTGCTGCTGCCGCATGTCGACGCGCCGGCGGCCGCCGGCGTGCTCTCACGCCTGCTCGAGCAGGTGCCGCGGGGCCAGACCGCGTCCGCCGGCCTGGCGGAGTGGGACGGCGGCGAGCCCGGCGGGATGCTGGTCCGCCGCGCGGACACTGCTCTCTATCGAGCCAAGCGGTCCGGGCGGGCCCGGACCGTCGTGGCCTGAGCCGGGCGGGACCGGGTCAGCTCGCGAGGCGGGCCCTGGGCCCCCGCGCGAGGGCCAGCGCCGCGTCGGTGTCGGAAACCATCTCGAAGTGCTCGCTGAGCGCGGTGACGGCGAGCAGGCGCTGCACGGCGGCCGAGCCGCGGACCATCAGCAGCCGCCAGCCGTCGCGGCGTGCCCGCCGGCGCAGCGCGAGCAGGCGGGCGAGCCCGGAGGTGTCGCAGAACACGAGGCCCCGGAGGTCCAGCACGATGGCCGCGGGACGTTCGGCCTCGAGGCGCCGGAGCGCCTCGTCGAAGCGATACGCACAGTCGAGATCGAGCTCGCCGTGCAGGGCGACGCAGCGCACCGACTCGTCCGGCGCTGATGTCTCGAGACGCAGCGACGTGGTCATAGGCATGACAGGTACCCCACTCGTGCCAACTTCGCACCACGAGCAGACAGAACGATGACCCCAGCGCCGCGATGGCCCGTCGAGGGTCCCGGCCGGCGCGCGGAAGGCGGGCCGACGGCGTGCCTCAGCGGGTCACGGAACGATCCCCTGCTCCTCCCGCAGGCAGCCGACCCGGGCTGCCGCCAGGCTGCGGCGGGGGTCGGCAAAGTCGAGGCGGGAGAGCACGGCCTTCCACGCCGCGAGGTCGTCCTGCCCGGACGACGAGCGGGCCCACGACCACAGCGCCTCACGATCTCCGGCGGTCATCACGGCGTGGCGCAGCCAGCGGTCGAGGGCCTCCCGCTCGCGGACCACGCCGGGCGCCTCGGAGTGCGGCAGCAGCGGCCCGTCGTAGCGGGCGGCCGCCTCCCTCACCTCGCCGCGCCCGAGCAGCGTCTTGATCCGCGCGGCGTCGCTGTCGACCAGGCCCTTGAGGCGGTAGGGGTCGGTGTCGATCCACGCCCCGAGACGCTTGCGCAGCCGCGAGACCTCGCCGCGGACGCTGCTCGGGTTGGCCTCCTCGCCGTAGAGGTCGATCCCGAGCTCCTCGGTGGTCATCCCGGCCGGCCGCGCGCACAGCAGCGCGAGGATCTCGCTCTGGCGCCGTCGGACCGGGACCTCCCGGCCGGCGACCGTGACGCTCGCGCGGTCGCGGCCGAGCAGCCGCAGCTCGAGCGCCGGGCGCGGGCCGGCGGCGCGGGCCGGGTCGAGCGCGCGGACGATGTAGGCGCCCTCGTGACCCACCGGCTCGGCCAGCGCCGGCGTGCCGGACGGGAGCGTGAGCTCCCCGCCACCGGCCGGGACGGCGAGCCGGTCCGCCTGCAGCCAGCCCTGCGGCCGGTGGTCGACGACCCGCCCGGTGGACACGACGAGCGCGCGCCGGTCGCCGCCCACGAGCCGGTCCGTGTAGCGGGCGCGCAGCCGGCCGTCGGACTCGTGCAGCCGGACGCGCAGCTGCGCCTCGACGGCCTGGGCCGTCGACAGCGCGACCGCGAAGCTGTGCGGGTGCACCGTCGACATCCGGCTCGTGAGGTCGATGATGCCGAGGATCTCGCCGGTGTCCGGGTCGTGCACGGGCGCGGCCGCGCACGTCCATTCCTGCACGGCCTCGTTGAAGTGCTCGGCGGCGAAGACCTGGACGGCGTGGTCGGCCGCCAGCGCCGTGCCGATGGCGTTGGTGCCGGCGCCGCCCTCGCTCCACAGGACGCCCTCGGCGAAGTTCATCGCGTCGGCGGCGTCGAGGCGGACCCGGGCATTGCCCCCGATCCACAGCAGCAGCCCCTCCGCATCGCTGATGACCATGAGGTGCGCCGCATCGTCCGCGACGCACTCGAGGCACTCGCGGATCAGCGGCGCGGCGGTCGCGAGCGGGTGGACCGCCCACCGGGCCGCGGTCTCGTCGCTGTCGGTGATGCACGGCGCGGCGTGCTCGGGCGACGTGTCGACGCCGGCGGCGTGCGACCGCTTCCAGCTGTCGGCGATCGGGGACCGCACGCCGTCCTCGCTGCCGTTGCCGACGAAGCGCTCCCAGGCCCGTCGCAGCTCACGGGCCCGCACTTGCGGCAGCGTCGCCGAATCGATGGCAAGCCACTTGTTGAGCATCGCGCTCCCGTCCCGACCCCTTGGGAGGCCAGCAACCGTACCGCCCTCCAGAGGGCCGCACAACCGATCGCCGACCGCACCGATGCAGCGCCGTTGCAGCGCGCGCGGACTAGAACTGGCTCCATCGCGGGCGGAGGGCTGTCGCCCCCCGCGCGGGATCCATCTGCAGGAGGCCGTCCGAGACCCCATGACGGAGATGACCGAGGAGTTCCACCGGTCCACCGCGAAGCGTGGCCTGTCCACGGCCCGTGCGGTGCTCCAGGTCCTCGCCTTTCTCTCCGAGCATCCGCAGGGAGTCCACGCCGACGAGGTCGCGAAGGTGGTCGGCAAGAGCACCTCGACCGCGTACTACCTCCTCGCGAGCCTCTGCGAGGAGGGATTCGCGGTGCACGAGGGTGGTGTCTACCTGCCCGTCCACCGCTTCGACGCGACGGCGCGGACGGAGGTCGCGCCGGAGGGCGACGCCCCGGGCCTGGCCGACGCCGTCGACCGCCTGTTCGTACGGACCCACAAGCGCTCCTACCTCGGGGTGCTCGATCGCCGCTCGATCAAGATCGCGGTGATCCGCGGCCGGCAGGGGCTGCCTCGCATGCCCGGCCTGGGCACCCACATCTCCGACAGCGCGCACGCTCTCGCCATGGGCAAGGTCGTGCTGGCGGCGCTGCGCCCCGAGGCGCTCGAGCGCTACATCGCCGGCGGCCTGCGGAGGTTCACGGCGCGCACGATCACGAGCCCCGAGACGCTCGAGGCCGCGCTCGACGAGGTCCGGCGGACCGGCGTCGCCTTCGACCGCGAGGAGTTCGACGAGGACTTCTGCTGCGTCGCGGCGCCGATCCTCGACGCGGACGGTGCGCTGCTGGCCGTGCTCGGGCTGTCGGCCTCGACGCGCGCGTTCGACGGCGAGCGCGACGAGCTCGCGAAGGCCGTCCGCGACGTCGCCCGGGAGGCGTCTCCGGCGCCCCGCTGAGGGGCCGCGGAACCCCTCCCGACGGCCGGCCGAGGGGGCGGAGGACTCCCGCTGCCCACGGGCCTCCGAGCGGTTTCCAAGAAGCTGCGGAAACGATGGTCTTTCTTGCTTTTCGAGGCCGTCCGGTAGACGGTGCTGTCACACACCGAGACGGGTTCCGCGGAGGAGACGGAGCCGCAGGTCACGTGCATGCCGTTCCGCCGGGCGCGGGCGCGGGCGACGGTACTTCGATCCCTTGAGTCCACCGGCTCCCCGGCCGCGGCGAGCCCGGTGTCGCATGTCCAGTGCCTTTGAAAGGAGGCATTTCTCAGTGAGTCGCGCGAGCATCACGAAGGCCCACAACAAGATCCAGGAGCTCTCCTGGGACCCGACCTACGTGTCGCCAGTCGAGAAGTACGCCACGGACTACACGTTCGAGAAGGCTCCCAAGAAGGATCCGCTCAAGCAGGTCCTACGCTCCTACTTCCCAATGGAGGAGGAGAAGGACAACCGCGTGTTCGGCGCGATGGACGGGGCCATCCGCGGCAACATGTTCCGGCAGGTCCAGGAGCG
>Ga0190275_10002585_pt1 | contig 12983 bp, 9 predicted proteins | sample Popmic550T_FD_133745 | JGI IMG/M metagenome (GOLD analysis project Ga0190275, IMG submission 133745) | Populus adjacent soil microbial communities from riparian zone of Yellowstone River, Montana, USA - 550 T | ecosystem: Environmental > Terrestrial > Soil > Riparian zone > Trees stand | place... | reverse complement strand
GGCGGTCATCGTCTCGCTGGTGCTCCTCGGACAGGTTCTCGAGTTGCGGGCGCGCAGCCGGACCAGTTCGGCCATCAAGAAACTCCTCGGGCTGACGCCGGCGACGGCACGTCGCCTCGATGCTGAGGGAGGAGAGCAGGATGTGTCCCTCGAACAGGTGCACGTCGGCGATCGCCTCAGAGTGCGCCCCGGCGAGCGCGTGCCCGTTGACGGCATCGTGCTCGAGGGAACGACAACCGTCGACGAATCGATGGTGACGGGTGAGCCGATTCCGGTCGAGAAAGCGGCGACCGGCCAAGTCACGGGCGGAACGGTGAACGGCACCGGCACGTTTGTGATGGAGGCGCAACGTGTCGGCAGCGACACCCTGCTCGCGCAGATCGTCCGCCTGGTCGGTGAGGCGCAGCGATCGCGTGCGCCCATTCAGCGGCTCGCCGACACCGTGTCCGGGTGGTTCGTGCCGCTGGTCATCCTGGCCGCGATCGCGACGTTCGCGGTATGGGCTTCCGTCGGACCGGAACCGCGCCTGGCCCACGCGCTCGTCAATGCAGTGGCGGTGTTGATCATCGCCTGCCCATGCGCCCTCGGCCTGGCGACGCCGATGTCGATCATGGTGGGGACGGGTCGCGGTGCGGAGCTCGGCGTGCTGTTGAAGAATGCCGAGGCACTGGAAGTGATGGAGCGGGTAGACACGGTGGTCGTGGACAAGACCGGCACCTTGACGGAGGGCAAGCCGGCGCTCACGACGGTCGCCGTCCAGCCCGGCTTCGACGAGCCCACGCTCCTTCGCCTGGTCGCCAGTGTCGAGCGCGTCAGCGAGCATCCGCTCGCGTCGGCCATTGTCGCCGGCGTCGAGTCCCGCGGCATATCGACGGCGGCGGTACGCGACTTTCACTCGGTGACGGGCAAGGGCGTGGTGGGCGTGGTCGACGGACGCAGCGTCGCGATCGGCAACGCCACGCTGCTCATGGAGCTTGGGGCGAAACCGGAAGCGCTGGCTGGCAAGGCCGATGATCTCAGGCGGAATGGCGAGACGGTGATGTTCGTCTCCGTGGACGGCGCGGCCGCCGGGTTGATCGGCGTGGCCGACCGAATCAAGGCGACCACCGCCGAGGCGATCCGGGCCCTGCACGAGGAGGGGTTGCGAATCGTCATGCTGACCGGCGACAGCCGTGTGACCGCGGAGGCAGTGGCACGATCGATCGGCATCGACATGGTCGAGGCCGAGGTGTTGCCGGAGCAGAAGGCGGCGGTGATCAAACGGATGCAGGCGGAGGGCCGGCGGGTCGCCATGGCCGGCGATGGCATCAACGACGCGCCGGCGCTGGCCCAGGCGGATGTTGGCATCGCCATGGGCACCGGCACGGACGTCGCCATGGAGAGCGCCGGAGTCACCCTGGTGCAGGGGGATCTGCGTGGGCTCGTGCGTGCCCGCCGCTTGAGCCGGGCGACGATGAGGAATATCCGGCAGAACCTGTTCTTTGCGTTTGTCTACAACGTGCTGGGCGTACCGGTGGCCGCCGGCGTCCTGTATCCGGCGTTTGGATGGTTGCTGAGCCCGATCATCGCCAGTGCGGCGATGACGTTCAGCTCGGTGTCGGTGATCGGAAACGCCTTGCGCCTGCGGCGCGAACGCCTGTGAGCGAGCGCGGGGGTTATACTCGAATGGTGACGTTTGGGCTCCGGCGGCTCGTCTGCTTCGCCATCGCGTTCGCGATGTCGGGATCACCAGCGGTGATCTCGGCCTGCATGGCGCTCTGCCTGCAGGACGTGCCCCGGGCGGCGTCACACGGACCTGTAGCCGTCGCGCAGCCATCGCATTCGCCAGCGCCGGCTGCGGCGTCGGTCCATGCGCATCACGTTGCCGACGCAGCTCCGGATTCCGCGGCGAGTAACTTGCCGTCGGTAGAACATCCGGACGCGCGGGTGATCGCTGGTTGCGATGACTGCTGTCCGGACGAGCCGTCCGCGCTGGTCGCCGGGCTCGGCGCAGAGCGCATGAACGCGCACTCCTCCGTTGCGGCGCCGCCTTCCGATCTCCGAGCAGTCCGGTTTGCGGCGGTGTCCTCGATCGTTGGCGTATCACCTCCAGGTCCGCCGGTGAGACCTCCATCGCCAGCTGCGTCTCGGCTCGTTCTGCGGATCTGATCCTTCCATCCACGCGCGTCCTGCGCCCATCTCCATTCGCGTCACGCGCCCTCGACAGCGGCCGGCTCCTCTGCTACCCGTCGGCCGTCAGCGCGTCGGTCCGAAATTTTTCGAGCACAGGTTTCACATGATTTCGCGCGAACAGCGTTCGGTACTGCAGGCGCCTTCGAGGCGCACATTCGTCAAGGGACTGGCAATGGGCGGCGCCGCCGCCAGCATGGGCTTGCTGCGCACGCCTGTGTGGGCCAAGTCACGGGAGCGCCAGGCGCCTTCGGTCTTGTCCGGTCCAGAGTTCAACCTTCAGATTGGCGAGACCGAGGTCAACCTCACTGGCCGGGCGCGCACGGCGCTCACCATCAACGGTTCGTTGCCCGGTCCGCTCCTGCGCTGGAAGGAAGGCGACACCGTTTCGCTGAACGTGGCGAACGGCCTCGACGAGGACACCTCGATTCACTGGCACGGCATCATCCTGCCGGCCAACATGGACGGCGTCCCCGGCCTCAGTTTCTCGGGCATTCATCCAGGGCAGACCTATCGCTACCGCTTCACGGTGAAGCAGCACGGCACCTACTGGTACCACAGCCACTCCGGGTTTCAGGAGCAGCAGGGCGTCTACGGCCCGCTCGTCATCGAGCCACGCGAGCCCGAGCCCTTCCCGTTCGATCGCGAGCACGTCGTCATGCTCACCGACTGGACGGATGAACGTCCTGAGCGCGTCTTCGCGAAGCTGAAGAAGCAGTCCGATTACTACAACTTCCGGCAGCGGACCCTCGGCACGTTCATCGAGGACGTGCGGCGAAATGGTCTGGGGGCCACGCTGGCGGAGCGGAAGATGTGGGGCGAGATGCGGATGAGCGCGGGAGACCTCGCCGACGTGACGGGCTCCACCTATACGTATCTGATGAACGGTCAACCGCCGGCCGGGAACTGGACCGGCCTGTTTGCACCGGGCGAAAAAGTGCGCCTGCGCTTCATCAACGGATCGGCGATGTCCTACTTCGATGTGCGCATTCCCGGACTGAAGATGACGGTGGTTGCGAGCGACGGCCTGCCGGTGCGGCCGGTCACGATCGACGAGTTTCGCATTGCAGTCGCAGAAACCTTCGACGTGATTGTCGAACCCGGCGGGACGGAGGCTTTCACGATCTTCGCCCAGGCGATGGACCGTACGGGGTTCGCCGCAGGCACCCTGGCCACGCGTGCGGGGCTTTCCGCGCCGGTGCCCGACCTCGATCCTCGCCCCGTCTTGACGATGGCCGATATGGGGCACGGTGGCATGGAGCACGACATGAGCACCATGGGCGCCGACACGACGCCTGCGTCAACTGCCGCACCTCCTGATCCGCACGCGGGGCACACGCCGGCGCCGGTCGCGACCACCCCGCCCGACGCGCATGCTGGACACGCCACACCCGAAGTGCCGAAGCCGTCTCCGCCTGACCCGCATGCGGGCCATGTCATGCCCGAAGCGGCGAAGCCGCCGGCGCCGGCCGACCCGCATGCCGGGCACGTCATGCCGCAGGCACCCACGCCCGCTCCACCGCCGGATGCGCATGCCGGGCACGACACGTCTGCGGCGAGCGGTGCGGTGCAGTCGCATCCAGCCACCGAACAGCGCAACCCGCTGGTGGACATGCAGACCACGACCCCGGCGTCGAAACTCGACGACCCGGGCATCGGGTTGCGAGACAACGGCCGGCGAGTGCTGACCTATGCGGATCTGTCGAGCGTGTTCCCGGATCCGGATGGACGAGAGCCGACGCGCACGATTGAGCTGCACCTGACCGGGCATATGGATCGGTTTGCCTGGTCGTTCGACGGCGTCAAGTTCTCGGACGCCGAGGCGCTGCGCCTCACTTACGGGGAACGCGTCCGCATCGTGCTGGTCAACGACACGATGATGACGCACCCGATTCACCTTCACGGCATGTGGAGCGACCTTGAAGACGATCAAGGCGAGTTCAAGGTGCGGAAACACACCATCGACATGCCTCCGGGGAGCCGCCGCAGCTACCGCGTCACCGCGGACGCGCTGGGCCGATGGGCCTATCACTGCCATTTGCTGTTCCACATGGAAGCCGGCATGTTCCGCGAAGTGCGGGTGGAGGAGGGCCGTCCGTCATGACCCGCGCCTGCGCACTGCTATTCGCGGTGGTTCTCCTTGGACGTCCGCTGCTGGCGTCGGGTCAGCAGCCGGCTGTGACGCATCAGCATGGCACCGAGCCACCGCCCGCCGCCTCGCATCAACATGGCACCGAGCCCTTGCCCGAGACGGCCGCCGCGGGGCAGCCGGCGGCTCCGCTGCCATCCTTCATCCCGCCGATCAGCGAGGCCGACCGCGAGGTGGCGTTCCCGGATGTGCAGGGACACAGTGTCCACGACAACGCCGTGAACTACTTCGTGCTGTTCGATCAGTTCGAGGCGCAGGCAGGACAGGATTCACCGGGCTTCAGTTGGGACACCAAGGGGTGGATCGGCGGCGATCGCAATCGGCTGTGGTTCCGCACTGAAGGGGACAGCCTGGGCGATCGGGTCGAACAGGCGCAGACCAATCTGCTGTACGGGCGGGCGATCTCGCCGCGGTGGGACCTGACCGCCGGCCTCCGCCTGGACACGCTGCCCGATACTCCGCGAACCGCGATGGCGATCGGGGTCCAGGGCCTGGCGCCGTACTGGCTGGAGGTGGAGGCGTCCGCCTACGTCGAGTTCAGCGGCCGCGCCCACGTGCGCGTCGAAACCGAGTACGAACTGCTCATCACCAATCGGCTCGTCTTGCAGCCACTGGTCGAGTTCGAGATCTACACTCGAGCGGATCCAGAGCGGCGCATCGATGCCGGGTTGTCCACCGGCGAGATGGGGCTGCGTCTACGGTACGAGTTCCGGCGCGAGGTGGCCCCATATTTGGGCGTGGTGTGGCATCGAAAGTACTTCGGCACGGCCGACTACGCGGAGGCCGCGGGCGAACGGACCGGCAGCGCGCGCCTGGCCGTCGGCCTGCGTTTCTGGATGTAGCTGGCGCGACGGCTGGACTGCGTGCGCGCACGAATTTGATAACGCAGCTTCGCGGCGCGCCGGTATGAAGGCGCATGTTCCTTGCTTCCGCGATTCTGTTGCTGGCCCTACAGGGGGTGGCTGCTCCGGCGGCCGCCACGCCGAAACCGTTTGACTGCACCGCCCCAGAACATCGCCAGTTCGATTTCTGGGTCGGAGAGTGGGACGTCGTGCCGAACGGGCCCCCGGTCTCGGGCACACCACCGTCCGGGTCGCCCGCGAGCAACGCCATTCACAAGGCCCACAGCGGCTGCGTGCTGGTGGAGAACTGGGATGATCGACAGGGCGGCACCGGCCAGAGCTTCAATCTCTACGATCGCGCCAGTCAGCAGTGGCACCAGACGTGGGTGGACTCGAACGGCGGTCTGCATCAGTACCGGGGCGGGCTGAAGGATGGCCATATGGTGTTCATGGGCGAGGTGCCATTGCCTCCGCCATCGCGCTTCCAGGGCCGCCGCACGGTTCGCCTCTCGTTCATCCCGATGGGACCCGACAAGGTCCGCCAGTTCTCGGAGTCGCTCAATGTCGATGGCACCTGGAGCGTCAACTACGACTTCATCTACACGCGCCGGGCAAAGGCGAAGTGAACGTCAGTCCGCCGGCGAAGCGGAGTGGCGGCGAGGCCCCCACGCCCGTGCGTGTTTCACCCTTTTCGCGCGGCGAGCTGCCGCCACGCTGACGGCCGGCAGCCATAACAGCGACGGAACGCGCTGGTGAAATGGCTATGGCTCGAGTAACCCAGTTCGAGCGCCAGCGCCAGGATGTCGGTCCCAGGGTCGAGAAGCCGTTCGAGCGAGAGTCGCAACCGCAGTTGATTCAGGTACGCATGGATGGTCGTCCCTGAACAGGCGCGGAACAGACGGCACAGGTGGAACGCGGACACGTTGAACCGTTCGGAGATGGTCGCCAGTGATTGCGGTTCACGGAAGGTCCGCGACAAGTACGCGCGCACGCCTTCGACCAGCCGCCGATGATGTGCGCCGATCGCCGCCTCGCGCCGGCGAGTCGGGTTGCGTGCGTCGTAGACATCTTGCAGGACACCGCCGAGAACACTGACGGCGCTCTCCTCGACGCGCAGGACATCTGGAACAGGCTCGCGTACCAGGTACTCGTACAGCCGGCGCTGTTCCAGGTAGCGCTCCGGCGCGATCGGTCCCCACGGGAACTTCAGCATGTCCGTGGGCTCGTCGGCGGAGGCACGGTCGAAGGCGCCAACCAGGCCGCGCAACGTGCCGGCCGAGGGTTCCACCCACTCGCAGAGGTCGCCGCGCGGATCGTTCGGCCGTCGTTCGTACCGCTGCGACGGGTTGTACATCGTCACGGTGGTCGTGTCCGTGATGAACGGCTCGCAATGGCCGTGGTGTATCCAGACGCTGGTGCGTGGAAAGGCGAAGGTGTAGTGGTTCGTGGGGCCGGAATCACGAAACCGCGGATGCGAGACGGGGCAGCGAAAGCGTCCGGCCCGGACCACCGGCGATTCGAACATCGTCGACCCGGGCACTTGCCGCTCGCCCGAGCGAGGTTCCACCAAGGGCGTTGGTTCCGCCACGGTGGAATCATATGCCTGGAGGTGCGGGAGGGATTCGAACCCTCGCATAACGGCTTTGCAGGCCGCCGCGTTAGCCACTTCGCCACCGCACCCTATCGACTACGGCACCAGGTGCAGCCGCCATTCCGTGGTTGCCCTCGCCGGCGGGAAGCACACCGCGTCGGTGCACGCCTGGTAACGCAACACCGCCGGGACCACGAGATCGCCCGTCGTCCCCTCCGCGATCCGCAATCGCACTTCGATTCGAAACTGCGGGCCGAGGACGGCGAGCGGCTCCGCTCGGCCCACCTGCGCCAGGTCCGTGGGCGGCGGATAGGTAATCTCCTCGACCGCGACCCCCGGCGGCGGCTCGAGGGTGAGCACCGTGGCAATCAATGATGGGTCCTTCGGCTGGTTCGCCTGCACGTGCACGTCGTGGGGCAGCCGCACTTGCAGGACGACCTGCGCGTTGCGCCCGGCCTCGGCGGAATCAACGATAGGCGTTACTTCCGCCCGAGGGCGGACGGACTGGGCCGCGGGCAGGGTCACAGCCATGGCTAGTGCCGCCGGCCACGCGATGAAGGCGGAGGCGAGGTTCGTCATCGGGACCTCGCGGGCTCGGCCAGGAGCCGCTCCACCTGCGTCGTGATGTCCTGCTCGGCCTTGGTGTAGAAGGCACCGCTGCCCGGGCTCGGGAATCCGGCATGGACGGCGCGCACGCGACCATCGCGTCCAAGCAGGAAGGTGGTGGGGAACGCATTGAGGTTCTCGGCCTGCGGGACCTTCTCGTTCAACTGGTCCGGTTCACCCGGCAACAGGACCGTGTATTCCAGGCCGTACGTGGCGATGAACGCCTTGAGGCGCACGGGATCTGCCAACTGATCGGCCTCCTCGAACGACAGCGTCACGATCTCCAGCCCCTTTCCGCGGTACTTCTTGTCGAGCGCGGCGAGGAACGGCGCTTCGTCGTGGCAGTTGGGGCACCAGCTGCCGCTGATGTTGACCAGTACGACCTTGCCCTGGAACTGCGCATCGGTGTTGCTGACGATCTGCCCGTCCAGATTGGGAAAGCTGAAGCGGAGCGGTTCTGCCGCGTCCTTGAGCCGCGTGTGGAGCGCCGGATCGGTGGGCGTGCCGACGCGTGCGCTCGCGCGTTCGGCCTCGCGGGCGGCGAGAAGAGGCGGCTGGCGGTTCTGCGAGAGCGCCAGTGTGCCGTCGGAGTTCGGCGTCACCTCGAGCAGCAGCGGCCGCGCCCCCGAGAAGTGGCTCAGGACGAACGCACCATCGCGCCAGCTTCCGCTCAGCGTGCCGGTGTCGCCGTCGACGCGAAGGATGGTGGCGTCCACACGATCGCCCTCCTGCCGCACGATGAAGCGCCACGCCGTTTCCCCCTTGTTGCTCCGTGCCTGCACCACCCATGTGCCGCCGATTGCAGGAGCGCCTGATGCGGCGGCCGCCACATTCGCCGCCTTCCGCACGGCTCGGAACGAAAGCGGTCCGCCGCGGGCGCGGCGGTACTCCCCGCGCAGTTCACTGTTGACCAGGGTGGCATCGAGCGTCGTGGCGTATTGATCGAAGCGGAAGAGAACGTGGTTGCTGGAACGTGTGGCCGCGGTGGACGTGATGCGGCGTTCGCCGTTGAAGAACGAGCCGGCAAGCGAGGAACCGGTGTCGGCGATCTCGAAGGGGAACGGAACCTCGACGTCGTTCACCACCACGACGGCATCCCACAGACCGGCGAGGGACGGGGCGGGCTGCGCGGCTATGGTGCCGGCGGCGACGACGGTGACCGAGAGGAAGCCGGCGGCGAGATAGCGGGCCGCAGAGGTGAGTGACATGGCTCGTGCTCCTTGAAAAACAGCGATGAAAAACGAAAAGGCCCGGAAAGCTGAAAAGCCTTCCGGGCCGGGAACTGTGAGAGATGGTGCTCGTGCGCGGGATTAGGCGGGCACGATCCACGAAGACACAGCGCGGCTGTCGGAGGCTTGTTCTCCGCAGCGACAACACGCGCAGGTCTGGACCGCGAACACGATGTCTGGGTTATCGCACACGACTCAACGGACTGTCAACCGCACCGCGCGGGGATCGCGGAGCCGGGCGGGCCTGCGCCTGCATTGCGCGTCTGGCATCAGCTAGGCTGTGACAGCGGCATGCACGAATTCGAACGACTGTTGGCGCTCTTCGTCGCGGCCGTCATCCTCTCAGCCGCGGCACGGCGCGTCGGCGCCCCGTATCCGGTGTTCCTGGCCATTGGAGGAGCACTGCTCGCGTTCGTTCCGGCCGAATTCTCGTTCACCCTGCCGCCGGATCTCGCGCTCGCTCTGTTTGTCGCCCCCATTCTGCTGGACGCGGCGTACGACGCGTCGCTCAGGGACTTGAAGGACAACTGGGCGCCGGTGACCGGCCTCGTGGTGTTCGCCGTCGGACTGACCACGGCCGCCGTGGCCGTCGTCGTGCGCGCGCTGGTCCCAGACATGCCGTGGGCTCCGGCCATCGCGCTTGGGGCAATCGTCGCCCCTCCGGACGCCGTCGCTGCGACGGCCGTTCTGCGTCAGTTACGGCCGCCGCATCGGCTGCTCACCATTCTCGAGGGCGAGAGCCTGCTGAACGATGCAAGCGCGCTTCTGATCTATCGGCTGGCGGTGGGTGCCGTCGCGGCCAACGAGTTCTCCATCGTCGCGGTCGCCCCGGCGTTTCTGCTCGCCGTGGCCGGTAGCGTGGTGGTTGGCCCGGCCCTCGGCTGGGTCACGTTGCAGGTGCTGGACCGGGTGCAGCACGTGCCGACCGCGATCATCCTCCAATTCGTCGCCACGTTTGGCGTCTGGCTGGTCGCGGAGCGCCTCGGCCTCTCGGGCGTGCTGACGGTGGTGTGCTATGCGGCCATGGTGGCGCAGACGGCGCCGGAGCGCGTGCCCGCGCGGGTCCGCATTCCAACCTATGCCGTGTGGGAGACCGTTGTCTTTGCGCTCAACATCCTCGCCTTCATCTTCATCGGCCTCCAGGTCCGGCCCATTCTGGAGAGCCTGACCGACGCGGATCGTGCGCCGTACCTCACGACGGCAGGCGCGGTGCTGGTCACCGTCATCGTCGTTCGGCTGGCGTGGCACATGTCCTTCAACGCAGTGATCCGATGGCGCGACCGCCGGTTCGGGTTCAATCCGCCACGGCCGATGTTGCGACCGTCAGTGGGGAGCGGCCTGGTCATCTCGTGGGCCGGCATGCGAGGCATCGTCTCGCTAGCCGCGGCGCTGGCGTTGCCGGTCGGGTTTCCATACCGCGACCTCATCGTGCTCACCGCATTTTCCGTGGTCGTCGGCACCCTGGTAATTCATGGCCTGACGCTCAAGCCGCTCTTGCGCGCGCTCGATCTGCACGACAACGATCCGGTGGGAAGCGAGCTGCGTGCCGCCCGGGAACGCGCGCTCGAGGCAGGACTCGCGAGCGTGGCCAACGACCGCTCACCCATCGCCGATGCGGTGCGCCAGGAGTTCGCGGGGCACCTCTCCTCCACGCGAGCCGATGACGACGGCGATGACGGGGCGCGCTCGTCTCATACGGAGATTCACCGCGGGGCGGTGAAGGCTGCACGCCTTGCCGTGCTGGCGATGCGAACCAACGGCGAAATCGGGGACGATGCGTTCCACCTGATGGAGGAGGAACTGGACTGGCTCGAGATGGCGGATGGCAGGGTGGAGCCCTGACGCCGTCGCGCGAGCGAATCCCAAGTTGCACCTGTGGTTCTACCGTTCATTTCGGTGATAATCCCCCCGTGAAAAAGCATCAAGGTCAGACGCGTCGGCAGTTCATGAACATCACCGGAGCCGCGGTGGCCGGCCTTGCGGGCGCTTCGTCGGTCGAGGCGGCTGGGCGCGCCGCCCAGGCCGCGGCGCAGCCGCCCACCAGCGGCGGGCAGGATCCCGATCTGATCGTGGTGAACGCAAAGATCTACACCATGGACCCGAGGATGGCACGGGCGGAAGGCTTTGCCGTCACGGGCGGCCGCTTCACGGCGGTGGGAGCGACCGCCGACATCAAGAACCTCGCCGGCAAGAACACCCAGACCTTCGACGCCAAGGGCATGACCATCGTGCCCGGCTTCATCGACTGCCACAACCACGCCGGCGGCGAGGTGCTGTTGAATGAGGTGCTGGTCGGCAACCCGTTCGAAGTGGAGTTCGTCAGCATCCGCAGCATCATCGGCAAGCTGCGCGAGCGGGCGCAGCAGACGCCGCCCGGGACGTGGGTCGAGGGCTATTTCTTCGACGACACCAAGGTCAGCGACAAGCGGGCCCTCAACATCCACGACCTGGACGAGGTGTCGAAGGATCACCCGGTGATCGTGCGCCACCGCGGCGGCCACACCTACTTCTACAACAGCAAGGCCTTCGAAATGGCAGGCGTCACCAAGGCCACGCCCAATCCGATGGGCGGCACCTTCGACAAGGACGAGAAAGGCGAGTTGACCGGGCGCGTGACGGACCTCGCGTCGGCCCCGTTCAGCAAGGTCGGGACGCGCACGGTCTACACGCCGGCGCAGGCCGAGCAGCGCGCGCGCGACGGCGTGGCGCACATCTCCAAACAGTTTGCGAAGTACGGCCTCACCAGCGTGCACCACGAGGGCGGCAACCTGCAGGCGATGCAGGACGTGCGCGCGCGCGGCGACCTGAAGCATCGGATCAGCTACGAGGCCAGCGGCCGGGTGCTGGAGGCGATGATCACCTCGGGCATCCAGAGCGGCTTCGGCGACGAGTGGATCAAGTTCGGCGCGACGTCGGAGCACACCGTGGACGGGTCGTTCTCCGAGCGAACGATGGCGTTGAGCACGCCGTATCCGAACGTGACACCTCCCTACAAGGGCAACATTACCGAGACGCAGGAGACGCTGAACGAATGGGTCGAGCGCGTCCATCGGGCAGGCATCCAGGTCAACTGCCATGCGAACGGCGACGTCGCCATCGACATGTACTTGACCGCCATGGAGCGGGCACTGTCATTGGTGCCTCGAGCCAACGCCCGGCCGAAGATCACGCACTGCACGCTGGTCACACCGGCGCTGGTGCAGCGCATGAAGGCGATGGGCGCGGTGCCCGCGTTGTTCACGACTTACGCCTACTACAACCCCGACAAGTTCGTGTACTACGGGGAAGAGATGATGAAGAACTGCATGGCGTTCCGGTCGCTGATCGACGCCGGCATCTACGCCGCCGCCGGCTCGGACTTCAGCCCGGGCCCGTTCGCCGCGTTGATGGGCATCCAGGGGATGGTCACACGCAAGGGGTGGGACGGCAAGGTGTGGGGCGCGAACCAGCGCATCAACGTGAGTGAAGCGATTGCGGTGAACACCTACAACGGCGCCTGGGCCTCCGGGGAAGAGGCCATCAAGGGGTCGATCACCGCGGGCAAGCTGGCCGACTACGTCGTGCTCGCCGACGACCCGCACACGGTCGATGTCGAGAAGATCAAGGACATCCAGATCGTCAGGACTGTTGTCGGCGGCACGATCTCACACCAGGCCTAGCCGAACGGCAGTCTCTCCGCCGATTCGGCTGGTGGACCGGTGTGGACCGGCAACGGGGAGTGCTGATTGCGGAAGTGCCTGCTGCCTTGGAGGTCAGCGGCACACCACGTCGCCATCGTCGATCGCCCGGCCGATGAGGGCGCCAGCGCCGGCGCCGATGATGGCGCCCAAAGTCTTCGAACCGCCGGGAGCGATGATCTGGCCGAGCACGCCACCGGCGACGCCGCCGACGATCAGCCCGGTGGTCCCGTTGTCCCGCTCGCAGTAGTAGCGATTGTCGGAGCCGCGGTAAATGCGGTCGTTCCGGTTCATGCGGCGGCCGCGGTAGCGATTCGCGTCCCCACGATAACTGCGCGCCGCGTCCCAGTAGGCGCGGCGTGAGTCGTAGCGGTCGTCCCGGCGATTCCTCCGGTCGTCGCGCCGGTCTTCATCTCGATCCCACCGGTCTTCGTAGCGGTTCCGCCGGTCGTCCTGTCGATCCCGGCGCTCCTTTCCTTGCGCCCATGCCGCGGTCGGTTGCAGGCCGGCGGAGGACGCGATGAGTACTGCCAGGATTGTCATTCTGAGACGGGTCACAGGAACGCTCCTTCCGACGGGCCGCGATCGACCTCGATCGGCGGGCGCTGCAAGCGATGTGCCGCGATCGTTTTGGTGAGGCCGATTCGATTTGCGCCGGTTCGTGGCCGTCGAAGCGGCTGGAGGAGCGATGGAGGACGATTGCCGGAGGACAGGTGTACT
>Ga0190275_10002584_pt1 | contig 12993 bp, 12 predicted proteins | sample Popmic550T_FD_133745 | JGI IMG/M metagenome (GOLD analysis project Ga0190275, IMG submission 133745) | Populus adjacent soil microbial communities from riparian zone of Yellowstone River, Montana, USA - 550 T | ecosystem: Environmental > Terrestrial > Soil > Riparian zone > Trees stand | place... | reverse complement strand
TCGTCCACGCGGACGAGGACGACGCCGACCCGACCCGGGCGGCGACCCGCCACGTGGCCGACGGCGTGCATGCCGCCCCACCGATCCCGCTGCCCCGGCCCGACGAGGCCAACCGGGCCGACGTCCTGCACGTCCTGACTCTGAGGGGCGATCCAGATCGTGTCGCCGGTGGCACGTGGTCGCCGGTCGGCGACCTCGGCGAACCGTTCGGCGCGCGGGTCAGCACCGCGCTGGCGCAGCACGCCGGCACGGCGCCGCAGCAGCGACCCGACTGGTTCCTCGCCGGGTGGTACGACCGGGTCGAGGCGTGGATCGACGAGTGCCTGGTCGCTCGCGGCAGCCGGCGGACGGAACCCATCCGCACGCACCGCGTGTGGTCGATCTCCGCGGTGCTCGAGGTCCCCACGTCGGACGGCGTCCTGTGGTTCAAGGCGTGCTGCGACCACTTCCGCGCCGAGGCGGCGATCCTGCACCGCCTCTCGGACCGGCTCCCCGACCTGGTGCCCATCGTGGTGGCGGCCGACGACGCGGAGGGCTGGTTGCTGATGGAGCCGCTCGCGGGCGCGTCGGACCGCGCCCAGGGCGCGCCCGAGGCGCTCGCACCCGTGTGGGCCGCAGCCCAGCTCGCGTCGCTCGGCTGGCTCGACGAGCTCCGGGCGGCCGGCTGCCCGGACCGCGGCCTCGAGCCCACGCTGGCAGCCTGGCGCAGCGTGCTGACCGACGACCCGGAGATGGCGCTGCTGAGCGACGACGAACGAGCCGCGGTCCTCGGCTCGGCCGACGAGGTGGAGGCGCGCGTCCGAGAGTTCTGGAGCACCGGTCTGCCCGACACGTTGGCGCACGGCGACCTGCACCTCGGCAACGTGGCCTACGACGGGCAGACCGTCCGCGTGTTCGACTGGACCGACGCGTGCATCAGCCACCCGTTCCTCGACGGCAGCCACCTGGCGTACTTCGTCGCCGCCGACGACTCGGGCGGCGACGCCGGGGAGCTGCTCGGCCGCGTCGCCGAGCCGTGGCGGGAGGCGTACCCCGCGGCCGACGTGGACCGCGCCCTGGCTCTGGCGCCGCTCGCCGACCTCGTCTTCCAGACCGTCACCTTCGCGGCGATCGCTGCCGCCTCCGAGGACGGTGCGGGCGACTTCAGCGGGACGGTGGCCCACCTGGTGAGGGCGTCGGCGCGACGGGTCGGCGCCCTTCCTGACGCGACCTGACCCGCCGCCTCGGGGCCGCCTGCCGCCCTCGTCGCAGTGCGGTCAGTCTCCTGCCGCGCGCGCGGCCGCCTCGATCTGCGCCCGGCGGTCGGCCCAGAACGCCGCCTCGTGCCCCTGCGCCGCCATCGCCTCCGCGTCGGTGCCGACCGCTCCGTCGAGCTCCTCGCGGAGGATGTCAGCGTGACCCGCGTGCCGGCTGGTCTCGGCGAGCAGGTGCACCAGGATGTTGAAGAGGGGCACCTCGGCGCGGCCCCACCACTCCACCCGGCCGACCGCGTCGAGGTCGAGCGCCGCGACGGTCGCGTCGCCGTGGGCCCACACCCGCCGGTAGCGGTCGACGACGTCACTGCGCGACTCGTCCTCGGTCGCCCACATGTCCGCGAGCCGGTCGGCCTCCACGTCCCACCGGGGAAGCGGCTCGGGAAACGGACGGTCGAAGACCTCGCCGAGGTAGCGCGCCTCCCAGGTCGCGAGGTGCTTGACCAGCCCGAGGAGGTTGGTCCCGGTGACGGTCAACGGACGCCGGACGTCGTACTCCGACAGGTCGTCGAGCTTGGCGAGCACCGCGTGGCGCTCGTGCTTCAGGTAGGTGTGCAGGTTGGCCTTCGCGGCGTCGGCGTCCATGGGACTGCACCCTGTCACCGACGCCGCGACGGCCGCAGATCATCCGTGCGGGTCGGGGACGAACGGCCCGCGCTCGCGGATCGTGTCCGCGGGCACCGTGTCGCGGGTCCAGAGGGACCCGTCGGCCGCGGCCCGGAGGATCGCCGTGCCGGCGACCTCGGTCTGCTTCGCGATCATGCCGCTGCTGGCCTGGCCCATGTCGCCGCGAGCCTCGTAGAGCACCGAGGCCGACCCGAGCAGGCCGTAGGCGTTGCGGGCGATGCCGGGGAACGGGGTGCTGGGGTAGCGCGTGATGTTGGCGTATCCCTTGCCCCCCAGCGCATCGAGCATCTCCGACACCACGCGCTTGGAGTCGGTCACGACGCCGGCGAACTGCTCGCTGATGCCGAGGGCCGCCGCCTCCTCCTCCGCGTTCGGCCACATCACGGAGCCGGTGATCATCCGACCGTCGTCGTCGACGTAGGTCCCCTGGTGGTGGAAGTCCACGACCAGCCGCGGCCGCCGCTCGTCCCACAGCAGCCGCATCGCGATGGCCTCCGGCACCGGGTTGTTGGTGTCCGGGCCGGGCTGGTACGGGTGGTCGTAGGCGCTCGCGGAGTAGGAGTGGTAGCGGTTGATGTCGTAGCCGCGACCGGCTTGGTAGAACTCGCAGAAGGCCGGGCACGAGGTGTCGAAGTTCTGTCGCCACGGCGTGGTGTTGCCGGCCAGGTCGACCACGTCGGCGTCGAAGCCGTCGACGTTGACGCGCGGGACGATCGTGACGGTGAGCGCGTCCCTGATCGCCCGCGCTTCCGCGGATCCGCCGGCCAGCCCGCGGACGACGCTGATCATGGCGTTCGAGACGATGTACTCGTCGCCGTGCTGGTTGGCGACGAACATGATGTCGGTGTCGCCGTCGCCGATCGTCACCACGGGGATCTCCCGGCCGGTGTTCGAGGTGAGCGGCGCCGGACTGAGGTCGAACGTTCCCTGCGCACGACCCTCGATCGACTCCAGGGTGCTCCAGAGCTGTTCGTAGCTGCGGATGGCGTTGGTGTTCTCGCCGCCCTGCGGCCACGGACCGCCCGGGGTGGTCACCGGATCGGCCGTGGCCGGTGGCAGCAGTGCGAGGCTGAGGGGCAGGACGGCGGCCACCGCGGTGGCGACGAGCAGGCGCGGACGGATCACGAAAACCTCCCGATAGGTTCTGCGACGGTTGCAGGGCTCCATCCCACGCAGCGCCGGCCCGGGTGTCAACGCATCCCCGTCGGTAACCTCCGGGTCGTCGCGGCTCAGTCGCCCTTCCGGGGCTCACGCCGAGCGGACGGGGACATGGGGATCCGCACGCCGCGCTCGTCGGCGACCTCGACCGCCCGGTCGTAGCCTGCGTCGACGTGACGGATGACGCCCATACCGGGGTCGTTGGTGAGCACGCGCGCGATCTTCTCCGCCGCGAGGTCCGTGCCGTCGGCCACGGTGACCTGGCCCGCGTGCAGCGAGCGGCCGATGCCGACGCCACCGCCGTGGTGGAAGGACACCCAGGTGGCACCCGACGCGGTGTTGACGAGCGCGTTGAGGATCGCCCAGTCGGCGATCGCGTCCGAGCCGTCGAGCATCGCCTCGGTCTCTCGGTAGGGCGAGGCGACCGAGCCGCAGTCGAGGTGGTCGCGACCGATCACGATCGGCGCGGCCAGCTCGCCGCTGGCGACCATCTCGTTGAACCTCGCCCCGGCCTTCGCGCGGTCGCCGTAGCCCAGCCAGCAGATGCGGGCCGGAAGGCCCTGGAACTGCACGCGCTCGGCGGCCATGTCGAGCCACGCGTGCAGGCGGGCGTACTCCGGCTTCTCGTCGGCCGGGAAGAGCTCCTTGATGGCGCGGTCGGTGGCGTAGATGTCCTCCGGGTCCCCGGACAGCGCGGCCCAGCGGAACGGGCCCTTGCCCTCGCAGAAGAGCGGACGGATGTAGGCGGGCACGAAGCCGGGGAACTCGAAGGCCCGGTCGTAGCCGCCCTTGCGGGCCTCGTCGCGGATGGAGTTGCCGTAGTCGAAGACCTCGGCGCCTGCGTCCTGCAGCTCGACCATCGCGCGGACGTGGCGCGCCATCGACTCCTGGCTGCGCTTGGTGAACCCGCGCGGGTCCTCGGTGCGCTGGCGCTCCCAGTCGTCGTACGACGTCCCTGCCGGCAGGTAGAACAGCGGGTCGTGCGCCGAGGTCTGGTCGGTGACGATGTCGACGAGCGGCCCGTCGCCGCGCTCCTGCCGCTCGAGGTGGCGCTCGAGGATCTCGGGAAGCACCTCGGCAGCGTTGCCGAGGAGGCCGATCGACAGGCCACGCCGCGCGGCGCGTGCCTCGAGCGCGAGCTCGAGCGCATGGTCGAGGTCGCGCGCCTGGACGTCCAGGTAGCGCGTCTCGAGGCGACGGTCGATGCGGTGCTGGTCGCACTCGACGCAGATGGCCACGCCGTCGTTCATCGTCACGGCCAGTGGCTGCGCGCCGCCCATGCCGCCGAGTCCGGCGGTGACGGTGATGGTGCCGGCAAGCGAGCCGGCGAACTTCTTGTCCGCGATCGCGGCGAACGTCTCGAAGGTTCCCTGGAGGATCCCCTGGGTGCCGATGTAGATCCACGAGCCGGCCGTCATCTGGCCGTACATCGTGAGGCCGAGGTCCTCGAGCCGGCGGAACTCCTCCCAGTCGGCCCAGTCGCCGACGAGGTTGGAGTTGGCGATCAGCACGCGGGGCGCCCACGCGTGCGTGCGCATGATCCCGACCGGCTTGCCCGACTGCACGAGGAGCGTCTCGTCGTCCTCGAGGTCGCGCAGGGAGCGGACGATGGCGTCGTACGCCTCCCAGCTGCGCGCGGCCTTGCCGGTGCCGCCGTAGACGACGAGGTCCTCGGGGCGCTCGGCGTTGTCGGGGTCGAGGTTGTTCATCAGCATCCGCAGCGGCGCCTCGGTCTGCCACGACTTCGCGGTCAGGTCGGTGCCGGTGGCGGCGTGGATCGGCAGGCGTGGGTTGCCGTGAGGAGCGTCCGTGGTCATGCCCTCATGAAAACGCCGCAGCGCTGGCGACCGAAAGAGGTCGACGCGGATCTAAGTCTGTGATCCGAGACTGTGCCGGTGGAAACGGTCAGCGACCGCTGTTCCGGACCCGGGCCCAGGCCCGCGCGGAGCTCATCAGCTCGTCCCGGGTGATGTAGGAGTCAGCCGGTCGCAGGTAGGGACGCACCTGGCTCACGCCGTTGGAGCACAGGGCGTCGTTGTGCCAGTTGCGGTCCATCGTCGGAGACCACCGACAACTCCACAGTGGAGCCGCCGAGGGCGCCGCGGCGGAACGCGGACTCGCAGCTCCCGACGACGCCTGGGCTGCGGGTCCGACCCCGGCCCCGATTCCGGTGAGGATGCCCAGCAGGACGATTGCGCACATGCTTCTTCTCACGAGACGGAACGTAGTACGAACGTCGAGCTGCGTCTGCCGAACGGCTCAAGCCGCACCGGAACGGGCAGGGGTACCGCGTCGTGCCCTCAGTCCAGCGGACCGACCACACCCTCCGCCGCGGCGAGCACCGCGCCGGACTGGACGAGGTCGACGGCCGCCTCGATCTCGGGCGAGAGATGACGGTCGGGGCCGGGGCCCGCGATCCCGTTGCTGCGCAGGAGGTCGACGACCGCACCGGTCGCCGGTGACGGGGTGAGGGGCGCGCGGAGGTCGAGCGCGCGCGCCGCGGTGAGCACCTCGACGGCGACCACCCGTGACAACCCGTCGACGGACCGGCGCAGCTTGCGGGCGGCGTTCCAGCCCATCGACACGTGGTCCTCCTGCATCGCGCTGGACGGGATGGAGTCCACCGACGCCGGGACCGCCAGCCGCTTCAGCTCGGAGACGATCGAGGCCTGGGTGTACTGGGCGATCATGTGCCCGCTGTCGACCCCCGGGTCCGCGGCGAGGAACGGCGGCAGCCCGTGGCTGCGTGCGCGGTCGAGGAAGCGGTCCGTACGTCGCTCGCTGATCGACGCGACGTCGGCGGCGACGATCGCGAGGAAGTCGAGCACGTAGCCGACCGGGGCGCCGTGGAAGTTGCCGTTGGACTCGACGCGGTCGCCGACCACGACGGGGTTGTCGATCGCGCTGGCGAGCTCGCGGCCGGCGACGGTCGCGGCGTGCTCGACGGTGTCACGGGCGGCCCCGTGCACCTGCGGCGAGCAACGCAGCGAGTAGGCGTCCTGGACGCGGTTGCAGTCGCCGGTGCGGTGCGAGGCGACGATCGCGGAGCCGGCCATGAGCGCCATCAGGTTGGCGGCCGACAGGGCCTGACCGGGGTGGGGGCGGATGTCCTGCAGCTCGGCGACGAAGACCCGGTCGGTGCCGAGCTGCGCCTCGACGCTCATCGCCGCGGCGACGTCGGCAGTGCGCAGCAGCATCCGCAGGTCGGTGATCGCGAGGACGAGCATGCCCAGCATCCCGTCGGTGCCGTTGATGAGGGCGAGGCCCTCCTTGGCGACCAGCTCCACGGGCTCGAGGCCGGCGGTCGCGAGGGCGTCCGCCGCCGGCACCAGCGTGCCGTCGGCGTCGCGGACCTCGCCCTCCCCCATCAGCGCGAGCGCGCAGTGCGAGAGCGGCGCGAGGTCGCCCGAGCAACCGAGCGAGCCGTACTCCCGCACCACCGGCGTGATTCCGTGCGACAGCAGGTCGGCCATGAGCTGCGCGGTCTCGCGACGTACGCCGGTGCGACCCGTCGCGAGCGTCGAGAGCCTCAGCAGCATGAGCGCCCGCACCACCTCCCGCTCCACCTCCGGACCGGACCCGGCGGCGTGCGACCGCACGAGGGACCGCTGCAGCTGGGCGCGCATCTCGGTGGGGATGTGCCGGGTGGCGAGGGCGCCGAAGCCGGTGCTGACCCCGTAGGTCGGCGTCTCCGCGGCGGCCAGCGCCTCGACCACGCCGCGGGCTCGGTCGATCGCGGTCAGCGCGTCGTCGGTCAGGACGACGGAGGCGCCCTCACGGGCGACATGGACGAGGTCGTCGAACGAGACGGGGCCGACCCCGACGTGAACGGTCTGCATGCACCTCATCCAACTCCGGACGCCACCCCTTGAACACCCGGACAGCTGCGCACGTGTCTCGGATCCAAGACCACTAGGTCTGGACCAGCGTGCGGGGCCGCAACGCCGGGACTACCGTCGAGACGAGGTGGAGGAGGCACGCCGTGCCCGACATCGTGCTGGGCGAGCGACAGCAGGACAGCCTGCGCCGCCTCCTGTCGCTCGAGGCGACTCCCGGCTCGCTGCCGCCCGGCGTCCTGCTCGACATCATCGACCGGCTGGTCCCGAGCGACTGCATCGTCGTCAGCCTGTCGGACGCGACGGGGTGCGTCGTCGACCAGGTCATGCTGTCCGCCGCAGCCCTCCCCACGGACGACCCTCAGGTGTGCGACGGACCGCTGATGCTGGGGCTGGTGCACCAGGGGACGCACCCCGTCGAACGCCAGATGCTGCGCCACTTCGGCATCACCGACGGCGTCACGCTCGGCTTCCGGTGCGGCCCTGACCACGTCGTCCAGCTCTCGATGGACCGCTACGGCCAGAGCTTCTCCGACCGCGACCTGGCGATGCTGCGGATGATCACCCCCGCGCTCCAGCGACTGCTGCGCACCAACCAGACGACCGCCCTGCCGGCCTCCCTCACCATGACCGAGCGACGCGTCCTCCAGCTCGTGGCCACGGGACGGTCGAACTCCGACATCGCGGCTGACCTCTACATATCCGTGGCCACCGTCCGCAAGCACCTCGAGCACACCTACCGCAAGCTGGGCGTGCACAGCCGCATGGCCGCGGTGGTCGCCTTCGCCGGCGGTGCGCCGGGACGGATGGACACTGCGGAGCTGGCGGACGAATACGCCTGATGGCGAATATCGCACCTGCGGTCGGGTCGCTTCACTCGGAGGATCACAGTCTCCGAATCGACAGGCACGCCCATGCGCTCACCCCGACGTACCCTCGTGGCCCTCGCCGCCAGCACGCTCATCGCTCCTCTCCTCCTGCTCGCAGGCGGCACGGCCGCCGACGCGAAGCGGGTCGACGCTCCGGACGCCCACCTCACCGCGTCCGCCGTGGCCGTCGCCTGGCAGCGGGTCGCCATCCGGACCATCTACGCCGAGGCCGGTTTCGCGCCGCCACGGGGCGCGCTCTACCTGTCGTTCACCTCCCGGGCGGTGTACGACGCCGCCCAGGAGGCGCACCGGCACGGGCGCGTCGCTGCCACGGCTGCGGTCGCACAGGCGGCCCACGACGTGCTCCGGGAGTACTTCCCGGGGTCCGTCACGGCCCTCGCCGCCGACCTCACCCTGACGACGGCCTCGCTGCCCGAGGGGCGCAAGGCCGACCTTGGCGAGAGCATCGGCGCCGAGGCGGCGAAGGACATGATCGAGTCGAGACTCGGGGACGGTCGCGATGACATGTCCATCGTCTACAGCAAGCCGGCGGCGCCTGGCGTGTGGCAGCCGCCCTCGACTGGGATGGCGCTGCCGTGGCTGGGCTTCGTCGATCCGGTCATCGATGTGACACCCGTGGCGCTCGACGGGACGGACGCCCTCACGAGTGCGGCGTACACGGCCGACTGGCTCGAGGTCCGCCGCCTCGGGTCGTTGGGGTCCACCGACCGCTCGACGGATGAGACCGAGATCGCGCGGTTCTTCGCCAACAACCCGATCCCTATGTACCGCGATGCCCTGTGCCGCTACCTCGACGCCGAACCGCTGGGCCTCATGCCGCTGACCCGGATGTTCGCCCGGATCGACACCGCCGTCGCCACGACCGTCATCGAGACCTGGCGGCTGAAGTACGAGCTCGGCTTCTGGCGCCCCTTCCAGGCCATCCAGCAGGCCGACACCGACTCCAACGCAGCCACCACGGCGGACCCGCTGTGGGCGCCCCTCATCGGGAACCCGGCGTACGCCGACTACACGAGCGGCCACGCCTCGGCCACGGCTCCCTTCGCCGAGGTCCTGCGGCAGACGCTCGGCGACGACGTGCCCCTCGTGCTCCGCGCGGCCGGGCGTGCGGACCGCCCCTACGCCACCCTGACCGCCCTGGAGCACGACGCCCTCAACGCCAGGATCTGGGGTGGCCTGCACTTCCGGGACGCGATGGACGACGGCTACTACCTCGGTCACACGACGGCGGACCAGGTGATGCGGGCCCTGCGCTGAGCACCCACCCGTTCGGATGACTCCGGAGGGCGGGTCGCCGCGCCTTGTGGCACGGTGAGGAGAGGGCGACCCGCACGCGGTCGCCGGAGCAGGAGGTTCGCCATGGAAACGACCGAGTGGATCATCATCATCGTGGTCGTCGTCCTTGTCCTGGCGGCACTCGCCGCCTGGCTGATGGCCCAGCAGCGCAAGAAGAAGCAGCACGAGCACGCCGAGCACCTGCGGCACGAGGCGCAGGAGCACGCCGCCGAGATCCCGGAGACGCAGGTGCGCGCCAAGGAGGCGGAGGCGCAGGCCGAGCGTGCCCGGCTCGAGGCCGAGCGCGCCGAGAAGCAGGCACGCGATGCACAGGTCGCGGCCACCCAGCAGCAGGCCACCCACGAGGACCGGCTCCGCACGGCCGACCAGGTCGACCCGCACGTGGACACCTCGTCGGACGACTACGCCCCCGGCACGACCACCCACCACGACACGACCACCCACGACACGACCACCCACGACCCCGACACGCTGCTCGACGCGGACGACCCGCGCCGCACGGACGGGACCGACGGCAGCCACCGCGCCTGATCCGCGCGCCTCGCGACGCAACGCAGGACAGGGACGACCAGTGCTGGAAGACTGGTCGTCCCTGTCCCGTGAAAGAGGAAGCCCGTGACCACGCTCATCATCGTCCTCGTCATCATCGCCGTCGTGATCGCTGTTGCGGCGTTCCTCATCCGGAGGAAGAACCGCGAGGCCAACGTCGCTCGCGCCGAGCAGCTCCGCGCCCAGGCCGCGACGCAGGCCCAGTCCACGATCGCCCCGGCCCAGGAGCGTGCGGCGGCCGCCGAGGCCGAGGCCGAGGAGGCCCGCGCCGCAGCCGCCAAGGCCGAGGCGGAGGCCCACGAGGCCCGGCTGGCCGCGCACCACATCGAGGCGACGCACGAGGGACAGGTCCGGGCTGCCGACCGGATCGACCCGCGCGTCGACCACAAGGCGGACGACTACGCGCCCCAGGTCGCGGGCACCGCCGACCACACCCCTACTCGGCCGTCGGAGGTCGACGCCCAGCCGACCACCACCGAGCCCGTCACCGAGCCGACCGCCACCGAGCCGGTCACTCAGCAGACCTCCGACGGCACCCAGGACGGCCGCGCCCCGCTGCTCCCGCGCCGCACGCCCGGCGCCAACGAGATGCCCGGCAAGCCGATCGAGCAGACCGACGGCGGCGGCGGCTGGTTCACCAAGGGCTCGGACAGGTCCTGAGCCCACAGCCGTGAGCCAGGTCCCCGCAGCGACACGCGCGCTGCGCGTGCTGCGGTTCCTGGCCACGCAGGCCGATCCGGTCCCGCTCGACCGGATCGTGCGCGCGTGCGACCTGCCGCGCAGCACGGCGTACCACCTGCTCAACACGATGATCGACGAGGGCTTCGTCGTCCACCTGCCCGACGAGCACCGCTACGGGCTCGGCGTGGCCGCCTTCGAGGTGGGCAGCGGCTTCACCCGCCAGGAGCCGCTGGCCCGGCTCGCCCGCCGGCCGCTCGCCGAGCTCGTCGACCGGACCGGCCACGGCGCCCACCTCGCGGTGCTCCACGGACGCGACGTCCTCTACGTCATCGAGGAGCGGGCACCCGGGCGGCCACCGCTCGTCACGGACGTCGGCGTACGCCTGCCCGCCCACCTGACCGCCTCCGGCCGGACCATCCTCGCCGCCCTGCCGGCCAGCCAGGTCCGGGCGCTGTACCCCGACCGGGGCGCGTTCGTCGACCGCCACGGCAAGGGCCCGTCGTCGTTGAGCGCCCTCCGCACCGTGCTGTCCGAGACGCGACAACGCGGCCACGCGACCGAGGACGGCGAGGTGACGCCAGGGCTGCAGAGCGTGGCCGCCGCCGTGCTCGACCACAACGCCCACCCGGTGGCCGGGGTGGCGGTGACCTTCCCCAGCGACGCCGGCGACGTCGACGCGATCGCGACTGCCGTGACCCGGACAGCCGCCCGGCTGACCCTTCGGGTCAGCGGGAGGGCAGCAAGCGCGCGTTGACGACGATCCGGGTGCGGTAGACACCGGTGAGGTCGTTGCGATCGCCGCACGTGATGAGGACGAGACGGGCCTTGCCCCGGTCGCTGAAGAGCGCGGCGACGCTCGCCCGCGTCATCCCGGTGATCCGGCGCACGCGGGTCACCTCGAAGCGGTTGCGGCCGACCACGACGAGGTTGCCCGGGCGCAGCCTGCCGAGGTCGTCGAACACACCGGGACCCTGGGACCACGTGTGGCCGGCGAGGACGGCGCTGCCCTGCTGTCCCGGCAGCACGCCCGAGCGCCAGCGGTAGACGTCGCGGACGCTGTGACCGATCGCGAGGTGACCCGCACGGGTGACGCCTACGGGGATGATCCCCGCGTCCACCCCGATCGCCGGGATCGAGAGTCGGCCGAGCGCTGCGGACCGCTCGGCACCGCTGGCGGCGGTGGTCACCGGAACGCCACCCGCGGGCGCGCACGCGAGCACGACTCCCACGAGCAGCACGACGACCAGCAACCTGCGCATGCCCCACATCGCTCGACCCCTCCGTCAGCCACGCCGGACGAGCCCCCTCCTCCGGCGCTCGCAGGCTACGCCCGCGCAGGCTCACGTGAGTCGATCTTCGAGCAATGTGGGAGGAGTCTTCGAGCAGCGGAGTCGAACCTCAGCCCCGCGGCCACCAGCGCCTCTGGTGCGACCGCCCAATCGGCGCAATCCACCAGCGAACGCTGCGCGGCCGATCTGGTCCTGCACTGCCCGCGAGGTCGACCCGGGACTCCTGCCCGGCCGAGGGATCGAGCCCCTCGACGATGGTGACGCGGACCTCCCTGGCGCGCAGCCGCGGAAGACGAACCCACGTGGGGCCGGAGCCGCTCGAGGGTGGTCAGCACTTGTCCAGGTCCGGCGTCTGCGTCACGGCTGACCCTCCATGTTGGTCTGGAGCCTCCACTGCTCCGGCACGCCCGAGCCGTCGACGCGCCGGGCGAGCACCGGGACGGTCAGGGTCGCGACCCGCACCCGGCCCGCCTGGTCGGGCGCCCAGTCCTCACCGTCGGCCCGCCCGCACGCCCACGTCTGGCCCACGAGCTCGACCATGAGCTCGTCGTGCCCGCGTGCGGGGCGTACGCCACCGAGTGTGCCCTCGACCTGCGGCTCCTCGCCGCGGCTGACCAGCACCCGGTAGCCGGCCCGGGTGTGGAACATGTAGGCCACGACCTTCCAGTGCGGGTAGTCGTCGCGCTTGACGCGGCTGATCTCGGGCACGGGTTGACCGGCGAACGCCTCACGAGACGCGGCGCGCTGGCGCTCGGCCCAGTCCCTGATCTCCTCCGGCGTCATGCGATCGAGGTCGTCGTCACTCATCTGACCTCCTTGACCACGAGGTGACGGGCTCCGTTGGCGTCGGCGGAGTTCTCGAGCACCTGGAGCTCGGTGCCCCACGGAACAGGATCTCAGCCTCGCCCCGCGCGGCGGAGAAGGGGCCACCGTTGACGCCGGGAGATCGAGGTCGAGCGTCGCGAACGTGAGCTGAGACCCGTCTCCGGACACGGTAAGTTACCTGCGGGTAGGATCGATCTCACGCCGCAGAGCCCTGCCGTCGGTCCGATCGCCGGACCTAGGCTGCGGCTTGTACGCCCCTACCGAGGAGCAGTTCTTCATGCAGATGTTCGCGATCGTCGTGTCGTTCGCCTTCACCGTCGCGGCCGTGGCCATGCTGGTCCCGGCCGTACGACGCATGCTGGGCGTCATCCGGTCGGGGCAGCCGGCGCCCGGGCGGAGCGACAACCCGACCGGTCGCGCGCTCACGATGCTCAAGGAGACGTTCCTCCACACGCGGATGCTCCAACGCCCGTGGATCGGCGTCATGCACTGGTTCGTGTACGCGGCGTTCCTGTTCCTCAGCACGGCCGTCGGCGCGGCGTACTTCCAGCTCTTCGAGCCGTCGTTCGCCTGGCCGCTGATCGGGCAC
>Ga0190275_10002583_pt1 | contig 12993 bp, 13 predicted proteins | sample Popmic550T_FD_133745 | JGI IMG/M metagenome (GOLD analysis project Ga0190275, IMG submission 133745) | Populus adjacent soil microbial communities from riparian zone of Yellowstone River, Montana, USA - 550 T | ecosystem: Environmental > Terrestrial > Soil > Riparian zone > Trees stand | place... | reverse complement strand
GGGCAGGACTCCGGCGTGTGGGGCGGACTGTCCGAAGACGAGCGCCGCGCGCTGAAGCGTCGCGCCGCCCGCGCGCGACGCGCTTCCTAGCTCGTCTCGCGCTCGATGTAGCGCATCGGGATGTCGATCGTCACTTCGGTGCCGCTGCCCATGAGGGTATGCCAGTCGATCGTCCCGCCCAGTTCGCCCTGGATCAGGGTGCGCACGATCTGCGTGCCCAGGCCCCGGCCGACCTGACCCTCGGGCAGCCCTGACCCGGTATCACGCACGCGCACGGCGAGGTTGTGCTCGCCGCGCTCGGCGATGATCTCCACGTCGCCCTCCTGGCCGGCCAGGCCGTGCTCGACGGCGTTGGTGACCAGCTCGGTCAGCGCGAGGGCGAGCGGTGTCGCGTATTCGCTCGGGAGCGTGCCGAAGGTGCCTACGGAGCGCGTACGCGCGCGTGTGTTGGGCGCGGCGGCCACCTCGGCGACGAGCTTGAGCACGCGATCGAAGACGTTGTCGAAATCGACGGTCTGCGACAGGCCCTCCGACAGGGTGTCGTGGACGACCGCGATCGCCGCGACCCGCCGCATGGCTTGGGTGAGCGCCTCGCGTGCCTCATCGGAGTGCGAGCGCCTGGCCTGGATGCGCAGCAGCGACGCGACGGTCTGCAGGTTGTTCTTCACGCGGTGATGGATCTCGCGGATGGTCGCATCCTTGGTGATGAGTTCCTGCTCCTGGTGGCGCAGCTCCGTCACGTCCCGGCAGAGCACGATCGCGCCGATGCGGTTGCCGCGGTCGCGAAGGGGAATCGTGCGGAGCGACACGGTGACGCCCCGCGCCTCGATGTCGGTGCGCCACGGCGCGCGCCCGCTCACCACGAGCGGCAGCGACTCGTCGAACTGGCGCTTGGCGGGGAGGATGCGCGTGGTCACCTCGCTGAGCGACTCGCCTTCGAGCTCATCGTCGAATCCCATCCGGTTGAATGCCGACAGGGCATTCGGGCTGGCGAACGTCGTGATGCCGTCCACGTCGAGGCGGATGAGCCCGTCGGAGGCGCGTGGGGCGCCGCGGCGGGGGGCGGTCGGCGCCGAAAGGTCAGGGAAGTGACCGGAGGCGATCATGCCGAAGAGGTCGTCGGCGCAGTCGTTGAAGGTGATCTGCTGGCGGGAAGGCGTGCGGGTCTCGCCGAGGTTCGTGTGCCGGGTGAGGACGCCGATCGTCAGGGCTCCTTCCTGGCCTCGCGACCGGACGATCGGCACGGCGCGCACGCGGGTGGGCGTCTCCTCGAACCAGTCCGGTGACGCGGAGTCCACGATGCGTCCGCCCTGGAAAGCCTCGCGCACCTGCGTACGCCACTGCGGCCGCACACGATCGCCGACGATGTCGCGATAGAACAGAGTCGCGGCACCACCCGGGCGCGTATGTGCGACGGCGACGAACGAGTCGTCTTCGGCGGGAACCCAGATGACGATGTCGGCGAACGCGAGGTCGGCCAGCAGCTGACCGTCTCCGGCGAGGCGGTGGAGCCACTCGACGTCGGCTTCGCTCGACCGACCCTGGGCGTAGACGAGATCGCTGAGCGTCGACACCCCTCAACCCTAGACGCCGAGGGAGGGCCTGCTCGCTACCGGAGGGCGGGCTCCATCGTCCGGCGCCGGGAGGACCGGCGGTTGCCGCGTCCTGCCTCCGCGACCGGAGCCACGGCCTCGCCGACGAAACGGCGCAGCGCGAGGGTGATCGGCGACCGCGGGGCGACCTCGGCGATCGGACGGGCCGCCAGAAGCGCGGCATCCGCCGCCCGGGGGTCGGTCGGCACGAACCAGACGTCGGCGACGCCGCCGAACCGGTCGAGGGTGCGCCGCACCTGACCGCGTGCATCGACGCCGAGGGCTCCGGGCCGCAGCCGATTCGCGATGACGGCGACCGGCGTCGCGCCGATCGTCGCGCGCAGCTCGGGATATGCCCGCAGGAAGCGGGAGATCCCGAGGGGATCGGCGGCGGCGACCGCCACGACCAGGTCGGCGCTGCGGAGGGCGGCCAGAGTCGCGGCGTTGCGTCGCGGACCGTCGAGATCGCTCACGATCTCCTCATCGCGCTCCAGCGACGCGGCGACGTCGACGACCGTGTAGTCCGACCACTCCCGGCATGCGTCCAGCGCGGCCGCGACGCGGGAGCCGCTCAGCTCGGGCCAGCGCGATGGTCGGTTCAGGCCGGTAAGCACGTCCACCCCGGTGCTGCCGATCGGTGCGCTGATCCGGGCGAGCTCGCGCGCATCCAATCCGCCGAGCTCGGACTGACGGCACGCGGCCGCGAAGCCGGGCGCCTCGTCGGCGAGGCCGAGCGCCAGGGCGATCGACGGCGCGTGGGAGTCGGCATCCACCAGCCCGACGTGGCGACCGCCGCGCGCCAGCTCGACGGCCAACTCGATCGCGACAGTGGAGCGGCCGGGCGATCCCGCAGGCCCCCACACCGTGATGACCCGAGTCCTGGGCGCCGCTGCGGCGGGCGAGTCGGGCGTGGCGTTCTTCGCTTGCCCCGGAGGCGGCGCCGCGAGCCGCTCCGCGAGTTGCCACGCCTCCACCTCGAGTGGGAAGGGCGGCTCGAGGCCGAATGCCGCGGAGACGCGGTCGTCGGCCGATACGGCGCTCAGCGGCACGATCCGCACCGCGCGCCGGTCGCATGCGGCCACGACCGACGCGTCCAGCGTGGCACGCGCCACCTCGAGCACGACCGCGTCGGCGTCCGCGAGCGCGCCCGCGATCCCCTCGGAGTCCACCAGCGCGCCGTCGGCCGTCGCGAGGGCGAGAGCGGATGCCGCCACCACCGCGATGACCGCGACGCCCTCCGCCTCGAGCCCCCGCGCCAGGTCGCTGCCGTGCGGCTCGTCCACCGCGACGAGCACCCTCACGGCGCTCCGCCGGCGGTCGGGACCACGGAGAGAGCGGACTCGTCGGCCATCGCGGCGAGCGTCGCTGCGACATCCGCCCGAGGGATCACGATCTCAAGCGCCGCCGAGCCTCCCCCGATCATCGTGTCGTCGCGCGTCACGGATACGACGGTCGCGTCCGCGACGAGGATGCGCGGCACGTCGTAGCTGCCGCGTTCGATCAGCGGCGCCGCCCACACCTCCACGACCGAGCCGGCCTCCACGGAGCCGGGAACGTCGACGGCGCTGCGCAGCACGACACTCGTCGTGCGCGCCTCCGACGCCTCGCCGACGGCGCTGTGCGGCACCAGCTCACCGGATGCGATCGTCCGGGTCGCCACGAGTCCGTCAGCGAGCGCATCGGACGCGAGGTACGCGTCGCCGAGCTGGCCGAGGGACACGTCGACGAGGCGTACGTCGTCGCTGGAGATCGCTTCTCCCGGCACGATCGTGCGGCTCGCCGCGAAGGCGGGCACGGTCTGGCGCGACGCCGCGACCACGAACCAGACCCCGGCAACCGAGGCGACCACGAGCAGGATGCCGAGGAAGAACCGGGCATCTCCCCAGAAGGCGCGAGACCGAGGGCGGGCGCTGTCGAATGCGGTCATGACACCATCGTGACGCAGACGGCGAAACCGGTGCCGCGGTTATCCACAGCGCCTCGGGGACCCGGCCGCCCCCGCCGGTCTGCGCCCATAATGGGGGCATGCCCGAGATCCCGACGTCCGACGTGCGTCTGCTGGCACCGGCCCAGGTGGCGGAGGTGCTCGGCGTCACGGTCGACGAGGTGATGGCGCTCGTCGAGTCGCGTCGTCTGCGCGGACTCCGGGTCGGCTCGCCCGCCCGGTGGCGGGTCGAGGAGACGAGCGTGGCGGAGTATCTCGACGAGCAGGCTGAGGAGGCGCGTCGCATGGCGCTCTGGCGGCAGTCGAACGAGGCGAGCTTTCCCGAGCTGTGGGGCACGGGCGCCGTCCGCAAGCCGGACTGACGAGAGCCACGTCGGCGCCGCGGGCGACGCGCGCGTCGCCCTGGGAAACGCGCCCGCGTCAGGCCAGCAGGGTTCCGGCGTCCAGCCGGATCCACGCCACGGCGCCGAACGGCACGATCCGGTGGCCGGTGACCTCGCTCGCGCGGCGGGGTGAGCCGGGCTCGTGCAGCGCGAGGTCGAGGTGATCGGCACCCGCGCGGTCGATCGTGCCGGCCAGCATCCGTCCGTGCGTCAGATGGATCGTGACCCCGACGCGCCGGCGGACCAGATCCCGCACGACGAATCCGAGAGTCATCCGGTCGGCGAGCAGCGACCGCCCAGCGGCGGGGCGTGCACTGCGCAGCACGTCCGCGTGCGGCATCCCGATCGCGGCGATCGAGGCGAACGGGAGCACGAGCGCACCCGTCCTCCCACCCTCCAATGCGACCCAGTCCGCGCCGACGCCGGTCACCTCGGCGGACAGCACCGTGCCGTCCACGACCTCGAACGAGGGCGGCGCGGCGTCCCGATCGCGGCTCTCGAGCATGGTGAGGCGCTCGCGAAGAGCCACCCGCGACAGCCGCAGTCGTTCGGCTTCGGTGTCGAGCGCGGCGCGCTCCGCCTCCCACTCGGAGGCGAGCTGACCCTCGAGGTCGTCGAAGAAGCGATCCCAGCGCACGTGGCGAGAGTAGAGCACGTCATCACAAGTCGATGAGAAGTTCTCCACAGGGCGGCCTTCGGCTTTTCCTGGGAAGTTGCCGCATGTTGTAATTTTGCGCAGGACATCCCCCGTCGAGATTGGCACCCATGGCACCGTCGCCTTCGCGCACCCCTCGCTCATCCGCCGCGCCCGTCGACGCGCGCGAGCTCTCCGAGTTCTTCGCCCCGCAGCGCACCCCATCGACCCAGCTGCCCGATCCCGAACCGTTCCTGCGCAACATCACCCGCGGCGTCCTCGAGGTCTTCGCCGGGGTGCGAGAGGTCGATCAGCTCGCGCGCTGGCTCACCGAGGACGCCTACCGGAAGCTCATGACGAGGGCGAACCTCGCCGCTCGCGCGCGCAGCGCCAGGGGGGTCCCCGCCATCCGGCCGGTGCACACTCTGCTCTCGGTGCGGCACTCCTCGCCCGCCGACGGGGTGGTGGAGGCTGTCGTGGTCGTCCAGGGTCCTGCGCGCACGCGCTCGGTCGCGCTGCGCCTGGAAGGCATGGACGGCCGCTGGCGCGCGACCTCGCTCGCACTCCTCTGACCGACGGCGGGCCGTCCCCAGCGTCGTGGTCGGTCCGCTCGTCATCCCCGGTCGGGGCCGACGATCATTCGCCGTCGATGAGCTCCAGGAGCTTCTTCAGGGCGTCGCGGATCTCGGTGTGGTCGAATTGGGCGGCTCGGACCTCCCCCGCGATCACCCCCGAGCGATGCACCTTGCGGAAGTCGCCGAACGGGAACGAATACGCGTCCTTCGTCGCCCGGTCCGCACTCTTGTCGACGCCCATGTGCCAGTGCGCGTACTCGGTCCAGCCGTCGCGCTCGATGAAGGAGTTCTCCTCGTCGGGTGTCGGCTGCGCCTCCGACCAGTCTCCCTGCCCGTCCCGCACGATCTTCCCGTCGCGGACGAGAGCGCGAGCGTGCCGAAGAGCCGGCTTGTTCAGTTCGATCGTCATGGCGCCACGATACGACCCGGGCGGCCCGGCCGGAAATGGGGTTGACTCCGCGCTACTGGCGGTATGAGGAGAGGAAGTTTCCCAGCCGCTCGATGGCCTCGGTGAGCACCCGCGCCTCCGGCAGCGTGACGATGCGCACGTGATCGGGGGTGGGCCAGTTGAAGCCGGTTCCCTGCACGAGGAGCACGTGCTCGGCGACCAGGAAGTCGTAGACGAACTTCGCATCGTCGCGGATCTCGTACACGTCGAGGTCGAACCGCGGGAAGGCGTAGAGCGCGCCTTCGGGTTTGACGCAGCTGACGCCGGGGATCGCCTCGAGCGCCTCCCACGCGGCATCCCGCTGTTCATGAAGGCGGCCGGCGGGCCCGATCAGCGCGTCGATCGACTGCACGCCCGACAGCGCGGCCTGCACGGCGTGCTGGGCGGGCACGTTCGGGCACAGGCGGGTCGAGGCCAGCAGGGTGATGCCCTCGATGAACCCGCGGGCGTGCTCTTTCGGGCCGGTGATGACGAGCCAGCCGGAGCGGTAGCCGGCGACCCGGTAGGTCTTGGACAGCCCGTTGAAGGTCAGCACCAGCAGATCCGGGGCGATCGAGGCCATCGGGATGTGCTGGGCGCCGTCGAAGACGATGCGGTCGTAGATCTCGTCCGACAGCACGAGCAGCGAGTTCTCGCGTGCGATGTCGGCGATGCCTTCGAGGATCTCGCGCGAGTAGACGGCGCCGGTCGGGTTGTTCGGATTGATCACCACGATCGCCTTGGTGCGCGGAGTGACCTTGGCCCGGATGTCCTCCAGGTCGGGCTGCCATCCGTTCAGCTCATCGGCGAGATAGTGCACCGGGGTCCCCCCGCCGAGGCTGGTCATGGCGGTCCACAGCGGGTAGTCCGGCGCCGGGATCAGCACCTCGTCGCCCTCGTCGAGCAGGGCCTGCATGACCATCGTGATCAGCTCCGACACGCCGTTGCCGAGATAGACGTCGTCGGGTCCGAACAGGGGGAACGTCGGGTCCTGCTCGTAGCGGTACACCACGGCGCGGCGGGCGGAGATGATGCCGCGGCTGTCGCTGTAGCCGTGGGCCTGCGGCACCGCCTCGATCATGTCGCGGACGATCTGGAACGGAGCGTCGAAGCCGAACACGGCGGGGTTGCCCGTGTTGAGCTTGAGGATCGTGTGGCCCTCGTTCTCGAGCCGGTCGGCTTCGACCAGGGCCTGGCCGCGGATCTCGTAGAGGACGTTCTTGAGCTTGCTCGATTGATCGAGGGCGCGGAGGGGGCTCATCGGATCAGGATAGTCCGCCCCCGATGCGGCCAATCGCCAGGTGCTGGCCCGGCATGGCGGTCGTCGCCGTCAGCGTCGGAGACGGCTCGCGCGTCGGGCCGAGATGATCTGGAAGATGAGCGTCGCGGCGATCGCGATGAGGAAGACGGCCGAGGCGATCACGTTCGCCTGGGGCGGGATGCCGCGCTGAGCGGCGACGTAGATGTAGACCGGGAAGGTCTGAACTGTGCCCGAGGTGAAGTACGTGATGATGAAGTCGTCGAAGCTGAGACTGAAGGACAGCAGGGCGGCGGCGACGATTCCGGGGAGCAGCAGCGGAAAAGTGATGCGCCAGAACACCGCACGCGGCGATCCGTAGAGGTCGCGTCCGGCCTCCTCGAGCGATGGATCGAGCGACAGGACCCGCGCGCGAACGGTGACCACCACGAAACTGAGGCAGAACATCGTGTGCGCGATGATGATCGTGCCCAGGCCTTTGGCGACGCCGATCGTGAGGAACTGCGAGGCCAGCCCCGCGCCGATGACGACCTCAGGGGTGGCCATCGGCAGGAACAGCAGGAGACTGATCGCGCTGCGCGCACGGAAGCGGTAGCGCACGAGTGCGAGCGCGATCATGGTGCCGAGCGTGGTCGCGATGGCCGTCGAGACAGCGCCGACGAGCAGGCTGTTGCCGAACGCGACGCAGACCTCCGGTTGGGCGCAGACAGTCATCCAGTTATCGAGTGTGAACCCGTTCCACGAGATGTTGGAGCGGTTGGCGTCGTTGAACGAGAACGCGAACGTGTAGGCGATCGGGATCAGCAGGATCAGGAACGCGACGGTGACGTAGGTCGGCAGCAGCCAGGACCCGGCCGGCTTCCGGCGGCGGGCGGCGGCGCGCATCCGGACCGTGCTGGTCTCGACGGCGGTCACAGCAGGTCATCCGTTCCCGAGCGGCGGACGTAGAACGCGACGATCACGACGATGACGGCCATCAGCAGGATCGACAGCGCAGCCGCCTGCGGGTAATTGACCGTGATGAGGAATTTCGACTGGATGACGTTTCCGATCATGGCCGTCCCCGGACCGCCGAGGAAGGACTGGCTGGCGTTCACGTAGTCGCCGGCGGCGGGGATGAAGGTCAGCAGCGTGCCGGAGATGACGCCCGGCAGCGACAGCGGGAAGGTCACCTTCCAGAAGGTGCTGGCGTGGCTCGCGTACAGGTCGTTTCCCGCTTCGATCAGCCGCTTGTCGAGGCGATCGAGCGACGCGAAGATCGGCAGCGTCATGAAGGGGATGAAGTTGTACGTCAGGCCGAACACGACGGCGAATCCGGTGCCGGTGATGTGATCCTGGGCGCCCATCAGGCCGACGGCCTGCAGCACCCCCACGACGGGTCCTTCGTCGGAGAGGATCTGCTTCCACGCGAGGGTGCGCAGCAGGAACGAGATGAAGAACGGCGCGATCACGAGGACCAGGAGCAGATTGCGGAGCATCTTGTGCTCGCGGATCGTCACGCCGATGAAGTAGGCGATCGGGTAGCTGATCAGCAGGGCGAAAACCGTCGCCAGCAGCGCGTACCAGAACGACCGCACGAACTGCGGCCAGTACTGCGCGATCACGTCGACATAGTTCTGCCAGTAGAAGGCGTAGTAGTAGCCGCCGTAGGTCGCGGTGTCGTTGATGCCGAACGACGTGATCAGCAGCGAGACGAACGGCACGAGGAAGAACAGTGCCAGGTACGCGAGTCCGGGCACGAGCAGCGCGAGGGCGATCAGCCCTCCCCGCCGGCGCTCGGGCTCCCGCGCGACCTGGGTGCCCGCGGGAACGAGCGCCGAGATCGCCATCTCAGGCGGCCTGCCCCTCGGGATCGGCCGCGGCGGCGGCCTCCGCCGCCTCGACACGGGCCGCGGCATCCAGCCCGAAGGTATGCTCTCGGCGCCACGCGACCCAGACCTCGGAACCCGTCGTGAAGACCGAGCCGAACACCATGTTCTGCTCGAAGACCGTGACCTCGCCGAGCCCGGCGATCTGCAGAATGTACTGCGTGCTGGCGCCCGCGAAGGACACGTCGACGATGCGGCCGGGACCCAGCACGTTCTCGAGCCCGTCGCGCGGCGGCTCCTCGCTCAGCAGCCGGAGCTTCTCGGGGCGCACGCCGACGGTGATCGCTCCACGGTCCACCACGGCGCGCTCGTGCGGCATCGCGACGACGCCGCCGGCGGTGCGCGCCGTGATCAGGCCGCCGGCCGTCGACACCACCTCGGCCGGGAAGAGGTTCGACTGCCCGAGGAAGCTCGCGACGAATCCGGTCCGCGGCAGCTCGTACAGCTCCTGCGGCGACCCGAGCTGCTCGATGCGACCGTGATTCATCACCGCCACGGTGTCGGCCATCGTCATGGCCTCTTCCTGGTCGTGCGTGACGTGCAGGAATGTCAGCCCCACCTCGGCCTGGATCGACTTGAGCTCGATCTGCATCTGACGACGCAGCTTCAGGTCGAGCGCGCCGAGCGGCTCGTCGAGCAGCAGCAGCGCCGGCCGGTTCACGATCGCTCGTGCGAGCGCGACGCGCTGCTGCTGACCGCCCGAGAGCTGGCTCGGGCGCCGCGATGCGACGTGGTCGAGCTCCACGAGGCGAAGCGCTTCGTGCGCCTTGGCGACGGCATCCGCCACCTTGCGTCGTCGAAGGCCGAACGCGACGTTCTCGATCACCGTCATGTGCGGGAAGAGCGCGTAACTCTGGAACACCGTGTTCACGGGGCGCTTGTGCGGCTTGACAGCAGTCACGTCCTGCCCGCCGATCAGAATGCGACCGGCCGTGGGGTCTTCCAGACCCGCGACGAGGCGGAGCGTCGTCGTCTTGCCGCAGCCCGAGGGACCCAGGAGCGCGAAGAAGGATCCCGCCGGGATCAGCAGGTCGAGCTCTTCGATCGCGGTGAAGCCCGGGAAGGTCTTGCGGATGCCCACCAGCTCCAGATCTGCGCCGGATTCGGCGAATGCTCCTCCCGCCATCGTCAGGCGCCGAGGCCGACGGCCTCGAACTCGGAGTTGTACTTCTGCTGCTCCTCGTTCGTGAGAGTGCGGAAGATGTGCGCCTGTGCCAGCGTCTCCTCGTTGGGGAAGATGAGCTGGTTCTCGACCTGATCCGGGTCGATCTCGGCCATGGCCTCCTGCGCGCCGGCGACGGGCGTGATGTAGTTCACCCAGGCCGCGACCTCGGCGGCCACGAGCGGGTCGTAGTAGTGGTCGATGAGCTTCTCGACGTTGCCCTTCTGCTGGGAGCCGACCGGGATCATGAAGTTATCGCTCCACAGGGTGCCCCCCGAGTCGGGCAGGGCGAATCCGAACTTGTCGCCCACCTCCGCATTGATCGCGGTGATGTCGCCCGACCACACGATGGCCGCGAGGGTGTCCTCGTTCTTGAGGTCGTCGGCGTAGGAATTGCCCTTGATGTTGCGGATCTGACCGTTCGAGACCTGCTCCGCGAAGACGTCCAGCGCGTTCTGGAACTCCGTGTCGCCCCAGCTGGAGCCGGAGATGTCGACACCCTGGCTGAGCATGAGAAGCCCCATCGTGTCGCGCATCTCGCTGAGCACGCCGATCCGGCCATTCAGCTCGGGGTTCCACAGGTCATCGACGCTCTGCAGTCCGTTCGGCAGCTTCTCCTTGTTCCATGCGATCCCGGCGAAGCCCGACTGCCATGGCAGGGAGTTCGCGCGGGCCGGATCGAAGTCGGGGTTCTGCAGGCTCGGCGTGAGGTTCGCCACCGCGTTCGGCATGTTCGCCTTGTCGAACGCCTGCGTGTAGCCGGAGGCGATCCAGATCGAGGCCATCCAGTCGGTGAGGCACACGGCATCCGCCCCGATGTCCTGCCCGAGCGCGAGCTGGTCGCGGACCTTCGCGAAGTACGTGTTGTTGTCGTCGATCGACACGTCGTAGTTGACGGTGAGGCCGGACTGCTCCATGAAAGCGTCGAGGGTCGGGTGGTTCCCGTCGTCGTCTTCATCGAGATAGAACGCCCAGTTCGCCCAGGTCAGCGTCTTCTGCGACGCCGAGAGGTCCTCGCCCGCGCTGGCTGACGCCGCGGGTCCGGAGCCACCCACGCGCCCGGAGCAGGCGGCCAGGAATGCCGCGAGCGACACTGCGCCCGCTCCGCCGATCAGGCCGCGGCGGCTGATCTGTGCGGCTCGAGCCCGCGCGACGAGGGCACGGACGGCGGGATCTTCGGGCAGGGGTCCACGGGGCATGGAGCACTCCTCAAGTGATGCGGGACATCGCTCGCGCGACAACGGGTGTCCCGATCCTGCCAGATCGACACCGCGACTGACTACGGATTCCGCACATTGAAACAAGAAATTCACAAGATTCGGTGTCGCCAAACGTCAGAATCTGCGGTTTCCGTCGTGTTTCGTTTGGCCTACGGCGCCGCCGGTGTCATCATCTGAGGATGCCCCAGCCCGGTGTCATCGATGCCCTCTCGAAGCGGATCATCGAACAGCTGCAGGAAGACGGTCGTCGCTCGTACGCCGAGATCGGCCGCGCCGTCGGCCTGAGCGAAGCGGCCGTGCGCCAGCGCGTGCAGCGGCTCACCGACAGCGGCGCGATGCAGGTGGTCGCCGTGACCGATCCGATGCAGCTCGGCTTCCACCGTCAGGCGATGATCGGGCTCAGGGTCGCCGGCGACTCGCGGCTCGTCGCGGCGGAGCTCGAGAAGATCTCCGCCGTCGACTACCTCGTGCTCACCGCGGGCAGCTTCGACATCCTGGCCGAAGTCGTCTGCGAGTCCGACGACGACCTCGTCGAACTCCTCAACAGCCGGATCAGGTCGCTGCCCGGGGTCATCTCATCGGAGACGTTCGTCTACCTGGGGCTTCGGAAGCAGTCGTACGACTGGGGTACGCGGTAGGGCGCTACTTCCGCTTGTCGGACGCCCGGCGCTGCGCGCGGTTCTGCGGCGCCGCGGCCGGCGCTGCCGGCGCCTCCGTGCGCTGACCGAAGGCTCCGCGCGGAGCCTCGGCGACCGGAGCAGCGGCGGATGCCGCGGTCTGGCGCAGACGACTCGTCGCCGCCTGCTGCACCTGGCCGCGGTCGTTGCGCACCTCGACCTCGCCGGCGTCGTTGGCGGCGGAGTACTGCAGCCGCTGACCCTCGACGGGAGTCGCGCCCAGACCCTTCGCCTCGACCTCCGCCGGAGCATCCGCCTCGCCCTCGGCGGGACGGCGCACCTCGACCTCGAGGTTGTAGAGGTAGCCGACCGACTCCTCTTTGATCTGCCCCATCATCGCCTGGAACATCTGGTAGCCCTCGCGCTGGTACTCGATGAGCGGATCGCGCTGAGCCATCGCGCGCAGGCCGATGCCGTCCTTGAGGTAGTCCATCTCGTAGAGGTGGTCGCGCCAGCGGCGGTCGAGCACCTGCAGCACGACGCGTCGCTCGAGCTCGCGCGTCGCCGGAGCGCCGAGCGTCTCCTCGCGCTTGGCATACGCGATCATCGCGTCCGAGAGGATCTCGCGCTTCAGGCCGTCCGCGGTGATGCGACCCCTGGTCCCGGCTTCGGAAACGACCTCGTCGATCGTGACCCCCACCGGGTAGAGCGTCTTCAGCTCGGTCCACAGCGCGTCGAAGTCCCAGCTCTCGGTGTGGCCGCTGGAGGTGTGGTCGTCGATGACCGCGTTGATCGCGTCCTCGATGAAGTGCGTCACACGGTCGGCGATGTCATCGCCCTGCAGCATGTGGCGGCGGTCCGAGTAGATCGCCTCGCGCTGGCGGTTCAGCACATCGTCGTACTTCAGGACGTTCTTGCGGATCTCGGCGTTGCGGCCCTCCACCTGGGACTGGGCGCTCTTGATCGCCCGGCTGACCATGGTCGATTCGATCGCGACGTCATCCGGGAAGTTCGTCCGGGCGAGGATCGCCTCGGCCGCGCCGGACTGGAAGAGTCGCATGAGGTCGTCGGTCAGCGACAGGTAGAAGCGGCTCTCGCCGGGGTCGCCCTGACGGCCCGAGCGCCCGCGCAGCTGGTTGTCGATACGGCGGGACTCGTGGCGCTCGGTGCCGAGGACGTACAGCCCGCCTGCCTCGACGACCTTCGTGGCCTCCTCGGCCACGCGATCGCGGGTGCCCTGGTAGACGTCATCCCACTCGGCCTCGTACTCCTCGGGAGTCTCGACCGGATCCAGGCCCTTGGCCTTCATCTC
>Ga0190275_10002582_pt1 | contig 12993 bp, 11 predicted proteins | sample Popmic550T_FD_133745 | JGI IMG/M metagenome (GOLD analysis project Ga0190275, IMG submission 133745) | Populus adjacent soil microbial communities from riparian zone of Yellowstone River, Montana, USA - 550 T | ecosystem: Environmental > Terrestrial > Soil > Riparian zone > Trees stand | place... | reverse complement strand
GGATTCGCCTCCGCCGCGTCGCACAGCCTCAGCACGGCGTCGCAGGCGCGCGCCGCCGCGTTGAGCGAGCTGCCGCTCTCGCGCAGCCGCGGGTAGGCGTCGATCGTGTTCGCCGCCGTCACCGTCGCGAGGTCGCCGCGGCCCTCGTGGAGCATCAAGTCGAGCCGGAAGAACGGCTCGAGCCGCCCGCCGAAGCGCGACTTCGGACGCCGCGAGCCCTTCGCGATCGCGTTCACACGGCCCCGGTCGGGCGTGTAGAGGTGGAGCACCCGATCGGCCTCGCCGTAGCGGATGCTGCGCAGGACGATCGCCTCCGTCTTGAAGCTTCCGGGCATGCCTACATTCTGAACCCGGAGGGGGACGGGCTAAGCGGCTTGGTTAACGCCGTCGCGGATCGCCTCGGCAACGACCGTCGCCGCCAGCGTGCCGACCTGGATCGTTCGCCACGGGCTCGGGTCGGGATCGCCGGAGCTGAGACAGAAGACGACGTCGCCGTCGAAGGGGGTGAAGACGGGGTCGACGGCTCTGGCGACGCCGGCGCTCGCCATCCGCGCGACCTTCGCGCACGACGGCTTATCGAGGCGGGCGTCGGTGACGACGCAGACGAGCGTGGTTCCCTGGCGCTCCCCGGTCTCGGTCCACGTCGGCGGCCCGCCCAGCGCGGCGAGGAGCTCGACGCTCCTGAGCAGCGACCCGTCGTCGTCGTGAACGCCCGCCACGACCGCGCCGTCGTCTCCGATTACGTCCCCGGTCGCGTTGACCACGGCGATCGCGGCGACGGTTTCTCCCGCGCCCGTCGTCCGCGCCGCATAGCCGACTCCGCCCGGCGAAGCATGCTCGCGGCCCCGGATCTTTCCGACCGCGGCTCCGCGCGCGGCGCCCAGGCTCCCTCGCCCGGGGACCCCGCCGACCGCAGCCTCGCACGCGGCCCGGCCCTCCTCGGGCCCGGGCCGCATCCGCTCGCTCCCCGCCGTCAGGTCGTAGATCACCGCGGCGGGGACGAGCGGCACCACACCACCCGGGGTGGCGTAGCCGCGCCCCCGCTCCTCGCACCAGCTCATCACCCCGTCGGCGGCGGCCAGCCCGTGGGCGCTGCCGCCGGTGAAGAGGACGGCGGTCGCCTCCTCGGGATTCGAGAGCGGGCCGATGATCTCGGTCTCGCGCGTACCAGGTCCACCACCGCGGACGTCGACCGCGGCTCGGGTCCCGGGCGGCGGCAGGATCACGGTGCAGCCGGTCGGCGCTTCGGGAGCGGTCCAATGGCCCACGGCGAACCCCTCGGGAAGGGGCGGGGTGTTCATCGGCTCGCTCGCTTTGCAGGCTTGCGTCGCTTGCGGAGCCGGACCTGACAGCGCGGGCAGAAATAGGTCGAGCGGCCGGAAACGACGATCCGGTTGATCCTGTCGCCGCAGCGGGGGCACTCCTCGCCGGCGCGGGTGTGGACGAGGAATTCATCCTGCATCGAGCCCTCCTCGCCGCGCGAGTCGCGGTAGTCGTCGATCGAGGCGCCGCCGTTTCGGAGTCCCTCCTCGAGCGCCTCGACGATCCCCTCGCGCAACGCCTCCCAGTGCGGGGCCCGCATCGACCCGGCCGGCGAGAGCGGGTGGAGCTCAGCGCGGTGCAGCGCCTCGTCGGCGTAGATGTTGCCGATTCCCGCGATTCCCTTCTGGTCGAGCAGGAACGACTTCAACGGCGCCTTCCGCCCGGCGGCGATCCTCCCGATCAGCTCCGGCGTCAGGTCGTCGCTCAGCGGCTCCACGCCGATCCGCGAGTCGAGGTAGGGGTCGAGCTCCCCGGGTCCGAGGAGCGAGGCGTGGCCGAATCGGCGCGGATCGGTGAAGCGGAGCATTCGCTCATCGTCGAGGGAGAGCTCGGCGCGCAAGTAGGCGGGTGAGGTCGGCGCCGGATAGAGCCGGTCCATCCCGAAGCGGCTGCCCTCGTCCTCGCCGGGATCAGCGAGCAGCAGGTTGCCGGTCATCCGCAGGTGCATGACGAGCGTGGCGCCGTCGTCGAGCCCGACGAGCAGGTACTTGCCGCGGCGGCCGACGGTCTCGATCGTCCTGCCCGTCAGCCCCGCCTCCATGAGCGCCGGCGGCTCGGGCCGGGTCCAGCGGGAGTCGAGGACCTCAGCGCCCTCGATGCGCCTGCCGATCAGCTCCGGCTCGAGCTGGCGGCGAACGGTCTCCACCTCGGGAAGCTCGGGCACCCCGCGGACTCTAGGAGACCGGCGCAGGCTCCTTCATCCGCGCCCTGGGATGGGCGTCGAAGTAGACGTCCTTGATCCGCTGGGCGGAGAGGTGGGTGTAGATCTGGGTGGTCGCGACGTCGGCGTGGCCGAGCATCTCCTGGACCGAGCGCAGATCGCAGCCGCCCGAGAGCAGATGGGTGGCGAAGCTGTGGCGGAGGGTGTGCGGACTCATCCGATCGTCCAGGCCGACGGCGCGAGCCCGACCCTGGATCACCTTGTAGAGGCCCTGTCTGCTGAGCGCGCCGCCGCGCTGGTTGAGGAACAGCGCCCGCTCGTCGGAGCCGTTCGCCATCTCGACGCGACCCGAGCGCAGGTAGCGCCTCACCGCCGTGGTCGCCTCGCGGCCGAGCGGGACGATCCGCTCCTTCGACCCCTTGCCGTGGGCACGGATGAAGCCTCGGCGCAGGTCGACCGACATCGTCTCCAAGCCGATCGTCTCCGACGCCCGCAACCCGCAGCCGTACATCACCTCGAGGATCGCGCGGTCGCGGAGGTCTGCGGGGTCACTCCCGTTCACGGAGTCGAGAAGCCGCTTGACCTCCCCGTAGGAGAGGACCTTGGGAAGCGGGCGGCCCTTCCGCGGCGGCTTGATGTTCGCAGTCGGGTCCACCTCGATCAGCTCGGCGCGGCGCAGGTGGCGGTAGAACGAGCGCAGGCAGGCCGTTTTCCGATTCAGCGTCGCCGGCCCGCACGACGGCCGGTCCTCGGAGCCGCTCGCTAAACCGGCGAGAAAGTCTGAGACGTCGGCGCCGACGGCCTCATCGGCATCGGTGTCGCGTGCGGCGAGGAACGTCCCGTACTGATGGAGGTCTGTCCGGTAGGCCGCAAGCGTGTTGCGCGAAAGTCCGCGCTCGAACTCCAGGTAGGCGAGGAAGTCGAGCAGGAGCACCTCGAACCGGCTTTCGACCGCAGGGCTTTCTGGCAGGACGGCAACCGCGCTCACCGCCACAGGTTCGCCCGCCCGGGCCCCTGCCCTGCCCGTGCAACCCCGGTTTCGTCGCGGATCGTTCCCGCTAGGCGGGATCGATACGAGACGAAACGATGCTGCGAGCCAGTAACGCGCCGGCCGCGAGCGGCGAGGCGAAAAAGAGCCGATCCTCGTCGAGGGTGCGTCCCATGGTGCGAGCGGGAAGGCCGGAAGCCGCATACCCGGCCAGATCGACCTCCTCTGGGACCCAGGAATGCTCCCCCCGTCGACCCCCCTCACCGGCAAACCCGAGCCGCTCAACCCCCTCGGGCCAGAGCTCCTCGATGGAGGCAGGTACCCCCACCTCCACTCCCCCCAGCGCCAGCTCCAGCACCGACCGCGTGTGATGACTCAGCCCCAGATGCCGCTCGCGCGGATCTCCGGCCGACATTCGCGCCGAGACGATCGCCGGTAACCCGAGCGCGAGCGCGGCGTGAATCCCGTCCAGCGCCGCCATTCCGCCGTGGCCGTAGCGAGTCTCCGAGCCGAGGATCCCCGGCCCCGGCCCGACTACGACCGCGTCCCAGCCGAGCGAGTCCGCCGCTGCATGGAGCGCCCCGGTCAGCGAGATCGCCTCGGCCTCGCCGCCGTAACAGGGAGCGACCGTGACGTGCCCGCAAAGCAGGCCGCGCTCCCGGAGCTCGCGTACATCGCCCGACAGCGAACCCGGCAATCCACCCCCACCCGCCTGCACGAACCCAACCCGGCCCCCACATGCCCAGGCGACCGGCGCCAGGTGCCCGTGCAACGGGAGCACGCACACCGGCACCCGCCGCGCCGGCCGGGCCGCAGCGTCAGCCGGTGCCTCGATCGGCTCGACCGGGTGCTGCAGCGACGTGTAGTTGAGCTTCATCACATGGACGCCGGGGGCTGAGTCGCCGCTCTCGAGCCCCCGCGTCAGATTCACGTGGACGACGTCGAAGCCACCCGAGCCGAGCGCGAGGTCGACCGCGGCCGTGTTGACGACGACCTCGTCCCCGGCCTCGCTCGGCCCGACCAGACCCTCGTCAGCCCAGGCGCGCCGGCGCTCGCCCGCGACCTCGACCTCGAGCGGGTCGGTCCCGAGGACCGTTCCGCGCCGCAGCTTCAGGCCAGGCAAGCCGGCGCCTCGGCGACGATCGCGCGGCAGACGTCGAGCATGCGGACGAGCTCCGAGCGCGCGACCGACTCCTCGGAGGTGTGGTTGAGCTCGGTGCCGTTGGCGAGCAGGAGCGCGTCGAAGCCGGAGGCGCGGAGTGCGTTGGCATCGCTGCCGCCGCCGGTCGTCACCTCGTTCGGCTCGATCCCGCACGCCTCGAGGCCGGCACGGGCCATAGCCAGCGGCCTGGAGGCCGGCTTGATCCGATAGCCGCGGAAGAACGTCTCGACGAGCACGTCGACGTCGAGCCCGCGCTCCCCCGCGGCCCAGGTGCAGGCGTCCATCATCGTCTGCGCCGTCGCCTCGGCCCTGCCCGCATCGACGCCGCGCGCCTCCGCCTCGATCCGGCATGACCCGGCGACGACATTGGGAGCCGAGCCGCCCTCGATCGTGCCGATGTTCGCAGTCGTCTCCGGGTCGAGTCGTCCCAAATCCATCGTTGCGATCGCAGCCGACGCGGCCTCGATCGCGCTGCGTCCGGCCTCGGGCCGGATCCCGGCGTGGGCCTCGATCCCCCGGAACTCGGCGATGAGCTTCTTGTAGGTCGGCGAGGCCGTGATCACCTCGCCGATCGGCGTCGCGTGGTCGAGCACGAAGCCGCACTCGGAGCGAAGCGTCGAGTGGTCGAGGGCGGCCGCGCCACGCAGTCCCTGCTCCTCGGCAACGGTGAAGACGAGCTCCACCCCGACCTCGCCCGGCTCCTCGATCAATCCGGCTCCCATCTCCATCAGCACGGTCACCGCGGCCTTGTTGTCGGCGCCGAGAATCGTGTCGCCGGCGCTGAGCAGGACCCCGTCGGTCTCGATCACCCGGATCGGCTCGTGATGGGGAACGGTGTCGACGTGGGCGAAGAACGAAACCCAGCCGTCCGCACCCTCGCGACCGGGAATCGTCGCGATCAGGTTGCCCGCCCCTGCCCGCGCCGGACCGGCGGCATCGTCCTCGCGGAACTCGATCCCGAGCTCGGTCAGCTCGGCGCCGATCGCGTCCTGCATTGCCCGCTCGTCGTCGGTGATCGACGGGATCTCGCAGTGGCGCACGAAGCGCTCGACCAGTCGTTCCTCTCCCATGGAGAGCAGGCTATTGAGAGTCAGCCGCGGCGGACTGAGATCTCGGAGCTGTCGTCGACCTCGGCGTCGACCAGGCGCTCCTCCGGGTCGCGCTCACCCGCCAGCTTGGCCGCCGCACCGACGAAGTGATCGAACAGCGGCTCGGGCCTCGTCGGCCGCGAGTTGAACTCCGGGTGGAATTGAGACGCGACGAAGAACGGGTGGCCGGGCAGCTCGACGATCTCGACCAGCCGTTCGTCCGGCGAAGTTCCGCTCATCACGAGGCCCTCGTCCTCGATCCGCCGGCGCAGCATGTTGTTGACCTCGTAGCGGTGGCGGTGGCGCTTGTAGATGACGGCCTCGCCGTCGAAGATCTCGCGCGCCCTGGTGCCCTCGTGGAGCTTCACCGGGTCGGCGCCGAGGCGCATCGTGCCTCCCAGGTCGGTGACCTCCTTCTGCTCGGGCAGCAGGTCGACCACGGGGTAGGGAGTCTCGGGGTCGAACTCGGCGGAGTTGGCGCCATCCATCCCGCAGACGTGGCGGGCGTAGTCGACGACGGCCATCTGCATCCCCAGACAGATGCCGAGGAAGGGGATGTCGTTCTCACGCGCGTAGCGCGAGGCGGCTACCTTGCCCTCGATCCCGCGCTCGCCGAATCCACCCGGGATCAGGATCCCGTCGGCGCCCGCGAGTGCCTCGACGTCGAGCTCCTCCGAGCTGACGAGGTCAACCTCGACGTTCACGTCGTTGGCCCAGCCGCCGTGCTTGAGCGCCTCGATCACAGACTTGTAGGCGTCCTCGAGTTTCACGTACTTGCCGACGAGCGCGATCCTGACCGTCCCGTCCGCCTCGTCGGCGCGGCGGCAGAAGGCCTCCCAGTCGGTGAGGTCGGGAGGCGGCGCGTCGATTCCGAAGTGGTCGAGCAGGAGGTCGTCCATCCCCTCGGCGCGGAACGCGAGCGGGACCTTGTAGGTGTTGTCGACGTCGCGGGCCGAGATCACGGCCTGTTCCGGAAGCGAGGCGAAGAGCGCGATCTTGCGGCGGATCTCGCGGTCGAGCCCACCCTCGGATCGACAGATCACTGCGTGGGGCTGGATGCCGATCCGGCGGAGCTCGTTGACGGAGTGCTGGGTCGGCTTCGTCTTCAGCTCGCCGGCGTGGCCGACGTAGGGGACGAGCGTCAGGTGCAGATACATCGCGCGCTTCGCCCCGAGGTCCGTGTAGAGCTGGCGGATCGCCTCGAGGAACGGCAGCGACTCGATGTCGCCCACCGTGCCGCCGATCTCGGTGATCACGAAGTCGACCGACTGCGCCTCCGCGACGATCAGGATCTTCTGCTTGATCTCGTCGGTGATGTGGGGAATCACCTGGACGGTGCCGCCGAGGTAGTCGCCGCGGCGCTCGCGGCTGATCACCGTGTTGTAGACGGCGCCGGCGGAGACGCTCGAGGATCGCGACGTGTTGTGGTCGGTGAAGCGCTCGTAGTGGCCGAGGTCGAGGTCGGTCTCGGCGCCGTCCTCGGTGACGAACACCTCGCCGTGCTGGAACGGGCTCATCGTCCCCGGGTCGACGTTGATGTAGGGATCGAACTTCTGCAGCTGCACGCGAAATCCGCGGGCGACCAGCAGGCGGCCGATCGAGGCCGAGGCGATCCCCTTTCCGAGGGCCGAAACGACACCTCCGGTGACGAAGATGAATCGTGTCTCGCCTGCGGGAATCCGAACGCTCAAACCGAGGGACGAGTGTAGTCGCAGGGGGGACGGAACAGGCGGTCGATTTCTCGCGTTTTGCGTAAGCTTGATCAATGAGCGATGAGATCACCGGAGGCTGTGGCTGTGGCGCCGTCCGCTGGAAGCTCTCCGCGCCGCCGCTCGGCGCCGCCTATTGCCATTGCACGCGCTGCCAGCGCCGCACCGGATCGGGATGGAGCCTGAGCGCGCTCGCCGCGCCCGGCTCACTCGAATACACCTCCGGTGAGGAGCTGATCGAGTCCTGGAACCCCGAGGGCGGCTGGCCCAAGACCTTCTGCAGCAAGTGCGGCTCCGGGATCAGCGGCACCCACCCCGAGAAGCCCGAGCTGGTGATCCTCCGCCTCGGCACCTTCGACGAGGACCCGGGCGTCCCGATCCTCTACCACCAGTTCGTCGCCGACGCGGCGGCCTGGGACCCGATCCCCGACGACGGCCTGGATCGCTGGGACGGCCGCGCGGAGATCCCTGGGCTCTAGGCCGTTGGCAGATTCCGGCGCTATGGGCGCCGTTATCTGCCAATCAGCTCCGCAGCCGCCCCACCCGGTCCAGCGCTCGCAGGGGCGGGATTCGCTCGATTGCCGCCGAGATCGAGCGGAACTCGCCGTAGACGGTAAGCAGGGCGACGATCGCCAAGGCGATCGCGCGCGCATCGGTTCCCAAGGTCACGATCAGGGAGACGCCCGCGATTGCGCCAACCAGGTTGGCGCCGGCGTCCCCGAGCATTCCCCGCTCGCGCAGGCTGGCGAAGGCGCCGATCATCACCGGGCCGATGAAGATGCCGAGGAGCTCGAGGGGGAAGGCGGTCATCGCCCCGAGGCAGACCCCGGCGAGCAGGAGAACCAGCGCCTTCTCGACCCGCCCCGGCCGCAGATCGAGCAGGTTGAAGAGATTCGTGGTCAGCAGGAGCAGAGCCAGGTCGACCAGATAGCCGGCCCACTCGCGCCCCAGGCCCGAAACGGCAAACGCGGCCAAACCGAACGCGCCGGCCGCCTTGATCGCCCCGGTGGACAGCCGCCCGCCGGTGACGGCGCGCGCATGCCCGCGCCAGCCGCGCGGCGTGTCCTCGGCCGATCCGCGGCCGAGCATGTCATCGAGCAGGCCGAGCAGCGCCACGCCGAGGACGTAGCCCGACCAGCGCATCAGGTCGGGTTCGAGCAGGTCCAGGTCGGCGCGATCGTCGAGCACCGCGAGCGGCGCGAGCGCGATCAGCGAGACCGAGATCAGCAGCGCACCGGTCGGGAACGCCAGCACCCGGCCACGCCAGTTCTCGCGGACGAGCCCGCTGCGTCGCATGTCCTCGGTCCACGGCGGCAGCAGCAGGATGGCCAGCGCCACCGAGAGCAGCAGGCCGGCGATCGTCACGGGGAGAGCGCGGAGCCGGGAAGCTCGGGCAGCAAGCTCGTCGCCGCCTCCTTCGTGCCGAAGTCACCCTCGGCGCCATCCAGCGCGAAGACGAGGGAAACCTGCCCGGACTCCTGGTCGATGTTGTCGACGGTCGCGATGCCCGCGTTGGAGGCCGTCATCAGTGTGGTCGGGTCGGTCGTGGATCGTTCCACTCCTGCCGACCCGGCCGCGGTTTCGTCGATCGCCCCGAGCATCGCCGAGGTGAAGGCCCGCTCGTCCCCCGACAGGTCACCCTGAAGCTCCTCCGGCGGCCTGGCTACGAGCACCGCGCGATCGACACCCGAGAGGTCGCCGGTGAATCGGACGAAGAGCTCGTCGCGGATCCGCTCGATCAACGGACCTCCACCCATCAGCTGCCGGCCGATCGCCGTGCCCAGCTCCGCGGGAGTTGCGTCGCCGTCGGCGAACCGCCCGCCCGCCGCCTGCGCCAGCGCCGGGAGGTCGGGCGGAAGTGAGAGGACGGCGATCGAGGTCAGGTCGCCACCGCCGGCCGCGACTGCCTGCTCCACCTCCTCGACTGTGTCGTCGTCGGGAAGGTCACCGAGCGAGAGGAGCCCGACGCGTTCGCGAGCGAGACGGCCGAAGACCAGCGCCGGCCCGATCCGCTCGCCGAATTCCCGCTCCTGCTCGAGTTCCGCGGTCAGCGCTTCGGCCTCGTCCTGCGCCTCGTCGCGATCGCCTCGGAGAGTGGCCTCGAGCTCGTCGGAAGCGCTCGAGACCACATCGTCGGCTAGTGCGATCCCGACGAGGATCCCGATCGCAAGCGCGACGAAGACGGCTGCAAGCGATGCAGCGTGGTAGCGACCGCTGTAGCCCATGGGCGCGAAAGCTTGCCACGAGGTGGAGGCAGGCGCCACACCGTTCGCAAGCGTGACGGGCGGTCGTTCAGCCGCCGAAGATGTCGCGGATCTTCAGCCACAGCAGGTCGAAGACGTCCTCGAGCCCCGGCGAGGCCAGGATCACGATCGTCGCCAGCACGACGAAGATCGCGGCGAAGGTCGCCACTCCGAGCTTCCCGATGCCCGGCTGGTAGAGGCGGCTGACCCCCTTGGCATCGATCAGGGTCTCGCCCACCCGCAGCCTGGTGAGGAAGGTGGACGACATCCCGGCGCGGTTCTTGTCGAGGAACTCCGTCAGGTTGAAGTGGGCGCCGACGGTGACGATCAGCTCGGCTCCCTTCTCGTGGGCGAGGAGCATTGCGACGTCCTGACTCGTCCCCGCCGCGGGGATCACGAGGTGATCGAGGCCTCCATCGATCAGACGGTCCCGCCCCGGCGCTCGCCCGTCGGGGTAGCCATGGACGATCAGCTCGGCCCCGCAACGCAGGGCTTCGTCGGTGGCCGAGTCCATGTCGCCCAAGATCACGTCGGGCTGGAGGTTGCGCTTCAGCACCGCGTCGGCACCACCGTCGACCGCCACGATCAGCGGCCGGCGATCTCGGATGTAGGCGTTCAGGGCGCTCAGGTCCTCGCGGTATCCGGGTCCGCGAACGACGATCAGGACATGGCGGCCGCGGAACGAGGTTCGGGTGTCGGGCAGCTCGATCGCCCCGGAGAGCAGCTCGCTCTCCTCGCGGACATGCTCGATCGTGTTCATCGCGAAGTCGGCGAGCGCCTGGTCGACCACGGCTCGCTGTTGCTCGAGGCGCGCCTCGATCTCCTCCATGCTGGGACGGACGCCGTGGGAGACCAGCTCGCTGCCGCGATAGATCTCGCCCTTGAAGAGGCGGATCAGGTCGCCGTTCTTGAGCTTGCCGAAGAGGTCGGGATCGTCGGCGTCGACGAGGGGGACGCCGGCGCGGGCCAGGATCAGCGGGCCGATGTTCGGGTACCGACCGGTCGACGAGCCCGCGACGTTCACCACCCCGGCCACACCCGAGGCTGCCAGGTCCTCGGCCGCGATCCGGTCGAGGTCGACGTGGTCGATCACAGCGATATCGCCGACGTCGAGCTTCTTGACGAGGTCCTTGGTCCGGTTTCCGAGTCGAGCCGGTCCGGCCACCACTCGCATGGGGTCGGAGGCCGGCTCCGCACGGCGCCGCGGAAGCAGGCTGCGAATGGGGCCTCGAGCTACCGGGTCGGCAGGCATCCGCCAATTATGGGGGAGCAGATGGCCCCGCCACGTGCTGGAAGCGGGATCGGCGACCTAAGCTGCGAGCAATTCGCGCGCATGGGCGGCGGCTGTCTCGTCGCCGCGATCGGAGCCCAGCATGCGGACGATCTCGGCGAGCTGCTCATCGCCCGATACGGCCTCGACGCGAGCGACCGACGCGGCGCCGCTCGCCTCCTTCTCGACCCGGAAATGCGTGCCCGCCAGGGAGGCCACCTGAGCGAGGTGGGTGATGCAGACGACCTGGCGCCCCTCTCCCAACCGCTGCAATCGCTCACCGACGCGGCGCGCGACCTGGCCGCCGACGCCGGCATCGATCTCGTCGAAGACGAGCGTCCCCACGTCACCGCCGGGCCCGAGGCCCGAAAGCGCCAGCATCACCCGAGAGAGCTCGCCGCCCGATGCGGCATCGCCGAGCGGCGCGATCGGCATGCCCGGGTTCGTTGCGACGCGGAGCTCGATCGTCTCGGCGCCGCCCGGCCCGAAGCCGCCGGGATGGGGAGCGAGAGCGACCTCGAGCCGCGCGCCGTCCATCGCGAGCTGAGAGAGCTCGGCGGCGACTTCCTTCTCCAGCTTCGTCCCGGCCATCTTCCGAGCCGTCGTCAGCTTTGTCGCGAGCTTCGCCCGCCGGTCCTTGGCGGCTTCGATCTCGGCGGCGAGCGAATCGCGCCGCTCGCCGGCCTGCTCGAGCCGCTGAAGCTCGCTGCGGCATTGCTCGGCGTGCGCCAGCACGTTCTCGACGCTGCCGCCGTGCTTGCGCAGAAGCCGCTCGATCGCCTCGCGGCGAGCCTCGATCGCCTCCAGTTCCGCCGGGTTGGCCTCGATTCCCTCGGCGTATGCGCTCAGCTCGCGCGCCAGGTCGGAGATCTCGACACCGAGCGCCGTCGCCCGCTCGGCGAGCGCCCCCAGCGCCGGATCGAATCCGCCGCTTCGGACCAGGGCGCCCTCGGCCTCGGCCACCGCCGCGGTGGCGCCTCCACCCCCCTCCTCTCCGCTCAGCGCCAGTAGCGCGACCCCGGCACCCTCGCGTAGGGACTCGGCGTGGCGAAGGCGGTCGCGGTCAGCCTCGAGGGCCTCGTACTCGCCACTGGAGGGCGCGACGGACACGATTTCATCGAGCTCGAAGCGAAGCAGGTCGATGTCGCGCTCCCGGGCGCCCTCGCGGGCCTCGAGCTCCTCGCGCTCGCGGATCAGCGCGGTGACCTCGCCGTGCGCAGCCCGGTAGCGCTCCCGGACGGCGAGGTGCTTCTCGCCCGCGAAGCCGTCGAGGATCTCGGCCTGCGCAGCCGCGAGGGTGAGCTTGCGGTGCTCATGCTGCCCGTAGAACGACAGCAGGCGCGAACCGAGCGCCCGCAGCTCCGCCGCGGATGCGGACCTGCCGGCGATGAAGGCGGAGGAGCGCCCGGCCGCCGAGACTCGACGCGCCATCGTGACCTCCTCGCCCGGAGGCAGGCGCTCGACCAGGTCGGCCAGCTCGGAATCGGCTCGAACCTCGTCGGGTAGCTCGAATGACCCTTCGACCCAAGCCTCCTCTGCCCCCGGACGCACGATCGCGCTCCTCGGCCGACCTCCAAGCAACAGGTCGAGCGAGTGCGCGAGCACGGTCTTGCCCGCGCCGGTCTCGCCGGTGATCACGTTCAGGCCCTCGCCGAAGCGCAGCTCAGCCCGCTCGATCAGGAGCAGGTTCTCGATTCGCAGCTCTCGGAGCACCGGCCGAGTGAAGCAATTGACCCCGACAGATTCCGTCGATCCTGCTTCCAGAGCCTGGCTTTCAACCGGCCAGACCGGAGCGAAGCGAGGATCTGGTCGGCTTCATCTAGTGGGCTAGGCGACCGAACTTCTCGCGGATTCTTCGATAGAAGGTCTGGCCCTCGAGCTGCGCCAACAGCGCCAGGCCGTCGCGGAAACCCACTCGGACCTCCTCGCCCGGGCCGAGCTGGCCGGCCTCGATGCCGTCCACGCCCACCTCGACCGAGTCGATGTCGCCGACGTTCGTGACGTGGAGGACGTCGTCCGGTGCGACCACGAGGGCCCGCGCCGTGAGCGTGTGCGGAGCGATGAAGCTGACCACATACCCCTCCACTCCCCAGGCGAGGATCGGTCCGTTGTTGGCGAGGTTGTAGCCGGTGGAGCCAGCCGGAGTCGCGGCGACGAGGCCATCGCAGCGCACCCGTCCGACCTCCCGGCCGCCGACGCTGTAGCTGAGCTCGGCGACCCGAGCGTGCGGGCGGCGCGTGAAGGAGACGTCGTTGACCGCGACTGCGTCCCCCTTCGACGAGGTCGCCTCCAGTCCGGGAAGCGTCACGACCTCGAACTCGCCGGCGAAG